>Ga0208584_1000096_pt1 | contig 12618 bp, 5 predicted proteins | sample NGESurdeep072012_4_FD_184460 | JGI IMG/M metagenome (GOLD analysis project Ga0208584, IMG submission 184460) | Arctic peat soil microbial communities from Barrow, Alaska - NGEE Surface sample 415-1 deep-072012 (SPAdes) | ecosystem: Environmental > Terrestrial > Soil > Wetlands > Peat ...
GCGGAATTCGAGGGAATACCTGCCGGCCTCGAGGTAGAGCCCGCCGCCGCCTTCGAACTGGTCCACGGACCCGATGACCACCCCGTTGAGAACGGTCAACGCGCTCTCCGGCGACACCTCGAGGTCGACCTGCGTGGCACCGGCAACCGGCGCCGTCTCGTACCCGGACCCGAACGACCCCTGCACGCCGTACGACGGATCGGATTCGGGATCCGTGCCGTAATAGCCGTTATAGGGGTAGTACCCGTATGGCCACCCCGACCAGTAGGGCGACCCCCACCCGTAGCCCCCGCCCCACCAGAACGGGAAGCTCAGGTAGGCGCCCCATGGGTAATACCCCCGCCAGCCGGAGTACCCGCCCCGTCCGCGGTAGCCACCCCAGGGACGACCACCCCCGCGGTAGACGCCGCCACCCCCGTGGTAGACGCCTCCTCCATGACCACCGCCGCCGAAGCGGCCGACCGACCCGGGGTGGCCCACAACGCCCTGGTGGCCGCCTCCGCCGACGCGGCCGCCGAATGAGCGGCCGCCGCCAACGTGTCCGCCACCTCGGCTTTGGCTCCACGCCGGTCCCGCCAATGCAACCAACCCGCTCACCAGAACCGCCGCCAGCAGCCGTGACCGCATACTCGCCTCCGAGTCGGGGCTCGAAGAAGGCCTTCGGCTCGCCATCAATCTACGCTCCCTCAGTCCTTGTTGCCACTTTCAGCACCGCGGTTTACTGGAAGCGGACCGTCTGCGCCGCCTTCGGCGCGAAGGTTGTCGTCGTCTGACGCGCGCCCCCGTCCGGGGCGACCGCCTCGACGAGGAACGTCCCCGCCGCCACCCCGGCGCTCGTGCGGCCGTCCCGCGCCTCGACCCAGCCCATCCTCAGGCTGCGGTTCGGAGCGGCTGTGAACAGAGGCGCCGGCAACCCGCTCTGCGCGTCGGTCACGCGCACCCGCCACGGCACCCCGCTCTCGACCACCGGCGTGATGACCGTCAGCGCCGCCGTGTCGCGCAGCTGCACGGTGATCGCCGGACCGGGGATAGCGATCGGCACGATCGCCATCCCCTGCCCGATGAACACCACGGCGTAGGCCCCCGGCGGCACGCCGGAAAGCCGCGCCCGCCCCTCGCCGTCGCACGCCAGCCGCACCTCGGCCTGCTGCAGCTCGCCGCGGAACAGCAGCGCGTACACGGAGGAGGGAGCGGTGCCGGCCGGGGCGCGGACCGTGATGTCCACGCCCTGGTCGGGCTCGAGCAGGAACGTCGTCTCTGCGGCGCCGCCTTCACCGATCGTGACCGCGGCCTCCGCTCCGGCGAAACCGCGCGCCGTGGCCTGTAGCCGGTACGTGCTGGCCTCCAGCTCGTGACAGGTGAAGGTGCCGCTCGAGTCGGTGGTGACCGCGCGCAGGTACTCGGTCTCGCCGTCGCGCCGTGCCTTGACCGTCGCCTCGGGGATCGGCGACCGGTCGCGGGCGGCGAGCACCCGGCCGCTCACCTCCCCGACCGGCACCTCGAGGTCGAGCGTCGTGTCGGACTGGACGTTCAGCCGCCTCGTCACGAGGAGCCGCCCGTTGAGGTCGTTCACGGTCAGCGCGACGTCGCCCGCCGGCACCGCCTCGATCCGGAACGCCCCGGCCGCGTCGGTGGTTGCGGTGCCCCCCCCGCCGGCGGCGGCGGCGTTGACCACGAGCATCGCGACCGGGCCGGCCGACCGCGTGACCGTCCCGTCAATCGTCACGCCGCGCCCGAAGTCGATCTCCACGGTCGCCGTCTCGCCGGCTTTGACTTCCACCAGCACCGAGCGCTGTCGGCCGCCGCCCCGCACCGCGGCGATGACCTGAACGGCGCCCTCGCGCACCCCCTCGATGCGGAAGCCCCCGTCGGCCGCGGGTTGGACCGCGCCAGGGCCGCCGACAATGTCGCACGCCTCGAGCTCCGACGCGGACAGGCCGTGCACCGTGCCGACGACCGTGCCGGTGCGCTCGAGCGTCACCTCGACCGTCGCGGTGCGCCCCGCCTCGACCTTCACCTGCTGCGTCCGCGCCGAGGCTGCGCGCGCCTGCACATAGACGTAATACTCGCCCGTTGGCACCTGCTCGAGCGAGAACGCGCCGGCCTCGTCAGTTGTCGTGTCGCCGATGTACTGAACGCTGCCGAACATCCGTACCTTGGCGCCGGCCGCCGGCGCACCGTCCGCGGTTTTGACCCGCCCCTGCACCGCACCCGAGCGCTCCATCCGAAGGATGACGTCGTCGGCGCCCGCATCCGCAAGCACACGGGCACTGGCGCCGTCGTCGGTGCTGCCCCGCACCTCGTGCTTGCCAGGCGCCAGACCCTCGATGACGAACGAGCCGTCGGGGCCGCTGCGCGCCGCACCGAAGCTCGACGGCATGCGCAGGCGGCTGACCTCGCCCCCTGTCGCCTGCGCGCTGACCTGCACGCCGGGCGCCGGCTGACCGGCGACGTCCAATACCCGGCCGCGCAGTTCAAGGCCGCGTTTCACCGCGATCGTGAGCGGTTGCGGCTCGCCCTCGACGGGCACCTGCACCTGCTGCTGGTAGGTCTGGTACCGCTGCGCGCGGACCATGAGGTCGTACTCGCGGGGGCTCAGCCCCTCGAGGCGGAACTCGCCGCCGTCGTCCGTCTGCCCCCTCGAGCTGGTCTGCGTCGAGTACATGATCCCGGCGCCGCCGCTGGCACGCTCGACGATGCTCATCGCCACCACCGCGGCGTCCTTGACCGCCACGTGGGTCTCGGCGTCCACGACCTTGCCGGTCAACACCCGCGCCTTGCCCATGCGCAGCACGACCTCGCCGGCCGGCGGCAGCGCGACCTTCTCCGGCGCCGCCATGACGAACCCCTTGAGGCGGCCCAACAGGTAGACCTCCCCCTCGCGCGGCAGGTCGGGGATCGCGAACCGGCCCTCGCCGTCGCTGCGGCCGGCGACGCCGCCGGCCGCGTCGGCCACGACACCGAGCGAGACGTCGGCATCCGCGAGCGCGGCGCCGGCCTCGTCCACCACCCGGCCCTTGACCTCGACCCCGGGCCGCAGCACCTGCGTCCCGAGATCGCCGCCAGTGGGCGGGACCTCGGCGTCGAGCACGCGCGGCACGTAGCCGGCCAGGTGCAGCAGCACCCACGCCTTGCCGGCCGCCAGCGCGGTCAACGCGGCCTTGCCGTCGCCGTCGCTGGTCGCAGCGGCCGCCGGCTCGCGGGATCGGAGTTCCGCCGGCTCCGGGCGGCGGATGCCGGGGCGCTCGCCCGCATCGCGCGCGAACGCCTGCACCGTCGCGCCGGGCAGCGGTGTGCCGTCGGGGTCCTGGACCCGCACAGCCAGCGTCGTCCCGAGGTTGAACATCAGCGTCACCCGGACCTGGCTGCCGGGGACGGACGGCGCGGGCCCGTGCTGCGCCGCGGGGAAGCCGGGCCGCGTTGCGCGCAGGCGCACGAAACCCGCCGGGAGCGGGGGAAGGGTGAACCGGCCGGCGGCATCGCTCACCCCCCAGGGGAGGAAGGGAACGCCGAGGCTGTCGGCGGCCGGCCTCGCCCCGGGCATCCCCCGGAGCGGCGGCAGATAGGCCCACACCGGTACGCCGGCGAGGGGGTGCTGCGCGGCGTCCTGAACGACCCCCTCGACCCGCACCGCGGCCGCGAGCGTGAGGGCGACCGGCGGGTCAGCCGCTGCCACGTTGACACTGGTCATGTTCCACCCCGGCGCCCACGCCCGCAGCAGACCCCCGCCGTCGAACCACGGCAACCGCGCGCGACCGCCCGCCGCCCAGCTCACGCCATCCCGCGCGACCGCGTTGGGGATCCAGCCCGGCACGAGGAGCAGCCGCGACGGCCCCGTCCAGCTCACCTCGAGCGTCCCGCGCGGCACGGTCTTGATCACGACCGGCCCGGGCGTGTCCGGGCGCACCAGCGCCCGCCCGGCCCGCGTCTCGCCCCACGCCACGATGCTGCCCTCGCGCTCGTCGGAGACCTGCAGCGTGGCCGCGCCGTCCTTCCCGGTCACGACGGCGGTGCCGTCCGGCGCGTTGGCGCCCGCGACCTCGATGGCGGAAACCGGTTCGCCTCGCTCGTCCACGACCCTCACGGCGACCGGCCGGGACGAGAGGCGCAGCTCCACCGGTGCGCTCACCGGCAGGACGCGGTCGATGCGGCCCCAGCGCCCGTCGCGGCCGACCGCGGCGGTCCCGAACGATCCCGAGGCCGGCACCCACCACGTCAGGTAGCCGCTCGCGTCGGTGCGCTGCGTGGGCAGGTAGGGGCATCAGAACCCGTACCCGCTGTCGCCAAAACCCGAGCGAGCGAGGTACCCCTGCGCCGTCGCGCCGGCCTCCGGCTTGCCGTCGCGCGTCACCCGCACCTGGAGTTCCCGGCCGGCCGGCAGCCACACCACCGGGAGGTTTGCCTCCTCGGGCAGCGTGAGGGCGAAACGCGCCCCGACGTGCCCAGCGGCCATCGCCTCGATGTGGAGCGGGGGCGTGGCGCCCGGCACCTCGAGCACGAACGCTTCCCCGCCCGCGACCTGCACCGTCGCGAGCGGCGCGTCGGCCAGCCTCGGGTTCGCCCGCAGCGCATCCCCCTGCGCCCACGCCTGCACCGTCACGCGGGCGCCTGGCTTCTCCGTGTACACCCGCCCGCGCAACGTGAGCGCGGCGGCGGGCGTCACGCCCGCGAGGACGAGCGCGGCCGCGCCCGCGAGAAGACGGCTTCGAGCTGAGACGGCCCCTGCCAGGCGTCGACCTGTCTTGTGCATGGGCAGGATTCTAGCGCGTTGCACCGAAACGAGCGCGGCGCGACGGACCCTGCGGCGAACCTCGTCCCACCGACATGCAGCGCCGTCCCGCCGCCCCTCGCCGCAAAAATGAAACAATGAGGTACCTGGTACCGCTAACGCAGCATTTTCCACAGGTACGCGTACTGCAGGCCCGTGACGTACGCGGTCTGCTTGTTGAGCGCGCCGGTGCCGTGGCCGCCCTCGGTGTTCTCGAAGTAGTAGACCGGGTGCCCGAGCGCCTCGAGCTTGGCGGCCATCTTGCGCGCGTGCGCCGGGTGGACGCGGTCGTCGCGCGTGTTCGTCCAGAAGAACGGCGTCGGGTAGTGGGCGTCCTTGCGCAGCAGTTGGTACGGCGACCAGGTCTTGATGTACGCCCAGTCCTCGGGTTTGTCGGGATCGCCGTACTCCGCCATCCAGCTGGCGCCGGCGAGCAGGTGGTTGAAGCGCCTCATGTCGGCGAGCGGCACCTGCGCCACCACCGCGTGGAACAGCTCGGGCCGCAACGTGAACGTCCCGCTCACGAGCAGGCCCCCCTGCGAGCCGCCCATGATGCCGAGGTGGCGCGGCGAGGTGATCTTGCGCGCGATGAGGTCCTCGGCAACCGCGGCGAAGTCCTCGAAGTTGCGCATGTGGTTGGCCTTGACGGCGGCGTTGTGCCACGTGGGTCCGAACTCGCCGCCGCCGCGAATGTTGGCGAGGACGTACACGCCGCCGCGGTCGAGCCACGCCGAGCCGACGACGCCGCTGTACATCGGCAGCTCCGGCACCTCGAACCCGCCGTAGCCGTAGAGCAGCGTCGGCGCCGCGCCGTCCGCCTTGAACCCCCGCGGCGTGACGAGGAAGTAGGGGATCTTGGTGCCGTCCTTGGAGACCGCTTCGAGCTGCTCGACCGCGATACCGGACGCGTCGAAGAACGCCGGCATCGCCTTCACCTTCGCCAGCGCCGCGGGGCCCTCGCCGAGCCAGAGCGAGGGAGGCGTCAGGAAGTCCTGGTAGGAGAAGAAGAACGTGTCCGTCTCGTCGCTTGCCGCCACCGGGTCGGCGGTGCCGATCCCCGGCAGCGTCATCTCCGCTTTCGTCCAGGCGCCGCGCACGAGCGTGAACGAGCTGGCCCGGCTGTGCACGTGGTCGAGGACGCACACGAGCAGGCGGTCGGCGGTGCGCGCGACGCTGGCGAGCGACACCCGCTCGGAAGGCTCGAACAGCACGTCGCACCGGCGGCCGCCGCGCAGCAGCTCGTCGAGCGGGATCGCCAGCAACGAGCCGGCGCGGTAGGTGCCGCCGGCGACCGTCCAGTCGGAGCGCAGCGAGAACACCACGTGGTCGCGGAAGAACGCCTGCAGCTCGGCGTCCTCGGGCAAATCGAGCTTGACCAGCCGCCCGCCGAACAGGAGAAAGGTCTGCTGGCGGAAGAACGCCGGCATGCGCGTGACCACGTCGTAGCGGCCGTCGGAGAGGATTTCGGTCGTCCCGCCCACCGAGACGTCTTCCGGCCGGCCCTCGAACACGGTCCGCGCCTCGGCCAACGGCGTGCCGCGCGTCCACAGCTTGAGGATGCGCGGGTAGCCCGACGAGGTCAGCGACCCCGGGCCGAAGTCGGTGCCGACCCAGAGCGTGTCGAGGTCGTGCCACGCCACCCGCGACTTCGCCTCCGGGAGCGCGAAACCGGCGGCCACGAACTGCTTGGCGACGGTGTCGAACTCGCGCACGACGGCGGCGTCGGAGCCGCCGCGCGAGAGCGTGATCATGCAGCGCCGGTACTCGGGCGCCAGGCACTGCGCGCCGTGGAACACCCAGTCCACGCCGTCGGCCTTGGCGAGGGCGTCCACGTCCAGCACCGTCTCCCACACCGGCGAGGCGGTCCGGTACGACGCGAGCGTCGTGCGGCGCCACAGCCCGTGCTGGTGGTCGCCGTCGCGCCAGAAGTTGTACACCGCCGCGCCGAGCAGCTCCGGGGACGGGATCTTCTCCTTGGAGTCGAGGATCGCGAGCGTCTTCGCGACCGTGGGCGCGAACTCCGGCACCGCCTCCAGCACCTTGGTGGTGCGGGTGTTCTGCTCCTTGACCCAGGCGAGCGCCCGGGCGCCCTGCACTTCTTCGAGCCAGAGGAACGGGTCGTTGTCGTCGGCGGCGGACGCCGCCCAGGGAACCAGCACGCTCACCGCCACCACCGCCGCCCAGATCCTGCTCGCCACGCCTCACCTCCGCCCAGGCGGCTCGAGGTCCATGCCGGCCGAGCGCCGCGCCCGTCCGGTTCCGCTGCAACCGAGGCCAACCAACGCGGGCGGCGCATTATCCCACGCGCCGACGCCGCGGGCAGGTGAGGTGGCGCGCCGAGAGGGATTCGAACCCCCAACCGTCTGATCCGAAGTCAGATGCTCTATCCATTGAGCTATCGGCGCGCGGACCGTGACCGCCACAGTATCGCGCAAAAGCCCGGGCCGCGACCGTAGCCTGGCCAGCTGGACGACGTCGGCTCGCCCGAGCGGCGGCCGCGGACGGCCCGGGCGGACGGCCAAGGCCACGATAGGATGCCCCTTCGGTCCGCGGCCGGCCGTGCTAGAATTCAAAATAGTTGTTTGGAACGAGTTCCGATCGCGTTTGGTTGAGGGCAGTATGGAAAAGTACGACTACCTCGATGGCAAGTACGAGCTCTTGGAGAAGCTGCACGAGGGTGGCATGGGCACCATCTACAAGGTGCGCCACCGCCTCCTCGATGAGATCCGCGTCATCAAGGTCATGCGGCCGCAGCACGAGACCAACGAGGGCCTGCGCGCCCGGTTCCTGCGCGAGGCCCAGATGGCGGTCAAGTTGCGCCACCCGCACATCGCGCAGATGTACGACTTCGCGTTCGACGAGGCGGGCCGCGGCTTCATCGTCATGGAATACGTCGAGGGGATCTCGCTGCAGGAGATGCTCGATCGGGTGGGCGCCCCGTCCCTGAGACTTTCGCTCGACCTGGCCCGCCAGACATTGACGGGCCTCGGCTTCCTCCACCGCAAGGGCATCGTCCACCGGGACATCTCGCCCGACAACATCATGGTGGCCTGGGACGAGTTCGGCCAGCCCATGGTCAAGCTCATCGACCTCGGCATCGCCAAGGTCATCACCAGCATCACCGCTCTCACGGTGAGCGGGACGTTCCTCGGGAAGCTCCTGTATGCGTCGCCCGAGCAGTTCGGCGCATCGCCCGACAAGGTGGACCAGCGCAGCGACATCTACTCCTTCGGCGTGGTGCTCTACGAGTTGTTCACCGGCAACCGCCCGTTCCCCGGCACCAGTCCGCAAGAGTTGATCGCCGGTCACCTCGTCAAGCCGCCGCTCGAGTTCGCGATCGGCGACCCCGACGGGCGCGTCCCCGACGACCTGCGGGAGATCGTCCTCAAGGCGATCGCCAAGAAGCCCGAGGACAGGTACGCCTCCGCCGAGGCGCTCGATGAGGCGCTGGCCGCGGTGCAGGCTCGCTTCCCGCGCGACCCGGACGAGTTCACCAAGATCCTCCAGGAGTACGACTCCTCAGAGCCGAGCACGAGGATCTCCAAGCCGATGCCGGGCAGCACGCAACGGCACATCGCCGCTCAGTTCGGGCTGGTGGCCACACCGCAACCGATCTCCTTGGCCGACGCTGTGTCTCCCCACTCCACCGCTCCGACCCTGCTCACCCCACCGAACGGTTCCGCGGGCATGGACACGATGCCGACGGGCGAGGCTGACCCGGGAGCGGCCGCGCCGGCGGAAACGCAGCTGACGTTGATCCTGCCGGAGGACATCTCCATGCCCCCTGGCCAGGCGGCCGGAGCCGGGGCCGGCAATGGGGCGCCGGCCGCCTCCGCTCCGCCCGTGGCCATGGCGCCCGCGGCAACCCCGAAACCGGCGCCCAAGAAGCAGACACCCTGGCTTCTGCTCACCGCGGGGGGTGCCGCGGCGATCATCGCCATCGCCCTCCTGGTCGGAAGAGGGATCCTGCAGCCTACTGGCCAGCCCGCCGCCACGCCGCTCGCGACCCAGGCGCCGGTCTCGCCGCCGGCGGAGTCCGTCGCGCCGGCGACGCCGCAGGTCGCGGCCGCCGCCACGACCGCGGCGACACCGGCCGATCTCGAGGCGGCGATCGCCGCCGGAAGCGTGGAGCGGCTTCGCGCCCTCCTGGCCGACCTGCCCGACGCCGAGCGTGCCGCCATCGAAGCCTCCCCCAACGGCACGCAACGGCTGGATCTCGCCCGGCGCAGCGTTACAACCGATGCGGCGCTCGGGAGGGCGATCAAGGCCAGGAACTGGGCGGCGGCCGTCCAGCAGGCCTCCGCTCTCGTCGCGCTCCTCCCGGCCAGCCGCCAGGCGCAGCAGGCGCGGGAGACCGCGGCCGCTGCGCTCGAGGCCCAGGCCGAGGCCCTCGTCGGCCAGGGCCAGACGGATGCGGCGTTGGCGAAGTTGCAGGCCTTGCAGCGATCGTGGCCGAACCGGACCGGCCTCGACGCCCGTCTGGCCCGTATCCACTCGGCCCGGGAAGCCGAGGCGCGCTTCGCCGCCGCACTTGCCGCGGCCGATGCCGCGGAGAAGGAGCGCCGGCCCGAGAAGGGCTTGGACGCGCTCGCGCAGGTGGTGCCGGACGCACACTTTCGGGAGCGTTTCGCCGCGGCCCGCCAGCGTCTCGAAAGCCTGCTCGCCCAGCTCGACACGGCGCCGCCCGTCGTGCGGCTGAAACCCGGCTCCAAAACCAGCTATTCGAAGGGCAAGCCGTTCACCCTCTCCCTGATCGTCACGGACGACTACCGGGTGAAGAGGGTCACCGTCATGGCTCGCCAGGAAGGCGCCCCCGCCTATCAGGCGCTGCCCGCGCAGAGCACCGGCAACGACGAGTACACAGTCGAGGTCACGCCGGAGTTCCACGACAACAAGACGGTCGAGCTTTACGTCGTGGCGACGGACTATGCGGGGCACTCGTCACGGCTCGGAACCGTCGAGCAGCCTCTCCGCATCAAGAAGCGCTGGCTGTTCTTCTGAGCCCGGTGCCTGCCGGCTCCAGGGACCACGTCGACGGCCCCGCGCTGGGGAATGTCCGGCAAGTGGATCAGCGTTTTATGAAAGCTGAGACAACCTCGATGCCGTTGACTCCTGGAACCCGGCTCGGCCCGTACGAGATCCTCTCGCCGCTCGGCGCCGGCGGGATGGGCGAGGTGTACAAGGCGAAGGATACGCGGCTGGGCCGCTCGGTCGCGATCAAGGTGTTGCTGGGGCAGCACGCCGAGGACCCTGCCATGCGGGCGCGTTTCGAGCGCGAGGCGCAGGCGATCTCTGCACTCTCGCACCCCTCGATCTGCACGCTCCACGACGTCGGCGAGCACGAGGGGATGCACTACCTGGTCATGGAGTACCTCGAGGGCGAAACCCTCGCCGCGCGGCTCGCGCGCGGACCTCTGGCGCTCGATCAGGCCCTCGAACTGGGGAGGGAGATCGCCGTGGCGCTTGCGGCGGCGCATGACCACGGGGTCGTTCACCGCGACCTCAAGCCCGGCAACGTCATGCTCACCAAGAGCGGGCCGAAGCTCCTCGACTTCGGCCTTGCGAAGCTGCACGCGGCGAGCCACGGCATCGTGGACCCGGCCGCGCGAGAGACGGTCGCCGGGCCCCTGACCGAGCGGGGAGAGATCCTCGGGACGCTGCAGTACATGGCGCCGGAGCAGCTCGAGGGGCGGGAGGCGGACGCGCGCAGCGACATCTTCGCGTTCGGCTGCCTGCTGTACGAGATGATCTCGGGGCGGCGGCCGTTTTCCGGCCTGAGCCAGGCCGGCGTGATCGCGGCGACCCTCAAGGAAGACCCGGCGGAGCTGTCGGGACCCGGCCGGGGCATCCCGCCGGCAATCGACCATATCGTCCGGCACTGTCTGGAAAAGGACCCGGCACAGCGGTTCCAGTCGATGCGCGACCTCGTCTTTGAACTCGCCACATGGTCGGGGGCTTCGTCACCGTCCCGCAAGGACGACGCCGTCGAGGCGTCCGGCAAGCGCGTGATGCTCGTCGTTCTCCCGTTCGAGAACCTCAGCCAAGACCCCGAGCAGGAGTACTTCAGCGCCGGACTTACCGAGGAGACGATCGCGGACCTCGGGGGGGTGGCTTCGGACCGACTTGGCGTCATCGCCCGGACCTCGGCCATGAGCTACAAGGGCACCCGGAAGAGCATCGCCCAGATCGGCCGGGAGCTGGGCGTCGACTTTGCGGTCGAGGGGAGCGTCCGGCGCCACGCCGACCGCGTGCGCATCAGCGTCCAGCTCATCCGCACGAGCGACCAGACGCACGTCTGGGCGCAGCAGTACGACCGCCAGCTGAGCGACGTCCTCGCCGTCCAGGACGACATCGGACGGGCCATCGCCCAACAGATTCAGGTCAAGCTCACGCCGGCGTGCGCCGCGCATCGAGCGAGTTCGCGGCTGGTGAACCAGGCCGCCTATGATGCTTACCTCCAGGGCCGCTTCCACCTGTGGAGGGTGACCCGACCGGATCTCGAGCGCGCCCTCGAGTACTTCCGCCAGGCGACCGAGATCGATCCGACCATGGCCGTTGCGCACGCCGGGCTCGCCCAGACGTACGTGGTCTTGCCGATCGCCGGGGGCGCCGACCCACGGCAGGCGTTCTCTCGAGCCGAAGAGGCGGCAAAGCAGGCGTTGGAACTCGACCCCGACTCCGCCGAGGCCCAGACCGCGATGACCGGTCTGCGTCACTGGTACAGTTGGGATTGGGCCAGCGCCGAGGCGTACGCCAGGAAAGCGATTGCGCGCAATCCGAGCTACGCGAGAGCGCACCAGGTGCTCGGCCGGCTGTTGACGAACATTGGCCGCCACGACGAAGCGATCGCGGAGATCGACATCGCCCGGCGTCTCGATCCGCTCGCCCCGTTGATCATCGCGCTTTCCGCCGATTTCAGGTTGGAGGCCAGGCGCTACGATGAGGTGGAGCCGTTGATCCACAAGGCGCACGAGCTCGACCCGAACTTCTGGGTCGCCCACGTGTCCGCCGCCAAGTTGTACCTGCACCAGGCCCGCTACGCGGAGGCCATTGCGGCTGCCGAGAGCGCACGGCGCTTCTCGGGCGCGGGCGGGCACAGCGAAGCCCTCGCCCTGATCGGCCTCTGCCACGGCGCGATGGGCCACCGCGACGAGGCCGGCGAGGTCCTCTCGGAGCTCGAGCGCCGCCGCGATGCGGGCTACGTCCCGGCAACGCACCTCGCCACGGTCCACCTCGGTCTGGGCGACACCGGCCAGGCGATGCGATGGTTGGAGCGGGCGTTCGAGGATCGCGACGTCTGGCTGACGGAAGCGGCGGTCGAACCGAGGTGGGACGGCCTCCGTGCTCACCCCGGGTTCCAGGATCTGATCCGCCGGATCGGTTTTTCAGCCGCGGCAGTGGGCAGCTGACGCGGGACTGACGTCAGGCAATCCTGCATTGTCCTGAAAGCAAACGCTGAACCGTGCCCGGCCTTCGGCGGACCTCCCTTGCCGGGCCCGCGTGGCCCCTTGCGTCTGGAAGGCGCGTAGGATTCGAGCCATGAGCGAAACGTACGCCGCACTTGTCAGCGAGGAGGAGCGCCTCCTCTCCGAGTACCTGCGCAAGATCGAACACTGCGTCGGCTTGCTCACCCCGGCCGAGGTGTGGTGGCGGCCGAACGCGCGGTGCAACAGCGTCGGGAACCTGCTCCTCCATCTGTCCGGCAACCTCTCGCAGTGGGTGCTCGCCGGTCTCGGCGGCGCCGAGTACGAGCGCCGTCGCCGCGAGGAGTTCGCCGCCGCGGAAGGTGGGGACGCCGCGGCGCTCGTGGCTCGGCTGCACGACGTCGTGACCGCATGCCAGGCCGTCGC
>Ga0208584_1000097_pt1 | contig 12582 bp, 14 predicted proteins | sample NGESurdeep072012_4_FD_184460 | JGI IMG/M metagenome (GOLD analysis project Ga0208584, IMG submission 184460) | Arctic peat soil microbial communities from Barrow, Alaska - NGEE Surface sample 415-1 deep-072012 (SPAdes) | ecosystem: Environmental > Terrestrial > Soil > Wetlands > Peat ...
ACGAGGATTGGATAACTGGTAATAGGTATTTATCCTTGGAGGAATGAGTAGAAATCAGGATACAGGGCCACTACGAATTTACAGCAATTATGGCACGCTACCGCAAAATCCAGTGTGAATATAATGGCATATGATCATTTCACTCCTCGATATGTTCTTCGGGCTATGCCAGTAAATCGCGACGAAAGCGAATATTTTCTAAGGATCTCAGGAACGTCTTTTACGAATAAAAATATTTGACTTCTTTAGTAATTTGAGACGTACGCAATAATCTGGTGAACGCTCTCCGCCCTAAGGGACGGGGCTTCTATCGCCTTTGCGAATAGATTGCTTCGCAATCCTACGAGTTAAATTTTCAGCTAAAAAAATTTAGTTGATGATTTACCCCTTCGTTTCCAATGGAACTCATTGATAGCTAGATTTTCAAGAGAAATTACATATCTTTGGTAAAAATATGCTAATGATTCCAGCCAAATTTTTATAATATTTTGCGCCTGAATTTCAAAAAATCAAATTTCAATAACACATGGTATTGACAAGAATAAGCAACAAACATATGTATACGGCATTTATAAAGAGGGATATCCTTCCGACCTTAATCTCAAATTCTGAAGATTATTTGATGCATCAGAGTTTATATTTAAAACATAACCCCTTCTGTCGTTTGGATCAGGCAAAACCTCAATTAAACCTTCATCCTTAGCACACTTTAATGTCCTATATAGTTCGTCTTTGCTTAATCCCATGTATGCTTTTATAGATGATGAGGTCAAAGAGCCGCCATAATCACGGATTAACAAAAGCATTGAATCTACACGCCGTTTGACTTCCTTCCCATGCTTTTTTTTCTTACTTTCTAAAGCAATTATGCACTGCTTGTTCTTGATTACCTCTTTTCTCAGTAGGAGGACCTCAAGCCTTAGTTCGCTAATTTGGTCTTGAAGTTCTTGAAAGATCGCGCCTTTCAATAAATCGGGAGAATAAGAATGAGCATCCTCACACGCGTCAGAACCGGATGCAGTAACATTTTTGCGAGATACTTTACCTATCACCTTAACACCTCAAACACGACCCAAACCATATAGGGTACAAACATATGCGGGCCAAACAAATAAATCTTTCTGTATTTTCTTTTAAAGTTATGTGTGAGGCTTATCCCACAAACGACAATCTATATTTTATATAAAATTATTTTATATGTTTTTATAGATATTACGCTAGTAATCGAAAATTGAATCACATAGTACTCTTTCAATTAATAATTCAGCCAATTTTTGATACTAATTGAGGTGCGAAGGAATGCATATTTATCAAAAATATTCTTTGATAGTATTATAGAAAATCTTATTAAGTCGGGCAACAGAGAGTATTTGGGAGAATGCAATGACAAAAAAGGAGACTCGTCCTAATCTAGAGAAGATGATATCTTTGGGAAAAAAAGGCATCATTGATCCAGATTACATGGAGAAGTGGGGGCAATTTAAAAAAGAGTGGGCTGAGACGGACTTAGCCACCTGGAATAAACTTAAAGAGAAAATGACAGTAGGCAATTCAGGTGAATTGGAGTTCTGCCCTCCACCATCATCAAGCGAAAAGGTATGGGCAAAAAAATTCATCCTACGGGCAGAAGAGAGGGGCCTATGCTAAGTCCAATATCCATTTCCCTAGAGGTCGCTGTCTGGTAAGACCCCTCAATTACCGGTTGTCATTATTCGGCCAAAGTGTTCGCATATCGACACTCAATACTATGTCAACCAATTAGTTTATAGTTATCATATCATAGACAAAATACTAAATGCGGAATTTCTATTATGTTAATTCTATCAAATAATACGTCTATATGATAATTATTTTAGTAAACCTTTTATAGATAGAGAGACATTATAAAAAGTGAGTTTAGCAAATTCATAAACTAGCGATCAAAAAGGCAAAGAGATCCAAATGCAATTTCCAGGGGAGCCAGGTAGGCGTTCTTGCAAGTGATTGCGAATTAATTGAGGGGGGGATGGGAAATTAGCTTCGATCATAAACAAGTTGCAGTTTACTATCCGGGAGAGCAGGAATTCATACAGGTAGACGAAGGAATCGCACCCATTCTCCAATCTCTTTGGGACGCTAAAATAAGAACCTGCAATTCTTGCCAAGAAAATGAGCCGGGAATAATTTGGATCGAGTTTTATTCCATGAAAGACGTAGAGCGACTCCTCACGGTAATGATAAGATCACTGGGAGACCGAATTCAGAAACATCCAGAGGTCAATGATTGGTTCTGCTACAGAATATTGGGTCATGAGGGCGAAAAGCTCACGCCATGGCATTTTGATGCATATCCCAATTTATCCCCAACAAGGCCTAACCAACGGAGCATATATCCCAAAAGGATATTCGATAGCAAGATAGAGCTTTCCGTCTCAACACGATTTCCATGCGAGGATAAACAAATGGTCCTTGATCTTGTCAGCAAGTATATGAGAAAAGGCATGGACAACTTCGCGGAATTGAGTGACGATCAATGGAATTACGTGAAGCAATATATTCCAGTACAACCTTGCAACGAGAAGATAAAAACAGAAGATAGAAGAATCGTCAATGGTATTAGATATGTTTTGGAAACAGGTTGTCCTTGGACAGAAGTTCCTCGCAAATACGGATCGTATCTATCAATTCATACAAGACTGAAAAGATGGTCCGCAGAAGGTGTCTTGGAACCGATACTCAGCAACATTGACAGCGACGAGACATATAAAGAGAGACTCTCAAATTATTTGATAGCGACAGATGATCAAATAACCTCTAAACGAAAGAGGTCATCAAGCAGCATAATGTCTGCAAAAGGAGAAATGGCACCAATGTCTGTATCTCAGTAAATTACCTTAATCCATAATCACAAATAAATTCGAGTCGTAACAATAGCGGCATACCCGTAGCATGCTACGGGGTATTGTGTTTAAAATAAAGATAGGGGTTTCATATGTTGAACTTTAAAGAGGATTCAGATAAGCCTAATTCAAATTTAGAAAATTTAAACCCAACGTGTATGGGACTTGCACCTTATCCTGGATGGGCATACAGATGGAAAAATTTTAAGAAAATATGGTTCGAAGAAGACAAAGCCAATTTGGAGAGCATTCTGAAGAAAGTGAAGGTAAATGTAGATAACGGGATAGATTTAAACAACTCATTAACGAAACAGGAAATGGCCTGGACAACTGGCTTTGCCGTGCGAGCCGTGCTTTGGGAATTTTATTGGAAAAGTATCGATTGAGTCAAAGAATTTATTAAATTTTAAATCTCATATTCTCACAGATATTTAAATTAACTAGCCACTCTCTGCCTTTTCAAAATCTTTTATAAATATATTTACAATAATAATCACTTAACCTAACTTTCTGTAATGATTGCTTCATAATTATCATTTTATTAATTAAGTCTATGTAAGAATTTCAAGTATTTCAAAAGATTATTTTACTACAATACCGATAGCAAAAGACTTTAATACTTAAAAGATCTTTATTAAGTTATTAATTTGGTAATGCCATGACCTCTATTGAGCGATCTACCTTTCCCGGCTCCTCTTTTTCTTACATAGCGGCGGCAATGGAAAACGCATTATCCAGTTTGAATGCGAATTACAAAAAGCTATCTCTCACGTCGATATTTGCTCGAATTCATTCTATTTTCCATAAAATTAGCCGAAAATCTAAGAATAGAGATGGAACCCCAAATGAGTTGCCAAAAGATGGTGATTACAGCCAGGAATCCGGTCTTACCGATAGAAGGGACGTTGTCCGAGATAACACTATAGATCCATATCCTTCAATAACGCAAGAACAGAATGTTGAGAATTCTCTAGAAACACTCCCATCTCTCTATCCAGGAAAAAACATCTATGACAAGGCAGGAGAAAATAGTTCTTCGATAGAAGTTTCCTGGTGCGAAAAGGGCCTGACACTCTCAGACTTGGGTCAATTTGAAGATGCTCTGGAGTCCTATAAAAGAGCCCTAGAGATAAATCCACGTTCTTTTAAAGCCTTCAAGAATAGAGCGGATGTACTCTACAGAATAGGCAGATATGATGAGGCTATTGACGACTTCAAGAAGGCTCTTGAGATAAATCTGCAGCTCATAGATGCCTGGTATGGCATGGGCAATGCCATGAGCAAATTGGGCAGGTATAACGAGGCAGTATCAGCTTACGAAAATACGCTCAGGATTAACTACTCTTTTATCGACGCCTGGGTGGGCAGAGGTGCAGCTCTAGGGAACATGGCCCGCTACCAGGAAGCTGCAGAATCGTTTGATAGAGCACTTGAGATCAATCCATCGCTGAAAGAAGCATTGTACGGCAAATACCTTGCCCTACAAAAAATCAAGCACGGAGAGGAGCTCATAAGGATTACCGATAAGGTAATCACAATGAAGAGGGCCATGGTGCCACTGCCCATCCCCGCTGCTGGCAGCACATCTGGAAACTTCTTAGTTCCAGTGAGAGAAGATTTCGCAGCCTATTTCTTGAAAGCCGGATCAGAGTTCTACAAAAATAAGCGTTTCGAGGATGCAGCAAACTGCTACGAGAGAGCGATAGCGATCAACCCACTCATTCCAGAGTCATGGTATGAAAGAGGTTTGGCGCTATACAAATTAGGCTCTTATGAAGAAGCACTTCAGTCCTTTGAAGGTGCATTGAATATAGATAAACGCTATGTAGATGCCTGGAATAATAAAGGAGTGACCCTCGACAAGCTGGGAAGATACGAAGAGGCCGTAAATTGCTATGGAGCGATTTTAAAAATCAAACCATGGGATACGAAGGCTTGGCAAAATGAAGGTCTCCTTAGAAGAAAGCTTGGCCAATATAAGTCGGCATTTGCCTGCTTCGATAACATTACCAAGATCGATCCCAGGAACTTTTCCAGCTGGTGTGCAAAGGCTGAGATTCTTTACAAGTACTTGGGCCGCCATGAGGAAGCAATAGAATCCTACGATGAAGCCCTGAAAATGGATCAGTCAAATAGTTCCACTTGGTTCGACAAAGGCGTTTGCTTCTACGAACTAGGTCGGTACAGTGAAGCTCTCTACAGCTACGATAAGGCTATAGAAATAACCCCAGGTAGCTCGAAATTCTGGAATAATAAGGGAATTGTTTTAAAGAGATTGATCCGCTACAGCGAGGCCATAAAGTGCTTCGATAAAGCGAAGGAGCTCGACGAAAGGAATACCTCATCATGGTACAATAGAGGTCTCACGTTGGATGAAATGGGCCAGTATGAAGAGGCCATCAGGTCCTTCGATAAGGCCCTAGAACTGGATCCTGAGAATGCCGATGCCTGGAATAACCGTGGAGTTACCTTGAAGAACTTGGAGCTCTACGACGAAGCCCTCAAATCTTTTGAGAACGCCATAGAAAGTAACCCCAATTATGCCATGGCCTGGAACAACAAGGGTAATGTCCTCTCTGCCTTGCATAGGTACAATGACGCAGTGGACTGTTTCGAGCGAGCTACAGATATCGATCCCAACTATTTCGATGCATGGAACAACAAAGGCAATGCTTTCGCCCAATTGCAAAGCTACGAAGATGCCATCTACTCCTATGAAAAGGCAATTGAGATAGACCCATACGATACGAAGACGTGGTTCAACAAGGGGATAACCTGCATTAATTTAGGCAGCTATGAAGATGCTGTACACTGTTTTGATGAAGATTTAGAGATTGATCTATCATCTATTCCAGCTTGGATTTACAGGGGTATTGCTCTACATCGACTTAACAGATACGAAGAGGCTTTGGACTCATTCGAAGAAGCCTTGGAGATCAATACCTCAGATCCTGCAGCATGGCATTTCAAGGGGGAGGTCCTCAATAAGCTCGGACTTAAAGAAGAATCAGATGATGCTTTTGCCAAGGCAGCATCAATGGGGTGGAAGTGGGAAGTTGCTCTACACTGAATAGCAACCAATCAGCAAGCTTTAAGGTCTCTCCCGACATGGATAAGATGAAAAATATCGATCAGGAATTCCTGCACACACTTCACATAGAGAAGATACGGACTCAGAACGAGCGCGCTGAACTCGTCAAAAAGAAACTGGCCTTCATCACTGTCTTTTTTGGGATTGGATCCGTAAACGTTGGATTTTGGGTAGAAGATCTCTTTTGGCTCCTATATTTTGTACCTTTGATAGCAATATGCTTTGACCTTGAAATTATGTCTGCCAATTCTAGGATAAAGCGCATAGGGGGTTTCCTGGGCAGACATCCACAATCCGATGCAGGAAAATCTGAACGGGAGTGGGAGCATTTTTGCGCTACCTATCGAGACTATCTTGCTCCCTCTGCCAATACAATCATCTCTATAATCGGAACTCTATGCGCTGCGATCCTTATTCATGCCCAGCAAAGTTTCGTTCATACCGATATGCAACTATGGTTTGGAATCTGGCTAATTGCTTCAATGTCTGTGATTATCGGACTCTGGTGGAGGCATCAAACGATTATAAAGAGTATAGAGATCGAGTAGCCAGATATACAATAGAGGTATTGCTTCAGTGGCTAAATTAGTATAAAATTCTAAATTTAAATAGATAAAGAAAGCTTGAGATTTCAGGAAGGAGGAGGACCTAACACCCCCGCGGTCTGAAAGCCCACCGACGTGGTAATAACAATTTCTTTAGAAATGTATAATATGCATGCACGTCTAGATGCGATGCGAAGAGTGTCTTTTATCAAGGTTCCATTAGAAATGAAGGGGTTAAAAAATTTATACATTGAATTAATTATCTGCGATAGCAAATCTTCGCGGAGCGAATACGACGATTTGTTGCAGCTCAAGTCAGGCTCGATGAAGAGATCCACTAGATCCATAAATATAAATCATTTTTAAAAAAGAAGTACAGCGATAGTCGGTCGAATAATTCTTAAAATGAACTATTCATAGGACGAGATTAGTCGTCTTCGCTCAACGATCGATTAAAATGGTTAAATATTTGTGACGTTAAACTATTAATGTCAAACATGAAGCTCAGAAGGGCGTAAGCCAGGCCTGAAGCTTTTAGAGCATATGATATGTTTTTCTATGACATAATAGAAGATTTTAAGTAAAATGCCATAGAACTATATGACTATGCACAAAACCGAGGCCGGCGAGAAGAGAAAGGCTCTGACGAGAAACGCCTGGGAGCTGGCCAGGGATGCCAGGGCTCTACAGAAGGCTGCCAAGCACTTGCCAGCGGTTCGCAAGGAGGCACAAAGGCTGCAAGAAGAGGCAGATGCGGCCCTGGCGGCTTCTGAGGCCCTAAAGCTTCAGGCCAGGCAGGAAGATCTTACAGTGTGGGAGATGGAGAAGACCAATGAGACAAAAAGGGGTTCTAAGACGTATGTCTATTGGATGGCCTCATGGCGTGAGGACGGAAAGACACGCAATGTTCACCTAGGGAGCTCGAGGAAGATGGATGCCGAATCAGCCTTGCAGAAGGCTAGGATGATGAAGGAGAAGGCAATCCATGTTAATTGAACTGACTAGAGGCAAATACGCTATAATCGATGTAAACGATGCGGACCTGGCCGGAAGATCCTGGCACGCCGTTCCAGGGCATCGCTCAGTAGGCAACTATACGTTTTATGCAGCTCGGCGCAGAGGTACAAGACATATCACCCTGCATAGAGTGATCTTAGAACGCATTTTGGGCAGGAAGCTTCGAGTGGGTGAAGAATGTGACCATATAGACGGCAACGGCTTGAACAATAGAAGATGCAATCTGAGGCTGGTGAACCACCGCAGGAATATAAGAAATAGCCACAACAGGCAGAGCGCGACGAAAGCCAGCGAACGACAAAGGCAATTGCATTTAGAGATATTTTCATAAATTCAAGATGATTATAGCAATAATTTGTCTACCTCCGATTTTGGTTTTATGCCTTTCTTTTCGTCTTTATATCCAGCCGGGTCTTGCACCTAGGGCAAGCCTTGGGTTTGTTCACCCTCGTTTCCCATCCATAGTGACATTTGGGACATTTCATCTCTTTCATATTAATACAGTTGTAATAAGAATATTAATAACTTTCCATTGATATGACTATCTATACTACTCCGGAAAGCGTAAAACAATAATCGGATAATACAATAAAGTGAAAGAGTTACACGAAAACACCACCTCGGAACAAGCTTTTTTGGCTCGCAGCTTGCCTTGCTACTATCACAGGAAGGAGGTAGCCGTCTCCCATGGTTGCACTTTTCATGCTGGCTTTCTTCATATAATCTCGGATATATTTTTAAGATTTGTAGCACTTCGTTTCTTAGATAAGTCTAAGCCATAGCTCATACATCGGCGCGAAGTCCGCGAGCAGGCCACAGAGGCCGCTAATATCAGGCCCACGGCAGGATGGACCAGCCCGGTGGAAGCACCCGAGGGGTCCCTCCCCACCCCAACACACCACTTCCCTGGAGACCCGGCGGCGCGCAAAACTGAGATTGCTGCAGTTTCGTGGAGGCATGTGTCTCAGGTTATCTTTGCTGACAGTCAGCTTGACAACAAATTCGTGTAGAGTGCCTTGGTGAACGTTTCTTCCTTCATGCCAACAATACGTGATAGAAACAATTCCGCGATTGCATCAAGCATCTCTTCGTGCTTCCCTGGAGGGCAGTCCTTCAATCCAAATTCTACTGCCTTGTGGACCTCTTTCGCGATCGCGATCCTTTTCTTCATGTCTGAGTTATGCCCTCCTAGTCCCATTTCTTTCCAGATTAGCCTCAATAACTCCGTCTCTGTCTTGATCACAATCTGCCCTCCAGTTCAACAGCTGGTAGCTTTCAGCTAATGATAGAAATTTATGTCGAACGAGAGGAGATCAAACGCGATATTCAGGCCAATACCTTCGACGTGATATGAGACGCAGCGAATCACATTTTTCAAGCTTGGCAAGCATAGGTATTCAAATAGTTCTCCAAAAACCATAAGCCATTCAATACGTCGCGGAACAAATTACAATAAAAAACCCTCTACCGCTTCGAGTTCAAATCTACCGGCGCGAGGAACGACGCCCTCAAACTCCTGGAGCGCAATGGCTTCGACTATGACCTGGTGGAGGACCTGAAAGGCTACGTGGTCCAGCTCCCCAAATCAGCGAAATATGCACCGATCCTGAAAAACTTCGTGGCCTTCCAGGAGACTGCGAACGAGCGGATATTCCTGATGAAGGACTGGCCGCCGTCGAGGAGGCTGTGGGCCTGGGCGCGAAAATCCATGAAGGAGCGGTCTCCTTCTGAGCTTATGCAAAGCTTAACTCTTTCAGCCTCTGGATGGCCTCCATGGTTTGGGCTGCTTCCTGGCTTTTCTTCGCTTCATAGTACCCTATGATTTCATCAATGGTCGATCGCAATGCATAGAACTTCATGGGTCTGCCTTTTCCGTCGCCCTTGACCTCATGCTCTGCAACCCAATTCATAGCCCTCATAGTTTGCATGGCAATGCTGACCTCCGGCTGCCTCATACCAGTGGCTATCTCAATGTCTCTGGATGATCCTTCCGTCACTTCCTTGAGATATGTTACCAAGCTGGCCACGTTCCTGTTCATGCCCAAGTTCTGTAGGCCTCGTATGAATTCAAAATCCATTTCATCAGCGATTCTAATAGTGATGTCTTTAATGATGCGTCCCTCCTGTGCTTTGACTACTATCACTATCATATAAATAATTTGTTTTAATTTAGGTTATCATAAAACGTTTGGAAGAGCAAGGATCGCTATCGGTATTGGTGATCTTCATTTGTGCTCAAAAAAGTTCTATAGCATTCTTTATAGTTTTTATGAATGACATAGAACTAATAAAAAGAGGAGCTTGCGGCATTAGTTATTTCAACCTACGAGTTTGACCGATCTAGTTTCATGCAAGCGATGATAGTTATACTGTATTTTATATAGCTAGGATAGCAAAACTTCGCTGCGCGAATACATTGTAATGATACAGATCAAGTCAAACTCTAGAAGATGACACTCCGATTCATAGATATTAATCATTTTTTAAAAACAAATTTTAGGATCACGAGAAGATAATTCTCTTGATGAATTATCCAGAGCACTATATTAGTCGCTATCGCTTAGCGAATGATAAAAAACTACTTTTTTTTAGGGATAGAAAAATGAAAGGCTATTGAAATAGCCTAGTCCAGTACAGTAACATCTTCTGGCAAGCTTATACTCGAAACCAGACTATCGGGGATTTCGAAAAACCTAATTAAGACTGCACATAACGCTGAAAGTTCTTGCAGCCTTGATCTCCTGCGGGTACCGGGTTCGGAAATTGGAGCATATGATTCAATCCCCAGTGGTCGTATTCTGTTGATATAGGCAATTAGCGGCAGAAAGATGAAGCGAAGCATACTGAGGAGAAGCGCAAAGATGAGATATGCCTATCTTGTCCCATCCATCTGGAGGCTCAGAGAAGGTAGATTAGATATGGACCAAAGCGGGCATTGAATAAAATTGCTGGAGATTACGGGAGGAGGACCCAAGCTCTCCAGCACGGTGGGAAGATTACCAACTTGATTTAGAAAAATCACTCACAAAAACTATAATAGATGTCATTATATTTAATCTTTTCTAAGAGATAGCTTTAGGCCGTGGAGATGTATGTCATGGCACGAAGATGACCAAGAAGCCCGAATGTGCAAGTCTTTTATGTTGTGCCACCATCGTTTCATTTGGCAACGGTCCCAAGAGCATATCTATCCAGTCAAAGAAATAATATTCGCCTGCTATTATAATAGAAACGAAACCGAAACGGTATTAGCAGGTCAACTAAAACAAGCATCAAGCAAAATTATAAGAGACAAGGCCAAAAGCTGGTGGCAGTTCTGGAGAAAGATATGATGATGATTTATATACCATTTAGGGGGAGCGATCTTCGCGGAGCGAACACGATGATCTTGGCGTAGATCTATTCTGGTTCAAGATGAGACTCGCCAGATCAATAGATATAAATTAGTTTTAAAAAACGAATTCTGTAATAGCCAGAAGATAAATCATGCAGCGAACTATCTGAAGGACTATATTAGTCGCTGTCGCTCGGCGAATTATAAAAATTTTGTGGATGCAAGCAAGTTGCAATCAAGGATATTCAAAGACATGAGTTCAATTTCCATAGCTGATGAAATTAGGAATAGCGATTAAAGAGGTGAATGGGGTGATATGGGCATCTCAGAAGGGTTTTAGTCTTAGGTCGATACAAGATGTCCCTCTCACCACACGAATCATATTACATAAACTTATGATATATATTTCTTATGCTATCAATGATATCGTAATGACTTGACAAGAATGTGCGAAACTTGATACACCTATGCTACATTATTGCAGCCATAGCAGGAAGAAGCCAGGGCTAAGAGTTGGTGGCGGTTCTGGCGATGAGGAGATAATCTATGAACAAAGAACCAGTGAACAAAACCACAAAACGCGCAAAACTACTGACAAATGGATTCATCCCTGACCTCAAGGGCAAAAAAGTCGTGATCCGCCTCGTATCAGGAGGTCAGCCAGTTACCGGAACCATCGAGGGCTACAACCCTTATGAAATCCTGCTCCAGATGGCAAAGGGGCAACTCCTTGTATTCAAGCATGCAGTTGCCACTATTGAGCCGGTGGATGAGCCGAAAGGCTACCAAATTCATCCCTGAGCTTAAGGGTGGTAAGTGTTCCAAGACCAGCTATTCCATCCATATACATTGGTTGCCCACCAGGGGTCGTAATAATTGTACGCGACCGGATTATGGTAATGGGTTGGATAGACCGCTGGTGTCGTGTAATAGTAGGTTGGATATGTGTACGTTGGATAATACCAGGGGTAGCTGTAATAGTAGGTCGGGTATGTGTAGGGGTAGTTGTACCACCCACTATAGGAGTACGTAACGCCTCCTGGATTGAGCCAATCATAATGGCCGAAGTCGTTATTATGGCCTCCATCATGTGGTTGCCCATGACTGTCTGCTCCTTCCTGGCCAGCTCCCGATGCTACCAGCATTCCCAGTATCAGGACGGACAACATCAGTTTGATTGCTTTGATTGTAATTCCTTCCATAACCATATACTGCAACTTCACTATTAATAGTTGCTTTTTATGTAAATGTCATACGAACCCTAGTCACTTAGTGATCGTATCCTATGGACATTAGACAACAGCGACGGAAAGATGGAGCGTAGTAGATTGAGGGCACGCACAGGTATGAGATATGCAGACCTCGATCCGCTCCTTCTGGATCTGGCCCGGGAAGGCAGGATCAGGATATCGGACGAGATGGTATCATTAACCGTCCGATGAAGATGAGGGCCAAGGCGAAGAGCTGGTGGCGGTTCTGACGGTAAAGATACAACGAAGCGAAGGCTAAAAAGGTATCCAAATGTTTTTTGCTTAGCTCACCTAATAGTTTCGGGAGATCTTCAACTCTCCAGCTTAACATTTAATTTATAGTTGAACGCGGTGATATCTAAGAGATATGCAGGCCAATACCTTCGACGTGATAGAGAGGCGCAAGCGGATCACACTTTTCAAGCTCGGCAAGCTCTGGGTATTCAAGCAGTTCTTCGATAACCGT
>Ga0208584_1000098_pt1 | contig 12518 bp, 14 predicted proteins | sample NGESurdeep072012_4_FD_184460 | JGI IMG/M metagenome (GOLD analysis project Ga0208584, IMG submission 184460) | Arctic peat soil microbial communities from Barrow, Alaska - NGEE Surface sample 415-1 deep-072012 (SPAdes) | ecosystem: Environmental > Terrestrial > Soil > Wetlands > Peat ...
CTGGAACGCGGCCTTCCGCCACACCCTTCAGCAGCTCCGCGAGCCCGGCGTCGTAGGTCTCGCCCGGGGACGATTCGGGCGGCGCCGCTGGCTCATCCGTACGCATTCGGGCTGTCTCCCGCACCGGTCCCGGCGTAAGCCGCCGTCGACCAGCTCTCGAACCCGAGCTCGACCAGATGGGCCCGAACGTGTGCCGACTGACTCCGCAAGCTGTCCAGATCCTCGAGGTCGCCCCGATGGACCTTGGCGCCAGCGACCGCAAGCGACTTGGCGGCCGCATCTGAACGAGCGAGGCCGAGCACCTGATGGCCCGCGTTGATGAGCTCCTGAACGATCGCAGAGCCGATAAACCCCGTACCGCCGGTGATGAAGACTCGCATGGCATTCCCCTTGGCGCGCTGCGCCGATCCAAGCGATGATGAATCGAGGTAGCTGGCCGCACAAGCAGATCAGCCGACGTGCCTGCTGCAAGCGCTGGTTAGACGAGCGAGGAGACCAGCACCAGCGCCTTGGCGAGCAGCTCATTAACCGTACTCGCAGGCAGTGAGCAAATGTACTCTGCTTTCCGAGCCCGCCAATCGAGGCTCTTAATTTGATCAGCGAGAATGACCCCGCTCACGGGCAGCCCGGCAGGCACTGCGACCTCGAACGGGTAACCCTTCTGTTGGTTAGTGACGGGGCATGCCAAGAAGAGCCCTACCTTCCCGTTGTACGGCTTGGGCGACAGCACGACAGCGGGGCGCCGACCCGCCTGCTCATGACCCGCCTGGGGCGAGAACACAAGCCAGATCAGATCGCCACGTTCCGGAACATAGGGCATCGTGATTACCAGGCTTCATCACCCTGAGGTTGGCCTGTGGCCGTCTCGTGGTGGAGGTTCGACCGTCGAATCCCGGCCAGGAGTTCGGCGAGTCGATAGGCATGGCCAACGATCGGCGTAATGACAAGCGTGCCGTCACTGACGCTGAGTTTCACCGGCGCATCCTCCTGCAGACCGACCTCCGAGGCGAATGGCTTTGGGATCCGGACCGCCAAACTGTTTCCCCACTTCTGGACCCGAGATTCCACAAGACACCTCCTCGGTATCAACAATGAAGATACATCTCTATCCACTCGGTGTCAAGCCTAAACGCGGATTAGACGGACTATTGAGGAAGGGCAAACCGAGCCTTGAAGGCTTGGTTTGCGTCTTCGGCTTACGCTCATGAACCCCTCCGAACCTCTTTGTAGAACTCATTATACGCCTCCTGAGAGGTTGAGGCGCCTTGCGGGATGGGCGGACTCGGAGTCCGTCTAATTCGTCCACAGGCTGTGTGACTCGTGGGCGGGAGCATTCGATCCGCCGGTGCGGTGGGCGGCGATCGACCGCGGAGCCCGCGGGACCCTCAAGAGAGGCCAGCCTCCACACAGGGAAGACAGATCCTGCCTGATTGGGATGAATCTCTTACCGGGAAGAACCGGGCCTGAGGCGGGGGCTCAGACGGCGGATGCGGGGCCGCGGCGCAAGGTGACGAGGTCGACCTCGGGGGGGACGCCGAAGCGCAGCGGGATCGCCCCGACGCCGATGCCGCGGGAGACGTAGAGGAGTTGCTCGCCACGCTGGTAGGGGCCGGCGACATAGGGCGTCGAGAGGCGCGCGAGGTTGACGCCGCGCGAGGGAAGCGCGATCTGGCCCCCGTGGGTGTGGCCGGCGAGGGTGATGTCGGCGCCGGCGGCGCGCGCCGAGCGCCAGCCGCCGGGCTGATGGCAGAGCAGGAGGCAAAACGTCGCGTCGCCGCCCTCGATCACCGCGAAGTTCGGCCCCCATCCGGGGATCGCGTCGAGGTCGTCCACCCCGGCCAGCACGATTGTCTCGCCGTTGCGCTGCAGGGTGGCCGTCTCGTTGACGAGGGGAGTGATGCCCACCGCCTCGAGCGCCGCCAGAGCAACGCGCGGGCCGGCGAGGTGATCGTGGTTGCCGAGGATGCCGAACGTTCCGAGCGGGGCGTCGATGCCGGCGAAACCCTGGACGAACAGGTCGGCGTCGACCTGGCGGCGGTCGAGCTGGTCGCCGGTGAACACGACCACGTCGGGCGCCAGCCCCTCGACGAGCGACCGCACCCGGGCGAGGCGCTCGGGCGGCATGAACGGCCCGGCGTGGAGGTCGGAGACCTGGGCGATCCGGAGGCCGTCGAACGCCTTCGGCAGCATCGGGTGGGTGAGGGTGACGCGCCGCACCATCGGCAGTTCGGTGGCCTCGAGCCACCCCGAACGCGTGAGCAAGCTCCCGCCGACGAACGCCATCGTGCCGTTCTTCAACATGCTCCTGCGGGTCAAATAGGTGACGGTCCTCATTCGGGCGCCATTGGCGCGGGGTGGAGTATACAGGGTTATGTCAATCCGACCGCGGGAGATGCCGGAACCTTCTTTCTTTGCTAGACTTCCCGGGTGATCGACACGCCAACCGACGAGTGGAGTTCCACGCCTGCGCTCATCCCCCGGGAGCCCGGCGCAGCGGCGGCCCACGTGCGGGTGGAGCATGCGGCGCTCCGCTTCGGCCGCGACCCGTCGTGCGACGTCGTGATCGCGGAGCCTACCGTGTCGCGGCGGCACGCCCAGGCGAGCTGGGACGGGCGGGAGCTCGTAATCGAGGACCTCGGCTCCTCGGGAGGGACCTTCGTCAACGGCATGAAGGTGCAACGGGCCGTGCTGCACCCCGGCGACGTAGTGCGCCTGGGGCCGCGCACCGAGTACCTGGCGCAGCCGGAGGAGTCCTCGAGCGCGCTGGAGATCGCCGCCGGGCAGAGCGGGAGCGACGAAGGCGGAGTGCGTCACCTGCAGACGCTGCTCGAGGTCGCGCGCGCCCTCAATGCGGCGACCGTGCTGGAAGAGGTGGTGCACGTGGTGCTCCAGGCCGCGGTGCGCCTGCTGCGGGCGGACCGGGGCTGCGTGATCCTGATCGAGAACGGGGAGCGCCGGACGGTTGCCTGCCATCCGCGTGACCTGCCGGAGACGTCCTGGGCCGCGCGCAGCTCGCTGTTCGATCGGGCGCTCGCCGAGCGCCGGGTCGTGCACGCCGGGTTGGAGCTGTCGCCGTCGACGTCTATGGTCGTCCGCGGGGCGGTCCTCGCGGTCGTCGCGCCGCTCCTGGTCGCCCGCCGCCCGATCGGGCCGGCGAAGGACGCCTCGTTCGTGGCCACCGTCGAGGTCATCGGCGGCATCATGGTCGAGCGGGCGAAGGCCGGCCACCGGTTCGGGCAGGAGGACCTCGCGGTCCTGGAGTCGCTGGCGGCGGACGCGGCCGTCGCGGTCGACAGCGCCCGCCTGTACCGGGAGACTCGCGAGAAGGCCAAGATCGACCACGAGATGGCGCTTGCCCGCACCATCCAGGCGGCGCTGCTGCGACCGCCGCCACAGGTCCCGTTCGCCGACATCTTCGCCTTTTCCCAGTCGGCCCGCTTCGTCGGCGGCGACCTCTACCACGCCGCGGTGCGCGAGGACGGCGCCCTGGCGGTGGCTCTCGGCGACGTATCGGGGAAGGGAGTGCCGGCGGCGCTGATCATGGCGATGGTACAGGGCCTCCTCGGCCTCCTGCACGAGCTTGGCCAGCCGATCGCCTCCGTGCTCCCGGCGCTCAACCGCAGCCTGATCGAGCACAACCCGGGCAACCGTTTCCTGACGCTGGGCGCGGCCGTGCTCGCGGCCGACGGCACGCTCGAACTCGCCAACGCCGGCCACTGCCCCCTTGCGGTGCTGCGCGGCGACGGCACCGTGCAGCTGGTGTCCCCCAAGGGACCGATCCTCGGTCTCCTGCCGGCCGCTACGTGGGGGACCGACACGTTGCGGCTCGCCCCCGGCGAGTCGGTCGTGCTTTACAGCGACGGGATATCCGAGTCGTTCTCCCCCAATGACGAGGAGTTCGGCGTGGAGGGGGTGCAACGCACGCTCGCCGGGCTCGCCGGCGCCGGCGCCGAGGATGTGGCGCAGGGGCTGCTCAAGGCGGCCGCCGCCCATCGCGCGGGCCGCGAGGCCGAGGACGACGTCACGCTCCTGGTGGTCCGCTACCGCGGCCCGGCGTAACGACTGCCCGCAGGCGGGCCTCTGTGGCGCAGACCCCCAGCTCCCGTGGCGCGGGCGCCCTCGCCCGCGTTCAACAGCTTCCTGTCGCTCTGCGCCCGCCCCACAGCTAGACCACTGTTCCGATGACGCCGGGGGCCTGGACGGCGGCGGTAGAATACCGGCGCCGCGCGTCCGCGCGGCAGGGGGGGATCCATGAAGCGTCTCGCAGCAGTGATCGTTCTGGGGCTATTCGTTGTGGTGGGAAGCGTCGCCGCCGAAGTCGCCGCAACCGTCAAAGGCCCGTACGATCCGGCCGTGGACGGCTGGAAGCAGGTGCAGGCCGCGGCCTCCAGAGCGGCCACCGACGGGAAGCGAGTGCTGGTGGTCGTCGGCGGCAACTGGTGTCCATGGTGCCGGGCGCTCGACCGTCTCATGACCGAGGACGCGGCGCTCCGCAGCGAGGTGGCCGCGCACTACGAGCTGGTGCACCTCAACTACTCCAAGGAGAACAAGAACCCGAACGCGATGGCGCGTCTCGGCAACCCGGACAAACTCGGGTTCCCGTCCTTCGTGGTGCTGTCGCCGCAACTCGCCGTGCTGCACACGCAGGACAGCGGGTCGTTCGAGACCGGCGACTCGAAGAAACCGGGGCACGACCCGGCGAAACTGATCGCGTTCCTCAAGAAGTGGGAGAAATAGCTCTGAGCGTGACGCGGACGATCTCCGAGGGCCGCCAGAGGCGCATGCGCGGCCCCCAGGTGCCGGTGCCGCGGCACACGATCGCGGTCATGGCGCCGACCCGGTAGCGGCCGCCGAGCAGCGGGTAGGTGAGCCGGACGAGGTAGCCGAACGGCCAGATCTGACCGTCGTGGGTATGGCCGGACAACATCAGGCCGACGCCCAGTGCCGCCGCTCGGTCCGCCTGCCACGGCGTGTGCGAGAGCAGCACGGTAGCGCCGGCCGGACGGCCGGCGAGCGCGCGCTCGACCGGCGCTCCGTCGAGGCCGAACTGGCGCCGGGCGGTGAGGTCGTCCACCCCGGCGAGCACGAGGCCGGGGGCGGCCCCGGCCCAACGGTCCTGCAGGACGTGAAAGCCCGCGTCCTCGAACAGCTTCACGCTCCTCGCCAGGCCGGCGTAGAACTCGTGGTTGCCGGTGACGGCCCAGACGCCGAGTGGGGCGGCCAGGCGCCGCAGGACCGGCACCATCGGCTCGACCCTGGCGACGCTGCCGTCGATGAGATCGCCGTCCACCACGATCAGGTCGGGCTTCATCGCGTCGACGCGGTCCACAAGCCGCGCCATCCACGCCTCGCCGATCAGCGTGCCCAGGTGCAGGTCGGAGAGCTCGACCATCACGGTGCCGTCGCGTCCGGCGGGGAGCCCGGCGAGCTTGACCTCGTAGTCGACGACGACCGGCGGGCGGAGCCCCTGGACCAGCGCGACGGCAGCGAGCGCCATCGCGGCCGCCAGCGCCCAGCCGCGCAGCGCCGGGGCAAGGTGGGGGAGCAGGAAGCCGCCGAGCGTGACGGCGTCGAGCACGACCAGGACGGCGAACGCCAGGAACAGCGTGCCCATCCACGTCGTGCCCACGAACTCGAGAGGCCGCGCCACCAGGCCGAGACGCCAGTGGTCGAGAAGGCGCGCCAGCGGGTAACAGAGCCACAGGAGCACCGCGATTGCGAGCAAGGCGCCGCGCGACACGTGAACGGCGACCGCCGGCACCGAGGCCGCCCGCCAGAACACGTACACGTGCATCATGGTCCAGACGCCAAGGACGATGGTCAGGAACACGGCAACCCTCCTCGCACCGCTCACCCCTTTATCGTACGTGATCGCGCGATCCGTCGTTCGGCGGGTGCGGGCCCGGTGGCCGGTTTGCGTGTACGATACGGCACGGCCCGCGCCCGCGGGCGGGAGGACGACATGCTGCGGTTGCTTTCTCTCACCTTGCTGTGCGGCATGGCGGCCGGCGCTGTCGCCGCCGCAGAGACCCACCCGTTCTCGGTGCACGACATGCTCGCGATGGACCGAATCGCCGAGGCGCGGGTCTCCCCCGACGGCCGGCTCGTCGCGTTCTCGGTCAGCGTGACCGACCTGGCGAAGAACAAGCGCCACTCGAGCCTGTACCTGGCCGCCGCCGACGGCTCGTTCGTGCGGCGGTTGACCGCCGCCGAGGCGAGCGACTCGCAGCCGCGTTGGAGTCCCGACGGCAAGGCGCTCTTCTTCGTGTCCTCGCGCTCGGGCTCGGCGCAAGTGTGGCGGATCGCGCTCGACGGCGGCGAGGCCGAGCAGGTGACCAGGGTGCCGCTGGACGTGGACGCGCTCGAGGTCGGGCCCGGGGCGAAGTTCCTCGTCTTCAGCATGGCCGTCTTTCCCGGCAAGACCCCGGAGGAAACCCGGCTGGCGTTGGACGCCAAAGAGCAGGACAAGGCGACCGGGATGGTGTTCGACCATCTCTTCATCCGCCATTGGGACACGTGGGAGAACGGCACCCGCAACCACCTGTTCGCCTACAACCTTGGCGGCGCCAAGGCGACCGACCTGATGGCGGGGATGGCCGCGGACTGCCCGACCAAGCCGTTCGGCGACAGCGGCGACTACGCGATCTCGCCCGACGGCAAGGCCGTCGTGTTCTCCGCGAAGGACATGGGCGCCGACCCGTCGGCCGAGGCGTGGTCCACGAACTTCGACCTGTTCCAGGTCCCCATTGACGGGTCGGCTGCGCCGGCCAGGATCACGACCAACGTGGCCTGGGACGGGACGCCGCGCTTCTCGCCCGATGGCCGGACGCTGGCGTACCTCGCGATGAGCCGCCCCGGTTACGAGTCGGACCGGTTCGACATCGTGCTGCGCGACCTCGCGAGCGGCGAGGAGCGCAAGTTCACGCTGCGCGCCGATGCCTCGCCGCGCGGCGACCGTTCCCCGTCGGAGCTGGTGTGGTCGGGCGACGGCCACGAGCTGTACTGCACCGCCGACAGTTACGGCCGGCACGCCCTGTTCGCGGTGGACCCGGTGGCCGGCACGAGCCGGGTCGTGGTGGGTGAGGGGACGATCGACGGCCCGCAGTCCGTCGCCGGCGATCGCATTCTCTACGGCATGAACTCGCTCCTCGGGCCCGAGGAGCTGTACACCGTCGGCCGCGACGGCAAGGAGATCGCCCGCGTCACGCACCTCAACGACGCCAAGGTGGCGGCGGCGCGCTTCGGCACGCCGGAGCGGTTCGCGTTCACCGGCGCTCACGGCGACCGCGTGGAGGGCTACATCGTCTACCCGGTGGACTTCACGCCCGCGAAGAAGTACCCGGTGGCGTTCCTGATCCACGGCGGCCCGCAGGGGATGTTCGGCAACGACTTCCACTACCGCTGGAACCCACAGGCGTACGCGGGCGCCGGCTACGCCGCGGTGATGGTGGACTTCCACGGCTCCACCGGCTACGGCCAGGCGTTCACCGACGCGATCAACGACGACTGGGGCGGGGCGCCGTACGAGGACCTGATGAAGGGCCTCGACTACGCGCTCGCCCACTACCCGTTCCTCGACAAGGACCGGGTCGGGGGGCTGGGCGCCTCGTACGGCGGCTACATGATCAACTGGATCCTCGGCCACACCGACCGCTTCAAGTGCCTGGTGTGCCACGACGGCAACATCGACGAGCGGATGGCCTACTACGACACCGAGGAGCTGTGGTTCCCGGAGTGGGAGCACCGCGGGACGCCGTGGGCCAACCCCGAGGGCTACGCCAAGGTCAACCCGATCGAGTTCGTGAAGAACTGGAAGACCCCGACGCTGGTCATCCACGGGATGAAGGACTTCCGCATCCCGTACTCGCAGGGGATCGGGACGTTCACAGCCCTGCAGCGCAAGGGAATCCCCTCGAAGCTGCTGATCTTCCCGGACGAGAACCACTTCGTGCTCAAGCCGGCGAACTCGATCCTGTGGCACGACACGGTAATCGGCTGGCTCGATCGGTGGCTGAAGTAAGAGGGCACAGGGCGTAGCGAGTGGAAGAGGCGTGGTCGGTGGTCCGTGGTCCGGGGTCGGAGAAGAACCGCTTCGAGAGGGAGACGGCCAGCGCGTGAGGCAGCGGCGGCTCGGCCGGCGGTTGGACGGGACCCGCACGTCGCCCGGTCTCCGAGCGGGTGGCCTGGGCACTGGCTTTTCCCCGCGTAGCCAGGGTCCGCGCACCGCGCCATGCAACGCTTGACAGGTCCGGCGCCTGCGGGGTACGATCACCGTCCCCTTGCGAGTCGGGGTACGCCTCGCCGGGGTTTCGTGTGGGCGAGTGGAGAGCGACGATGAAGACGTATGTGCCTAAACAGGATGAGATCCGCCACGACTGGTACGTGATCGACGCCGCCGATGTCGTGCTCGGGCGGCTGTCCACGAAGGTGGCGACGCTGCTGCGCGGCAAGCACAAGGCGAACTTCACGCCAGGCCTCGACACCGGTGACTTCGTCATCGTGGTCAACGCCGACAAGGTGAAGCTGACCGGCAACAAGTGGGAGGACAAGCGCTACTACCGTCACTCCGGCGACCCGGGCCACCTCCACCAGGAGACCGCGCGGGAGCTGCGTGACAAGTCCCCCGAGCGGCTGGTCCGGTTTGCGGTCTGGGGGATGCTGCCCAAGAACCGCCTGGGCCGGGCGCTGCTCAAGAAACTGAAGGTCTACGCCGGGGCGGAGCACCCGCATCAGGCGCAGCAGCCGCAGGCCATCAAGGCCCAAGGGTAAGGAGAACAGTCGTGGCGAGCATCCAGTTCTACGGGACGGGCCGGCGCAAGACCGCCGTGGCCCGAGTCTACCTCCGTCCGGGCACCGGGGTGATCAAGGTCAACAAGCGCGACTTCGAGACCTACTTCCCCAACCGCGTGCTCAAAATGGTCATCCGCCAGCCGCTGGCGATCACCGAGACCTCCGACAAGTTCGACATCGTCGTCAACGTCGCGGGCGGCGGCATGACCGGTCAGGCCGGCGCAATCCGTCACGGCCTGTCCCGCGCGCTGCTCGAGTTCAACCCGGAACTGCGGCCGAAGCTGAAGAGCGCCGGCTTCCTGACGCGCGACGCCCGCGAGGTCGAGCGCAAGAAGTACGGCCAGCCGAAGGCGCGGCGGCGGTTCCAGTTCTCGAAGCGCTAGGAAAGCCTGAAAGGAGAAACGCTCTTGGCTTCCATCTCAATGAAAGAGCTGCTCGAGGCTGGCGTCCATTTCGGTCACCAGACCCGGCGCTGGAACCCGAAGATGCGGCCGTATATCTTCGGAAAGCGTAACGGGATCTACATCGTTGACCTCCAGAGGACGCTGCAGCTCTTCGAAGAAGCCTCCAACTTCGTGCGCGATCTGGTGTCGTCCGGCGGCACGGTGCTGTTCGTCGGCACCAAGCGCCAGGCGCAGGACGTCGTCAAGGAAGAAGCCACCCGGAGCGGGATGTTCTACGTCGCCCACCGGTGGCTGGGCGGCACGCTCACCAACTTCGTGACGCTGCGGCGTTCGGTGGAGCGGTTCAAGGACATCGAGCGCCAGCTCGCGGCCGCCGAGTCGCAAATCACCAAGAAGGAACGGGTCCATCTCGAGCGCGAGCGCGTCAAGATGGAGAAGAACCTGGGCGGCATCCGCGACATGGAGGCGCTGCCCGATGCGCTCTACGTGATCGACACCAACCACGAGCACAACGCGGTGCACGAGGCGAACCGCCTCGGCATCCCGGTGGTCGCCGTGGTGGACACGAACTGCGACCCCGACGTGGTGGACTACCCGATCCCCGGCAACGACGACGCGATCCGCGCGATCAAGCTCTTCACCTCACGCATCGCCGACTCCGTGCTCGAGGGGCTCGCGATGGTCGAGGGACGCACCCAGTCCGAGGCGGCGTTGGTCCGGTCGGCTGCAGCCGCCAGCGCGGCCGCCCCCGTTGCCGCGGCTCCCGCGGATGCTCCGGCGCCGGCGCCGGCTCCGGGCGAAGAAGCGGTGCTGCCGTCGCTCGAGGAGACGTTCGAGGAGTATGACGAGGGTACGGAGCAGTACGAGAAGCGCTGAACGATCGGGCTCTGGGCTCCGGGCTCCGGATTCCGGACCCCGACCCCGGCGTTGTTGGGGCCAGGAGCGAGGCGCTTCCTGGCCCTTGATTTGACTGGGAGGGACGAGATGGCGATTCCTGCTGCAGTGGTGAAGGAACTGCGAGAGAAGACCGGCGCCGGGATGATGGATTGCCAGCGGGCGCTCGCCGAGGCGAACGGCGACATGGAGGAGGCGGTCAGGATCCTCCGCAAGAAGGGGCTCTCGGCCGCGGCGAAGAAGGCCGGCCGCACCGCCAAGGACGGCCTGGTCGCGATCGCGGTGATCGAGGACGGCCGCCGCGGCGGCGTGGTCGAGCTCAACTGCGAAACCGACTTCGTCGCCCGCACCGAGCAGTATCAGGCGCTGGTCCAGGCGCTGGCCGACCAGGTGGCGGCCGACGGGGTCGGCGATGCCGAGAAGGTCAAGGCGACCCGCGCGATCGCCGACCCGCTGCACACCGTCGCGGAGGTAATCGCGGCCCAGATCGCCACGATCGGCGAGAACATCCAGCTCTCGCGGGCCGGCTTCATGGCGGCGGGCGAGGGGATGCGGATCGGGTCCTACCTCCACATGGGAGGCAAGATCGGCGTGCTCGTCGAAATCTCGGCCGGCGCCGACGAGGAGACCGTCAAGGACGTCGCGATGCAGATCGCGGCTGCCGAACCGCGCTGGGTGTCGCCCGCCGACGTGCCGGCCGAAGCCGTCAACGAGGAGCGCGAGATTGCCAGGGCGCAGGCCGCCGGTTCCGGCAAGCCGGCGGCGGTGATCGAGAAGATCGCCGAAGGCAAGGTCGCGAAGTTCTACGAGCAGGCCTGTCTGGTCGAGCAGCCGTTCGTCAAGGATCCGACGAAGAAGGTCGCGGCGGTGCTCGCCCAGCGCAACGGCGCGGTCGTGAAGGGCTTCCTCCGCTTCAAGCTCGGCGAAGGGGCCGCGACGGCCGCGAAGTGACCGGCTCGGCGGCGTACCGGCGCATCGTCCTGAAGCTCTCGGGCGAGGTCCTGATGGGCAACCAGCCCTTCGGGATCGCACCCGAGGTGCTCCCCGTCCTGGCGGGCGAGATCGCCGAGGTGCGCGACCTCGGCGTCGAGGTGGCGATCGTGATCGGGGGCGGCAACATCATCCGCGGCATCGCCGCCACCGAGCAGGGGCTCGACCGCGTGACCGGCGACAACATGGGCATGCTCGCCACCGTGATCAACGCGCTCGCGCTGCAGGACGCCCTCGAGCAGCGCGGCTGCTTCACCCGCGTGTTGACCGCCATCGATATCCGCGAGGTGGCCGAGCCGTTCATCCGCCGGCGGGCGATCCGGCACCTCGAGAAGAACCGGGTGGTGATCTTCGCCGCGGGCACCGGCAACCCGTTCTTCACGACCGACTCCGCCGCCGCGCTGCGGGCCTCCGAGATCCGCGCCGACGCCCTGCTCAAGGGCACCAAAGTGGACGGCCTGTACACGGCCGACCCGGTGCGCGACGCGGGCGCCAAGCTGCTCAAGCTGGCGAGCTACCAGTACCTGCTCGAGCACAGCCTGAAGATCATGGACGCCGCGGCGGTGTCGCTCTGCCAGAACGCCAAGATCCCGATCCGAGTGTTCAACATCCGGGTGCCGGGGAACATCAGGCGCGTGGTCCTCGGCGAGGACGTCGGCTCGACCGTCTCGTAGACAGGCGTTCACAGTCTAGGGTTGACAGGCGACAGTCGGAAACGTGCATTCGATCCCAGCCCAGCCGAGGTGGTTGGGTAGGGCGCGGCACCGGCGACTGTCAACTGCCGTCCAAGCGGATACAATGGAGCGGGTTGATATCTCGATGCGGGGCCCTTCTGGGTGGGCCCGCGGGGAGGAGTGACGATGCGCGAGGCGGTCAAAACCACAAAGGCGCACATGGACAAGGCGGTGGAGGTGCTGCGCGACGAGCTCAAGACCGTGCGCACGGGGCGGGCGTCGCTCGGGCTCCTTGACGGGGTGCGGGTGGACTACTACGGTACCCCGACGCCGCTCAACCAGGTGGCGAACCTGTCGGTCCCCGAACCGACGCTGATCGTGATCCAGCCGTGGGACCCGACGCTGATCTCGGCCATCGATCACGCGATCCAGAAGGCCAACCTGGGCCTCAACCCGATGAACGACGGCAAGGCGATCAAGCTGCCGGTGCCGTCGCCGACGCAGGAGAGGCGCAAGGAACTGGTCAAAGTAGCGCACGAGTACGCGGAGCGCGCCCGGACCGCGGTGCGCAACGTCCGCCGCGACGGCAACGAGGACCTCAGGAAGCTCGAGAAGGACAAGAAGATCTCCGAGGACGACATGCACCACGGCCTCGACGAGGTGCAGAAGCTCACCGACGAGCACATCAAGCACATCGGCGACATCCTCGCCGCCAAGGAGAAGGAGATCATGGAGGTGTAATCCCCGCCCGCTGTGGCGGGCGGGG
>Ga0208584_1000099_pt1 | contig 12516 bp, 11 predicted proteins | sample NGESurdeep072012_4_FD_184460 | JGI IMG/M metagenome (GOLD analysis project Ga0208584, IMG submission 184460) | Arctic peat soil microbial communities from Barrow, Alaska - NGEE Surface sample 415-1 deep-072012 (SPAdes) | ecosystem: Environmental > Terrestrial > Soil > Wetlands > Peat ...
ACAACGGCGTCCGCTTCGGTCGTAATTAGCGTCTCATAACGGCCCATCCACCACGCGATATCGTCCTTATGCTGGAACTTATCGTCGGCTACGTCCCCGCGCGTTAACATTTTCTTAATCTTCGCTCCGGCTTTATCCAGATTAGTAGCCATTTTTAGGACCTTGCCTCTTTCTTTATACTAAATCCTTAAGCGCGTCTAACAGTGCTTTCCTACGCGCAGTTTAGGTAATTGACGCGCACCAGCTTTATTACAGCTGGCTCGGAAGCACCCCCAAAGATATGCCAACCCCCCATATGAAAAAAATCAGCAGGATGATGAGCACGATGGCGCTCATCAACTTAATCAGCCTGTCACTTAACCTAATGTAGGCCATACATTTCTATATTATCCGCATTCGCCGTTCGTAAGCCTTTCGATTTAAAGCACGTGCGAGATCAAACCGACGCCTCGGCCCCTGCCACGTCCCTTTCGCTCTGCCTCCATGTAACCGTGAAGCTCAAGTTCTGCGATGAGTGTTGAAAGCGTCTTATGCGAAACCTGCTCTTGGCCCACTTGGGCCGCTTTCTAACTTCGGCGGTCATTCGTATGTATGCATTGCTTTTCGGGCTAATTAAGAGGCGACCCTATTGAGGCTTCGTCCAATTGAGAGAGATCTGAGTGTCTTGACTGACTAAATAGACACATCAAACGGAGCTTAATACAGGCTCCTTCTAGCGCCTCTAAGCTCCCCAATCAACTATCGAGAAGCACATAAGAATTATTCTTAAGCTTTAGAACTGAAAAAAACTATTGAACCGGAGCCGAAAGATTGGTAGAAATCACTGGAGAATAAATCAGGGAATTTGACTATGTTAAGCGCAAACTGGCAACATACTCATAATCATTGAGATTATTATCCTCCGGGTTATCAAATATAATTTCAGTTTCCTTGCCAAAATGTTCTGCACCCAATTTCAAGTGATAAAGACTGATTCCCACATCCATGGGGGGATATTTTTTGATTAAAAGTCCCGCGATGAAGCTTGGTTTGCGGTAATATGCATGAATTAAATGTTCATCACCTGTAAAAAACCACTCCTGTGCATTACGTGCAGAAGGAGCAAGACGAGCTGTTTCCAGTAAATCATCTGCACCTTTAATGTCACTTATTTCCTGGAGTGATTTTCTTTTGAATTGGGAAGTTTTTGTTCGATGTAATATTTCCTGGGGCTTTCCAAAAGGCATTAAAATGATAAATTTCAGACGTGAACTTGCCAAACCTTCTTTTTTGAGAGTAGGGATTCCCTGCCAGCAACTACCCAATCCGTTAGCGGAAAAAAATAGATCCATCGGCTGTAGCATGAACCCTACATTGCTTAGATACCCCTCTTTTACCTCTGAAAAAACAGCTATATAGTGTGGTGCTTCTCTCATCGTCCTTCTTATAACAGCATCGGGAGATAAAATCTTAAATTCAATTTTAATGTCCTTATGCAACGGTTGTAAAGTTTGAACATGATCTCTGATCTCCTTTAATGTATCTTCATCGAGGGGGTCTACATCGTACTTTCTAATGGACTTCCGTTGGAATATGGTAGGATACAGGTCTTTTTTTTGCATTTTACCAAGGTTTAGTGTATTTTCTTTCATTTTTTTGTGTATCAGAATAATCTTGTGATTTAATTTACATTATGTTCTGTCTTTCGACTATTTGTAAATTCCACGTCAGTGGAGTCTATTGAGGCCGCGATATAGTGCAAAACAGTGTGTAGATGTAGCACATACTTCACCGGATGTTCTTTCGACAAGTGCGCCAGATTTAACGGAACCATTAGAAGCAGAAGCACGCCCGGAAAGTTCGCAGAAACCTTTATTATCCATCCCCCGCGTAGTTAGCTGTGCTGCGTCAAGCGGTTACTGCGCTTATGCATGCCCGGGTAGTGTAGCGGCCTATCATGGAGCCCTGTCGAGAGATCCTCCTCTTTTTGAGGCTTTATTTGCTTTTAAAGGAGTTTATAATTCTCCTAACCCATCCAGGTCAGAATTAGTTAGTGATAAAACCACAACAACAGTCCCAGACGATTCAGCTAACAGTCAAAACCTCGCTTCGCTTCAGTTGACGTTCTCACGAAAGCAACTTATCGATTATACTAAATGGCGCATAGAAGGCCTTGATCGTAAAAGCAGCAACTGGATGAACAAGGCGGCTGAGATTGTTTGCAACTGTACGCTTGGCGTTATCAGCAAACTAACAATGGATACGGTGCGTAAAGTTGCCCTAACCAAATACAAGTCCGTGTATTCAAAACGCAAAGTACTCTATTTCACAAGAGACCTTCTCAAGTATCTTACCAAGACCACTTTCGATACTCGCTTTCAATCATTTGAACTCTTCTTGGAGATGCCGAAAGTGCTTAAAACGCGCAAGCACGTTACAAACCGGATTGTGACTAAGGAAGATGTGGAAAACGTGCTAAAAGAGATTGAAAAGGCACTTAGCGGAGGGCGCATTGATAACGATCACTACCTTAACTACAAAGCGATCGTGCTTTTCGGCGCGTTTACAGGACAGCGGCCTTTGGCGACTATAGCAAGGTTGACAGTGGAATAGTTTGAGGAAGCTGTGAAAATGAGGAAACCTGTTATTGAAATTCTTCCATGGCAAGACAAAATTCGTATGCAACATTATTGCCCCCTTCATCCACAAGTTGTTGAAGCGATGCTGCCCGTTTTGGACGGTCGAGACTAACGACAAGCTTGTTTTCGAACAACTTTCCTTTCAAGCGTGGCTAAAGCACACAGACATCAGATTGTTGTATGGCGGTGCTCGCATCGTTAACGGAGATTTGAGAAAATTCTGTGAACAGCAATCCGACATATTGCGATGGGATCAATCAAATAAGAACTACGTATTAACGCACGGTGTTAGGGGAGTTGACTGGTGTTTCTACAAGAGTCCAAGACCAGAACCTGTTTATGACATTTATATGCAGTAATGGGCACCGATAAGCTTTGATTCTTAAGCTATTTGATTACAACGTGCCGGTTTTAACTTTTGCGAAGGAAAACAAGAGAGCTTAGGGAGAAATAGAAAATGACTATGTTTAGCGCTGGCATCCTTTTATTCAGGTTCAGGAATGAGAAACTTGAAGTGATGCTTGTTCACCCAGGTGGGCCATTTTGGGCAAACAAGGACGATGGCGTGTGGTCGATACCTAAAGGGCTGCCCGAAGATAATGAAAATCCACTGGACACGGCGAGAAGAGAATTTAAAGAAGAAACAGGATTTGAAGTTGATGGGGAGTTTATTGATTTGGGAGAGTTAAATCAATCCAGCGTAAAGATAGTGCATGTATGGGCTCTCGAAAAAGACCTCGATATAACGAATATTGTGAGTAATACAATTTCTTATGAGTGGCCAAAAAATTCCAGGAAAATACAGGAGATTCCCGAGGTCGACAAAGCAGGTTGGTTCGATATTGAGCTAGCTAAGAAAAAAATAATAAAAGGACAAATCGGTTTTATTGATAAGCTAATAGAGATTATTAATTGCTCTCAGAAAGAAAAGAAAATTGATAAAGGATAGATTCTACTTTACCAACACTTTTCAGACACTTCTTCAAACTTCTTGACGCGCTCGTTTGCAACTGTCTGGACTGCCTAGTAGTTTTAAAAAAAGTGCAAGATGCGGTGGGGAATGGGTCACCGCTCTAAACGCGCCCTCCTAGCCGCTTTACCAGTTCTTCGTCAAATCTGTAAATATCCGGCACTATTCTTTCAGGACGTATTTTCTCACGGAGTTCTCTACAACACGCCTCAAGTTGTTCAACTCGCTTTTTTAACTCTTCAACATCGTCTTCGATCAAGTTCGTCACCTCCCCACATTGTAGCGAACGTTAGCCACAACCAGGATATAAAAACCTTAGCTTCGGTTTCAAGCATGGTATGGTACAGTTCTGCAAATTAAAGTCAACGGATTAGTGCCTCTTATGTTCTCACGCATAGGGTGAGAGGCGTCGAATGGAGCAAGTGTCGGCATCCGCTAGGAGCGACCCTACACACACTGCGGCCCCCACCGATGAGACGCAGATTCACTCTTCAAGGGGCGTAACGTAGCAGGATGCCAGCTTGCTGCTTATGAGCTTATGTTCGTGGAAAAGGCGCGCTGTGAGGTGGTACATGCCTTCTTCACTCGCGTAGAGCTCGCTTGCAAATCGCTTCGTGCCGCTTTCTGCGAAGTCGATATCGATCACGTCCATGAGCGTGTGGGACTTCGATGGGGGAGTTGCGGCGATTTCGAGCCGTAGATCCGACACGTTGCGGTGGGCGTGCACGACCGTTTCCGTCTCGATTGTTTCTTCAAGCGCCCAGTAGGGCCGATTCACGAAAAAGGCCTGGATCTCGGCTGGATCTTCTATGAGTCGAATCTCATGATAAGGAGAGTACCAGCTCACGAAAGCACCGTAGCGGTACGCCGTGACGTGCAGATAGACCCATCCAGTGTGGTTCGCAAAAACGTGAAAGTTAAGCACTTCCGTGTCTTGAGGGCGCAACTCTTTCACGAAACGAAAAGAGCCGCTTGGCAAAACGTCGAGATCATGTGTGTTATATGTGTACAGCGTCGCGCTTACGTCGACGAGGGGCTCCGTTGATACGTTCCCCAGCTCAACGGTGATCCAGTGGCGGCCCCGTTCAAGCACCTTGGGCGTAAAGATTGCCTCGAAGGGATACTTGCGTCGTTCTTCTCGTTCTTCCATGGCGATTCTCTTCTCTTTTTTCTTTTCGTCGGTCATAGTATCATCAAATTAGGTAGCGCACGGAAGGTAATAAGGCATACGCAAGGAAAAAACAGATCACGAAGGAAAAACACGCTGCGCTATCATAGCTCGGGCCTACCCAAAAAATTGCTACGCTGGCGCTGCATCGTGTATGTAACGGTACTCTCGATTGGCGGTTTTACAAGCATTCGTTGCCTGAGCACGTGTATGATGTTTATATGGAGTATTGGGGAACGGTAAGTTTCGACAACTTCCGTCTATTAAGCTAACTTGCCCGTCATGTCGGGACTAAAGCCGCTGCCCACGTGCTCCTGCATTTCCTGCTGCATTGCGTTGCGCATGGTTGCATTCATTCCAACGCCCATGTACACGCCCATGCCGCCACCGTTGCCGTTCTGCGAGTGCACAACGTCCCACATGTGCTGCCACATAGCCTGTTGGAAGGGCGTTTGCCCGACAGCACTGCCAGTGATGACCATCGTGTAGTATGGCACGAGTGGTGAGGTGCCGTATTCGATTGCTGCCCCCGTTCGCGCATTCGCGTTAAATCCTAACCACGCCGTCGCGTTCTCTTGTACCACGGCGTAACCTTGCCCCATGAACATGGTTTTCAGTGCTACGAACTGTGCCTGCGCCGTTTGCGCATTATTCCACGCCTGAACGCTGACTGCGTAAGTACCATTGTTGTCGCTCGCCGTGCCGTTGTAAACGGCCATCCCGGTTTGCGGGCTCGGCTGGAATGAAAACGGCGTCATCATGGTGAAATTCCGCTCTTGCATCATAGTAGTAAGATACTGACTCACATTTTGAGAGCTGGGCGTAGATGTGGGCGACGACGTCGTCGGAAACGTGCACCCTGCAGCGAGGATAACTGGGAGTATTACTAATACTAACGTGCCGATTAGGAACAATCTTTTCATCGTAAAACCTCGTAAGCTCTTGGTGTTATAGTGTGCTTATTTGCATAGCGTGTCATATTAAGCGTTGGGTGCGCTTTCAGGCTCGATCAATTAGCAAGCTGCGGAAGGGCAAGCTATGTAACATATTGTGAGCAAAAGGCAAGCTTTGGGAGTTGACAAAATGAAAGATGAGGACATGCACGGTGGGCACGATGAGCATAAGGGGATGCATATGGACGAACATAATCACACAGGGCGCGACGCTCACGCCGGTCAGCCCCACCCGACGCGTGGAAAGAGATCATCGTACTCCCGCCACGCTGGTCACGATGTCACCGATTTTCGACGAAGGTTCTGGATATCGCTCATCGTCACCATACCCATACTCATCCTTTCTCCCGCAATCCAAGAGTTCGCAGGCGTTGGCCAAGCCCTCCGCTTCCCGGGCGACCAGTACGTCCTCTTCATGCTGGCGTCATTTGTGTACTTCTATGGCGGGTACCCATTTCTGAAAGGAATCGTAAATGAGCTTCGCGCACGCCTGCCCGGAATGATGACGCTCATCGCTGTCGCCATCACCACGGCGTACCTCTACAGCACAGCGATCACGTTCGGCTTAAGTGGCGGAGTCCTCTTCTGGGAGCTAAGCACCCTGATCGATATCATGCTCCTCGGTCACTGGATCGAGATGCGTTCTGTTATGGGGGCGTCGCAGGCCCTTGAAGAACTGGCGAAGCTTATGCCGGCCGATGCCCATAAGCTGCTTACTGACGGGAGCGTGCATGATGTCCCTCTGGACTCGCTCGTCGTAGGCGACCGCGTCCTCGTGAAGCCAGGCGAGAAGGTTCCTGCTGATGGCCAGGTCGTCGAAGGCGAGACCTCGGTCAACGAATCAATGCTCACTGGGGAGTCAACGCCAGTGACTAAAAAAGCCGGTGCAACAGTCATTGGGGGTGCTATCAACGGGGAGGGAGCCATCACGGTTGAGGTCAAGAAGACGGGCCAGGATTCGTTCCTCTCACAGGTGATCGACCTCGTGAAGCAGGCACAGGAGAGCAAGTCACGAACACAAGATCTCGCCGACCGTGCGGCACTGGCGCTCGTCATTATCGCCCTTGTCGGCGGAGGGCTAACGTTTCTTGTTTGGCAGCTGCTCATCAACACAAGCGTCGACTTTAGTCTTGAGCGGGCGGTGACAGTGATGGTTATTGCCTGTCCGCACGCATTGGGGCTTGCGATACCGTTGGTCGTCGCTATTTCGACAGCTCTTGGAGCGCAAAACGGGCTCCTCATCAGAAATCGTGCTGCATTCGAGCAGGCGAGGAATATACAAGCGGTCATCTTCGATAAAACTGGAACGCTAACAGAAGGACGTTTTGGCGTGACAGATGTCATCACCTTCACTGGTGACATTGACGAGCAAGCCCTTTTGGCTTACGCCGCAGCTCTCGAAGGACGCTCTGAGCACCCTATCGCCCAAGGAATAGCTGCATCGGCACAAGCGGCAGTATCGCTGGAGGTTGAGGCGTTCAAAGCGCTGTCGGGTAAGGGTGTTGAAGGCACGGTAAACGGCCAAGTCGTACGGGTGGTCAGCCCCGGATACCTGAAGGAGCATGGTCTCATAGTCACCGATGAGCGAATTGAGCGACTAACCGCTCAGGGCAAAACGGTGGTGTTCGTGGTCATGGATGAAGCAGTCGCCGGTGCCATTGCCCTTGCCGACATAATTCGCCCTGAATCGAAGCAGGCGATCGCTGCGCTCAAAGAGATGGGCATACGCAGCCTGATGCTCACCGGCGACAACCGGCAGGTCGCCCAGTGGGTGGCCAAGGAGGTGGGGCTTGACGAGTACTTTTCCGAGGTTCTGCCGCAGGACAAGGTGGTGAAAGTAAAGGAGGTGCAGTCCCGCGGTCTGGTTGTCGCCATGGTCGGTGATGGGATCAACGACGCTCCTGCTATCGCACAGGCTGATGTGGGCATTGCGATTGGGGCGGGCACTGACGTGGCGGTGGAGGCAGGTGATATCATACTCGTGCGGAGTACGCCCCTCGATGCCGTCACCATCGTCGGATTGGCGCGCAGCACATATCGAAAGATGGTGCAAAACCTCGGGTGGGCGACTGGCTACAACGCCCTTGCCATACCGCTCGCGGCGGGTATACTCTATCCCTTTGGCATCATACTGACGCCGGCTGCAGGTGCGGTGCTTATGTCGGCGAGCACGGTGATTGTTGCGATCAACTCGCGGTTCCTAAAGCTCGCAAGATAGGGACAACGGATAAGAGAGGTGTCGTTTAGTAACGCCCGTGCTTCTTCAGCTTGCGGTATTCTTTTTCGAAATTTGTCCTCGCGCATACCCGTCATCGAGAACCTGTGCGGGTGAGGGGGCTATTTTTTTCACCCGCTTAACCTAAGGGCATTCATACGCGCAGCTATTTGCTGGCACGCGCGCGACTCATTCATGCAAACCGCTTAAGTGCTTCTCGTATCATGTCTTTTGGCGGGTACTCAAACATGTCCCCTTTGTATGCGTAAACCCTGCAATGGCCTTGATAAGGCGTTTCCTTGTCGACTTCCGGCTCTAGGTCTTGCCCGTTGATGTGGATGGTCGGCGAACCAATGAAGCCCCATATCTCGGCATCCTCACCGGGAGAGACCGAAATCATGTGTACCTCGGCAAGTACGTCCTCCTCGTCAAGAACCTCCCTTAAGGCTTGAGCAGCTTCTTCGTAGTGAGGGCAATCTTCGTAATACAATAGGTCGATCGAAAGCATAATAATCAGTTAATGCAAGCAGATGGATAAAAGCTTAATCACAGCTTAACGGTGTTAATATCCGGTTATTCGGCTCATGCGCGCCCTAAAAAAGTGTAGCGTTGCAGCCCCAGCATTATCGCAGGGCAAGCCCCATCGTCACTAGGTTACAAAAGAGCTACTAGGATCTCGCTCAGGCTGAAGCTGAAGTCAAATTGGTGATGAGGCGCTTTGATGGGTAATGTTGTTTTAACCGGTACTCATGCAACGTAAACAAGGAGCGTGAACACGGACACGAGAGCGATCACCGCGCTCCACAGCAGTGTCTCGTGCTTAAATCTTTCTACAGTCGGCCGTGTGATCAGATAAACAATAAAAGGATAGATCGGAGCGGCTATTGAAAAGAGGAAAGGGGCGTTTACGTTAAAAACGTTCTTGATCGCTACGGCAAGCCCTAAGACGCATATTGCTGTCACCAAAGCCACCGCTATTTCGTCGGGCACTTTCATATAGTTACCTTGTTCAATTTTCGCATACTTTAGCCATAAGCGCATGGCTTACTTTTCGATATTATCTACCCTTTTTGCTACGGAATCGACGTGACAGAGCAGTCGGATACGCTCGACGCGCTATTACTCGCGGGGGTTTGCGCGAAAGAAAAGGTAAAGAGTGGCAAATCGGTGCTAAAATCTGCACGAGTGGCGTTCTAATGATGGCAAAAAGTCGGGCCTATTGTGATTATCAGAAACTTAGCGGCGGCGGCTCCATTGGTTGATTAACGGGAAGTTTTTGTTTTTACACCGAGGGAACTGCCCGCTTTGGAGCCCTATTGAGGCTTTGACTGATATTATAATGACTGAGTGCTTCGATGACGAGTGCAGCGTGGCGACCGGGGACTAATACAAACTGCTCAACCCGCACAAAACAGATAACTCTATTTTAGCCTCCATTTGTCAAATAGACTCAAAAAGGAACGCCCTAGTTGTTATTTGGGCTAAAGTCGTGGCCTCCACAGAACTACCCTACCAAACCCAAAGATAACCTTTCAAATAGGTTATTATTCTGCTAGCTTGAATAATACTAATCATCGTTGATTAATACGTGGTGTCGTTATGCAACACATCGGAAAATCAAAGATTGGTTCTCTTTCTGCGAGAAAGGGGGTGAGTTATCCGCAACTCCGCTTACCCAGAAAATGCATTGACGCTATCGGAAAAACTGTTGATATTTTTGAAACTGAAAGTGATGGAAAATGTGCTTTTTTGATCGTTACCGACCAAGCCATGTCAAAAGGTGGCAGTGTTTTAAAACAGTGTGACGATGTAGCACAGCCTTCAATGCAAATTCCCGCAAGAAATTCGGCAGATACCCAACTTCGATTCGAGACACCTGAAAGCTCTAAACTTGAGGAGAAACCTTTATTATCCATCCCCCGCGTAGTTAGCTGTGCTGCGTCAAGCGGTTACTGCGCTTATGCATGCCCGGGTAGTGTAGCGGCCTATCATGGAGCCCTGTCGAGGCTCCGACTCGGGTTCAAATCCCGACTCGGGCGCTTCTTTTTTGCCGCGGTTTGAGGAGCGGAGCTTCTCAGATGCAGGAAAAAAGTGTAAACTCGAGTGTAAACTCCAGCTTCAAGCCAACAATACGGGCATATCAACCCTAATACTTCCATTTACACGTGAGGACATAATCGGATACCTTGAACTTCGTTCGGCCGGACTCGCATCTAAATCGATTACGTGGTTGAAAAAATCTGCAAGCCTGTTTTGGAACGCGACGAATGGCTTCATTAGCGTACTTACGCTTCATAAATTGCGAAATTACGTAATTGAAAAATATCGCGATATCGACGCCAAACGTAAGGTCTTGCAATTTGCTCGCGCATTCCTCATTTACATGTCGAAGATCAGCTTCGATCAGCGATATGCCGCATTCAACTTGTTTTTGCTGCTACCACGAGCGATTAAGGAGCAAAAGCGCGTTACAGACCGAATTGTTACAAAAGAAGACGTTGAAAACGTACTTTACTCTATCAAAACAGCTTTTGAGAACGATGAGATAGATACGGATTATTACCTGAACTTCAGGGCTATAATGCTCTTTGGTGCATTTACTGGACAACGACCTTTAGCGACTATAGCAAGATTAACCGTAGGACAATTTAGGGATGCTATAGCGATGGACAGGTCAATCGTGAATGTTCTTCCATCGCAAGACAAGATACGAATGCAGCACTATTGTCCACTTCACCCACAAGTTTTAGAGGCCATATTGCCAATTCTCGAAGATCGGAGGGACGATGAGCTTGCCTTTAAACAACTCTCTTTCCAGCAGTGGCTTCGGCACAGTGACGTTCGATTAAGATATAGTGGTGCTCGGATTGTTAATGGAGATCTGAGGAAGTTTTGTGAACAAATGGGCGACGTATTGCAGTGGGATCAATCAAACAAGAACTACATAATGACACACGGAGTTAGCGGAATCGATTGGAACTACTACAAGCATCCGCTGCCTGAAAACGTGTATGACGTTTACATGCGGTATTGGAGTGACGTCGCTCTCACAGACTAACTTCAAGGTAGCTGAAATGCTCGGTTCGATTCGTCGCTACTCTCAGATCGTTGCTCTAGAAGCTCAGATTGATACGATGGCAGGGTCGTTAGCTCAGTTGTAAACGTCTAGACCCTGAAACCGTCTTAAAGTGAAGGGTTCAATGCAAAATGGGCCGCTTCGTAAACCCGCCCTGTAACAGCCGTACCAGTTCGTCGTCAAATCTGTTAATATCTGGAACTAGCCTTTCGGGACATATTTCTCTGCAAATGGCCGGTGAACGAATCTTTACTTTTTGCAATATAACGACAAGAACCTACAAGACATGCATACAAAAGTTCTGTATTAAAATGTTAAGAGTTCCAGTTCGCAACCAAAACAGAACGTTTAATCAATCACAGGTCGCTTGGATGATTAGCCTCTGAAAATGATATTGTGATAATAAGTCGACGTTCTCCCTACTACCGCAAGCCTGCTTTTATTGTTACCTTAATTAGCATTATTGTTACGCTAGTTATTCCGGCGCTCTTGGGAACTCCTGGTGGCATCCAGCTAGCGATTGCTGGAACATCCATGCTATTCGTTATAGCAGCGATTGTAGTAATAGCAGATCTTCGTGGCCGAGTTAACAACGACTTTATGAGTTGGGATGAGGCTTGGAAACGGTTAGCGGACAAGAGCAAGTTTGCGCAAATAGAATTGATCGGCAGGGATGAAGTCCGAGATGAGCTAAATTTAGCAATTAACGATCAATCCATCCAAGCAATCATTGTCTCTGGGCCGCCATACGTTGGAAAGACCCACACAGTGCTTAAGGCAACAGAAGGATCGAAGGATCGCACAGTCATATCCAGAGATATTAAAGAATTACCACTGGATTCAACAAAGCTACGTCAAGTAAGAGTGTTAAGTTTCTTTTTTGATAGATCTAAGTCTCGAAGGTCTGAAATCATTCTATTTCTTGAGGAACCTTCCAGCGAAGCGATTAGAAGCTTTATAGAACGATCGTTTGAGCTTGATAACATTATACTGTTAATAACGGTATCAGCAGCGAAACAGATCCCCACTTCCATCCGCCAAGACGAGCGAGTGAAGATAATCGCGCTTTCACCGCTTTCAGATCAACAGGCGCATGAACTTCTGAGTGCGACGAGCGTCAAGCTTGATTATAATATTGAATCTTGGATCATCAGAGAAGCGGGAGGGTATCCCGGAATTCTCCTGCAAGCAGCATCTCAGGGGGCCAAGCTAAGAGGGAACGTCTACGAATTCATGCGCAATGCTGGAGACGACTTCGAGGATAAAGTGCGTCAGGGATTCAGATTTGACGATGAAGACATAAAGAAACTGCAATTGCTAAGCTTATTGGAAAGAGTCAATGTTTCAGGGGCCGCTGACGCGAATCTTGACGATATTTGCAGATTTTTTGGAGGTGGCTTGCATCCTAGTGACGTGCTAACTGTCTTGAGCAAGCTTGAAGAGGGGGGTATGAAAAAGAGCTATGCTGCAGATAGGGAAGTAGAGATCTGGCCGCCGATCTTTGCAATCGGTCTCG
>Ga0208584_1000100_pt1 | contig 12512 bp, 8 predicted proteins | sample NGESurdeep072012_4_FD_184460 | JGI IMG/M metagenome (GOLD analysis project Ga0208584, IMG submission 184460) | Arctic peat soil microbial communities from Barrow, Alaska - NGEE Surface sample 415-1 deep-072012 (SPAdes) | ecosystem: Environmental > Terrestrial > Soil > Wetlands > Peat ...
ATGTCGGGGCGATCCAGGATCACCTGGCGGTCGAACCGGCCGGGCCGCAGCAGCGCCGGGTCCAGGACGTCGGGCCGGTTGGTGGCCGCGACCACGATGACGTTCGTGGCGGTGTCGAAGCCGTCCATCTCGACGAGGATCTGGTTCAGCGTCTGCTCGCGCTCGTCGTGGGACCCGCCGAGGCCTGCGCCGCGCTGGCGCCCGACGGCGTCGATCTCGTCCACGAACACGATGCACGGCGCGTTCCGCTTGGCCTGGTCGAACAGGTCGCGGACTCGGCTGGCGCCGACGCCCACGAACATCTCCACGAACTCGGACCCGGAGATCGAGAAGAACGGCACGCCGGCCTCCCCGGCCACCGCCCGGGCCATCAGCGTCTTGCCGGTTCCCGGCGGGCCGACCAGGAGCACGCCGCGCGGGATCCGCGCGCCCAGGGAGTTGAACTTCTCGGGGTACTTCAGGAACTCCACGACCTCCTGGAGCTCCGTCTTCGCCTCGTCGACGCCCGCGACGTCGGCGAACGTCACCACCGTCTTGTTGCCGAGGAACATGCGCGCGCGGCTCTTGCCGAACGAGAGCGCCTGGTTGTTCGTGCCCTGGGCCTGCCGCATCATGAAGAACAGGAAGCCGCCGATCAGGAGGACGGGCAACAGGGCGCCAACGAGGAGATTGACCCACTGCCCGGCATCCGACGCTTTCATCGCCGTGAACACGATCTTGTTCGGGTCCTGCCCGCCGGCCTTCGCCGCGTCCGTCGTCTCCTGTAAAGCGCTCGGGAGGCCAAGTCCCGGCTGGATCGTCGTGTACTTGGACGCAGGGTTGGCCGTGGTGGTCACGGTCAGGGTGAGGTCCTGCTGGGTGACCGCCTTCACGAGGCCCGCCCGAACGTCGGAGAGGTAGTCCGAATAGGGCTTGGTCGTCTCGTTCGTTGGCGAGACGAGGAACGTGTAGAGCAGCGCCACCGTGCCCACCACCAGGACGAGCATCACGATGCCGTTGCGAAAGAACTTGCCGTTCAACCTGGCCTCCGGGTCAGTCGCGCCAGCGGCGCTCCGCCGACGTCAGGTTTGAGTATAGCCGCCGTCCCTGTTGACCCCCGTTCGGAGCCCCGGGGCATACATCTCGACTGTATGGTGTACGCAGGAGGCCGGCCGCCGGATGTCGCGCCCCGCCGCCAATGGGTCGCGGTGAGCCACCGCCCGCGGAGTCCAGAGCACCCTGCTCGCGGGCACGCCCGCCGGCCACCGAAGCGAGCGCGGCCGGCACGCCGGCCAGCCACCGAAGCGGGATGCTGCGCTGCGGTGGTAGCTGGGACAGGACTCGAACCTGTGACCTAGCGATTATGAGCCGCTTGCTCTGCCAACTGAGCTACCCAGCCACGGACCGCCATTCTAGCGCGGTGCTCGGGCGCCGCCACCTGTCGAGCACGGCCGTGCGCCCAGCCCGCCGCCCGCCCGTGGTGCGGACGGCGGCGCTCCCGGGACGGGCAGAGGCTATGCGTTGCCCGGGAAGACCAGGGAGAGGGCGCCACGGCGGCCGGGCTCGGGCCAGCGCTCGGTGACCATCTTCTGCTGGGTGAAGAAGCGGATCCCGTCCTCGCCGCGCATGGCGAGGTCGCCAAAGGACGAATCCTTGGCCCCACCGAACGATAGGTAGCCCGCGGGGACCGGGATCGGGATGTTGACCCCGATCATCGGCACGTCCACCTCGAGCTTGAAGCGCCGCGCGGCGCCGCCGTCGGTCGTGAAGATCGCCGTCCCGTTGGCGTATCGGTGGGCGTTGATGAGGCCGAGCGCCTCGTCGAAGGTCTTCGCCCGGACCATGCCGAGGACCGGCCCGAAGATCTCCTCCTTGTAGATCTCCATCTCAGGCGTGACGTGGTCGAAGAGGGTGACGCCGAGGAAGAAGCCGTCGGGGTTCTCCGGGTGGTGGAACGGGCGGCCGTCGACGACGAGCTCGGCGCCCTCCGCCTCGCCCTTGTCGATCCAGCTGATGACCGACTCGCGGTGCTCGGCGGAGTAGATCGGGCCCATGTCCATGCCCGGCTCCATGCCGGGGCCCACCTTGAGGTTGGTGATCCGCTCCAGCATGAGCGGGCGCAGCCGGTCGCCGGCGTCGCCGACGGCGATCACGAGGGTCTGGGCCATGCAGCGCTCGCCGGCGCTGCCGTAGCCGGAGGCGACGGCCGCGTCGGCGGTCAGCTCCATGTCCGCGTCGGGCAGGACGATCATCGCGTTCTTGGCCGCGGTGTACGCGCCGACGCGCTTGTGGTGATGAGTGCCGGTCTCCCAGACGTAGCGGCCGACCGGGGTGGAGCCGACGAACTGGATCGCGGCGATCCCCGGGTGCTCGCAGATCGCCTTGACCGCCTCGCGGCCACCGTAGACGACGTTGAAGACGCCGTCGGGGAGTCCGGCCTCCCTCCACAGCTCGGCCTGGAGCTGGCTGGCGCCCGGAGTGTGCGAGGACGGCTTCCAGATGAACGTGTTCCCGCAGGCGATCGCGATCGGGTAGATCCACATCGGGACCATGACCGGGAAGTTGAACGGCGTGATCCCCGCGGCGACGCCGAGCGGCCCGCGGAGGGTGAAGACGTCCACGTTGGTGGCGACATTCGGGGTGTTCAGGCCCGCGAGGTGGACCGGCAACCCGCAGGCGAAGTCGATCGTCTCGAGCCCACGGAGGACCTCCCCGAGGGCGTCGGGGAACGTCTTGCCGTGGTCGCGCGTGATGAGCGCCGCCATCTTCTCGCGGTGGCGCCAGACGAGCTCGCGGTAGGCGAAGAAGACCTGGCTGCGGGCGATGAGCGGGGTGTCGCGCCAGGCCGGGAAGGCAGCCGCGGCAGCGGCCACCGCGGCGTCGACCTCGGGGGCGCCGCCGCGCGGGACGCGGGCGATCACCTCGCCGGTGGCCGGGTTGTACACGGGCCCCGTGTGCTCCGGGGCGACCTCGACGGGCCGGCCGTCGATCCAGTGGGACAGGATGGGGATCGTGGCGGCGGGGGTGGTGTCGATCGTCATGGGACGGCGCTCCTTGGGGTGTCTCGGGCGGTGGTCAGGCCGGGCGGACGTCGGGGTTGGGCAGGACGATGTCGCGGACCGTGGCCTGCAGGTCGTGGTACGAGGCGACGAAGCCGCGCAAGGTCCGCGCGGTCGCCCCGAACGTGGCGAACTCGTCCGGCGCGAGCCCGTCGGGCGCGTAGGCCCGGACGAAGTCGGGGACGCGGGCGCACAGGTCGTCAATCAGCGCCGGGTCCACCGGTATGTCGATCCGGGGAAGCGGCGCGATGCCGCTCCCGTTGAAGCGGACCTGCCAGGCGTGGGGCATCGTGAGCACCACGTCGCCGCCCACGAGCTCGGTCCAGTGGAGCCGGTGGCGGTACGCCGCGGCGAGCAGGCGCGTCCGGTACCCCCGCTCGCGACAGATGGCGTAGGCGCGCTTGAAGACCGCGATCCCGGCCCAGTTCGCGGCGGAGGGTTCGAGGGCGATGTCGTCGCGCTCGACGAGGACCTTCACCCAGTCGTCGAGCCGCCCGATCATGAGCGAGCAGACCGGGCTGAAGCGGCTGGTGTCGCCGCCGGCCGCCTCGAAGCGGGCCAGGCCGCGCTCGACCGCCTCGCCGACCGCGAGGGCCTGGGCCACCGAGAAGGCGACCGTGGCGTTGATGTTGACGCCCCGGGCGGTCGCCTCCTCGAGGGCGACGAGGCCCGCCGCGGTGGCCGGGAACTTGACCTGGATGTTCGGGGCGAGGGTGCTGAAGTGGACGGCCTGGTCGGCCATCCGGACCGGGTCCCGGTAGTTCGCCGGGTTCGTCTGGACGGACAGCCTGCCCTTGCGGCCGTCCTCGCGCTCGAAGACCGCGGCGAGGATCCCGGCCCCGCGGACGACCATCTCCTCGATGAGCGCCCAGGTGATCTCGACCTCGGACCAGGTCGAGTGCTCGTCCGCGATCGCCCGGACCCGGGGAACCCAGTGGGCCTTCTCCTTCTTCATGACTCCGAGCACGATGCTCGGGTTGGAGGTCGCCCCGGTGGCGCCGCGCTCAACCGCGTATTCGAGCTCGTCGACCGCGCAGGAGTCGTTCCAGTAGTCGGTGGGAGTGCTCGCCACCATGTGGGCCAGCGGGCTGTCTACCATCGTTGTCGTCATCCGAGAGCCTCCTCGTGTGCCGCGGTCCGCGGCGCCGCCGGGTCCCAGTTCATCATCCACGCGTGATCCGGGTCCACGGTGAAGTACCAGGCGCGGTTCGGCCCGGCCATGATGTTGAGGTAGTAGCAGTCGTAGCCCGCCGCCGCGGCGACCGGGTGGTAGCCCGCGGGGACGAGCACGAGGTCGCCGTCGCGCGCGGCGACGATCTCGTCGAGCGAGCGGTCAGGCGTGTAGACGCGCTGGAAGGCGAAGCCCTCGGGCCGCGCGAACCGGTAGAAGTAGATCTCCTCGAGCCGCGCCTCTCGCGGCGGATCCTCCGTGTCGTGCTTGTGCGGCGGGTAGCTCGACCAGTTGCCGCCGGGCGTGAAAACCTCGAAGGAGATCAGGCGGCCCGCCTCGGCGGCCGGCGGCAGCAGGTGATGGATCTTCCGCGCGGTCTGGCCGGCGCCGCGGTGTTCGACGAGGATCTCCTCGGGCGGCACGCAGGCCGTCCGCCGGACCGGACCGGCCGGGGCGGAGGCAACGACGACGAGGACCTCCGTCTCCGCGACGATCTCGATCGGCAGCCCGGGCGCCACCAGGATCACCGGCGGCGGCGGGCCGTCGAACACGCTCGCCCGGGAGCCCACGACGCCGAAGTCGTGGTCGCCCGCCCGGACCGCGGCCCGGCCTTCGAGGACCAGCACCAGGCGCTCCCGGTCGTCGGCTTCCCGGCGTAGCCCGCGACCCGCCGCCAGCCGGTGCGCGTCGATGTCGAGGTACTTCCAGCCCGCAGAGGTGGGGTCGACGCCGACGATCCTCCCGTCCGCCAACGACGGTGCCGACGCGTGGCGGACGAGGCCGCGATCGGTGACCGGCACGTCGATCGTCCCGGTCGTGCCCGCCCCGATAGGCGCCGGCCCCGTCGAGCCGCGCACGCGGAGCGTCACCGGGAGCACGATCCGCTCCGGCGCCCAACCCTGGACCGCGTCGGCTGCCTGGCCGCCAGCGTCACCGGCGGCCTGCTCGGCGATCCGGTCGACCAGGCAGCCGACGGCCCAGCGTCCCATCTCGCCCTTCTGCTGGGCGATCGTGGTCAGGGGCGGATACACCCAGGCCGCGGCATCGATGTCGTCGAAGCCGATCACGCTGACCTCGTCGGGCACGCGCCGGCCGGCCCCGCGCACCGTGCGGAGCACGTCGATCGCGGTCACATCGTTGAAGCAGACCAGCGCCGTCGGCGCGGCTGAACCAGCCAGCAGGGCGGCCAGGGCCGCCGTCCCGGTGGGGCCGCCGCCGACTCCTTCGAGGACCGGCACGTCGGCGCGCGCGATGCCAGCGTCCACCAGCACCTCGATCGCCCCCTCGATCCGGTTGACGGCGTCGGCCTGGATCGCCGGCCCGGTCAGGATCGCGAAGCGCGTGTGCCCCAGCGCGAGCAGGTGCTCGGCCGCCAGGTGCCCGCCAGCCCGGTTGTCGGAGACGATGGACGGGATCCTGAGGTCGCGGCGCTCGCTGTTGACGATGACGACAGGGACCGCCGCTGCCTCCAGATGCGCGGCGTACTCGTCCGTGACACGACCGGCGGCCACGATCAGGCCGTCGACGCGGCGCTCCTGGAGGAGCGTCAGGTAGTCTGCCTCGCGGCGCGGATCGCGGGCGCCGTTGCAGAGCATCACTCGGAGCCCGTGCTCCCAGGCGGCATCCTCGACGGCACGCACCAGCTCCGGGAAGAACGGATTGTGGACATCGGTGACGATCAGGCCCAGGGTGCCCGTCGACCGCGTCTTGAGCGAGCGGGCGATCCCCGAGGGACTGTAGGCGAGCGCCTCGGCCGCGGCGCGGACTGCGGCGACCGTCCCCGGCCGCGAGGCCGAGGCGCCCGACAGGACCCGGCTGACGGTCGCGGTCGAGACTCCCGCGCGACGCGCGACGTCCCGGATCGTAACGCCCATTCGATCACCCGGCCGCCGCGGGCACGGGCCGCGGGGCGACCGCGACCGGCCGCCGCTCCACCAGGGACCGCGTGGCGGCGTCGGCGATGGCGAGCGCGGCGCGCCCGTCGTCGCCGGTCACGCGCGGCACGCGGCCCTCGCGCAGGCAGGCCACGAAGTCCTCGATCTCGGCGACGTAGGCCGCCTCGAAGCGCTGCAGGAACCAGAAGATGTTGTCGTGGGTGACGCCCTCCTTGCTGTAGCGGCGGACGAGCGTCTCGGGCGACTCTCCCACCACGACCTTGCCGCCGGAGCCGAACACCTCGGTGCTCACGTCGTAACCGTAGACGGCCCGCCGCGACGCGGTGACGACGCCCAGGGCACCGTTGTCGAAGCGGAGCGAGGCGACGACGGTGTCGACGTCCCCGATCTCACCGATCGCCGGGTCGACGAGCGCCGCGCCGTACGCGAACACCTCGACCACCTCGTGGCCGGTGAGGTAGCGGGCGATGTCGAAGTCGTGGATCGAGCAGTCGCGGAAGATACCGCCCGACGCGGCGAGATACGAGATGGGCGCGGGCTGCGGATCGCGGCTGGTGGCCGTCACGAGCTCGACCCCGCCGACGGCACCCTCCTCGATCATCGCCCGGGCCCGTGCGTAGGACGGGTCATAGCGGCGCTGGAACCCGATCTGGAGCGGCACGCCGGCCTTCTCGGTCGCGGCGATGGCGGCGAGCGTCCGCTCCATCGTCAGGTCGATCGGCTTCTCGCACAGGATCGGCTTGCCGTACGACGCCGCAAGCTCGATGAGATCGGCGTGCGTGTTCGTGGGCGTCGCGATGAGGATGGCGTCGACCGCCGGATCGGCGATCGCGACCGCCGGATCGGGCGTCCACCGGGCCCCGAAGTCGGCGGCGCAGGCGCGCCCGACCTCCTCCAGAGGCTCCGCGATCAACGGGACGCGGCAGTTCTCGACGCGACGGGCCAGGGTCTCGGCGTGCTTGCGGCCGATGCGGCCGGCACCCAAAACCGCGACGGCGAGCGGGGCGTGACGGGTACCGGGAGCGGCGCTCATGGCAGTTCCTCCAGGAGGATGGGCCGGCCTTCCTCGACCGACCGGATGGCGGCGGTACCGATGCGGAGTGCGGCGAGCCCGTCGTCGAGCGTGGCGGCCGGCTGCGCCATCCCCCGGACGGCGTCAATGAACGTGTCGAGCTCTCGCTCGAATGCCCCGCGGAAACGATTCCAGAACCAGTCGTCACGCAGGAGCGGCGTGACCTCGCTGCGGGCGGTCGTCTCCGTCCGGACGATGTACGGCAGCGTCTCGGCGCCGAAGATCTCGACTTCGCCCAGCGAGCCTTCCACCTCGCCCCGGATGTCGTATCCGTACCGGGCGAAGCGGCTCGCCTCCGCGAGGCCCGTGGCCCCGTCAGCGAACGAGATCAGGACGCGGGCATGGTCGAAGTCGCCCTGGCCCTTCAACTCGGGCTGGACCAGGCAGCGGGCTTCGGCGTACACGGAGACGGGCTCGTCGCCGATCAGCCAGCGGCAGGCGTCGTAGTCGTGCCCCATCAGGTCGAGTAGCAGCCCGCCGGAGTCGACGCTGACGCTCGAGATCCCGCGCGGATCCCGGGTGCAGGAGAAGGCGGCGACTGGCAGCCCGACCTCGCCGGCGGTGATGGCGGCCTTCGCGCGCATGTAGGCGGCGTCGCTCCGGCGTTGGAAGCCGACCTGGACGAGGATCCCGGCGCGCTTCGCTGCGGTGACGGCGCGCACGGCGTCGGCCACATCGAGGGCGATCATCTTCTCGACGAAGAGCGGCTTGCCGGCGGCGGCGCAGGCTTCGATGACGGCAGGGTGGGTCCGGGCGTTGAGCGCGGCGACGACGACGTCGACCGACGGGTCGTCGACGACAGCGGTCCAGTCCGCGGTCCAGCGGGCGCCGATCTCGTCCGCGACCGGGTGGGTGCGTTCGCCGGAGCTGGCCACGACCGCGCGCGTGCCCCGGGCGCCGGCTGCGATGTGCCGCGCGTGACGGGCCCCGAGCCAGCCCAGCCCGATCAGGCCTGCGCGGATAGTGGCGGACACGAACCTACCTCCTTGGGGCGTGTTGGTGCGGCCTGGGAGGGTGGGCGCGCGGCCGGCGATGGCCGCGCGCCCTGGAGGAGAGGTGGTTACTTGAACTTGGCGACGTTGTCCTTGGTCACGAGCTCGACGCCCGTGTTGACGCTGGCTGGGACGGTCTCGCCGGCAAGGACCTTGACCGCCGTCTCGACGCCCATCTGGCCGATCTTCTTGGGGAACTGGGCGATGGAACCCGTCAGCTCGCCCTTCTCGATAGAGGCGATGGCGTCCGGGTTGGCGTCGAAGCCGATAATCGGCAGGGTCTTGCCGGCCTGCTGGGCAGCCTTGAGGGCGCCCAGCGCCATCTCGTCGTTGGTCGCGAAGACGGCCTTCAGGTCCGGGTTGGCCTGGAGGGTATTCTGCATGACCGTCTGGCCCTTGGCCCGGTCGGAGTCGGCGGGCTGGACGATGACTGTGACGCCAGCAGCCTTGAGGGTGTCCTCGGCTCCCTGCTGGCGCAGGTTGTGGACTGCGTCGCCGGCCTGGCCGCGGAGGATCAGGACCTTGTCGCCAGACTTGATGCCGCCTGCGCCGACGAGGTAGTCGGCAGCGGCCTTGCCGCCCGCGGCGTTGTCGGTGCCGACGAACGCTTTCTTGGGGGCGAACTCCTTGTTGGTGTCGATGAGGATGATCGGGATGCCCGCGTCGGCGGCTTTCTGGAGCGACGGCAGGACCTGGTCGGCGCCGGTCACGGCGATCACGATTGCCGCAACTTGCTTGGCAACGGCGGTTTCGACCTCGCCGATCTGGGCCGTGATGTTGGTCTCGGCGTCCGGGCCTTCGAAGGTCACGGTGCAGCCGGGGAGCTCGGCCTTGGCGTCATTGACACCATCGCCGACGGTCTTCCAGTAGGTGCTGGTGCCGGCCTTGACGATCACCGCGATCGTCTTGCCCTTGCAGGCGGCGACTTCGGCGGCGGTGACGCCGGCGCCGGCACTGGCCGCCGGGGCCTGCGACCCGGCGCCGGCGCTGGCCGCCGGGGCCTGCGACCCGGCGGCACTGGCCGCCGGGGCCTGCGACCCCGCGGCCTGCGACCCTGGGGCCGTCGTCGCCGACGACGAGCAGGCGGACAACAGCAACGCGAACGCGGCGATGCTCGCCGCACCGGTGCGCTTGGACTTCACGTGTGAACCTCCTCCTTGAAGCTGAACAGCCAGCTTCGTGGTCGATCGATGACGATCGTTCCGGCCGATCCGGGGCGAACCTCCTCTCGTGCTTGGCCCGGCGCTCAGCCGGGCGGCAGGGTTCGACGTGGGAGTCACGTAGCCTGGCCGGCCCGGCGACGGAGAACATCGACGTAGACCGCCGCAATGATCACCGAGCCGATGATCACGGTCTGGATGTTGGTGTCGACGCTCAGCAGGTTCAGGCCGTTGCGGAGCACGGCCATGATCAGCACGCCGATCAGCGTGCCGCCGACGGTGCCGACGCCGCCGAAGAAGCTGGTCCCACCGATGATGCAGGCGCTGATGGCGTCGAGCTCGAAACCGAGGCCGGCGTTCGGGTAGCCCGAGTCGGTCCGCCCGGCCAGCACAACCGCCGCCAGGCCGGCCATCAGGCCGGAGATCGTGTAGACGAGCACGAGGATCCGGTCAACCGGGACTCCGGAGAGACGGGCTGCCTCCGGGTTGCCGCCCGTCGCGTAGATGTGGCGTCCGACGACCGTCCGGTTCAGGAAGATGTAGAACGCGACGTAAGCGAGGATGACGACGAACAGGGCGTAAGGGATCGAGATCGCGCCGCTGCCGCTGCCGATCTTGATGTCGTCGTTCCCGATGAGCTTGACGATCCCGCCACCCAGCGCCGAGATGGCGGCGCCGCCGGTGATCACCAGGGCCGCCCCGCGGGCGATGTTCATCATGCCCAGCGTGCTGATGAACGGATGCGGCAGGTGGAGGCGCGTCAGGAGCAGGCCGTTGGCGGCGCCGAGCGCGGCGCCCACCGCGAGGGCGGCGAGTACCCCGACCGACTGGTCGACGTGACCTTCAGTGATGACCTTCGCCAGCACGACCATGGCGAGCGCCAGGACTGCGCCCACGGACAGGTCGATGCCGCCGGTCAGGATGACGACGAGCATGCCCAGCGCAAGGATCGCGTTGTACGACGTCTGGCCGACGAGCCCGGCGAGGTTGCTGGTGGTCAGGAACGCCGGCGACAGGATCGCCAGGATGATGCACAGGAGGAGCAGGGCGAGCAGGGCGCCCAGCTGGAACGCGAGCTCGGCCCCGCTGCGCTTGGGCTCCGCGTCGAGCGCGGGAGCCGCGGTTGGCTCAGGCTGCGACGTCATTGCCCTGCCCCATCGCTGCCGCCAGGATCCGCTCCTGGTTCATCTCGTCGCCCGTCACGTCGGCGACGATCCGGCCGCCGCGCATGACAAGGACCCGGTCGCTCATGCCCAGGACCTCCGGTAGCTCACTCGAAACCATGACTACGGCGACCCCCTGCTGCACGAGGGTCGTCATCAGCTGGTAGACCTCCACCTTTGCCCCCACGTCGATCCCCCGCGTCGGCTCGTCGAAGATCAGGACGCGTGAGCGCGACGCCAGCCACTTGGCAAGCACCACCTTCTGCTGCGTGCCGCCCGAGAGGGAGCGGGCCGGCCGGTGCACGGACGGCGTCCGGATGCGCAGCGATTCGACGAACCCGCGCGCCCGCGCGACGACCTTGCCCAGATCGAGGAACCCACGCCGCGACACGTCGCCGGGGGACGCCATGCTGATGTTCTCGGCGATCGAAAGGAGGAGCACCAGGCCCTGGGTCTTGCGGTCCTCGGGCAGCAGTCCGATCCCCGCCCGGATCGCGTCGATCGGGTTGTGGACCGAGACCTCCGTCCCGTCGATGAAGATGTGGCCGCTGTCGATGGGGTCGGCGCCGAAGATGGCCCGCACGAGCTCCGTGCGGCCCGCCCCAACGAGGCCGGCGATCCCCAGGATCTCGCCCGCCCGCACGGAGAAGCTCGCGTCGTGCAGGATCTCCTTGCGCTCCAGGTGCTCCACGCGGAGGACCTCCGCGCCGGGCTCGACCTGCTCCTTGGGGTACTGCTTGGTCAGGTCACGGCCGACCATCAGGCGGATGAAGTCCGGGATCGGCGCGCTGGCGGGAACCGTGTCGACGTACCGGCCGTCGCGCAGGACACTGACCCGGTCGCCGACGATCGGCACCTCCTCGAGGCGGTGGCTGATGTAGATGACGCCGGCTCCCCGCGCGCGGAGCCGCCCGACGACGCGGAAGAGCTGCTCGATCTCGTGGTTCGTGAGCGCCGACGTGGGCTCGTCCATCACGACGATGTCCGCGTTGGCGCTCACCGAGCGGGCGATCTCGACCATCTGCTGCTGGGCGACGCCGAGCTTCCCGACCTGGCGGCGGGGATCGATCGGCAGGTCCAGCTCCTTCAGGATGGCCGACGTCTCGCGCCGCATGCGCACCCAGTCGATCATGCCCGGACGTCCCGGGATGCGCGGCTCGCGGCCCATGAAGACGTTCTCCATGACGGAGAGCTGCGAGACGAGGTTGAACTCCTGGTAGATGACCGCGATCCCGAGGTCCAGGGCATCGCGCGGCGAGTTGATCTTCACCTCGTGACCCTTGAGCTCGATCTTCCCGGCGTCGGCGTGGTACGCGCCGCCGAGGATCTTCATCAGGGTGCTCTTGCCGGCGCCGTTCTCGCCCAGCAGCACGAGCACCTCTCCGGCGCGCACCTCCAGCTGGACCTCGTCGAGCGCCACGACGCCGGGGAATCGCTTGGTGATCCCCGTCATGCGGAGCAGCACATCGCCAGAGCCGTCAACGGTCGTCATGGTGACCATGCCTACCCGGCCAGCTCGCGGAGAATCAGGTCAACGACCGCGCGGCTCATCGCCGCGCTCTCCGACGGCGGGCGCCAGGTTGTATCTTGCTCGACCATGACCCAGCCCGCGTAGTCCATGCGGTAGAGCGTCTCCAGGATGCCCCGGACGTCGAGGAGGCCGCGGCCGGATTCGCAGAAGACGCGGTTGCGGAGGCCGGCCAGGAAGCCGTCCACCTCGCCCGTGGCCATGGCGGCCTTGACGTCCCCGTCCACGTCCTTGAGGTGGACGTGGCGGACGCGGTCGCCGAAGCGGGTCAGCCCGGCGACGGGGTCGCCGCCGCCGAGGAGGTAGTGGCCGACGTCGAGGCACGATCCGACGACCGCCGGGTCGCTCATCAGGAAGAGCTTGTCGACCTCGGCCGGTGTCTCGACGTACGTGCCGACGTGGTTGTGGAACGCGAGCGGGTGGCCCAGGTCGGCAGCCTCGCGGCCGAGCGTCTCCAGGAGCACCGCCAGGCGGCGGAACCCTTCGTCGGTCA
>Ga0208584_1000101_pt1 | contig 12471 bp, 10 predicted proteins | sample NGESurdeep072012_4_FD_184460 | JGI IMG/M metagenome (GOLD analysis project Ga0208584, IMG submission 184460) | Arctic peat soil microbial communities from Barrow, Alaska - NGEE Surface sample 415-1 deep-072012 (SPAdes) | ecosystem: Environmental > Terrestrial > Soil > Wetlands > Peat ...
ATATGTGTATATCGGTATATAGGGCCTGTCCACCGCGTGTGGCGGAGAGCTGCGAGAATTCATATACAAGCATTTGCGCAAACTGTTTGACTTCTTTATCGGTCATGGCCGCAAGGTAAGGCGCGAAGGAAATATTTAGCGCATCCCAACCGATTGTGCTGGCGAAATGTCCCTGCAAAACGGCGCTGAAACGCACCATGTGCGCTAAAAGCACCTCGGCATATTTTGCCGGATTTGCGGAATTGATCGCCTGCGGCAGCTTTAACCCGTTTATTTTCAGATATTCCAGAGATTGACAGCAACTGTAAGGACGATCGATGTAACCCAAACCATGAATGTGAATGTCGCCTGTGGCATGCGCTTCACCGACATCGGCGGAAAATACATCGTGCAGGGAAAATTCTCTTTTAATGCCTTCGGCAAAGATAAGATTTGTGCCTTCGGGAGAATGGGGAATATTGGCGTCTTGTTTATTTTGATGTAAAATCAATTGCCGCACATCATAAAGAGGAAATCCCAGACGGCCATGCAGTCTTCGCTCTTTTTCCAGACCCCTCTCAATTAATCTGACATTGACCAATTCGCGGATCAGCGCCGTTGTGAGCACGTTAATTCCCGAAGAAATAATCTGTTTTTCCACTTCTTTCGCTATTTCCGCAGCCACCTGATCGTCAATGTCTGCTTCACGCATCAAGGCGTCCACAATGCGCTGGCGGTTCCAACGGATAATTTCTTCCCCTGAAGTGCGGACAAAAAGAGTTAAATCTGTGGTTTCGGGATTTTCCATCATATTAAACATTCGTCGGCATTGATATTTCTATACTGTCCAGAACTTTTTCCGCAGCCACGGAAAGATTTTCATCATACTCGTGATTCAGTGAAAACACTCTAAAGTGCATAACTCGCGCGGGGATGAAGCGGTAAATTTCCTGCAGCGGCTCCAATGACGTTATTCCCGTAACAGGATTAAAAATATTAATTTTCTTGCCGGGTTCCGCGATAGGATTAAGCGGACGCGGGTCCTGCGTCGCCAAATCCACTTTAAAAGAAATTCCTTTTAGTTTTCGGGGCAGTCGTTCTTTGATTCTTTCCTCATAATCCTTAACGTGGCTAAATCCTGTGCCCCGATGAACTTGATCAATAGAAATTTCCGTAGAAAAGGACATCTTCCATTTAACTTCCCGGTCATGCAATTTTTTCCATTCACCGGCCAGCTTTTTCTTTTGAGAATCTTTCTGCTTTAGCCAGCTTTGCACTTCATTAAATAAAGACCATTCATCACAGTACAAATAGGCATTCAAGTTATTCAGAGGATTGCCGGGAAAAATCAGCTTCATCGTATCGTGAAATATTTCCTGCAAATGCAAATCCAGGGCGCGCGTGGTGCGGTGAAAGTAAACGTTGCCGTATAAATTTATCCGGGCGTTGAGAAAACGTCCCAGCGCCGATATGCCTGATTGATGCAAAGTAAGGCCGTCTTTGGTAAAAAAAGTGTAGTGACGCAGGCGGGGGATATCGACCATATCGAGGGAAAAACCCGTCATGTAAGCGTCGCGCTGAACATAATCGAGATTATCAACAGTGTAAATTCCCGAAAACAATTGTCGCAGTAACTGCAACCAGCGCGGCTGCTTGTCTTTTTCCGCAGCCTCGGGCATCTTGATTAAATATGCTATCTGGCGGGGATCCAAAACTTCGCCACGCGCAAACGAGCCGGAAGGACTGCGTCTGATGAGGGAAATAATTTTTCCAAGCTTCTCAACGATAATCTTCTGACCGATTATTTCGTGCGTCAAACCCCAATCGCTTAAAAAATGCTGATCAAAGAAATGCCCGTAAGGTCCGTGCCCAATGTCATGCAGCAGCCCGGCTAAACGCAGCAGTTCCTCTATATAATTAAAAGATGGCGTGTCTTTACAAACATCACTCAAGCTGGGATAAAGATGTTTGGCAAATTCACCGGCAACATGCATTGTGCCCAGAGAATGCTGAAAGCGCGAATGTTCCGCCGCCGGATAAACCCAGCGCGCGCTTTGCAGTTGATAAATTCTCCTTAACCTTTGCATCCAGGGGGAATCAATCATGTTTTTTTCAGTTGTTTCCGTTTCAGAGTTATCTTCCGGCACAGTAAAGAGGATATATTGATGAATCGGGTCGGCAATAAGCGCCATCCCTTTATAAATATTGTGATCGGTGGAATTAGTCTTTTTCATGGCGGATTGTGTATAATATCCCGGATAAAAAATCAATTTTAATCATTCATACAAAATGTGTGTGGTAATATTAAGTATGGCTCCCGATTTTAAAAATTCAACTTCTTCAAAGGATGATATTTTCATCTGGCTATTATAGGGTGAAATAATCATAGGGCATTAATAAATGATAAGAATACCTTTGACATAAAAGATTTATTTTAGTATTAAAAAAAATGTTTAGCGAAGGTCGATGTATTTAAGCGTTTTTAAAATAAACCAGATTTATTTAAAAACAGAAGGAAAGGAGAGTATTATGAAAAAAATTGGTATGTTAGTGTTTATTATTATGATGATGACTGTAGTCACGGCAGTTCAGGCAGAAGTCAGGGCCGGTGGGTTGCCCGCCTTGATCGTGGATGATAGGATTAGTGATGGTAACGCCCCAGCTATGGCACCAGTCAGGGCTGGTGGTTTACCCGCCATCACTGTGGATGAAAGGATCTCTAACTGTACCTGTCGTACCGATCCCTCCCGCTGTGCTAAACCAGTAGTCGCTGAACCTGAACCTGCACCAGTTCCAGAACCTGCTCCGGTTGTTGTTCTACCACCACCACCACCGCCGCCGCCAGCTCCCAAGCCTGTCATTATTGAAAAAGGCAGACAGACTCTTAATGTCGAATTCGATTTTGATAAATCAACCATTAAGAAAGGTTACTACAAAGATATCGATGATCTGGTTAAAGTAATGAAAGATTATCCCGATCTTAACGTCGTAATCGAAGGACATACGGATAGTGTGGGTACCGCTGCTTACAATAAAAAACTTTCCCAGAGACGCGCTGAAGCTATAAAGAAATATATGGTCGAAAGCGGCATTGATGCAAATCGTCTAAAGGCACAGGGATTCGGTTTCGATAAGCCGATTGCAAGCAATAAAACGAAAGAAGGGCGGCAGCAGAACCGTCGCGTAGAAGCAGCAGTCGATTATCTAATCGAGAAGTAAATTTTCTGTTTCTAATAATTTAAACAACAATTAAGAACCTCGCAGTTTACTGCGGGGTTCTTTTTTAAGCCGCATTCTAAAATTCTAAAGATGTTTTAGACCACATGACCGCTGTAAGGTTATGGGGCCTTTTTTTCTTGGGGCGCTCTTAGATGACGACACGCAGGTTAATGTTTGTCGTCGGGCTTGAATTGCGTTTAGTACATCCTAATACCAAGTTGCTTTCAAAAAATAAAATATGAATTTTTAAAAGCTTACTTGGTATTATGCCCGGTAAATCAACCTTTAATGAGACTCGCTGATAATGAGACCCAAGCGTCAGAAACGAAGTGTACTGAAACTTGCCGGTCGAATTATACCAGGCGCAAAGCGCCCTGGTAAAACGAACGAAGTGAAGTTCGAAGCGCTAGTCGAATTATCCCACGTGCGAAGCCAAGTAGGGCTAATATTTGATAGTTACTTGGTATAAATTTCTTCCCCGGCCCTGTAGCCTTCATGGATCGCTTCCAGAATGCGGCGAGGGGTTTTGGCGTCACCGACTGTTCGAAAAGGAATAGCCAGATCCTTGAGCACATCCTCCAAAGCATTTTCCGACTTGGCGCCCATGGCCGTCACGATCAGGGCCGCGTTCTCCACCCGTTCGGTGTCGGTCTGGCGATAGCGCACTTTTCCATCCTCAAGGCCCAATACCTGAGCGCCAAATATCAGCCGGCCACCGGCATCCTTGATGCGCTTGTGCAGCCAGTATCCGTGCGCGGTCAGTTTACCAACCGGCGGGAGCGACTGCATCTCCAGAACTGTAACCGCAATACCTTTGGCCAGCAGAAAGTCCGCGGTCTCCATACCCACATAACCGGCGCCCAAAATCACGACCGGGCCCACAAGCTCGACTTTGCCTGTAAGCACGTCACGGGCATCCACCACTATTTTGGAATCCAGACCGGGGATCGGGACTGTAACCGGATAGGCGCCGCAGGCCAGGATCACGGCATCAGGCTTTTGCTGTTTTATTTCCTCTTTGCTCACGGTATGTTGACAATGAACAGGCGTGGAACTTTTTTTCAACTGACGCAACGACCATGTGACCCAATCCATAAAGGCCGCTTTGTGTGGCGGTCGGCTGGCCGATAACAGTTGACCTCCGGGTTTTTCCTCTTTCTCGAATATCTCCACCTTATGCCCCCGCGCGGCTGCCGACATAGCGGCCGACAAACCGGCCGGTCCGGCACCAATGACCCACACGCGCCGGGAAGGATCGGCCTTGGGGGCAGGCCCCTTATATTCACGGCCGCACTCGGGATTGAAACTGCAGGTGGCGGACTTCATCTCGAAATTCAAGCGTTCAATGCAACCCTGATTGCAGGCCGTGCACCATCGGATATCGTCGAGAGCGCCATCGCGGGCCTTGTTGACGAAGTCCGGATCGGTCAGATGTTGACGTCCGAAACTGATTAAATCAGCATCACCGCGGGCAATGGCCTGATCGGCCAGTTCGGGGTTATTGATACGCCCCACACCGATTACCGGCACATTCACAACGGATTTCAGGGCGCGGGCACGAAACAGATTGAACCCGGGATCGGTATCCATGGAGGCAATGGAGAGGCTGCCGGGCGTGGAATAAACCCCCACAGAACAGTGGATGGCATCAACCCCTGCGGCCACAAGCTTTGGCGCGAATTTCTGCATGAAGGACAGATCATAACCTCCGCGCACCAGTTCATCGGCCGATACGCGAATCCAGACCGGGAAATCCGGCCCCACAACTTTGCGCACCGCGGTAATAATTTCCAAAATGAAGCGCATGCGGTTTTCATCGCTCCCGCCGTATTTATCTTCGCGCTTATTGGAAAAAGGCGAAAGAAACTGATTCAACAAATAGCCGTGAGCCCCGTGTAACTCCACAGCATCGAAACCCGCCGCCTTTGCGCGTCCGGCCGCTTTGGCAAAGGCTTCTATCACCTCGGCAATACGCTCCAGACTCATCGCCTCGCAGGGCTGTCCCAAGATAACACTGGGTATGGCCGAAGGCGCCTCGGGCATAGCGCCGGCCACAGCCTCAAAGGTCTCGCGACCGGCATGGTGCAATTGCAGAGCCACCTTCGCACCGTATTTATGCAGTTCTTCTGGAATGCGCGCCAGTCCTGTAATAAACGCATCGTTCCAGACGCCGACCTCGTTGGGGAAACCCTTGCCGCGCGGATCAACCGCGCATATTTCGGTAATTATCAGACCGGTGCCGCCCCGCGCCCGCCGGGCAAGATAAGCCACCAGCCGGTCACTGACTGTGTTGTCTGAATTGCCATACCCCGTGCCCATGGGCGGCATGACCGCCCTGTTCTTTAAAGTCATGCCGTTAATGGTAACAGGTGAAAAAAGATGTGGAAATTGCATTTATGCCTCCTTTGCGATGATATCTTATACCAATTCTAAATCAAAGCGCTATCTTTGTTGGCGTCGTTGTCGGCTTCCTCAACGTATTTACTATACGCCTCGTCGCCTCCGCCTAGCCGCCTCAATATCATCTTTGATTTAAAATGGTATTATAAGACGTTGCGGGATGATGGGAGGAAGTATAAGAAGAACTGTTTTGTATGTCAATGAAATATAGACAGCCTCATGCAAATGTTTAGTTACCGGTGAGAGCTACTCTATTTCATCTACGAATCAATGATTTTATATTGGAATTGGAGTAAGGATTACTATTTGTAATCAGTTATAAACTAACCTTACTGAATCAATGGCTTCCCGTAGTCTTTAGCCCATTCTAACAAATAGAAGTCCCCCAACGCAGCCGCTTTTTTTGCATCTTTGTAGCCAAGAAGGTTTTTGCCTTGAAGAAAATAATTACCGCCTCGATGGTGGTAAGACTCAACATGATCTGGTTTTATACTGATGACTCTAGTGAAGTCTTCAGTGGAGAGTTGATTCTGGTGTAAACAACCATAAGCGAGTCCTCGGTTGTAAATTGCCTCATAATATTCAGGCTTCAGTCGAATGGCTTCAGTATAGTCTTCGATGGCCTTTTGATGTTCACCGAGTTTATCATAACAAATCCCTCGCTTGTTGTAAGGAAGTGCGAGCTCCGGGTAAATTTCTATCACTTTGCTATAATTCTCGATAGCTTTATTAATTTTACCAATTTTACGATAAATAACTCCTCGACGAAAATAGACCACTGCATCATTAGGGTTAATCTTAATGGATTTGTTAAAATCTTTTAATGCTTTTCTGTTTTTGTTGAGTTTGGAATATGCTTCCCCTCGGCAAAAATAGGTATATGCATCAAGAGGATTTAGTTCGATAGATTTAGTGAATGCTTCAATGGCAAAGGTGTAATTGCCTGCATCATTAGCATCAATGCCTATTTTATTCCAAGCTAAAGCATTATGTATTTCCGCAACATTATTTGAATTCACGTCTTTTCGCTCTTTTTTACTATTTACCAAAGGTTGTTCTCCTACTTATTTTATTTAAGGTTGTTTCTCAATCGTTGGTATATTTACAGAGTCGTTTTTTTGAATTATGGGGATTCAGCGTCACTCATCCATAATTTAAATTCAGCATCTAATGGTAAATCTTGCTTGCCCCTGAACCACTTTTGAAAAGTAATATATTTATCATAATCATTAAGTCGGCTCCATGGACATCCGAATCGAGGTACTCCCAATTTAATGACTTTTTCTAAGATAATATTATCAATTGGCACATGACAATATTTATAAACATCAGAGTAACCTTCCAGCCTATTTTCACCTATACAAAATATGTATTTAAAAGTCATATTGACCCATTTTTGCGCCTGACCTATTGAGAATTCTTCAAAATCATTATTAGCGTAGATGTCCTTCAATTTTAAACAGGTTTGTTTATGCCACCTATCAAATTCTTCTTGCGTTTTGGGTTTTGAATCTTCTAATTTTAATACTGAAAAAATAGACTTTAAATAATTGGTGGCCCGTGAATAAAGATTTTCCTTTGTCGGACATTTATCAATGCCATGAAGAGTTCGATTAAAATCGCGATAAGCTCTATTAATACTTAAACAAAGAAAATCATCTTTGCCTGATTTACCTGCACCAAAATACAATCGAATAAGATAATCTTCCCAATCTTGTCTCGTCAATATTGACTCCATTTTGTATTTTTTTCATTTAATCGCATTCGATAGAGAACTAAAAACAAACTTCGTAAAACATGGAAAATTTGTCTTTACAATATACCTTCCAGTTCCGTCCCGCATTGGGGGCATTTATTCCCCGTCAGGTTCATGCTTACGATTTTAAAACCATAGCGTTCGATCAAAAGATTACCGCAATTAAAACATTTTGTGTTTTCGCCGTCATTTCCCGGTACATTGCCGCTGTAAACGTATTTTAATCCGCACTGTTTTCCGATTTCCACCGCCCGGTGCAATGAAGAAATAGAAGTAATCGGAACATTCATCATTTTGAATTGCGGATGAAAGCGGCTGATATGCCAGGGCGTCTCGACGCCCAGTCCGGCAATAAATTGCGCGATGTCTTTAAGCTCTTCGTCACTGTCATTTAAAGTGGGAATCAATAAAGTAGTTATTTCCACCCAGATTCCCATCTCTTTCATTTTTCTCAAACTTTCCAAAACCGGATTCAGCCTCGCCCCGCATCGTTTTTTATAAAACTCATCACGGAAAGATTTTAAGTCCACATTAGCGGCAGTTAAAAAAGGAGTCATCATATCAATTGTTTCAGGAGTCATAAAGCCGTTGGTGACAAACACATTTTTCAAACTATTTTCATGGGCGATTTTCGCGGTATCGTAGGCCAATTCTAAATAAACTGTCGGTTCTGTGTAAGTATAGGCGATTGTTTTCGAGCCGCTTTTTTTCGCCCGCGCTACAATTTCGGCAGGCATTAGATCATCGCCCATAATCATGCGAGTGGAACGCGGCATCTGCGAAATGTCATGGTTCTGGCAAAATTCACAACTAAAATTGCATCCGACGGTGGCAATGGAATAAGAGTTGGAAGCCGGATAAACATGAAAGAATGGTTTTTTTTCGATAGGGTCAATATGCTCGGCAATCAGTGTTCCATAAACCAATGAATAAAGGACGCCGTCTCTGTTTTCCCGTACACCGCAAATGCCCCGCCTGTCCGGCTTGATTGTGCATCTATGCGCGCATAAATTACAATGCACGTATTGGTCATCAAGTTTTTCGTAAAGCATCGCTTCTTTGATCATTTATCCGCCTGCTGCAGCATACCCCGAACAGTTTCAGGAACTGTCCTTCGGGCGTTAGCTTTTAGTTCAAATGATTCCATAATCGGGTTTTGCGCTGTCCGGTAAGTGTATTGTACAGAAAAGGTCAAACCAACGAAAGCGCCCAATGGATTTTTTTCCAGAGGAAACGCTTCCTCTAACTCCTCGAAAAAATCGTAAACGATGCCGGGAAAATAAATGACACTGCCCCATTTAATGTCAGTATCACCAATTAAACTTCTCACCATGTTTCTAATTTCATTTAAACTGAAAAAGTGTATTTTCTGCGCGATGGGGAAACCTGATATTTCCTTTAATCGTTGTTTTGTTCCGGCAAAGGAATAGCTATTTATAAATCCGATAAAAACACGGCCACTGCAGACCCTGATTGCTTCCGCTATAACTTTTTGCGGATCATTTGCAGTTTCCAGAACATTAATTATGGTTACAATATCAAATTCATTGTCAGAAAAGGGAATGTCTTCGGCTTGCGCCAAAATTAATTCAGCGTGATCACCATGTTTTGCCCGGGCGATTTTCAGCATTTCCGCGGAGGAATCAATTCCAGTTACGGAACACCACTTGTCCCGGAAAAATTGCAAATTATCGCCTGTGCCGCAACCTACATCCAGGATTCTTTCACCGGCGTGTGGAGCTACTAAATCTAAAATCAGTTCTTTTTGCCGCGAAAAAATATAGCGCCCCATCGGTGTTTTCAATCGTTCATCGGATAATTTGGCCGCTTTTTGATTGAAAAACATTTGAGTGATCCCCGGTGAATTTTATATGAAATCCCGTGCCGTAAACTACACCTTATTTCCTTAAAAATATATACTTTTGATTATTGTTTTTCAACCACCAATCTCTGACATGTTCCGGTAACATTTTTTTAAACTATTTTCCGTGCAGACCAGATCATGTTGTTTCGGTTTTGATAATATAGCGTCCCGGATAAGTTTTTCCAGTTCTGTGTCGCTGCAATTTCCCCTCAACGCTTTTTTCAAGTCAATTTCCTTTTCGTTGAGAAGGCACACCCGCAATTTCCCGTCAGATGTAAGACGCAGGCGATTGCAGGTGGAACAAAAATGGTTGCTCACCGGGTTAATAAAACCAATCTCGCCGCGCCCGTCTTTTATCTTAAAGATTTTGGCCGGACCGTCTGATTTGTTTTTTTTGTCTTTTACCTGCTCCAGCTCATAGCGCTCGCTGATTTTTTGTATTAACTGCTTTGCCGGCATATAATCTTCGCTGTAACCTGAATTTACCTGCCCAACCGGCATCAATTCAATAAATCGTACTTGAAAGGGTTTATTTACGGCTAATTGAGCAAAATCCAACACTTCATCATCATTGAAACCTTTGATGGCAACAATGTTAATTTTTATCGGGAAAAAACCAATTTCTTCGGCTCTGGCAATTCCGCGCAAAACGGCATCTAGATTTCCCCCATTGGTAATGCGGAAATACTTATCTTTATTCAGCGAATCAAGGCTTATGTTGATGCGGCAAATACCGGCGTCAAAAATATTCCGGGCGAATTCTTCCAAAAGAATGCCGTTAGTAGTAAGACTGATGTCTTTTAAACCGTTAATTTTTTTCAGCGCGGCAATAAAGTCAACGAACCCGCGACGGACGAGTGGCTCGCCACCTGTTACCCGTATCTTGACCAATCCCATCCCAACGGCGACGGAAACGATGTGAATTATTTCCTCGTAGCGCAGAATATCTTCATGCCCCTGCAAAGAAATCCCTTCTTTTGGCCGGCAATAACTGCAATGCAAATTGCACCTGTCAGTGATGGAAACGCGCAGGTAATTTATTTCTCTGTTGAATTTATCTAGCATGATTTCTGCAAGCCTTTATTCATATTATGCGCAAAATAGCACAATCGGACGATCAGAACCATCAAATGTTTCTTGACAGGGTACTTAATCTTTATTAAACAAGAATTGAGCAATTATCCTGCCCGTTGTTTTAAGTAGATTACGTCAGGACATAGTAAAATCATCTGGAGTTGTTATGCAAAGAATACCGATTACCAAAGCGGGTTTTGAAAGATTGAAAAAAGATTTGGAAACGATAAAAAACGTATCCATTCCTGAAAATGTTCGCGATATTGAAGTTGCGCGCGCGCACGGAGATATTTCCGAAAACGCTGAATACTCCGCCGCCAAAGAAAGACAGTCTTTTCTCTACGGAAAAATGCAGGAGTTGGAACATCAGCTCGCCCTGGCTAACATCATTAGTTTAAAAGGTTTGACCAACGACAAAGTAGTTTTCGGCTGTTATGTCAGTCTGGAAGATACTGACAGCGGCGAAAAAATAAAATATCAACTGCTCGGCCCTTATGAATCCGACATCAGTCAAAACAAAATTTCCGTGACATCTCCTATAGGCAAAGCCCTAATCAGTAAAAAGATCGGCAGTGAAATCAATGTGCAAACACCCGGCGGGACGCGCAACTTTGAACTTATTGACATTTCGGTTGAAGAAGAGTAGTTATCTTCATTTTCAAATGTAGTTCTGATCGCTATCTTCACGCCTTACACTGCTGCGATTTCGCCGCAGATGATTTAACAGCCTGTTCTATTTCTTCCTTCACTATACCCTTGCTGTTTTGAGAAAATTGTTCCAGTGCGGCCATTGCTTCTTTATTGCCGATGCGTCCCAGAGCCCAGGCGATCATACTATTTACGCGTTCATCATTATTTTCTTTAAACGCGCGGATGAGGTCGGCGACGTAAACCGGATTAAGACTATTACCCATAGCGCGAGCCGCATTCATCTTCCAGCGCCAGAGATCATCAGCGGACATATAGAACATATGCGGCCAGATTTTCTGTTCGAAGTATGGTTTATCCATGTGCAGCAGGTGGGGCAAATCAAAATTTGCGGCTTTGGCTGAAACACGGGGATTTTGCGGTTTCTCCCCGACCATCCAGGGGGTATTGCGGGGACAAACATTCTGACAGCGATCACACCCGTACACATACATGCCCATAGGCTCACGAAGTTCAAGTGGAGTTAGCCCCTCGCCATAATACGTTAAAAAAGAGATGCAACGGCGCGGATCAATCTTTCCGCCTCCTTTGAGCGCGCGGGTAGGACACGCCGCTACACAGGCATTACGGCACCAATCGGGACAGCCGTTGGCAATAGTCGGTTCATCGGGAGGATATTCAGCATCAATCACAATAGCGATGGGAAAAACAAAAGAACTGGTGAAGGCAACACGCCGTGCATAAAAAACGCAGTTATTGCCGAACGTGCCCAAACCGGCGCGAGCCGCTGACAACCGATGCGGCAGGTTGAATGGCACCTTGGAATCAATACCATTTGTCTGGAGAAACTTCCGGAAAGTTTTAATCTTAAGCGCCAGACGATCTTTTGTAACCCGGTCGTCATCAAGATAACAACGGCCGAAATGACGCTCCATTTTGAGCGGAAACGCTTCTTCAAAATAAGATTCCAATAATACGATAATGGATTTTGCCTGCGGGAGAATGTTCTTAGGATCCGTTCCCGCAAGCAAACCTAATCCGACTGCCTCTGCCCAGCCATATTCTTCCTGATGCGCCAGCAAATATTCCTTTTGAGAGGCGAAAGACTCAGCGTCAGTAAAACCGATATCGGCAAATTTCAATCGTTTGGCTTCTTCTATGATGTTTTGTTTTGTCAGCATAATATACCTCTTTATTTTTAACCGCTTTGGTTTAGATATTTGTTTCTGTCCATCATAAAATCTTTATATAAGCTGTAATGGCCGGTTTGTTCATATTGAATCTGCTGAACCGGGGAATTATCAAAAGTATAGATTATTGCTCCCGGACAAGCCAGTAAAAGCGGCGAATGAGTGGCGATGATAAATTGCGCGTGACCGGCGGCGCTCATATTTTTAAGAATATCCAGAAGCTCAATCTGCGAACGCGGCGATAGCGCTGTTTCCGGTTCATCCAGCAGATATAGGCCTTTAATTTGATAGCGGCTGCGAAAAAATGACATCAGCGATTGCCCATGAGATTGCGTAGTCAA
>Ga0208584_1000102_pt1 | contig 12418 bp, 10 predicted proteins | sample NGESurdeep072012_4_FD_184460 | JGI IMG/M metagenome (GOLD analysis project Ga0208584, IMG submission 184460) | Arctic peat soil microbial communities from Barrow, Alaska - NGEE Surface sample 415-1 deep-072012 (SPAdes) | ecosystem: Environmental > Terrestrial > Soil > Wetlands > Peat ...
AGTCGGCGTGGGAGTAACTGCCTGAACGCTAGAAGTCGCTTTCGATGAAATCGTCTGAGTCGACGAGTTATTAGCAGTCGATTGAGTCGGTGACGCGGTTGGTCCACTGCATCCAGCTGCTATTACGCAAAAAAGCAACACGGCACACACTGCTAATGTAGCTGTTTGTTTTTTCGTCAAACTTACACCTCGACAAAGTAATAAGTCACTTTGGATGCAAAAAGATTCCAATATACATAACTTTTCTGTCTGAAAACCAGTTTTAATGTCGTTTGCCGGTTATTTTCCAAAAAAGAGCGCTTTATGCTTCTTTCTTAATAGAGAAGGTAAACCAAATCATCTATGTGATGCTTTACGACGCTTACGCAACGTTAACGATCTCAAAGCGTTTTCCAAACCAGAAACCTTTATAATAAGCTGCAAGAGTGAAAAGTACTGGCAAGATTATCGCGTCACAGGGAGTACATTATGAAAGTAATGATAACCAGGAGCAAGCGGGTTACTCGGTAGCGCCTTGCTTAGAGTGGCGCTACAAAGCGACGTAATCGCTGTCGCTGCTTATAATAGTCATCCTCTCAACGGTGGCCTGCAGATGGATATCACTAAGCAAGCTCAGGTCAACGCTACTGTAAGTCGCGTCGCCCCGGACTACGTAATACATACTGCTGCCTTCACCGACGTCGATGCGTGCGAAACCGAACCGCAACGCGCTTGGGACATAAACGCACTCGGCACCAAGAACGTTGCCGAAGCTTGCGAGGAGCACGGAGCGAGATTAATCTACGTTTCGACCGATTACGTCTTTGACGGGGAAGAAGGCCCTTATTCAGAAGAGGCGCCGACTCGCCCCATAAACGTCTACGGCGAGTCAAAACTCGCTGGTGAACGATTTACTCTAAATAGCAGTGTCAATGCGATCGCTCGCGTATGCGTGCTGTACGGGCCCAACAAACCAAACTTCGTTACGTGGGTGATCAATTCACTACGCTCACATACACCTATTAACGTCGTAACAGATCAATACAACACGCCCACGTATGTCGGCAACTGTGCGCGTGCCCTGCTGCGCATGTGTGAGCTTGGACTAACGGGCGTTTATCACGTTTCAGGGCGCGAGCAACTCAATCGATACGCCTTTGCCTGTGCTATCGCGGACGTGTTTGCGTTGGATAAAAAGCTTATTAACGAGATATCGACAGACACATTACAACAGCAAGCGCGACGGCCGATGAACTCCTCACTCAGAGTAGAGAAAGCTGAACGCGCCTTAGGGGTGCGCCTTGCAAACGTACACGAAGGGCTGACCCTTCTGAGGGACGAATGGCGATGAAAGGATTATTACTTTCCGGAGGCAGCGGCACTCGACTCCGGCCGTTGACCCACAGCGGACCTAAACAACTGATCCCCGTTGCAAACAAGCCCGTGCTCATTTATGCGCTCGAGGATCTCCGAAAGGCAGGCATCACTGAAGTCGGGGTTATTCTTGGACTTAACGGCCGGGAACAGGTCATGGATCGGATCGGTGACGGGTCAGCATACGGCGTAAACGTCTCTTATATCGATCAAGGTGCTCCGCTCGGAATCGCACACGCAGTCGCTTGCGCAGAGGACTTCTTGGCGGACGATCCATTCGTCGTCTACCTCGGCGACAACATCCTGCGTTACGGGATCGCCCCACTGGTAGCAGAGTACAATAAGGGACAGTGCGACGCGGTTATCGCGCTACAGCGCGTGTCCGACCCTGAACGATACGGAGTCGCTGAAGTTGACGAACGCGGACGATTAATTAAACTCGTTGAAAAGCCCAAAAAACCGAAGAGTGATCTTGCCCTCGTTGGGGTGTACCTTTTTACCACCCCTATATTCAACGCAATTCGGCAGATCGAACCGTCAAGGCGAAACGAACTTGAAATCACCGACGCTATACAGAGACTTATCGACACACGCTACTTCGTAAAGCACCACGTCATCCAGGGCTGGTGGAAAGATACTGGTATGCCTGAAGATATTCTCGAGGTCAACAGGCTCCTGCTTGATGACCTCGTGCCCCTCGTCCAGGGCACCGTTGAGGAAGGGGCTATACTAAAGGGCCGTGTTTCTATTGGCAAGGAATCGGTGCTGAAACACGGATGCACCGTATTTGGCCCGACCATCATCGGGGAGAACTGCACCATCGATGCAGGGACGTACATCGGACCGTACACCTCAATTGGCGACAACACGCACGTTTCTGGGGCCCACATAGAAGATTCGATCGTTATCGGAGAGAGCGTTATCACGTGCAGAGAAACAATAGTTGAGAGTTTGATCGGTGATAAAACGCAGATCCGGTCGACCGATCAAAAGCTGCCCAAGGGGCATCGTCTCATTGTCGGCTCGGGCTCATCGATCGATTTGTAACGATCGATCGAATCTAAGGCTAAAGATCACAACGAACTGACCTGATTTTAGCAAAACAGTTATTACATACGCTCGTATTAGCTTATGGTGATTTAAGTGGAGGATAGCAACGCAACGATTAGCGAAGTCCTAGGGAACTTACAGCAGATTTTTAGCGGCGTTGAGTCTTTGGGTAAAGCCGTCGAGTTTGGTGACAAGGTTGCTATACCAATCTATCAGTTTAACTTTGGTACAGGCGGCGGTGGCGGTGGCGGCCGCGAAGGGCGACCGAGTTCGGGCGTAGGGTTTGCACTCGGCGGAACAATCGGTCCCGTAGCAGTCATTATCCTTACAAAGGACGTGCCAGGCCCCCAAGGAGTACAAATACACGAATTTGGGACAAACAAGCTCGGTGAGGCGCTTGCGGAGCTTATGCTCCGTTTATGGGAGATGATTGAGTCGCAAATAGGCAAACGGGAAAAGCTCTCGAGCGAAAAGAAAGAGAAACTGATGAACATCTGAAGGATCAAACGACGGATAGGACAGCGCATGCAGCAAAAAGAAGAGATAGGAAGCCTTTTAAAGACGTGTGAGTTTGCGAAAGAGAGCGTCGGCGCGTTTTTACGCAGCATCAATGATTATATAGCCGTGGTAGAAGGGCTCCCCGCGGTCGCTAAGCCGCTCGTACGACGAGACTTGGAGGCAAACACAGGTATGAGCGCTGACGAATTGAAAGCGTTTTTAGAACGGCTCGGAACGCGATACAGCTCAATTTATGACGCAGCGCAGCGCATGACTTCCGCGCTTGCCAACGGAGGCGACGATGTGAATGTCGCCGCAGCAACGCTCAGCGAGGTTTCAGCCCCATTCATAGAAGGTGTGGATATTGCCGTAGAACAATTAGAAACAATGGCGATATACATGGAGGGACTTCCCGATAAGATCAATATGGTACCAGAAGCGTTCCTAAAGGCGGATTCTCGTGCTGAATTAATATCTTCCGTGCCTGGACGCGTCGAACGGGCTCGAGCGTTGAAAGAGCTCCTCGAAAAGACGAAAGAGGAGCTGAGTGCGGTAACTGGGTAAGCACTGAATTACTAATACCTTAATTGTCGAGCTCGATTAGATTATAGATTCATATTAGTCGCCGTCGTGGCCTTGAAGGGCACAACGCAGAAACGCCCGAAAGTGCAAGCCACGAACAGCGTTTAGAGGCTAATTTTTTAAAGCTTTAATCAGATGGTTCGTCCAATAGCGATCCGGTTGCGATCCTTGAGCTCCTGTTTCTTACCTTCATTCCAGCTTGAAACCGCGCTCATATAGCCAGTCACGCGGGCGATATGTTCAACATTATGCGAACCACAGTTGGCACATTCTTCGTGAAGACCTCCCTCGACGTGTGCGTCATCGAGGCATAGCGTCAGGTCGCGACCTGGCGCGAAGTATCCGATCTGCGTGTTCTTGACGATGTTTAAACAGAGCTCCATGAGCCCTATAGGGTCAGGTTTCGCTTCCCCTAAGAAGATGTGTGTTAAATCTCCGCCATCAAAGCAGTGGTAAAAGACCTGCTCGTAGCGGAGTCGATCAAAGAGGTCCACATTGGCGCTCACCGGGATATGCGTACCATTAGAGTAATAGATGGGCAGATCGCGGGACTTGTTCTTTATGTACCGTTTAATTGCTTCAGAGACGTTCCCCTCAACGACACGGCGACATTTATCCGTAAACTCAGGGTTGAGGAGGTCAGCAACGGCGAGTCGTTGTGCACTCGATTCTGCAGGCGTCCGAGCCAAGGCAATCTTGATGCCGTGTTCGCTTCCTACTTGTCGGCAGTATGCCTGGAGCTCGGTCATTGCCCGTATCGCAAGTTCCCACGCTGCAGGATCTTCGTGTATAGCCGATCCAGTGTGATACTTAACCGCGTCGTTTACCCCGACCACACCTATAGTGTAAACTAGGCTGTCGAAATCGTAGAGCTGCGGTCCTCGCTCCCCCGTGTTCGGATCACGTGGATGCTGTTGTAGGAACGGGAGCCGATTAGCATTGATAAGCGGTTCCATCCACTTACGCTTTATCAAGAAGAACTCGACGGCTTGATCGACGAGGTTCTTAAGGTTATCAATGAACGCGTCAGTGTCGTGTTCGGCACGGTACGCCGCGCGTGGGACGTTAAGCGTGACGACATGCCACGATCCCATCGAGAAGTGGGCACCGTTTCTAAAGTAGAGCTTGTCATCAAAGTGCGGGTCTTCATCTCTATCGACCTTGAACATGTACGCACAGCACTGATAGCAGGAGACTCCCTTACCCGCGCCCCTGTACTCCGGAACCATGTTATCGAAGTAGGTAGAGCCAAACGCCGCAGAGAGCTTAAATGCGGCTTCGTAGTTGTCTTCAAGGGTAGGTATCTCTGGGTGACCAAAATAAACGTCTTCAGGGCGAGGCACGAGGAATGATGGTTCTATCGCGACTTCGGGTTTCGGGAAATTGAAGGGCTTCCCCCAGTTGTCGCCTTCAGTCATGACCTCCATCATAGCCTTAAAGGCGAGGCGCACCTCGCGTTCAAACTCGCCGTAGGTCCGCAGCGGCGCTTGCTCACCGTCCCAAACCTTCCCATGCAACACGATGGGCTTGTCCTTCCACAACTCAGGAACGCCCGGGGTGAGCTGAAGGCTGCTGAAGACCATCTGTCCGCCACGCGCGATGAATACCTGCGTGAGCTCATAGACTGTCTCTTGCATGAGCTGCTTGATCTGCGTATAATCCAAGTGTTCAAGATGAGGGGCTAAAAAGGTCAAGAAGTTGTAGAAGCCTTGTCCGCCCGCGCAGTTAGTTTGCCCGGCAGCGAGCGCCTTGACCGCATGAAGGATGGCGACTTCGGGGCTCTTTGCGGGGCCGGCAACGGATGCGTGTGCTCCGGTCCCGTCGGGCATCAGGCCATAGTAGAGGAAATAACGCAGGTCGTAGTCGGCACAAAATGGCCGCACGTTTGCGTACTCCATGTCGTGAATGTGAAAGTCTCCCGAGCGGTGGCCGTCACCTATGCTCTGGGGGAGCATGAGCAGCACTTGCTGCTTGCTTAGCTTGTCGTGTTTCTTCTTGGCCGACGTTTCGGGGTTTGCAGTCAGATTAGAGTTCTCATTTACCTCGAACCCCTCACCGTGATCGATGCGGTAGGCATCGTAGAGGGACGTTCCCACTCGTGAGCACGCACGCGCCCATTCGCTGAACCCCTCCTCAAGCAAGACGAGGTTGACAAACTCTCGAATCAGCGGTCCAGTCAGTTCGTGCACGTCCATCCGTTTGATCTTCTTCTCAACGATGTCCGCGATGCGTCGCGCCTCAGCACGCTTCATGCCACGTTTCCCATAAAACGTCTGTGCGAGCGCCGTTTCACGAAGGAGCTGCTTAACGATCGCTTCGCTGTTCCAAGGGAGGATAAACCCGTCACTCGTCCGGACGAAGGGCATATCTTCGGCCTGTTCGCCAAAGAGCGTCGTCTGGAGGCTGCGGGGCTGAAGCATCGGGAGCAATGACTTCTTCGGGGAGTTATTTCTCTTTCTTGTAGATATGGCCATTAGCCCACCTTTTTATGATTAATATCACAGGAGCGAAACGCAGTCGATTCGTTTAGTGATAAATGTCAAACTCTCATTTGGACGGATAGGTAAACGAATATATGTCGATGCATGACGGGAAAAATTCCCTTAGGACATTTCTCCTGCAAACGGTGTAACAGTTGTTGCTTATTACATTTTTCCTATGCAACGCGATAGTAAATCAATGTTGGGATTTGCTTCGATTTCATACCCCCTCGCTATCAATTGGTCGTCAATATGTTATTTGAAAGCGAACGATCTACCCTTTTGTTGGCTGCTTTTTCGCCACCGCGGTCTTCTTTGCTCCTGCGAGCTCCTGAAGCGCTTAAGACGCTTTTCCTTTGTTTTCTCGTCCCACGTCAGCCATGCGGCTAAGCCCTGAAAAAAGCGCTGAGCGGCACGCATGCCAAATAGATACCGTTTGTCGTTGGACGTTTATCAACTTGGCAGTACTATCAGAACCGGACAGGGATAGCGCGTTTGTGGCAAAATCAGGACTGACCTCTTTTATGCTCTCAGCGTCAACGTTTAAAATTCTCCAGCTATGCACTTCGCTTGCTAAACGGTCGACGTGAACTGTTGGCAGCGCGTAGTGTTTTAGTCGCCGTCGGTAAGACGAATGGGCCACCCTACATTGAGCGTCCCAAAACGCTTGGACGTGGTCGGGCGCTCGTACGTTCGTCGTCTTATAACGTGCAGCGTTACATTTACATACCTCTACATCGTCATCGAGCCGGTAAGAATTTGGTGCAAATAAAGAACGACCACACTTTACACACCCAAATGCAGCAAGCGTAACGTGCCGTTTTCCATTAACCTGTAACATTTACCCTCCTGTGGTAAACATAAAAGCGAAAATGAATTAAATGAGGTAGACATCACAAAGAATGGAGGTGTGAGGGCTTTGGCGTCTTTCAATCCCTAGCTGAAGCCCTTCGTCTACCCTTCGCTTTCCTATTGCGTGACCTATTAAGTGAACCCAACTTTGACTTGTGGGCCAAAATCATGGATATTATTATTGGCCGCTCAGATGATAAGCACTTCTCTCAACTAAGGAGGATAATATCGGTACGAACCACGCTTTTTGAGCTTTTTGATTCCCTGATTAGGGCTCATCTGAGCGTGCTGTGTTTAATAACAAAAAAGTACCCTCAGAGGGCTTTTGATAAAAATAAAGGGCTTTGCGTGGGTAGGGCTATACTTTCCCTGCTGCTACGCTAGCACCGCAATAAGCTTAAGATCACGTCAATGTTCAATTTATCGTTGGAGAAAAGATCATCAAACGTCAAGAACGTGTCTTTGACCTGTAACACCGGTGCCATCGTCGTAAACACGCCCTTCATAAGCAAGGTCGTCCGCGACTGTGGGGAGTCCAAGTCGTGTTCTTCAAAGGAGATGCCGTGCTCTACTAATGATTTTTTCAGGACCGTGCAGTTGGGGCAGACGGGGAGCGTGTATACGCGTACCGCAGGGTTCGTTTCTGATGTCATCGGATTAGTCCTTGGCCGCGCACCATAATAAAGCCTCTCTTACCCTTGACCCAGACGTGCTTTCACGCTGAGGACTTGGCGACGATACGCGATAAGTCGAGCGAAGGAACGTGCGGGCGGACAAGTCCCGGAGGCTCCGGCAAAGACGACGGGGATTCCAAACGACTGGCCTCACAAATACGGGCGCGACTGACTACGCTAGAGGACGTGTGATGACTGCTTGTGGACTAAAAGTTGACCAAAAGTTGACCAAAAGTTTGCTAACCTTGCACCGCCGATCGTGCATTGTTGCTTAGAGAACGTATCCACGTCGTCCCGTCCCGTTCACGGGGGGCCGAGCAACGGACGATTTATTATTATAAACTTAATTTTATAATTTTAAAGATGATTTTATTATGCGTGCGCCTCAGGTGGTCGCCTCAACGCGACCTATCGCTCGATGTCGCACCCCCTGACCTTCGATGCTCGCTTTCGGTGACACTACCCGCGTTATGCGAGCAGCGCCTTCCGCACTTCCCGCGCGTTTTCCGTGCTCGTCAGCACTGCCACAAGGTCGAGAGCAAAGTCGATGGCGGTTCCCGGTCCCTGGCTGGTGATGATGCTGCCGAAGTGCACCACCCGCTCATCAACACGGTGCGCGCCCGCAATTTCGATGCCGGGATAGCACGTCGCCGTCGCCCTCCCATAATCCCTGCAACGCCGAGTACATGCCGCGCCGCACAGATCGCTCCGACGTACTTGCCGGCGTCAAACGCATCGCTTGCCTATCGTGAACGTAATGCGGGACTTCTGACAGGCCGTTGTGAGCGAGAAGCTGTTGTTTCAGATTGAAGAAAAAAAAGGAGGCCGTGGGATCGGGTGATCCCACCGTCTCACGTCGAACTTTGCGCTTAGTTTGTCGCCGTTGCGTCGTACAGGTATCCGCTATCGATCGCGTGGCAGCGCAGTGCAGGGCTCTGGTCATGCGAAACGACGACCTTCACGAATCCTGTCGCGGTTGCGCCCCATTGATCGGTCGCGGTGAACCAGATCTTGTACACGCGGCCGTCGCCGGTGCCGCTCCGCTCCGCCCGTAGCTGTGCGGTGTCCTTCGCAGCGCTGATAATCGCGTCAGGTACGTGCTTCACCGCACCTCCGGCGCCGACGATTGTTGCCGTCGGTTCGTCACTAGTGATCCCAGTGATCGCTATGGTGAACTTGTCGCCGTTAGGATCGTTCACGCCTGTGATCGACTCGAGGACGAATTTGTGGTCAGGTGGCCAGAGACACGGTACGCTTGCAACAGCGCCGGAGACGACAGGAGCGTCGTTTGTGCCCGTGATCGTGACCTGTGCGATGTTGCTGTTGACGTGGCCATCGTTGACGACGAGCTGAATGACGTAATCACCCACCTTGTTCACGCCGGTGAGCTGAGGCTGTGCGGCGTGGACATCAGACAGCGAAGCTGTAGAGCCACTGGGCGCGCTAAAGATGCTCCACGTATACGTGAGCGGGTCGTTGTCAGGGTCGTAGCTCTGTGTCCCGTCGAGCTTTACCGTGGTTCCGAGGTGAACCGACTGCGCGACGCCATCTCCTACTATGCTTGCAACTGCAACCGGCGGATGGTTTTCGTTAACCGTGATGTAGGCCTGGGGGATGTCCGCGATTGGACCTGTCTGACCGGCGACGGTAGCGCTAACCTGTGCACCCGACGCCTGGACTGGCAAATCCGTCCCAGCTGTGTTGGAACCGACTTGGAACGTCACCGTCCACACCTCGCCGGCCTCGAGGTAATTGTCCCCGTTGCCGACCGACGCTGCTATGTTGTTCCATACGAAGTTATGATCGGTTGCCGTCGTCGGCGTTATGCTGAAGGTACCCGCTTGCAGTACGATATTCGACGCCGTCACCTCGTTTACGTCAACGTTCTTCGGCGCGGTGTTTATCGTTGAGTAGATCGCATCGAAGATTTCTTGGAGATTGTCTGCAGTCGGTGCCGAGAAGTACTGACCGCCGGTCTGCGTCGCTATAGCCTGGAGAGTACCAGTATTAACTGCGTTTCCGAGGCCGATGGTGAAGACGGTAACCCCCGCAGCTATGCATTGATTGATGTTAGCCTGGCTGAAGGAGTCGCCTCCCGTGTTGAACTGTCCGTCGGTGAGGAAGATGATCACCTTCTGGACGTCAGTGGAAGGGCGCGTGTCTGCAGTGAGCTGGGCAAGCGCTGTCGTGAGCCCGAGGTTTCCGTTAGTGTTACCACCGGCAGTCCCTTGGTTGATCACCGCTGCCACCTGTGCGAAATCATTGGTTAGCCCAGCCTGCTGCTGGATGGCGGTATCCCAGTTCACTACCCCAGCTTGGTCGCGTGATGAATCCATCTTGTTAAGAAAGCTGATGGCGGCCGCTTTCCGCAAATTATTGGGATCGCTGGATGACATGCTACCGGTACTGTCGATAGCAAAGACCACGTCCAAGGGTTTCCCCTGTTGTATGCCACCGGAACCAGTGACCGTGATGGTAACCGTTGTCAGCTCCGGGTTTATTCCGCTACCCAACTTGTTGATCGTAGTGGGGTCCACAGTCTTCGTAACAGTTACGGGAACTGCTGCTAGCCCAACCTGGGCGGTTGCAAGCAACATCATGCAACCGAGAACCACCGCTAGTACTATTTTTTTATTCATGTTCATTCCTCCCATGCAAATGCTGCGCTGAGCGTCGCGATCGGGCGCGTGCTCTTCGTATTATGCATGGTTTTTCCTACCTTCATCTCTACATTTTTACGCGTTTGGTCATCAAGCGCTTGCTGCAAGCGCACAAGCTCTGCATAACTTAAGGGTACTTCGATCCATGATCGGCCCACAAAGATAGAATACTGTTGTTAACTCATAGCATGCGCCAAACATGTGCGGTTAATCAAAAGCACTATAAAAGCGTGTGTGACAGTATTTTGTGACACCATGTTCATTGTTAACTCATAGCATGCGCCAAACATGTGCGGTTAATCAAAAGCACTATAATAGCGTGTGTGACAGTATTGTGTGACATCAACACTATGCGTAAACAATGACAAATTTGCGTAGTTAATTTAACATTTAGACGCAGAGCGCTATGTCAGAATCGTGTCGTGCGGTAACGCTCGAGTTGCTTGTGCAAGCTTTGGTACACCGTTAGACGGCGCCCAAGACCTACCAAAGAAGCGTCAGACTACCGCTGTATGCGAGTGAACTAATGCCCAGTTCGCAGCCTAGGCGCCCATGCCCTTCGCATTTACGCCAGCAGCGCGTGTCGCACTTCCCGCGCGTTTTCCGTGCTCGTCAGCACTTCGACGAGGTCGAGGGCAAAGTCTATAGCGGTTCCCGGACCCTGGCTCGTGATGATCTTGCCGAAGTGCACTACCCGCTCTTCAACACGGTGCGCGCCCGCGATTTCGATGCCCGGATAACACGTCGCCGTCGCCCCTTCCATAATGCCCGCTTTCCCGAGCACGTGCGGCGCGGCGCAAATCGCCCCGATGTATTTGCCGGCGTCATATGCTGCGCGTATCAGCTTCAAAACGCGTTGATCGCGTTCGAGGTTGATATAACCGGGATTCCCCCCGGGAAGGACCAGGGCGTCATACGTCTTGACGTCATCAATTGAGAGGTCCGTCATAACCTTGATTCCGTGCCCGCCTTCTATAGGCGAAGGGGCTATGCCAGCAAGGAGGACCGATAAGCCCGCACGGCGAAGGACGTCAACGATGGTGACCATCTCGAGTTCCTCAAACCCCGGGGCAAGAAGGACAACTACGTTCATAGGTCTCTCTCAGGCCTCTAGGATCTTAAGCGTTTTTGACGCTTTTGACGGCAAACGCGCCCGCTCACACGTCAACGAGCGCCGGCTGCTTCACCCTCCCAAACAATCTAATTTTAAAAGAAACAGCCGAGCGACAGTACAGTTTGAATAAGCCGTTTTTTTTCTACGATTAAGGCTATAGTTTAGGTCGCTTATCCTCTATCGAGGTAATGCGATGCTAGAGCTTATAGTTGAAGAGATTAGAGGGACGTGCCCGGTGTATTCAAAGGGGGATCGTATCGTCATTAGCGGGCCCAATATCGTATTAACGGAAAGCGACGCGCTCTGCACCCACGCGCTCTCAACCCTTCTCCACTACACGACCGTCCTCGAACACGCGTGGTGTCCTGTTGAGCTCGGCCTGACGACGCCCGAAGACCCTGCACACGCCTATATGCAGTGTGTCGACCCAGGGCCGCCGTATACGAAAGGCGGAACGGTCATCTTTAGGTGCCAGCAAATAACCGATAAATGAGGGTGCATCGGCGCACGTATGTGCCGATAGAGGGCTTTTTTTCACAGCCTGATTCGGTTGAGATGACGTGTACCTAAGGCTTGATGATGCCTAATTGACCGACGCGCAATACGTTTCGACAGCGTGCTTCAATTTTTCGGCAGCTTTCGGGCTCGCGACTGCGTGGCAGCATTAGAAAGGAAAACGTTTAATTGTTCTATGCACACATACTTCCACCTCGTGTGTGGGGGGGAAGCAGTGCACATGACGTCGCGAAAGTTACAAGCAGTGCTCGCCGCGGCTATCGTAGCTACGGTTCTCGCCAGCGGCTGTCTTTCGTCACTTACGTCACGCCCCTCCCCTACGGCCACGCCGCAAGATCTATCCGTATCGTACGATGCTTCCTTCGTTCTGAGCGGCTGGCGTGCAATTAGTAAATTCACTCAAGTTACACCCAAAACTTATGTGGGCACTTATGCAGAAGAAAAAGGGCAAAGTTGGAATTTCACGGTCCAACTTTTTTCATCAGAAAACACTTCATACAGCAGGTATTTCGAACTCTTGAAAAAGAAGAGTGACGAGGGGTACGTCAAAACGAACGAATCGAAGATAGCGCTCGGAACCGGTCAAACTGTCTTTGGGAGAATTGACGAGAAATGGTACGGCTACAAAGCAAACGATTC
>Ga0208584_1000104_pt1 | contig 12404 bp, 14 predicted proteins | sample NGESurdeep072012_4_FD_184460 | JGI IMG/M metagenome (GOLD analysis project Ga0208584, IMG submission 184460) | Arctic peat soil microbial communities from Barrow, Alaska - NGEE Surface sample 415-1 deep-072012 (SPAdes) | ecosystem: Environmental > Terrestrial > Soil > Wetlands > Peat ...
ATTAGTTGATAAGCTTAATGGTTATACGACAAATAGCGTTATTTTCATGCCAATTAATATATTTTTCAAAAACATAATTCAGAATCTAGTCAAAATCCACAAAAAATTGAGCGCGATCTAACTGATCTTTCCCATGGCGATCCCCTGCCCGGGAACATAGCTGGCACTGTAGCTATGATAGTCCCCCGATATGGATTTTCCGCTCATGGTCAGCGCCAGGCGGAAGAGGGACAGGTCGCTCGTGAGAATGTCCAGAGCCAGTTTATTTCCTGAGACGGTCCCGATTGCCGTGACATTTTGAGATACGCTTTCTACCACGATTGTACCCCTGCCGAATACGGCATCATTTGATTGGTACAACTCAAGGTCTACGACTCGATCTTTAGTATCCTTCAGATCCAGGTGCCATCTGTTAGATGGGCTCAAAAGCCGCGCCTTTGGCTGGGATGGCCCCGGGTTTACAGGCGTATTCTTTCCCATTATCACCGGTGTGGCGACGCCTCTTAGATCCTGCATGGGGTTAAGGGGATCCTCTCCCGTAGCATTTTTTATGTCCGGGCTCACTACCGTATTGGAGGCAGTATCACCGGGATTCAGAAAATTTCCCGGATTCTGAGCCGTCGCAGAGAACGTTAGGAATATGAGAATCAGCACGCTCGCCAGACTTTTGATATAATTCATTTTTTACCTCCCAAAGACTCTGATAACAATTGATCGCAGCTACCTGGGATCGATGAACATAAACCTGGCGCTTTGCCTGCCTGGTGGAGACCGGAATCCGATGAGGAATAGAACAAATGAAAAGAAAAAAAAGAAAGAGCAATTTAGGCTGAGAATGACGAAGCTCATTCAGGCTTCGGCCAGCTTTACCTCGATCTTCTCTCCCTTCTTAATATGCTTCAGAATTCTTTTCGCCATCTCGGATGATTTTGCGACCCGGATATCTCCCCTACGGCCCACGGTGGCAGTGAATATCGGCTCATCGCCAAGGCATACCTCCACCGCCTCCCCGGCCATACCTTCCAGCCAGATGATGATGTGCTTTGCCGTCTCCTCCATCTTAGGTGCTGGAAGGCCTGGGCTGGTTTCCTCCTGGGTCCGGACATCGATATGCATTCCCAGGTTCTTCTCAATCTGGTCGATGTTCTTGCCGGCCTTTCCTATCACTCTTGCCGCCTCATCCTGTGGAACGTGTATAACTGCACTGGAGTCGGTGAGCATCTCCACCTTGAAGGGGCCCCGGACATGATGGGCTATCTCCTTCTCGATCTCGCGACTTGCCAGCTTCCAGGAAGGCTTCTTGCACTCCTTTGATACGGGCATGACCACGATCTCTTCTCCGTAGGTATACATCTCGTACTCGGCAAGGCCGGTCTCGAAGTCCTTGACTACAATCACCGGCCGGGCCAGGTCCGCTTCTACCATGCCCGACGGGACCTTGACCACGAACTCCACATCTAGGACTTTAGTGACCTCTCCCTTTTCGATGAAGACTACTGTGTCCACAACCTGCGGTATCATGCCCATGTCCACCCTGCCCAGGAGCCTCTGCAGGGAATCGATGGCCTTGTTGGCGTGCACCACACCGATCATGCCCACACCCGCGAGACGCATGTCTGCGAAGACCTGGAAGTCGCGCGTCTTTCTGACCTCATCGTAGATGGTGTAATCCGGTCTGACCAGCAGCAGAATGTCAGCGGAGGCTTCCATGCTGCCCTCCAGGGGTCCGTACTGGGTAATCTCGGGAGGAACCTGCAGATCGCGAGGCGATTCCAGGGTCTTGACCACGTAGTTACAGCTCAGAAGGTACTCGGCAACACCGGCTGCAAAGGTGGATTTGCCCGAACCCGGCGGGCCGGCGATGAGAATTCCCCTCTGGCTCTCCTTGAGTCGCGTCTTGAGCATCGCGTTATGCCGGTAAGAATCAAAGCTTACCTTGGCCACGGGCCTGACCGCGGTTATCTCCAGACCATCGGAGAACGGAGGCTTGGCTATGGCAATTCTCATAGGCCCTATCTGAATTATAGCCGCACCAATCTTCTCCATCTCGATATATCCTTCCGGATCCGCCTTTGCTCGCTCGTAGATCTCCCGGGAGAGGTCCCTCAGCTCCCTCTCAGGTAGAGGTCGCTCGCCCACTCTTACCAGGGTGAAGTCTCCCACGCGGCCGCGTTTGGCCATAGGCAAAGCATTCTCCTTGAGGTGAACGGAGAGCGTATCATCTGTGAAGTACTTCTCCAGTGATAGGGGCTTGATTGCCTCACGTTGCGGGCGAACATACTCTACGTCCAGCCCCATGGCCTCAGCTACGCGGGACTGAACCTGATCGCTGGTAAGGAAAGATGCCCCTAATTCGAGGGCTACATCCCGGATCATGGCATCTATCTCACCACCGCCTGCGAGCTTGATCTGGTCCAGGTTCGGCCTTATGCCCACATATTCCAGTTCGATCTTGCCCATCTTGGCAAGCTCTGAGAGCTTTCTTAATTCCTCCAATCCTCTTAAGCCAATTTCTCGCCCGTGGTTGGCCTGTGCTTCCAGCTCCGCAACCACTGCTTCGGGCACAACGATCCTACGGCCCTGGAGCTCTCCTGATTTGATCCTGGCAGAGACTCTGCCGTCTATTACCACACTGGTATCTGGCACTAACGGTTGCGCCATTGTCAAAAACATCCTTTAATTATCAATTATCTGCTAAATCTAAAATAAAGCTAGAGATATACTATATCCATCTTTCGCTTTTTAGCAATCCATTCCAGCACGTAGTCGATATCCAATTGCCTTCTGGTCTGGAGGCTGGCCTTCACCACCATGATGGGACTCGTCAACATAGCTTCAGATATCTTTTTAGAGGCTTCTGCCCCAAATCCAGGATCCAACCGCCTCACTATGCAGAGCTTGATACCGCTACATGCAAATCCTTCATCCGTTTTATGCCCAAATTCGATGCAAACATTTCCCGGGTCGGACAACATGCGGAAAGCCACGCTGTAGCTGGCAAATTTACTCCGGTCATAGAGCTTTCGCTCATTGAAGGTAGGCCGGAGGTCCTCTTCCATTATGGCCCTACCCAAATTCACTAGCTCCTCTTGAGCCGCGCATGAATATTGGGGGCAGCCGGCGAGTTTTATTGCCGTGAGATTCTTGAGAGATACATCTTTCGCATGGCAGTGTGCGCTATTTTCCACCACATAGAACTCTTTGCTCAAAGGAAAAGATGAAGATGCATAATTATCACAGCGTTTGCACTTCAATCCAATGACCACTTCCTTGTCCAGGAAAGGCGCGATGCCCTCTAAGATTGCCAGCACTTCTGCGACGCGAAAGTCCGCGCAATCCCCCAGGATTCTCCTGGCTTCTCCAACCGCAATGAGTATTTCGTTCTTGTTATCCATAGGCTGCCCTTCAATACCGAGTTCTTGCATCGGCGGCATGTTCCATACAAAAGATGGGCATCAAACATAAAAACTTGCCGCGGCTCCGAAAAAGCTATATTTACTCGTCTCTTTTCCGCAGGGGTTGAGGAGATCAGCCCGCAAATATAGGAGGTCAGCCCTTGAAGGAAATACGCTTACACGGTCGTGGCGGTCAGGGATCCGTCACGGCGGCCGAGATGATAGCCGTTGCGGCTTTTGAGGACAAGAGGTTCTCCCAGGCGTTTCCGGCCTTTGGAGTAGAACGCAGAGGTGCGCCGGTAATGGCCTTTGCCAGGATTGCCGATAAACCCATTAGAATCAGAAGCCAGATATACGAACCTGATTACGTCATTGTGCAGGATGTCACCCTGCTTGATGTGGTCAACGTGGCCAGCGGACTAAAGTCGGATGGCAAGATAATAATAAACACCGATCGGCCCAAAGATGCGCTCAAGCTCGATACAAAGGCCGAGGTAATCACCATCGACGCCACCAAGATCGCTATGGAGATCCTGGGAAGGCCTATCGTCAACACCACCATGCTTGGTGCATTTTGTGGAGCTAGCAAAGAGATCGGTCTGGAGAGCCTGAACAAGGCCATCTCTGACCGCTTCAAGGGAGAGCTTGGCAGGAAGAACCTGCTCGCCATTAAAACGGCCTACGAGAGGGTTTCTTAATGGAGATAAAAGCAGGGAGTTTGGTAGATCCGTGTAGCACCCGCAAAACGTTGACCGGTGCCTGGCGGACTTTCGTGCCCGTGGTCGATCAAGAAAAGTGCATAAAATGCAGCCTCTGCGAGATATACTGCCCCGAGGGCTGCATTCACCAGGAAGAGGGACTATTTGTGCCCGACCTGGATTACTGCAAAGGCTGCAGCGTGTGCGCCCATGAGTGCCCACGCATGGCAATCACAATGGTCCTGGAGGAGAAGTGATGAGCAAAGGAAACGATTCTCGTAAGCACCAGAATACTGCCAATATGAAAGTGGTGGAGGGCTCTTATGCTGTGGCCCACGCAGTTATGTGCTGTCGGCCGGATGTGATCTCAGCCTATCCCATAACGCCTCAGACCCATATCGTGGAGAACCTCTCTCAGATGGTGGCGGATGGTGAGCTTGACAGTGAATTCTTGACCGTTGATTCCGAGTTCTCAGCTCTATCTGTTTTGATCGGCGCCAGCGCCTGCGGTGCTAGAAGCTACTCCTCGACCACCAGCCAGGGTCTGGCCCTGATGTATGAGGTTCTTTACAACGTCTCCGGCATGAGGCTGCCTATCGTCATGAACGTGGCCAATCGTGCCCTAGGCGCGCCGCTGAACATCTGGAATGATCAACAGGATTCCATAGGAGCCCGCGATGTGGGATGGCTGCAAATCTATGTGGAGGATGTGCAGGAAGCGGTGGATGCCACGCTTCAGGCCTATAAGATCGCGGAGGATGCCGAGATTCGGACCCCCATCATGGTATGCATGGATGGTTTCATCCTGACACACGTTTACGAGCCGGTTGAACTTCTGGACAAGGAACTGGCCAAGGAATTCCTGCCCGCATTCAAGCCGGCTGATATCCTGGACCCTGCCCACCCCAAGACATTCGGAGCCTTCGCCGATCCCTCTACCTACACCGAGTTCCGCTATCAGCAGTTCGAGGCTCAGCAAAAGGCGCTTGAGAAGATCGAGCTGGTGGCGAGAGAGTTCGAGGAGACATTCGGAAGAAATTATGGTGGGCTTATCGATAGCTATCATGCAGAGGATGCGGAGATAGTACTGCTTACCATGGGCTCGGTCATCGGAACCATCAAGGACGCTATAGATGCCATGCGGTCTGAAGGCAAAAGAGTAGGCTTGATCAAGGTCAGAAGCTACAGGCCGTTCCCGATTTTGGCCCTGCGAAAGGCCTTAAAAGATGCAAGCGTAATCGCGGTTATTGAGAAGGATGTATCCATAGGCAACGAAGCAGGTCTCGTGACTGATCTGAAGGCGGCCTTCTATAACAGCAGTATTCGCATTCCAATCATCGGCTTTACGGCAGGCCTGGGTGGTCGCGACATCACGATCAAAGACATCAGGAAGATCGTGGAGAAGGCTGAGGCTGCCCGCAAGGGAATAAAATCCGAGTTCGAGTTCCTCAATCTGAGAGAGGAGATTCTTTAGGAGGCTCAAGAAAATGGAAAAATCTTTGCTGGCACCAGGGCACAGGGCTTGCGCAGGATGCGCTATGCCCACAACTATCAGGCTCGTTCTCGATGCCGCCGGACCAAACACCATCGTGGTCTCGCCTACGAGCTGCCTGGAGGTTACCACTACGCCCTTCCCGGAGAGCGCCTGGTGTGTTCCCTGGATTCACTCCTTATTCGAGAATGCCGCCGCAGTGGCCTCTGGCGTTGAGGTCATGCTCAAACGCCGGCACCTGGATACCAACCTGGTGATAATAGGGGGAGACGGAAGCACCTTTGATATCGGCATGGGCTCCAACTCAGGAATGTTCGAGCGCGGCCACAAGATGCTCTATGTCTGCTATGACAACGAGGCCTACATGAACACCGGTGTACAGCGCAGCGGCTCCACGCCTTTCTGCGTGCATACGACTACAACGCCCGCCGGAACCCAATCTTTGGGAAACCCGCGGCCCAAGAAGGATATGCCTGCCATTGCTCTGGCCCATAGAGTGCCTTATGTGGCAACGGCATCGGTGGCCTATCCTGTGGACTTGAGGCGAAAGGTTAAGGCAGCTCTGCAGGTAAACGGGCCGTCTTACATTCAGGTCAACGCGCCCTGCATCACCGGCTGGACCTTTGAAGCCGGCTATATGATTGAGCTGGCGCGCCTGGCTGTGGAGACTGGTCTATGGCCTCTCACAGAATATGTCAATGGAGAGCTGGTAGGTGTAAAAAAGGTTCGCCGACCAAAGCCGGTAGAAGAGTATCTCAAGGCCCAGGGCCGCTACAAGCACCTCTTCAAGAAGACTGACGGCGCGGATATGGTAAAGCAGATTCAGGCCCTGGCTGATGCGAATATCGCCAAGTTCAAGCTGGTTGACTAGACATGTATGTAGGCCGAATCGCGGTAGTAGGCCAGGCATGGGGGAGGAGTTTTGTCGCCTACAGAGTCTCCTCCCGCTCTTTTCCTAATCGTCTGGCCGAAGTGCGCAAAAAAAGCATACTCGTCTCGCCAAAAGACCCGGCTGACCTGGCTCGGAACCCTTACATCGCCTACAACTGCATACGCGTCGCTGATGATGTGGCAGTTGTAGCGAATGGCACGCAAGCGGACATGATCCTGGAGAGGATCGAGGACGGACAAAAGCCTGGTGACGCCATCGCTTTGAGTCTGGTGGCTTACGGCTACGAGAGGGACGAGCTGGACACTCCGCGCATCGCAGGGGCTGTGAGCCGGGACAAGGCATGGCTAGGGATCGCCAAGAGGGATGAGTTTCGAGTCAAAGAGTTCAAGCTAGTGGACGACCAGGCCTTTTTGGTCGCAACCTATGAGAAGACGGACTTCGTTGCCGTTTCCTTTGGCGGCAAGAATGCGGGCGAGATTGCTCAAAAAGCCTATGATCTATCCTTTGAGAGGCCTGTCTGTGCAGCTGCGGCTTACGAGTCGCAAGCAACCGGATTCGATCTGGCAGTTTATAATCCGATGTAGAGGTATGTTATGGAGATCAATGGTGTTCAGATAGACGACACCTTTGCCGAAGCATTTCCCATAAAGATGGCAAGGGTGCAAATCACCGCTGTAACGGAGCGATGGGCTTTGGAGGCGGCGCGCGAAGCAACTGGATTTGGGACGTCCGTCATAGGATGCTCGGCAGAGGCGGGCCTTGAGTGCATTGTAGACGGAAGCGAGACCGTCGATGGCAGGCCGGGGGCAAACATCCTGATATGCAACATGGGCTACAAGAACCTGGAGACCTCCCTACTCTCTCGCCTGGGCCAGTGCGTACTTACCGCGCCCACAACGGCTGCCTTCAGCGGCATGACTGAGGCGGAAAAGCAGTTTGATACCGGCAAGAAGCTGAGCTTCTTTGGTGATGGCTACCAGAAGAATGAAGAGATGCATGGAAGAAACGTCTGGAAGATACCTTTAATGTCCGGCGACTTTATAGTCGAGCAGAGCTTCGGAGCCATAGAAGGAATTGCGGGCGGCAATTTTCTCATCCTGGGCCAGAACCAGATGGCAGCTCTTACCGCGGCCGAAGCGGCAGTTGACGCCATTCGTAAGCTCAAGGGCACCATCACTCCTTTCCCGGGGGGCATCGTGTCCAGCGGCTCCAAGGTGGGCTCCAAGTACAAGTTTCTCAAGGCCTCCACCAACACAGCATTCTGCACATCGCTGCGATCAGACAGCGTCTGCACCCTGCCAGAGGAGGTCTCCAGCGTCTATGAGATCGTAATCAATGGCGTGAGCCAGGAAGCAATTCAGGCCTCCATGAAAGCAGGCATCCATGCAGCGTGCCATGTGCCCGGCATCGCGAAGATAACTGCTGCTAATTACGAAGGAAAGCTAGGCATTCATCAGTTTCACCTGCACAGGGTACTTGAGTAAAGCCCGGGCAGAATTCTTTTTTTGTAAAGGAGATGAGATTTTTGGGAATGGCGCAAGAGGTTGTTGATACCCGCGATAAGATAAAATCCTGGCTCACACAGGAGGGTCTATTCAAGGAAGAGGTCCAGGGCGAGAATCTCTACTATCAGATAGCGACAGAGTTTCCTGTATCTTCTGGCAGACATCTTTCCATCATCCAACCCCGGGATCATGAGGACATGATTGTGGTGTTCAGCAGGATAATGCTTGCGGATGTGCACCAAAAGGCCTTTTCAGCCCTGCCTCCCAAAGAGAAGGAGCGACTTCTCTGGCAAATGCGCTACGACCTTCTTTTTCAGGAGTCGAGTTTCGAGATCGAGCCGGTAGGTGCGGATATGCGAAGCATTCGTTTCACCCGAGAGATCTACTACGACGGATTGACCAAGAACAAGCTAATGGAGGCTGTGAGAGAGAACTTCAAATGCGAGCTTTATGTGGTCTGGAAGTTTCAGGAAACCTTTGGCGAGGGCCTGGCAAACAGGGTCTCAAAGCCGCCTGAGCCTATGTACGGCTGAAATTTCAGAACAAAAATGAGATTATAAAAAATTAAGATTGTTACCTTGAAGATCGTTCACCTGCGGACTGTACTTCTCAAGAAATCTCATAGATTACAGTCACGCTGGCCGATACATCCAACTGCCCTGGTTGGATCGGCGTGGCAATATCGGCAAACAGTGCGTTCTTCGCAGTCGGTGCTACGTACCCGTAGCCTTCGGTGATCTCCAGAACGCGGCCCAGCTTCACGCCCGCCGCATTAGCTGCGACTTCCGCTTGTCTACGCGCGTCCTCGATGGCCAGAGTCATGGCCCCATCATTTTGAGGCCGGGGGTCTCTCAGGTCGAAGCTGACCTGTTGAATGCTGTTTGAGCCTGAGGACACTGCCGCATCCAGAACCCTGCTTACATCGGTCGTGTTGTTCAACTTAACCGTGACCTGGTTGGTGGCCAGGAAGACGGGCGCTTTCGGCTTCTCGCTGGCCGTCTTGGGCTGATCTTGCGGCATAGTCGTCAGGCTGAAGCTGCTGGTCTGGATGTTATTCTCTGCAATTCCCGCCGCTTTCAGGGCATTGATTGTCTTATTCATCAATCCGGCATTTTCCCGAACGGCTCCAGCAGCGCTGGCGTTCTGTGTCTCCACCCCCAGCACGATTGTCGCCATATCTGGAGACGCTGTCACCTTGCCGTCACCCTGCACGGTCAGCTTGGACGCATTATTCTCAGTGGCAGCTGTGGCATTTGGAACTGCCAGAAAAAGGAGCATCAGACCCAGAAACACAATGCTTGAATTTTTCATAATAAACCTCATCATGATATCATTCTTAATGGCTTATAAATTTTCCTTGAGAGCGCGTCAAATAGCGGCCATCTCTCCGAAAGATGATAGAAAAAAAATGAGGGACGATCAAAAAATAGCTTTGCCGACCTATACTATGAACTCATAGGTTACTACCACGCCCGAGGTAACATCTATCATATTCATTTGACCGGAGCCGCCGGGACTCGCCGCTTCAACATCTGGATAGCCGTAATCTGAGATGTCCAGAACCTTTCCCAGGCTGCCACCGGCTTCGCTTGCGACTTGTGCCGCGTTCTCCTTGGCATTTACCATAGCTTTTTGGCGAGCTTCGGCCATAGCCTTGCTGGTATCGCTCAGACTGTATGCGGCTACATATGCATCAGCCCCTGCGGACCTGGCTGCATCCAGCACCTGGTTTATCCTGGACTCATCAGTGGTATTCAGCCGGACTACAGTCGACCTTTTCAGAGAAGAGGCTTTTTGCGCATTATTCTCGCATACGGTGGTATTGTTCACTCTCTTGCAGATCTTGCTGCTGGACTGAAAGCTCGTAATCCCGCTGGATTGGCCGGGCAGTATATCTGAATCCTTAACATCCGCCTTCTTCAGGATATCCAGCAAATGGTCCATCTTCGTTTGGACCTCGGCCTGGGCATCCGTCATGTTTTCATTATTGCTCTCCACCGAGACGGAAACCATAGCGGCATCTGCAGGAACTGTCACAGTTCCCTCGCCCATCATTGTTATGGTATGTTCCGCACCCTGTACAACTGCAAAGAGACCGGCAGAGATCATAATGTAGAATATTATAACCAACCACTTCATGTAATCCCCGTTAAACAAATAGCGTCCAAAGATATAAAAGCCTGCGGTTGAATGAAGGAACCTTCCAGGACAAAGTGAAATCGAGCAGCCTGATAATTAGATTCTGGTGGTTACGCAATATTACCGCAGAGTCTCAGAGCGCAAGAGGACTCACAGAGGACTCTATGATTTTATTGCCCACTCGATACAGCAATGAACCCAAATTCCAATCTGCCAGAGTCCAAAGTTTCGCCTTCTGTCGCTGACCCGGGCCGCGAGCTTAAAAGCCCGAATCCCTGGTAAAGTGCCCCCCTGCTCGACCATCATCTTTAATTTTAGTATCCACATGCATTTGGCTATGAGCAGGATAGGAAAGTCGATCAGGCTGGAACGCATCCTGGATCGCAAGACTCACAGAACGGTAATAGTTCCCATGGATCACGGCATCTCGGTAGGCCCCATTGCCGGGCTGATCGATATGCCAGCCACAGTGGACAAGGTGGCCGAAGGCGGCGCCAATGCCGTTTTGGGACACATGGGCTTGCCGTTGCATGGTCATCGGGGCTATGGGCGTGATATTGGACTCATCATTCATCTCTCTGCATCCAGCTCTCTTGGCCCCGATCCAAATCACAAGGTTCTGGTGACCGATGTAGAGGATGCCATCAGAGTAGGGGCAGACGCCGTAAGCATTCACGTCAACGTCGGGGCTGATGACGAAGCGGAAATGCTACACGATTTGGGTAGAGTTGCACGCACCTGCGACTTATGGGGCATGCCTCTTATCGCCATGATGTATCCTCGCGGACCCAAGGTCACGTCTGAGCACAACGTGGAGTACGTCAAGCTAGCCGCTCGCATTGGCTCAGAGCTGGGTGCGGACATAGTCAAGACCAACTACACCGGCTCTCCTGAAACCTTCCGGGAAGTTGTACAGGGCTGCAGCGTGCCTATAATCATTGCCGGTGGGCCCAAGATGGACACCGAGAGGGATCTATTGCAGATGGTATATGATGCCATAAAGGTCGGCGGAGCAGGTGTGGCTTTCGGCCGAAATGTCTTCCAGGCTGAGAACCCCACATTATTGGTCCGGAGGCTGAGCAAAGTCGTTCACTGCGGCTATACCCCAGAAGAAGCAGAGAAGGTCGTCCTCTAAGCGATCTTCATCTCTTATTTGAATATCCTTACTGGATAAATCACGCTCTAACAGATAGTCGACCGTAAGCTATATCCACTTATTCGAATACATTTGGAAGCATGAAGACCATCGTCCTCCTTCTACTGGCCATTTCCCTGGTGACCGTTCTGCCCGCCATGAGCCAGGATGCCAAATACTGGCTTGCCCAGACGCAAAGCGATTACAATAACGGCACTTATTCACTGGCCCTTGATGATATCGATGAATATCTGAATATCAACTCCAGCGATCTATGGGCCTGGAACTTCAAGGCCAACCTGCTGATTAAGATGAAAAGATACAGCGACGCAGTGGACAGCTTTGACCAGATCATCAAGCTCGATCGTTCCAATGCTCAGGCCTACAATGATCGTGCCCTTATCCTATCCGGGAGGATGAGGCAGGATGAAGAGGCTTTGAATTCCTTGGATACCGCTCTTCAGATCGACTCTCGTAATGCCAACACCTGGTTCAACAAAGGCATGATTCTGGAAAAGCTGAAGAGGTACAGCGAGGCTCTGGAAGCCTATGGCAAGGCTACGACCTTGGACCCGTCGCTTGACAGGGCATGGTACCGCCAGGGCCATGTTCTCATGTTGACCGGGAGCTACGAGTCATCCTTGCAGTCTCTGGAAAAGGCGACAAAGCTCAACCCAAAAAACTCTGAAGCTCAGGACGATATAGGATTGGTCAATACGAAGCTGAATAGCGCCGATACGAAACCAAACAGCTTTGAGAACGCGACTCTGCCGGATCCCTCCAACAAGGATTTCCAGGAGAATACAAATATGGCTGTTGAGGCAAAGGGTATGGTTCCGGAGAAAACTATAGAGTTTCCCGTGGGAGAAGCGACGGTCCAATGACTCCATACAATTTTTAATCCTAAAACAGTAATGGAAGAGTCGTCTTAAAGAAACGGCGCCATATGGCATTTCCATATGGCGGGCCTCTCTCTCTAATAACCTGTGTAATATGTCCCGGACGATCGTCCATAATATCGTCCATAAACTATTCCGTAATTCTGTCCTTTCAGCAAATCTGAAATTTCTTTTTGAATCATTTCGTTTAAGCTTTCCGAATTATAAGCTCCGTTCAGATCAAAATAGGTATAATTTCCTTTTACTAAC
>Ga0208584_1000105_pt1 | contig 12403 bp, 13 predicted proteins | sample NGESurdeep072012_4_FD_184460 | JGI IMG/M metagenome (GOLD analysis project Ga0208584, IMG submission 184460) | Arctic peat soil microbial communities from Barrow, Alaska - NGEE Surface sample 415-1 deep-072012 (SPAdes) | ecosystem: Environmental > Terrestrial > Soil > Wetlands > Peat ...
CACGCGGACGTTGTGGAACGCGATCAACGTCTCGAGCTCGTTCGAGATGGCGTCCCCGATCTCCTGCTCGGTGGTGAGACGGGAGAGCTGGGCGCCGAGCTGCTGGATCGACTGCAGATGCGCCGCCCAGGTGGCCATCTGCGTGAAGTTCTGGGCGTTCTTGACGGCCGTCGCCGCGAACGCCGCGAACGCCGCCAGGGTCTGGAGCTCCTCCGGGCCCCATGGATGGGGTCGATCGTGGTAGATGGTCAGGAGGCCGAGCAGGCTGTCGCCGTCGAGGAGCGGCGCGGCGCAGAGGGTTTCGAAGCCCTCCTGGACCACGGCGGCCCGACCCGACTGCGCCCGCGGGTCGTCGCGATAACGCACCGAGAAGAGCGGACGCAGCTCCGCCGCCGCCTCGGCGGGCAGCGATGGCATTGGAAGGTCCCGCACCGCGGCAAGATAGCCAGCCGAGAGCCCGCGGCTCAGCTCCGCGGTGATCCGGCCCTCGGGCCGGTGAAGCGAGACCGCCGCGCGCTCCGCGCCGAAGAGGACGCGCGCGTGCTCCACGACGCCGGCGAGGATCTGGTCGATGTCCAGCTTGCTGCCGATGTCGATCGCGATCCGGCGGAGTGCTTCGGCCCGGTGGAGCCGGATCGCCGACTCGCCGCGGAGCTGGTCGGCATGGACGGCGACGCCGAGCGAGCGGGCCACCGCGTCGACGAACAGGGCCCGATCCTGGGGGGCCGGGCCGCCCTCGTCCGCGACCAGCAGGACCCCCCAGGCGTCGCCGGCACCGCCGCGAATGGCTGCCGCCACGCGACATTCGAGAAGGCTCCCGGGGCCGCCGAGCCAGTCCGAGCCGGCCCGTGCCGTCTCCGCGACCGGACCCTCGGCGCGCAGGGCGCGAGCAGGAAGGCCTTGCGACTCCGCGAGCGGTCCCAGCCGGTCCGCCCCGACCCCCCGGGCGACGCGCGGGATGAGCCGCCCGTCACGACGTTCGAGGACCGCGACCAGGTCATGAGCGGCGCGGTCGTGCAGGTACTCGACTGCGGCCGTCATCGCGACGATCGGGTCGGCGTCCCCGGCGACCAGGTCCGCCAGGTGCGCGAGGATCGCGATCTCGAGGCGGGTCCGCGCCGGCGCCTCGTGGACAGCTCGCGAGGCGCCGATGGGCCGGGCGACTGTCGTCGGATCGCCGGGAGCGTGCTCTGAAGGGCGCGTCCGGAGCTCCACCAGGTCGGCGCCGATGGACGGGGCCACCGGACGGGCGGGGACGCCACCGAGATTTCGCCGCCGGCGGGCCGGTTCCGGCCTGCTCTCGGCCTCGGCGAGGAATTGCTGGAGGTCACCCAGTCGGTAGCGGCGATCGCCGCGCTGGTTGATGCGGTAGAAACGGAGACGTCCCTGGTCGCTCCAGGCCCGGATCGTGTTGGCGTGCACGCCAAGAAGGCGCGCCGCCTTCGTGACCGAGAGCGTGGCGTCAACGGGGCGCCGGGCGAGCATCATGGTCAGTTCGAGCCTGCTCCGATGGAGGATTCGTGAGGTTTGGCCGAGTCTTGCTGACCTGACATTTCTTGCCAATAGGATAAACGTCACGGGCAGCCGGGCGGATTGCGTCGCGACCGGACGGCCGCGGTCAGGGTCGGGCGGTCAGCCGCACGTAGAGGAGCGTGGCTCCAAGGGCAACGAGCCCGATCACGACGACCCCGGCCAACGCGAACAGCGGATCGCCGATGAGGCCGGGCGCCGTCGAGCTGGTCCGCACGTCGCCGCCCGCTGGGCTCGCCGTCGGGTCGGCCCCGAGCACCGGCCTGGCGGCAAGGACCAGCGATGCCACGAGCCACGCGCCGGCTCCCACCCAGCGACGCGGCCCAGCGCAGGGCCGCCTCACGCGGCCGCTCCCGCCACGAGAGCCCAGCCGATCACCGCAGCCAGGAAGGCCAGGCCGCCGGCCAGGGCGACGGCAGCGGCGATCGGGCGTGCCCGTGCCCCGTCCGCGAGGACCCGCATGGCCTCATCTCGCTCGAGCGTGCAGACGACGAGCGGCCGGCCGGTGCCGCCCGTCACCTGGACCGCGCCATCGGCGCGGATGACCGGCACGCCGAGAACCCAGGCGTGCTCGACGGAGGAGAGCTGCTCGATCCGAAACCGGACGGGCGTCTCCGGCGGCAGGCTCGTCGCGAGCCCGTCGGCGACCTCGGCGGCGGTGCCGACCGACTCCCGGACCAGCGTCACGAGGCCGTCATCGAGTGCTTCGGCGTCGACGCCTGCCTCGTCGACGCCTTCGCGGAGGCGAAACGGGACCGGTAGCGGCGCCGGGTGCGAGCCGCTGTCGCGGCGCCCGACCCAGGCCCTGGAAGTGGCGGGCGCAAAACGACCCGGAGGAACCTCCGCGTCGCGTGGACCTTGGCCGTGAAGCCTCCGCCGTTAGCGAGCTCATGACCCCTCCGGGTCGACATCAACGCTACGCGTCGCAACCGGAACGGTCAACGACCGCCGTCCACGAAAGTGCCGGCCCCGGCCCCGGTTGTCCACACCGCGTCCACGGACGGACATCCTGCCTCAGGCCAGCGCACGTCCCGTGGCCGAATCGAGCGCCGAGGTCAGGCCGGCGTAGCTCGTCAGGACCAGGCGCCCGCCGATCAGCCCGGCCTCCGCGACCACGTCGGAGTGACCGACACGCCAGCGGACCTCGCCGTCCTCCTCGAGCGCGAACGTCTCGATCTCGGCCTGGACCAGGATGTGCGGCAGGCGCGACGAGCCCAGGACCGCCAGGACCGGCGACCCCGACCGATGCGACCAGCGCAGCTCGCCGGTCCGCGCGACCAGCCCGTACGTCACGAAGCCGTACTTCACGACCAGCAGGCCTGCGGTGTCCCAGGTCACGCCGGCAGGCGCGTCGAAGATCGGCGAGGCGAGGCGCGCGGCCCATGACCCGGCCGGACCTTCGGCGCGGATCTCGGCGCGGCAGAGCCGCTCGAACGCGGCACCGGTGCGGTCCCCGTGCTCGAAGAGCTCGCCGCCGGCCTCGGAGAGAGCGAAGACGGCATCTCCGCCCCCGGTCCCGGCCCAGCGGTAGCGGACTCGTAGACCGCCTGGGTACCCGACCACGGCCTGCCGTGGCTCGGCGGTCACGTCCCGGGCGCCGCGAGCCCGTCCGGTCGCGGACCCGGTGCGTCGGCAACCATCGCCGGCGCGCCCACCCGGGCGTCTGTCGGCGCGATCTCGGCGATCTCCGCGACCGTCGCGTTCGTGAGCGCCCGCAGCGCCGCCGGCGAGACGGGAAAGACCGAGCGATCGTGGCCTGCCGCCGCCCAGACCTCCGGGTAGCGCCCGAGGTCCGGATCCATCACGACCCGAACCGGCCGCGGATGGCCGAGGGGCGGGATTCCGCCGATCGAGAAGCCGGTCAGCTCACGGGCCTCGCGCGCGGTGGCGCGCCGAATGCCCGCCTCGCCGGTCACGGCTGCCAGGAGCGCCACGTTCACGCGGTTCGTCCCGGCCGCCAGGCAGATGACGGGTTCCAGCCCGCCGTCGCCGCGGGGCGCGACGAACACGAGCGACTTCACGATCTGCGCCTGCTCCACGTCGAGCGCGCGGGCGGCGTCCGCGGCGGTGTGCGACGTGTCGGCAAGCTGGTGGATCTCGAGGCGCACGCCCCTCCGGGCGGCCGCGTCGAGGACGCGGCGAACGGCCGGATCGACGACGGCCGGCTCGGCGGGCACGCGCGGATCGACAGGCTCGGGCACGGGGGCGAGTCTAGCATCGAGCGTGCTCGTCTCCATCCGGCGCGCGCGCCCGGACCCGCTACGATTCGTGGTCGTGCGCGCAGTCCTCTTCGACTGGGATGGAACCCTCGTCGACACGCTCCCGTTCATGTACGCCGCGACGGAACTCGTCATGGCGGAGTCCGGCGTGGCGATCACCTGGGACGAGTATCGGCGCCACTTCACGCCCGACTGGCGCCTGCTCTACCGCCGGTTCCAGCTGCCGGAAGAGGCCATCGAATCGGTCGGCGACCGCTGGTGGTCGCTCTACCGGGGTCGCGACGAGGCCGCCCTCCTTCCGGGAGCCGCGGATGCGCTCCGACGTCTCGCCGGCGCAGGCCTTGCGCTCGGGATCGTCACCGCCGGCCGTCGCGACAGCGTGGAACCCCAGCTCGAGCGCCACGGCCTTGCCGGGCTCCTCACGGCTCGCGTCTACGGCGACGACCCGTTCGAGCAGAAGCCAGGTCCCGGCGGCCTCCGCCACGCGCTGGACGTGCTGGGCCTGGCTGACCATGCCGGCGAGGCGGCCTACGTCGGCGATGCGCTCGACGACATGCGGATGGCAGTGGCGGCCGGCACGCGCGGCATCGGGATCCAGACGGACCTCGCCACGGACGTCGAGCTGCGCGACGCCGGCGCGAGCGAGGTCATGGGTTCCGTGGCCGACTGGGTCGCGGGCCTCCTGGGCTGAGCGCATCGGGCCCGATCGGACCGGGGCGCCGCCGCCGACCCCGGCATCACTGCGGCACGGCGCGCCGCAGCTTCGTGAGGCCGACGTAGACGACGAGGCTTGCGCCGAGCGACGGGAGGGTGCCCCCGAGCCAGGGCGCCACGTTGATGACGAGCAGGTAGCTGCCGATGCCCGACCCCCAGGCGAGGAGTGCCACGAGGTTGACCCCCTGCGGTCGCGTGGTTGACGAGCCGGCCGGGTAGAGCTCTGTGGTCCGGTAGCCCCGCCGTCGGAGCAGGAAGTAGTCGGCGAACAGGACACCGAAGAGCGGGGTGAAGAGCGAGCCGACGAGGAACAGGAGGTTCTGGTACTGGGTGAGATCCACGGCCAGCGCGATGGCGAGGACGATCGCCCCGACGCCCACGACGAGCCAGCGGGTCGACCAGCCGGGTCGGACGTTCTTGAGCGAGATCGCCGCCGAATAGATGTCGGCGAAGGCGTTGTCCGCCTCGTCGCCGAGGAGGAGGGCGAGACCGGCCGCCCCGAAGGCGATCGACAGGATCGAGCCGATCAGGTCGCCGCCGGGCAGGACGAGGATCAGCAGCACGCCGAGCGCGTAGAAGCCGATGTTGGCGACAGCGAAGCCTGCCACGGTCCCCCAGAACGCAGAACGGGTGTCGCGCGCGAAACGGTTGTAGTCGGCCACGAGCGGGAGCCAGCTGATGGGCATGACCACCACCAGGTCGATCGCCTGGGCGAACGTCAGGCTCCCGTCACCCGGGCGCGCGACCGCGGCGCCGAGGTCGAAGTGGACGACGATGTAGACGACCATCCAGGCCGCGGTCGCGAGGACGATCCAGATGCCGGCCTTCTCGAGCCACTGGCGGACGACGACGAGCGGTCCGCCCAGGCCCATGAGAATGACGACGGCGCCCCAGGCGACGGCCCAGGCCGGGTACGTCCCCGGACCGACGATGGGCGTCGCCAGGCGAGCCGAGGCCTGGGCCATGATGATGACCTCGAAGGCGCCGAAGCCGACCAGCTGGATCACGTTGGCGAGGCTCGGCAGGTAGCTCCCGCGCACCCCGAAGCTGGGCCGGAGGCCGACCATCGACGGGATCGCGTGGTCGCTTCCGACGACTCCCGCGAGGCCGAGGAGGAGCACCCCCACGAACGTGCCCAGCGCGATCGCCGCCATCGCCGGCCAGAACCCGAGCCCGGGCACGAGGAGCGTCCCGGCGAGGAGCACGAGCAGCCCGACGCCGAGGTCGGCCCACAGGACGAAATAGTCGAGGAAGCCGAGCACGCGATGGCGTTCCGGGACCGGCTCGATCCCGAGCTGGGCCGCCGCCAGGTCATCGCGCGCGGAGCCGGGCACCTGGGCCGTCATCAGAACGCCACGTAGCCGCTGTCGGCAAGCTCGACCGGGTGGCCCGCTTCGACGAGCTGGGCGGTGCCGGGTGCCACGCGATCGGTCACCTCGCCGACGACCGTCAGGCCCCCGTCGATCGTGAGCGCGGACGCGAGCTCGTCCGCGAGTCGCGGGTCGAAGGTGAACAGGAGCTCGTAGTCCTCGCCACCGGCGAGAGCCAGCTCGCGGCTCCGTCGCTCGCCGAGCAGGCAAACGGCAGCGGGGTCGAGCGGCACTCGAGCGACGTCGATCTCGATGCCGACCTCGCTCGCTCGCGCGAGATGGAGCGCTTCGCTGGCGAGCCCGTCGCTGATGTCGATCGCGCAGCGGACGCCACAGGCCGCGAGCAGCTGCCCCGCCGCGAGCCGAGGAACCGGCCGGTGGTGCGCGGCGAGCAGCGGCGCCGCGGCGGGATCAAGCGGAGCCGGGCGTTCCGAGAGCAGCGCAAGCGCTGCCGACGAGGCCCCGAGATGCCCGGTGACCGCGACGAGCTCGCCCAGTCGAGCTGCGTCCCGGCGAAGGAGGCGTGCGGGATTCGCCTCGCCGACGAGCGCGACGTTGATGACGAGTGGGCCCGGCGAGCGCACCGTGTCGCCGCCGACGACCCGCGTGCCCGTCCGTTCCGCGAGGGAGTGCAGCCCCCGGGCGACCTCCAGGACGATCTCGCGGCGGGCGGCGTCGACGGCGATCGAGACGAGCGCCCGGCCGGGCGTTGCGCCCATCGCGGCGAGGTCGGACAGGTTGACCGCGAGCGCCTTCCAGCCGAGATCCCCGGGGGTCGTCCAGTCAAGCCGGAAGTGGATCCCCTCGATGAGCATGTCGGTCGTGGCCACCTGGACCGTGTTGCCCGTGGTCCGCCAGGTCGCCGCGTCGTCACCGATCCCGAGACCGTCGGGCGGCGTCCCGAAGAGCGCGGCGAGCCGGGCGATGAGCTCGAACTCGCCCGGCAGCCCGGTCACGGGTTCACCGTCGCGTGTGGAGAGGTCCCCCTGGCGATCCGAACGACCTCCAGAAGGCGGCGCGCGGCCAGGCCCGGATCGGGCGATGCCGTGATCGCGCTGATCACCGCGAGCACGTCCGCGCCGGCCCGAACGGCCGCCGCCGCGTTCCCCACGGTGATCCCGCCGATGGCGACGATCGGCAGGTCGACTGCCGCCCGGGCCGCGGCCAGGAGCTCGAGACCGGTCCGGCGCGCATCCGTCTTCGAGCTCGTCGGGAAGACGGCACCGACCCCGAGATAGTCGGCTTCGCGAACGTCGGGCGCGTCGAGCTGCGCAGGGTCGGTGATCGAGAGGCCGATCAGGGCGTCGGGCCCGAGGATCGCCCGGGCGGTCGCCACCGGCAGGTCGTCCTGGCCGAGATGAACCCCATCGGCCTCGGCGGCCAGCGCGAGATCAAGCCGGTCGTTGACGAGGAGGAGCGCCCGGCGCCGACGGGTGACGCCCCGGAGGGCCTGCGCGACCTCGAACGAGCGACGGGCGGTCCCGCCCTTCTCGCGGACCTGGACGATCCGGATCCCGGCAGCGAGGGCCGCCACCGCGATCTCCTCGGATGTTCGACCGCCGCTCAGCGCTTCCTCGGTCACGAGATAGACGCCCGCGGCACGGAGCTGTTCGCGCCGGCGCAGACGAAGGTCGCTGAGCCCGCTCACGTCGGCCGAACCTCGGTGACCACCGCCCGCGCCCGGGCCCGGATCACCTCGCGGTCGAGCCCGTAGACGGCGTCCATGAGGTGCTGGCGAAAGGTGCCGGGACCTGCGCTGCGCTCGGCGGCGATCTCGCCGGCGACCCCGAAGGCGATCATCCCGGCCGCGGCGGCGAGGAACGGGTCGGGCTGGACTGCGCGGAATGCGCCGACGAGCGCGGTCGCCATGCACCCGGAACCGGTGATCGCGCCCATCAACGGATGGCCGTTCTCGACCCGGGCGGCGCGAGTGGCGTCGGCGACGTGATCGATCGCCCCGCTGACGACGGCCGCACCGCCGGTCCGTCGGGCGACGATCCGGGCGGCCTCGTCCGGCGCGGCAGCCGAGATGGAGTCGACGCCCCGGATCTCGGCCGCCAGCCCGGCGACCGCCGACAGCTCGGCTGCGTTCCCGCGCACGATGTCGACCCGGACCGCGGCGAGGATCGCCTCCACGGCATCCGTCCGGAGCGCGGTCGCGCCGACCCCCACCGGGTCCAGGACGACCGGGACCCCGCGCTCGTTGGCTTCCCTGCCCGCCGCGAGCATCGCCTCGATCCAGGCCGGCTCCAGGGTCCCGATGTTGAGCACGAGGGCGCCCGCGTGGCGGACCATCTCGCGGACCTCGCCGATGGCGTGCGCCATGACCGGCGAGGCGCCGATGTGGAGGGTCACGTTCGCGGTGTCGTTCATGACGACGTAGTTCGTGATCTGGTGGATCAGCGGGCGCCGGGAACGGATCTCGGCGAGCGCGTCGGCCGTGACGGCCGCCAGGTCCAGCTCAGGCATCGCGGTATCTCCACAGGTGGTTGACGGGACCGTTGCCCGCGCCAAGCGGTTCGGCGTGCTCGATCGCGCCGTGCAGGAACGCCTTCGCGGCCCGGGCCGCGTCGAGCGACGACTGTCCGCGAGCGAGCCCGGCCGCGATCGCGGCAGAGAACGTGCAGCCGGTCCCGTGGGTGTGGGGTGTGTCGATCCGCGGGGCCGAGAGCACCTCGAACGTCGTCCCGTCGAAGACGACGTCCTCCGAGCGTTCGCCGCCGAGATGCCCGCCCTTGACGATGACCAGGCGCGGCCCGAGCGCCCGGATGCGGCGGGCTGCCTCGCGCGCCGACCGCTCGTCCACGACGTCGATGCCCGCGAGCACGGAGGCCTCCGGGGCGTTCGGGGTGGCGACGGCGGCGAGCGGGAGCAGCAGCTCCCGGAGCGCCGCGACGGCATCTTCGCGCAGGAGCCGATCGCCGCTCTTGGCGACCATCACGGGATCGACGACGAGGCGGATGACGCCATGGGCGCGGAGCCGGTCGGCCACCGTCTCGATGATTGCCGTGCGCGAGAGCATCCCGGTCTTCACCGCGTCCGCGCCGATGTCCGAGAGCACGGCGTCGATCTGGGCGGCGACGACCGACGCCGGGACGTCGTGGATCCGCTGGACGCCGAGGGTGTTCTGGGCGGTGATCGCGGTGATCGCCGAGGCGCCGTATACCCCGAGGGCAGCGAAGGTCTTGAGATCGGCCTGGATGCCGGCGCCACCACTCGAGTCGGAGCCGGCAATCGTGAGCGCGCGCGGCCTTGATCGGCCACCCTCTGCGATCGAGCGATCTGCAGATGCCACGGGATGTCACGCCTCCTGACCATCGAGATCCGTGCTCCGGGCAACGGGACGGGCATCGAGTCAGGTGCGGCCTGCTTCCTTCGCTGGTACGAGCCAGATCAGGTTCGGCGGGTCTGTGGCTGGTGCCACACTCTCAGCGCTGGGCGCTCCCCGGAGGCGTTCTTCAGTTCGGGTGAGTATATGGGATTGTCAGGCTTGACCCTCGGATGGTCCCTCGCCATCACCGGGCACCCGCCTGCGCCCGGTCCCGAGCGGCCTGCGGTAGGCTCTGGGGTGCCATGCCCCAGATGCCTGCCGCCGGCGATCCGGCCCCCGCGATCGCCCTTCCCGACGAATCGGGCACGCTCCATCGCCTTGCCGACCGGCGCGGCGAATGGACGGTCGTCTACTTCTATCCCGAAGATGACACCCCGGGCTGCACGACCGAGGCGTGCGAGTTCCGCGACAGCTTCGCGAGCCTCCGCGCCGACGGCGCCGAGGTCTGGGGGATCAGCCCGGACGTTGCCGGCAGCCACGCGAAGTTCCGGGCGAAGTTCGAGCTGCCCTTCACGCTTCTCTCCGACGAGGTCGCCGCGGTTGCCACCGCCTACGGCGCCTGGGTCGAGCGGACGAAGGAGGGTCGGACATTCATGCGCATCCAGCGCTCGACGTTCCTCGTGGGCCCGGACGGCCGCATCGCCCATGCCTGGCCCGCAGTGACGCCGGAAGGCCACGCCGCCGACGTGCGCTCGGTCCTGGCGGCCGCGAAAGCGCAGGCAGCAAGCTGACCTCGCGTCGCGTGCGCGGTCGCCTCCGCCGCTCGATCACGCCGGATCCGCCGGCCGACGGGGCGGTCGTCGCGCCGCACGCCTGGCGGGCGGCGCGGTTCATGGTCATCGTGGCGCACCCGGACGATGCGGACTTCGGCCCGGCCGCCACGGCCTCGAGATGGATCGACAGCGGCTCGGTGGGGCGGCTCGTCTGCTGCACGAGCGGCGACCAGGGCGGCGAGGATGCCGACCTCGATCCGCTGGAACTCGCGGCCACGCGCGAGGCAGAGCAGCGTAAGGCCGCGGCCGTCGTCGGCTACGACGAGGTCCGGTTCCTCAACCAGCCGGATGGAGCGCTCGCCAACGAGCTACCGCTCCGCCAGCTGCTCGTCCGCGAGATCCGCGAGTTCCGGCCGGACGCGGTCTTCACCCACGATCCCGAGGTCCTCTTCTACCGCGGCGGCGGGGTCAACCATGCGGACCACCGGGCGGCAGGGATCGCTGCCGTCGATGCGGTCTACCCGGCTGCCCGCAACCCGATGGCGTTCCCGGACCTCGCCCGGGCAGGATTTGCCCCGCATCGGGTCCGTCGGCTCTACCTGTTCTGGTCCGGCGCACCCACGGCCTGGGTCGAGGTCGGCGCCACGGTCGACCGGAAGATCGAGGCGCTGCGCTGCCACCCGAGCCAGCTCACGGTCGACGCGGCCTTTGAGCAGCGGATGCGCGACTGGGCCGCCGAAGAGGGAGCCGCGATCGGCGCCCCGGCGGCGGAGGCATTCCGCCTGATCGTGATCGACGACGACGATCAGGCGCAGCTGATGGAATAGGTCTCAGGAGGCGTCGAGGAGCAGCGGTCGCACGCGGCCCCACGCGTTCCAGAGCTCGGCGAGCGGCTCCGCCCGGCGCCCCAGCAGGTCCACCATCTCGCCCATGGTCAGGCCGCCGGCGGTCTCGGCGAGATAGCGTCCCGCGTCGACCCGCACGTCGCGAAATAGGGCCGGCATCTCCGCCTCGCTCGGCCAGCGCCGGATCCGCATCGGATCCTCGCCCACGTACCCGAGCGCCAGCGACAGATCGCGCTGGCTGGGCACACGTCCATCGGCGAAGCCACCCAGGCCGTCGAAGCGGTACCCGAGCGAGTCCATCGCCGACGCGATCTCGCGGCACTGGGACTGCGTGTACGGACCCCAGAAGACGTGGTCCGTGGGAAACGAGAGCGCCGACGCGTCGATCGCCCGGGCCACGACGGCGTCGACGAGGTCCGAGACGAGGAGCTGCCAGCGCCGCTGCTCATCGGGATCGCCGCCCCCGAGCCGCTCCACGATCGAGTGCATGGTCGCCCGGTCGCCCCGCAGGAGGCGCAGGATCGCGACGTCCTCACCGGCGGCCGCCGGCAGCTCGGGCGTCGACCCGTCTTCCGGCGCCAGCTGTCGCGGCGTCGCCGGGGCGACGGGCTCGGGTGCGGCCGACCCGAGGCGCTCCGCCTCTTCGCAGCCTGCCAGATCGACCAGCGCGGCCCGGCGCATCTCAACGGCGTGCTCGCTGCCGATCCGGGCGACATCGGCGTCCAGCTCGGCCTTCTCGACTGCCCGCAGGAGCTCGATCTCGACTCCGGCTTCGCGCGACGCCACCACGGCTGCCTCGCGGCTGCGGGCGTTGATCCGGTTGATCTCGCGCAGCCAGGCAGCCGCGGCCGCCTCGACGGCCGCCCGCTCCCGCGCGGCGAGCCTGCTCCGGCGAAACTGGGCCTGGGCCTCGTCCTTCGCTGCACGGACGGTGCGCGGATCGGACGCCGCGACCGCCCGGTCTCGGCGTCCCGCGTGCTCGTCGTAGGCGCGTCGCGCGTCGCGCAGCCGTTCCTGGGCCGTGCCCGCCACTCCGGCCATTCGATCCGCGTGTGCGGCCGCCTCGTCCGTGGCCGCGCGTTGCGCCGCGCACGGGTCGTCCGGCTCGGCGTGGGCCGTGCCGGGCCCGCGCCCGAAGGCAGGGGCGAGCTGCGAGGCGAGCTCCCCGGCCGCCTCCAGCGCCGCGCGACCGAACGGCCGTTCGCTCGCCCGCGCGTCCGGCGCGAAGACGTCGTCACGCTCGTGCGCGAACTCGGATGCGACGAGCGGCGTGGCAAGGGTCACGGCGCGACCCCCAGCCGGACCGGCCGAGACCGTGACGCGAACCTCGCGCTGCGCGGGCGGGCGTGCCCGCACGACTTCGATGAGCGCCCCGCCGGCGAGCAGGCCCAGCGCGAGGCCACAGACAAGGAAGACGAACTCGCTGGGACTCAATGGACGTTCCTCGGGCTGATCCATGTGGTCGGCGTGACGATCGACGCGGGGCGCGGCTGGGGTCGAGCGTAGCTGCGCCGTCGCGGCGCGTCAATCTGCGTCGCCGCGCGTCGCCGGCGCTTGATCGGCTGGGCCGATCGTCCGGAGCCGTGGCGTGCTCGGAAACGCGGCCAACTTCGGGATTCGCCGCGTTTCCACGCTCAGCGATGACGATCCTGATCGTGCCAGCCGATCACGGGGTCGCCGG
>Ga0208584_1000108_pt1 | contig 12340 bp, 12 predicted proteins | sample NGESurdeep072012_4_FD_184460 | JGI IMG/M metagenome (GOLD analysis project Ga0208584, IMG submission 184460) | Arctic peat soil microbial communities from Barrow, Alaska - NGEE Surface sample 415-1 deep-072012 (SPAdes) | ecosystem: Environmental > Terrestrial > Soil > Wetlands > Peat ...
GCCGCCTCCGGCGTGAAGAACATCGATATCGCCAAGCGGCTGCTCGACTACGGCTTCCACCCTCCGACCATGTCGTTCCCGTTGATCGTGCACGGCGCGCTGATGATCGAGCCCACCGAGAGCGAGGGCATCGACGAGCTCGACGCGTTCGTCGCCGCGATGAAAGCGATCGCGCGGGAGGCGCGGGAGGAGCCGGACCTGGTCAGGGGCGCGCCATACTCGACGCCGGTGCGTCGGCTCGACGAGGTGAGGGCCGCGCGCCAGCCGGTCCTGCGCTGGCGGCGCCCGGACGATTGATCGGGGCGGCCCGGCCGCTGTGGCCGGTATGGCAGGGGGTGCATGGATGCAGCGCACGCATGTGTTCGTGGACTATTGGAACTTCCAGCTGCGGTGGAACGAGCGCGCCGGCGAGGCGCGCTGCAACTGGACGCACCTGCCCGCCGTGCTGCTGGACAAGGTGCGCTCCCTGCCGATCGCGGACGACCTCGACTACCAGGGCATGCGCGTGTACGCGTCGTGCGACCCCGACGACGAGAACCTCCGCCGCTGGCTCGAGAACTTCCTCGAGCGGCAGCCCGGGACCAGCGTCGTCGCCCTCGAGCGCCGGCGCCGGTTCGACCACATCCGCTGCCGCGCGTGCGGGTACGAGACCGGCAACTGCCCGTCATGCGGCCAGGCGCTGGTGTGGTCCGCGGAGAAGGGCGTCGAGTCCGCCCTGATTACCGACCTGTACGAGCTGGCGTGGTCGGACGCCCTCGACGTCGCGGTCGTCGTCTCCTCGGACAGCGACTTCGTCTTCCCGGTGGCCGGACTGCAGGGGCGCGGCGTCAAGGTGGTCAACGCCGCCTGGCGCGGCGCGGGGCAGGAGCTCGCCCGCGCGAGCTGGGCCACCCTCGACCTCGACGAGTTGATCCCCGCGCTGGTCCGGGAGCCTGGTAGCTCGGAACGGAAGCCCATCATGGGGGAGCGCAGGGGCGGGGCGAGGAAGAGTGAAGAGTTGAGCGTGAAGTGTGAAGAGTTGAAAGACGGTTGACGGCAACCGGGGAGCGCTACGTCTTCCTTCCCGGTGCGGGAGCGACGGCACTGGAGCGCGGCGGGAAGAGCAGCAGGACGAGCGCGGCGGCGAGCATCGGCAGGTCGCGCAGCACGAGCAGCCAGGCGTTGCTGACGTCCTCCGCGCTGGCCGAGAAGCAGCCGCAGGCGACGTTGACGCCGCGCACGGCGTTGATCCCCAGTGCCACGATGAACATCGTGAGCAAGCCGCTCGCCAACAAGGCGGCGGCGCGGCGCTTGTACCCGCTAAGCAGGCTGGCCCCGGCGAGCAGCTCGACCCAGGGCATATAGATCGCCAGCAGGTTGATCGGCCCCGCGGGCAGGATCCGGTACCCCCAGATGATCGTGACCAGAGGACGCGGGTCGACGAGCTTGCTCCCGGCGGCGTAGAGGAAGATGCCCCCCATGACGACGCCGAGGATGCGGTGGAGCCAGGGGTTCCTCAGGAGCGTCACGGCGCCACCCCTTGGATCGGCAGGCCGCCGCCCTGCCACGCCATGAAGCCGCCCATCAGCACGTACGGCCGCGCCACGCCGCGCCGGTGCAGCTCCTGCGCGAGGAGTTGCTCGACGTCGGTCTCGTCGCCATCGCCGTAGACGAGCACGGCGTCCGCGGCGCGCAGCTGGGCGATCATGACGGGGGTCAGCTGGAACTGGAGGTTCGTGTAGTTGATCCGGCGCGCCCCCGGGACGTGGTTGGCCGCGAACTCCGCCGCCGAGCGGGTGTCGAGGACGACGACATGCGGCAGCGAGATGCGCACCGCATCGGCCGAGGCGGCATCGATGAACTGGAAGTCCGCGCCGGCCTTCGGCGGCTCGCTCCCCTTGCCCCACCACGCCAGCCGGCGTCCGGGAACCAGGTTGGCGGCCGTCCCGAGCACGAGAGCGGTGATGAGGATGAGCGCGGTGTCGCGAACGAGTCCCCGCATCGGTCGGGAAGTCTATCATGGTGCCGATGCGGGTGAGGGGACGGGTGTTCGCGTGGGTCGTCGGGTTGGCGGCGCCGATTGCGATCGGCGTGTGGGCGACCTCAGGGAAGGCCCCGCTTCTGCCCGCCGACGGCGACCACACCGTCACGCAGGCAGAGGCAAAGTGTCTGGGCTGCCACCTGCGCGCCGGCGCGCACCCGCGCCCGGCCAGACACCCGCTGCGCGACGACTGCTTTTCCTGCCACCGCGATCACGTCGGGGTTCTTCACCCCAGGCGGGGAGCGCCGACGAGCCTCCCGGGCGGGTGGCGGGACGACCCGGTGCTCGCCGGGCGAGCCGCCGGAGGAGGGAAGGGCCGATGAACGCGTACGGATTTCGTCGGGTCGTCCAGCTCACGGCGGCGGCCGCGGCCGCGAGTGTGGCGGCCGCGTGGTCGCAGACGGCCCCGGCCCCGCCGGCGCCGCGCTTCCCCGGTGTCGCAACCACGGTGGCGGTGAACCGCTCGAACGGCAAGGTCGCGGTTCTCGCCGGCGAGCAGCTCCAGCTCTTCGACAGCGTCTGGGCGCCATCGCCGAGCGCGCGGATCGAGCTGCCGGGGAAAGAGCCCCGCATACTCGAGTTTTGCGGGCCGAACCTGCGCTACGTGACACACGGCGTCCAGGGGATGGCGCAGGTGTTCGTCGCGATCACGGCGGACGGGCGGGAGCGCCTGGCGTGGCCGAACTCGGGGCTCTCCGAACTCTTCCCGACCGAGGCCACCCGTCTCACGCTCGACGGCAAGGGGTTGTACGGCTTCCTGCCCCTCGACCCGCAGGCGCGCGAGTACTTCGGCCTGCCGGGCGACATCCCCACCGGCGCCGGCGTTGCGGTGACGTTTCGCTTCGCCGGGGAGAAGTTATTGGCGCGTGCTTCGGCGGCGTTCGCCGGGGTCGTCGCGCTCTCGCCCGACGACATGCTCCTGACCCTCGGCGGCGGCGGGCTGATGCGGTACCGCTCGCCGGGCGGCGTCGCCTGGAAGCGCGAGGGGAGCGGCGGCACCTGGCGGATCGCCGACGTGGACCTCGCCGGCGAGGTGGTGGCGTCGATCGACGGCGAGGGCGCCGTCGTGGGAACCCGGACCGAGAGCGGCGAGCCTTGCTTCCGCTGCGCACTCCCCGCCGCGAGGGTGCTCGACGCCCGCCTCCTGCGCGACTCCAGGCTGCTCGTGCTGCTGACGGGCCCGGAGCGCCGGACCGCGATCCTCGACACCGCGTCGATGAAGCCGGCCGGCGAGCAACCGGCCGAACTGTGCGCGCGACTTGAGCTGACGGCGGTCTACGAGGGCTGGTTGAGGACGGCCGTCTCGCTCGCTGATTTCCTCGACGTCAGCGCCCCCACCACTCCGGGGCTGCTGCTGCGCGGCGCCGGCGGATGGTACCTGGTGGCGCGCAGCGACCGCCCCGCGGCGGCCGGCCCGGCGACAGAGAAACCGTGAGCGCCCGGGGCCGGCCGCACAGCCGGCGCCGGGACAGGCTCGACGGCAGGTCGTCCTCCTGCGCGACGGTGGTCACACTCTGACATTACCGGAGCGCGCAGCCGGCGGGGTGGGCCGCGTCCCGCAGGCAGTTGCGACAAGGCGCATGAGATCACTTCGCATGATTGCGAAAACATTGCACTTCCGTAACGGAAAACTGACCGAAACCCGCTTCCCATATGACAGTTCTCTCCTCATACTTCACGTCCGGGGGGGAACGATGCGACGCTACGTGATCATTGGCTGCAACCAGACCGGTGCGGGCCCGGAGGAGGTCGGCCGGGCGCAGATTCCCGCCGATGCGGTCGCGGGCGCACTTCCCGGCCTCAAGGCCGAACTCGGAGCGCAGGAGCTGGTCTACCTCGCCACCTGCCACCGCACGGAGTTCTACCTCGCCTACGACGGCCCACTGTGTCCGGGTCGCCTGCTGATGGCGCTGTCCTCGGCGTTGCCGCGGCTCACCGGCGGGACGTCCTCCCTCCCGGCGCTCGAGAAGTGCCTGGCGGAGCACGAGCAGAACGCGTCGAGACACCTGTTCCGGGTGACGGCAGCGCTGGACTCGCTGATGCCCGGAGACAACCAGATCCTCGGCCAGGTGAAGGGGGCGTTCCGGCTCGCGAGCGATCTCGGCGTCGCCGGCTCGCGCCTCTCCGCCCTCTTCACCCAGGCGTTCCGCGCCGCCAAGCGGGTGCGGACCGAAACCGGGCTGTCGCGCCACCCCGTGTCGCTGCTCTCGCTGGCGGAGCGACGGCTCGGCCGGCGCCTGGCCGCCGCGGCCGGCCCGGTGGCGGTCGTCGGCGCCGGCAGCATGGCCGGCTTGGCGGTCGAGCTCGTCCGCAAGCTGGACCCGGCCCGCGGCATCGTGGTGTTCAACCGCGGCCGCGACCGCGGCGAGGCGCTCGCCGCCCGCTGCGGCGGGACGTTCCGGCCGCTGGAGTCGCTGCGGGCGAGCGGCGACGGCTTCGCCGCGGTGATCACGGCCGCCTCCTCGCCGGTGCCGTTGATCGACCCCGGGCTGGCGGCACTTCTCGCGCCGACCTTCCTCCTCGACCTCGGCATGCCGCCCAACCTCGCGCCTGGGTGCGGCAGAGCCGATGGGATCGAGCACGTCGATCAGGTCGCGCTGCGCCTGGAGGCGGAGACGAACCGGTCGGCTCGCCACGCGGAGATCGCTCAGGCCGAAGCGATCATCGAGGAGCAGCTGCGCGAGCTGGCGTACGAGGTGATGGAGGTCGAGCTGTCGCCGGTGGCCCGCCACCTCGTCGCCGCCTTCCGCGAGCTCGCGCGCAACGAGATGACGCGTATGATGGACGGCGGGTACGACGTGCCGCCGGAGCGGCTCGACGAGGCGGTGGACCGCCTGTCCCAACGTCTCGTGCGCGTGCCGCTGCGCGGCCTGCGCGAGGTGGCGTGGCAGCACTCGCCGGACGTGCTCAGCATCTTCCTCGCCGCGGTGGAGAAGTGAGTCCTGTGTTGCGGATCGGAACCAGAGGCTCCGACCTGGCTCTCTGGCAGTCCCGGCGTGTGGCGGCGCTGCTGCGCGAGCTCTCCGGGGCGGAAAGTGAGTTGGTGGTCGTCCGCACCAGCGGCGATGCCGACCGCTCGCGCGCGCTGCACGAGCTTCCCGGCAGCGGTTTCTTCACCAGGGAGCTGCAGGCGGCCCTCGCCGCCGGCACGGTCGACCTCGTTGTCCACTCGCTCAAGGACCTCCCGACCGACGAGCCGGCCGGCCTCGCGGTGGGCGCGGTGCTGCTGCGCCAAGACCCGCGCGAGCTGATGCTGGCGCGCCCCGAGGCGGTCGGCAACGGCGGTCTGGGCCTCGCCCCGGGCACGGTTGTCGGTACCTCGTCGCTGCGCCGGGCCGGGCAGGCGCTGGCCCTCCAGCCCGACCTGGCGATCCGGCCGCTGCGCGGCAACCTGCCGACACGCGTGCAGCGCGTGCGCGACGGCGCCGTCGGCGCGATCCTGCTCGCCTCCGCCGGCGTGGACCGTCTCGCCCTCGACCTGCAGGGGCTCGCCGCCACGCGTTTCGAGGTCGAGCGGTTCCTGCCGGCGCCCGGCCAGGGCGCGCTCGCGGTCGAGGTGCGCGCGGACGACGCCGAGGTCGCGAGGGCGGTCGGCCCGCTGCACGAACCGAGCGTCGCCGAGGTCACCGCCTGCGAGCGCGCGGTCCTCAAGGGCCTCGGTGGCGGCTGTCACCTGCCGCTGGGCGCGTTCGCCACCCGTTCCGGCGGAGGGATCGAGCTCATCGCGGCGCTGGCCGACCTCGACGAGGGCGTGACCCGATCGTCCCTCCGTCGGGTGCGGGTGAGCGGCGCCGACTCCGAGGCTGCCGCGCGCGCCGCCCTTGTGGCCTTGAGCGGGAGCGGACGGTGAGCCGTCGCTGGGTCCTCGCGACGCGGGGAGCCGAGGAACTCGGGGCCCTGGCCGAAGCCCTCGAGGGCCGCGGCGTCGAGCTTGTCCCCCTCGCGGTCACACGCGAGGTGCCGGTGGACGATGCGGCCGGCCGGGCGCGGGTCGAGGCGGCGCTCGGGGCGGTGCGCTTCGTCGCTTTCACCAGCAAGCGCGCGCCGCGCGCACTGCGGCGCGCCGCCCCCGATCTGGCGCCGGTGCTGGCGACAAAGCCGGCGGCCGCGGTCGGACCGGCAACCGCGGCCGTGGCCCGCCGCGAAGGTTTCGACGTTCAGATCGTGGGTGACGGCGGCGGCGAGGCCCTGGCGAACGCGCTCGCGTCGCGCCTACGGCCCGGCGACGCGGTGCTGCATCCCTGCGGGCGCGAGCGCCGGGACGAGTTCGGCGCGACGCTCGAGAGAGCCGGCGGGCGGGTGGTGCCGTTCGTGGTGTACGCCATGGACGAAGTCCCGGCGAGCGACGCCCCGCCGCTCCCCGAGGAACCCCCATCCGCGGTCCTGTTGACCAGCCCGCGTGCCGTGCGCGCCTACGTGGCCCGCTGCGGCGCGCGCTGGGCTGACGTGCCGCACATCGCCATCGGGGCGACCACTGCAGCGGCCGCTGCGGCGGCCGGCGTGCACGCCGTCGCCGCCCCGCATCCGACAACCGAGAGCATCGTGGAGGAGCTATGTCAGACCTGCTCGTGAGACCCCGTCGTCTTCGCTTCAACCCTCTCGTCCGTGACCTCGTGGCGGAGGCCCGGCTGGACGCGCGTGCCTTCGTGATGCCGCACTTCGTGTTGCGCGACCCGAGCGCGGTCGAAGAGATCGCCGCCATGCCGGGGATCCGCCGCGAAGGGATCGACCGCCTGTCGGCGACGATCGAGGCGGACCTCAAGCTCGGGATCCGAGCCGTGCTGCTCTTCGGCGTCCCCGGCGACGAGGAGCCGAAGCACCCGGACGGGCGCAGCTCGTACGCCGCCGACGCGATCACCCCGCGCGCCGTCGCGGCGCTGAAGAAGCGCTTCGGTGCCGACCTCGTGGTGATCACCGACGTCTGCCTATGCGCGTACACCGACACCGGTCACTGCGGCGTGATCAAGGGCACGCGGGTCGCCAACGACCCCTCGCTCGAGCACATCGCGCGCCAGGCGGTGGCGCACGCGGCCGCCGGGGCGGACATCGTCGCGCCCTCCGACATGATGGACGGACGGGTGCTGGCGATCCGCCAGGCGCTCGACGCCGCCGACCTCGTTGACACGCCGATCATGAGCTACTCGTGCAAGTACGCCTCGGGCTACTACGGGCCGTTCCGCGAGGCGGCGCACTCGGCGCCGCAGTTCGGCGACCGGCGCTCGTACCAGATGGACGCCCGCAACCGGCGGGAAGCGCTGCTCGAAGCCGAGCTGGACGTCGAGGAGGGGGCCGACATCCTGATGGTCAAGCCCGGCCTCGCGTACCTCGATGTGCTGCGCGACATCAAGGAGAACTTCACGCAGCCGGTGGCGGTCTACAACGTGTCGGGCGAGTACTCGATGGTCAAGGCGGCGGCCGAGCGCGGCTGGATCGACGAGCGCGTCGTCACCATGGAGAACCTGCACGCGTTCCGGCGCGCCGGCGCGGACATCATCATCACCTACCACGCCCGCAAGGCGCTGGCCGAGGGCTGGCTGTGACCGCGCGACTGACGGGTTCGGATGTTTGCCGGCGGGGGCGGCGGTGACGCCGCTCTCGCTGGATCGGTCCGCCGCGCTGTACGAACGCGCCTGCGCCGTGCTCCCCGGCGGGGTCAACTCGCCGGTGCGCGCGTTCCGCGCCGTCGGCGGCTGGCCGATCTTCTACCGCGAGGCGGCAGGCGCGCACTTCACCGACGAGGACGGCAACACCTATCTCGACTACGTCATGTCGTGGGGCCCGCTGATCCTTGGGCACGCGCACCCGGCGGTCGTCGAGGCGGTGCGCGCGGCGGCGGGGCGCGGGCTCTCCTACGGCGCGCCGTGCGCCGCGGAGGTCGCACTCGCCGAGAAGGTCGTCGCGAGCTACCCCGGCTGCGAGATGGTGCGGTTCGTGTCCTCGGGCACCGAGGCCGTGATGTCGGCGGTCCGCCTCGCCCGCGGGGCGACGGGACGGCCGCGGGTGCTCAAGTTCGACGGCTGCTACCACGGTCACGTGGACTCGCTCCTCGTCAAGGCGGGCTCGGGCCTGGCGACGTTCGGGACGCCGAACTCGGCCGGGGTGCCGGAGGCGCTCGCGGAGCTGACCGTGGTCGTGCCCCTCGACGACGAGGCGGCGCTCGAGCAGGCGTTCGCCGTCCATGGCGCCGAGCTCGCCGCCGCGATCATCGAGCCGGTGCCGGCCAACGCCGGGCTGCTCGTGCAGCGCCGGGAGTTCCTGCTGCGCCTGGCCGAGCTGGCCCGGCGCGCCGGCGCGCTGCTCGTCTTCGACGAGGTGATCAGCGGGTTCCGCCTCGGCCCCGGGGGCGCCGCCGCGCACTACGGGATCACCCCCGACCTCGCGACGTTCGGGAAGGTGATCGGCGGCGGCATGCCGGTGGGCGCCTACGGCGGCCGGCGCGATCTGATGCAGCAGGTCTCGCCGCTCGGCGCCGTCTACCAGGCCGGCACGCTGTCGGGGAACCCCGTGGCGATGGCGGCCGGCCTCGCGACCCTGGACACCCTCGCGGCTGAAGACGGCTGGCGGCGCCTCGACGCGCTCGGGGCGCGGCTCGAGGCCGGGGTGCGGGGAATGCTCGCGGACCGGTCGCTGCCGGTCGGCTTCGCCCGCCTGGGGTCGCTGTTCTGGCTGGCGATGCAGCCGGGGGAGCCGCCGCGCCGTTTCGACGCCGTGGCGCCGGAAGGCGCGGCGCACTACGCCGCGTTGCACCGTGCGCTACTCGAGCGCGGCGTGTACCTGGCGCCGTCGGCGTTCGAGGTCGGCTTCCTCTCGCTGGCGCACACCGAGGCGGACGTGGACGCGACGGTGGCGGCGCTGGGCGCGGCGCTCGCGGAGGCGTTCCGATGAGCCGGCTGCTCTCCGCATGCCGCCGCGAGACGGTCGACCGGCCGCCGGTATGGATCATGCGGCAGGCCGGCCGCTTCCTGCCGGAGTATCGCGCCACGCGTGCCAAAGCCGGCTCGTTCCTGGCGCTGTGCCGCACCCCTGCGCTGGCGGCGGAGGTAACGCTGCAACCGGTGACCCGGTTCGGGTTTGACGCCGCGATCATCTTCTCCGACATCCTGTTGCCGCTGGCGCCGATGGGGGTGGAGTTCGCGTTCCCCGACGAGGGCGGGCCGCGCATCGAGAGCGCGCTCGCGGGGCCGGCGGAGTGGGCCCGGCTCGAGCCCCCCTACGACGGCAGCGGGACCTCGTTTGTCGCCGAGGCGATCGCCCTCGTTCGCGCCAAACTGCCCGCCGATGTCGCGCTAATCGGCTTCTGCGGGGCACCGTGGACGCTCGCCAGCTATCTGATCGAGGGCGGCACCTCGCGGGACCACGCTGCGGTGCGCGCGGCGATGCTGTCGCACCCCGACGAGTTCCGCGCGCTGCTCGACGTGCTCGCCGACGCCATGGCAGCGTACCTGCGGCAGCAGGTCGCGGCCGGCGCCGGCGTGGTGCAGATCTTCGACTCGTGGGCGATGGCGCTGTCGGCGCCGAGCTACGACGCCTTCGTCGTGCAGGCGCTGACCCGGCTGCTGCGCCGGCTCGACGACCTGGGGGTGCCCCGCATCGTCTACGTCTCCGGCGGCCACCTTGTCCCGGTCCTCGCCGGTCTCCCCTGCGAGGTGGTCAGCCTCGACTGGCGCACGGATCTGGCCGCGGCCGCGGCCGACCTGCCCGGGAAGGCCGTGCAGGGCAACCTCGACCCGGCCGCGCTGCTGGCGCCGCCCGAGGTGGTGCGCGCGGCGACGCGGGCGATGCTCGAGCGCGTCCCGGCGAGCGGCTACGTCGCCAACCTCGGGCACGGCATCCTGCCGGCGACGCCGCTGGCGTCGGTCGAGGCGTTCCTCGGCGTGGTTCGGGAGGCGCGGTGAGCGGGCTCCCCGGCGCCGGGGGCCCGGCCGTGGACTTCGCCGGCATCACCCCCGAGCTGCTGGCGCGGTACGACCGTCCCGGCCCGCGCTACACCTCGTACCCGACCGCACCGCACTTCAGCCCGAGCTTCGGCGAGGCGGAGTATCGGGCGGCGTTGGCCCGCGCCGCCGCCAGCCCCGACGCGCCACTGTCGCTATACGTGCACGTGCCTTTTTGCGAGGCGCGCTGCACATACTGCGGTTGCAACGTGGTCATCGCCCCGCACCGGGGGCCGGAGGAGCGCTACCTCGAGGCCGTCGAGCGCGAGCTGGAGATCGTCGCCGGGCACCTCGGCCGGCGCCGGACGCTTTCTCAGCTCCACTGGGGCGGCGGGACGCCCACGTACCTGACGCCCGCCCAGTGCGAGCGCCTCTTCTGCGCGGTCATGCGGCACTTCCGGCTCGCGCCCGGCGCCGAGGTCGCGATCGAGATCGACCCGTGCGTGACCAGCGACGAGCACCTCGCGACGTTGCGGAGCCTCGGCTTCAACCGCGTCTCGCTCGGTGCCCAGGACTTCGACCCGCGCGTGCAGGAGGCGGTCCACCGGGTGCAGCCGCTGGCGCTCACGCGCCACCAGGTCGAGCTGGCGCGCACGCTCGGCTTCTCCTCGGTGAACATCGACCTGATCTACGGGCTGCCGTTCCAGACCGCCGCGAGCTTCAAGCTGGCGGTGGAGTCGGTGATCGGCGAATTGGCGCCCGACCGCGTCGCGGTGTTCTCCTACGCCCACGTCCCCTGGCTCAAGCCGCACCAGAAGGCGCTGGAGCGCCTGCCGATGCCCCGCGGCTGGGACAAGTTCCGCGTCTTCGCCGCGGCGGCCGAGTCGTTCCTGGCGGCCGGCTACCGCTTCATCGGGATGGACCACTTTGCCCGGCCCGGCGACGAGCTGGCGCGCGCCCTCGACGCCGGCACGCTGCACCGCAACTTCATGGGCTACACGGTGCTGCCGGCGACCGACCTGGTCGGCATCGGCATGACCGCGATCGGGGACGTCGACGGGGCGTACGTGCAGAACGAGAAGAACCTCGCGCGCTACCAGAGGTCGCTCGCGGCGGGGGTGTTGCCGGTCGAGCGCGGCCTCGAACGGACGGAGGAGGACGAGGTGCGCCGGCGGGTGATCGAGCACCTGATCTGCACGTTTGGGCTCGACTTCGGCTGGGTGCGCGAGCGCCTCGGGATCGACCCGCGCACGGCGTTCGCGCACGAACTGGCGGCGCTCGCCGCGCCGGCGGCCGACGGCCTGGTCGAGGTCGACGAAACCGGCGTGCGCGTCCTGCCCCGCGGCCGGGTGTTCATCCGCAACCTGTGCATGCCGTTCGACGCGTACCTCGCGGGCGACGTCGGCAAGACGGTGTACTCGCGCACGGTGTGACGATGGCGGCGCGGGAACCTGTCCATGACCTCGTTGTCTGCGGCGGCGGCATCTCCGGCCTGGCGCTCGCGTACCTCGCCGAGAGGCGAGGTGTGCCCGACGTCATCGTGCTGGAGGCGGCCCAGCGGCCGGGCGGGAAGATCCAGACCGAGTGGGTCGACGGCTTCTGCTGCGAGTGGGGGCCGCAGGGCTTCCTCGACAACGTGCCGGAGACGCTGGCGCTGGTGGCCAGCCTCGGACTGCGCGACGAACTGGTGCGCGCCGATGACGGCGCCGGCGACCGCTTCATCGCTCGCGGCGGCCGCCTGCGCAAGGTGCCGCTGTCTCCGCAGGCGTTCCTGACCTCGGACGTACTCTCGCTGCCGGGCCGCCTGCGCGTGCTGCTCGAGCCGTTCCAGCGCCGCGGCGCCGACGAGGAGTCGGTGTTCACGTTCGCCTCGCGTCGTATCGGCCGCGAGGCCGCCGAGGTGCTCGTGGACGCGATGGTGACCGGGGTGTACGCAGGCGATCCCGGCAAGCTCTCGCTCCCGGCAACGTTTCCGAAGATGCGGGCGATGGAGCACGAGTACGGCTCGCTGGTGCGGGCGATGCTCGCCAAGCGGCGCAACGGCGGCGGCGGGCCGGCCGGACCGGGCGGGACGCTGACCACGCTGCGGCTCGGCATGCAGCAGCTCACCGACGCGCTGGCGAATGCGCTCGGCGCCCGGGTGCGGCTGGGCGCGCGCGTCGAGCGGGTCACCCGTGGCGAGGGCTCTTTCGCGGTGCGGCTCGGCGACGGCTCGGAGCTGGCTGCAAGGCAAGTTGCGGTCGCCATGCCTCCCGGCGCCGCGGCGCGGGCGCTCGAGGCACTGCTGCCCGCGGGCGCGGTGGCGGCGCTGCAGGGCATTCCGTACGCGAAGGTGGCGGTGGTGATGACCGGGTACCGTGCGCCGCGGCCGTTCCGGCACCCGGCGCGAGGGTTCGGCTTCCTGGTCCCCGGGCGGGAGCGGCGGCGCATCCTGGGCTCGATCTTC
>Ga0208584_1000109_pt1 | contig 12278 bp, 12 predicted proteins | sample NGESurdeep072012_4_FD_184460 | JGI IMG/M metagenome (GOLD analysis project Ga0208584, IMG submission 184460) | Arctic peat soil microbial communities from Barrow, Alaska - NGEE Surface sample 415-1 deep-072012 (SPAdes) | ecosystem: Environmental > Terrestrial > Soil > Wetlands > Peat ...
GGCGCATCGGCCGGTCGGTCGTGCTGCCGGATAACCCCTACACCCGCGGGATGATCGCCAAGGCCGCGCACATCGTGACGTTCGAGGAGGTTGCCGCGCACGCGCACGCCGCCAAGCCCGCGCCGGCAACGGTTGAGGTGCCGGACGCGGTCGACAAGCTGGTCGACGCGGCGGTGGCGACCGCCGAGAAGGCGCCGCGCAAGAAGAAGGCCGTCGAGGCGGAGGCCGCCGACACGCCGGCCAAGGCCCCGGCGCGGGCCCCTCGCACGCGCACCGCGGCGAAGGACGAGGAGTAGGCCATGGAGCTCCACAACCTCTCACCAAAGGCAGGATCTACAAAGGACCGTAAGCGGGTCGGCCGCGGGCCCGGCTCGGGCAACGGCAAGACCGCCGGCAAGGGCCACAAGGGCCAGCTGTCGCGGTCGGGTCACAGCCACAAGCGCAACTTCGAGGGCGGTCAGATGCCGCTCGTGCGCCGGATGCCCAAGCGCGGGTTCACGAACATCTTCCGCAAGGAGTTCGTGATCGTCAACGTCGGGCAACTCGAGCGCTTTCCGGTCGGCGCCGAGGTCACGCCGGACCTGCTGCTCGCGGAGGGCGTCATCTCGCGGCTGCGCGACGGCGTGAAGATCCTCGGTGAGGGATCGTTGTCCCGCAAGCTCACGGTGCGCGCGCACAAGTTCTCCAAGAAGGCTCAGGAGACGATCCAGGCCGCCGGCGGCGCCTGCGAGGTGATCGGGCAATGATCGAAAGTCTGCGCAATATCTTCTCGATCCCCGACCTGCGCAAGCGGGTCATCTTCACCTTCCTGCTCCTCGCCGTCTACCGGCTGGGGGCGTTCATCCCGACGCCTGGCGTGGACCCGGTGGCGATCGCCGAGTTCACCAACCAGGCCAAGGGCACGCTCCTGGGCTTCCTGAACCTGTTCTCCGGCGGGGCGCTCGGCCGGATGACGATCTTCGCCCTCGGGATCATGCCCTACATCTCGGCCTCGATCATCCTGCAGTTGCTCACGGTGGTCTGGCCGTACCTGGAGAAGCTGTCCAAGGAAGGCGACCTGGGACGCAAGAAGATCACGCAGTGGACAAGGTACGGGACGGTCGTGATCTCGATCGTGCAGTCGCTCGGGATCTCGTTCTTCCTCGAGAAGACCTCCGCCCCGGGCGGACTCGCCCTCGTGCCGCACCCGGGCTGGGGGTTCCGCTTCATGACGGTGCTGACGCTCACGACCGGGACGGCCTTCGTGATGTGGCTCGGCGAACAGATCACCGAGCGCGGCGTCGGCAACGGGATCTCGCTCATCATCTTCGCCGGCATCGTCGTCGGCCTTCCGCGGGCCCTCATCAACACCTTCGAGGACCTGCGCACGGGCAGCATGTCGATCATCACGGCCCTGATCTTCATCGTGTTTGCGGTGATCGTAGTGGGGGCGATCGTCCTGATGGAGCGCGCCCAGCGCCGTATCCCGGTGCAGTACGCCAAGCGTATCGTGGGCCGCAAGATGTACGGCGGGGCGAGCACGTACCTGCCGCTGCGCCTGAATACCGGCGGTGTGATCCCGGTGATCTTCGCCGCCTCGATCCTCTCGTTCCCGCAGACGATCGGCCAGATGGTGGACAACCCGATCATCAAGTCGCTCACCCGCGCTCTGCAGTGGGGGGAGCCGCTGTACAACCTGGTCTACTTCGTCTCGATCATCTTCTTCTGCTACTTCTACACCTCGATCATCTTCAACCCGCAGGACACCGCCGAGAACATGCGAAAGTACGGTGGCTTCATCCCCGGGATCCGTCCCGGCCAGCGCACCGCCGATTTCATCGACATGACGCTCACCCGCATCACCCTGGTCGGCGCGATCTACTTGGCCCTTGTCGCGATCCTTCCCGAGATCCTGATCGCGGGTTTCAAGGTGGCGACGATCCCGTTCATCGGCGGCACCCTCGACGCGTTCCTGCCGCGGTGGTTCACCGAAGGCCTGGGGATCAAGTTCTACTTCGGCGGCACGTCGCTGCTCATCGTGGTGGGTGTCGCGATGGACACCGTGCAGCAAATCGAGGCGCAGATGGTGATGCGCCATTACGACGGTTTCGTCAAAGGCCGCCGCTTGCGCGGCCGCAGGGGATGAACGAATGGTGACACGAGCTCTCGACGTGGTGATGCTCGGCCCGCCCGGCGCCGGGAAGGGAACGCAGGCCAAGCGCGTGGCGGCGGCGTTCGAGCTGCTGCACATTTCGACCGGTGACCTGCTTCGCGAGGAGGTCGCCAAGGCCACGGCCCTCGGCGAGGAGGCCAAGGGGTACATGAACCGGGGCGAGCTGGTTCCGGACGAGCTGGTGGGCAAGATGCTCGCGAAGCGGCTGCACAGCCAGCGGGCCGCGCTCGGTTGCGTGTACGATGGCTATCCGAGAACCAGCGCACAGGGGATCCTGCTGGACGGGCTGCTGGCCGAACTCGGCCGGCGCGTTGACGCGGTGCTCTACCTCAACGTCCCGGACTCGGACATCCTGGCGCGGATCACCGGCCGCCGGTCGTGCCCGTCGTGCGGCGCCGTCTACCACGTGAGGACGCAGCCGCCGAAGGTGGATGGCGTGTGCAACGCGTGCGGCGTCGCCCTCGTGCAGCGCGAGGACGACCGCGAGGAAGTGGTGCGCGAGCGCCTGCGCGTCTACCGCGAGCACACCACGCCGCTGCTCGACTACTACCGCGGGCGCAAGATCCTGCGGGAGGCGGACGGCGGACTGAGCCCGGACGAGGTGTTCAAGCGGGTCCGCGAGGCGATGGAGACCGTGCGGGCATGATGATCCTGAAGACCCCCGACGAACTGGCGATCATGGACCGGGCCAACACCCTGGTGCACGAGACGCTGCGTCTGGTGGCGGGCGCCGCCACGCCCGGGGTGTCGACGAAGGAGCTCGACCGGATCGCCGAGGAGCACATCCGCTCCCGCGGCGGCAAGCCGGCGTTCAAGGGGTACCGCGGGTACCCGGCGACGCTTTGCACCTCCACGAACGACGTGATCGTGCACGGAATCCCCTCGGGCTCGCAGCTGCTCCGTGAGGGCGACATCCTGGGAGTGGACTGCGGGGTGGTCCTCGACGGGTTCGTGGGGGACGGGGCGGTGACGGTGGCGATCGGCGAGGTCCCCGCCGAGGCCGCGCGCCTCATGCGGGTGACGAAGGAGTGTCTCGAGCTGGCGGTGGATTTCGTCCGCTCCGGGCAGCGGCTCACCGACATCGGGGAGACGATCCAGGCGCACGCCGAGGGCGCCGGGTTCTCGGTGGTGCGCGAACTGGTCGGGCACGGGATCGGCCGGGCGATGCACGAGGACCCGCAGGTGTTCAACTACGGGCCCGGCGGCAGGGGGCCGGAGCTCAGGCCCGGCCTCGTCCTGGCGATCGAGCCGATGATCAACGCGGGGAAGGCCGGCGTCTCTTTTGACGACGACGGCTGGACAGCGCGCACCGAAGACGGTAAGCTTTCTGCCCATTTCGAGTATTCGGTGGCCGTGACCGAGAACGGCCCCTGGGTTCTCGGTGTGGGCGGAAGGTAGGGAGAGGGTATGGCGAAAGAGGAGGCCATCGAGGTGATGGCCACCGTGGTGGAGGCCCTACCGAACGCTGTGTTTCGCGTGGAGTTGGAGAACGGTCATGAGGTCCTCGCGCACATCTCGGGCAAGATGCGGAAGCACTTCATCCGCATCCTGCCGGGCGACAAGGTCCTGGTGGAGCTGTCGCCGTACGACCTGACGCGGGGACGGATCGTGTACCGGTACAAGTGATGCGAATTCGCTGCGCGAATTCGCATCATCCTGAGTGGCACCTCTGGCGCCACGAAGGATCCCGAGAAGCTTGGGGGGCGGTGAAGGAAAGCTTTGGAAGGGGTTAACGCGTATGAAGGTTCGTTCTTCGGTCCGAAAGATATGCAGCAAGTGCAAAATCGTGGTGCGCAAGGGGGTCGTGCGTGTGATCTGCGAGAACCCCAAGCACAAGCAGCGCCAGGGTTGATGAGGAGGTAGGCTGTGGCACGCATTGTGGGCGTCGATCTTCCCCAGAACAAGCACGTGGAGATCGGTCTGACGTACATCTACGGCGTTGGCCGCTCGTTGTCGCTGGCGGTGCTCGCCAAGGCCAAGGTCGATCCGATGGTTCGCGTCAAAGACCTCTCCGAAGACGAGGTGCGCCGCATCACCCGCGTCATCCAGGATGACGTGAAGGTGGAAGGTGATCTGCGCAAAGAAGTCGCGATGAACATCAAGCGGCTGATGGAAATCGGCAGCTATCGCGGCATCCGGCACCGGCGCGGTCTGCCGGTGCGCGGCCAGCGCACCCACACCAACTCGCGCACCCGCAAGGGCCCACGGCGCGGCACGGTGGCCAAGAAGAAGCGGGCCACGAAGACCTAGGGCAGAGGAAGGCACGTCATGGCAAAGGCGACCAAAGCTGCAAAGAAGGGCACCCGCCGGCGCGAGCGCAAGAGCGTGCCGCACGGCGTGGCCCACATTCAGGCTACGTTCAACAACACGATCGTGACGATTACCGATCCGACCGGGGGGGCCCTGTGCTGGAGTTCGGCCGGGCGCATCGGCTACAAAGGTTCCCGCAAGGGGACGCCGTACGCGGCGCAGTTGGCGGCCCGTAACGCGGCCGAACAGGCCCAGGAGCACGGGGTTCGGACCGTGGACGTCGAACTCAAGGGTCCGGGCGCCGGGCGGGAGTCCGCGATCAGGGCGCTCGCCGCGTCCGGTCTCGAGATCAAGAGCATCAAGGACGTGACGCCCATCCCGCACAACGGCTGCAGGCCGCCGAAGCGGCGTCGGGTGTAAGGGCAATAGGGAGGTACTAGTGGCACGATATCACGAGCCCGTCTGTCGGCTGTGCCGCCGCGAGGGGATGAAGCTGTTCCTCAAGGGGGAGCGGTGCTTCAAGGAAAAGTGCGCCGTCGAGCGGCGCTCCTACGCGCCGGGACAGCATGGGAAACGTCGCAACAAGATGCAGCCGTACGGTCTGCAGCTGCGCGAGAAGCAGAAGGTGCGCCGCGTGTACGGCGTGCTGGAGGCGCAGTTCCGGCGCTACTTCGCCGAGGCCGCCCGGCAAAAGGGCGTCACCGGCGAAAACCTGTTGCGCTTGCTGGAGATGCGCCTCGACAACGTGGTCTACTCGCTGGGCTTCGCGTCGTCGCGCTCGCAGGCCCGCCAGCTCATCCGGCACGGTCACGTGCTGGTGAACGGGCGGCGGAGCGACATTCCGTCCTTCCAGGTGAAGCCGGGGATGGAGGTCGCGCTGAAGGACAAGCTGCGCGCCAACGCGTTCGTCAACGAGGCGCTCGACACGGCGCAAGGCCGCGGCGTGCCGCCGTGGCTCGAGCTTGATGGCGAGAACTACAAGGGCAAGGTTCTGGCGCTGCCCACGCGCGAGGACATCCGCTTGCCGATCCAGGAGCAGCTGATCGTCGAGCTGTACTCGCGGTGAGGAGGTCGCAATGAGAGGATTGGAGCTGCATCGACCCCAGGCGGTCGTGATGGACGCCGAACGCAGCACGCCTACCTACGGGGTATTCACAGCGCAACCGTTCGAACGCGGGTGGGGGGTGACCGTCGGCAACGCGCTGCGGCGCATCCTGCTCTCGTCGGTCGAGGGGAGCGCGATCACCGCCGTCCGCTTCGCCGGGGTGGACCACGAGTACGACTCGATCCCCGGCGTGATGGAAGACGTCACCGACTTGATCCTCAACCTGAAGCGTGTGCCGCTGCGGCTGGTGGGGCCCGAAACGCTCACGGCCACCATCGAGGTAAGCGATCCCGGAGTGCTCCAGGCGCGCGCCATCAAGGGCGGGACGGAGCTGGAGGTCGTCGACCCGGATGTCTACCTGGCGACGCTGGCCGAGGAGGGCGCGGTCGAGGCCGAGCTGGTGATCCGGCGCGGACGCGGGTACGTGCCCGCCGACGAGCAGAACGCCGAGAACCTCGGAGTCGGCTTCATCCATCTCGACGCGGCGTACTCGCCGGTGCGCAGGACGAACTACCGCATCGAACCCGCGCGCGTGGGGCAGGCCACGGACTACGAGAAGCTCGTGTTCGAGGTGTGGACCAACGGCGCCGTGACGCCGGCCGCGGCGGTGGTCGAGGCGGCCCGGTTGCTGGCCGACCATCTCCCGATCTTCTCGAACCTCGACCAGAGCCATGAGGCTGCGCCGGCGGCCAAGGACGAAGGCGTCCTGGACCGGACGATCGAGGTCCTGGAACTCGGCGGGCGCGTCAACAACATGCTGCGCAACGCGGGGATCGAGACGGTCCGCGACCTGGTGAGCGCCGGCGAGGACGACCTGGATGGCATTTCCGGGTTCGGCAAGAAGGCGCTGACCGAGGTGCGGGAGAAGCTCGAGACGCTCGGCCTCGGCCTGGGCATGCGCTTCGACCTGCCGCAGTCGTAACGGAGGAGAGTCATGCGACACAACATGTCGAAGCGCAAGCTGGGGAGGACGTCGGAGCACCGGCGGGCGCTTTTCCGCAACCAACTCAAGTCCCTGATCACGCACGAGAGGATCATCACCACCCTCCCGAAGGCCAAGGAGCTGCGCCCGATCGCCGAGAAGGTCGTCACGCTCGGCCGTCAGTCCGAGTCCATCCACGCGCGGCGCTTGGCGGCGCGGTGGCTCACCGACCGTGACCTCGTGCACCGGCTGTTCGCCGAGATCGGCCCCCGTTTCGTGAACCGGCCCGGCGGGTACACCCGCATCGTGAAGCTGGGACCCCGCCGCGGCGACGGGGCGGAGCTCGCGATCCTCGAGTTCGTCGACTTCAAGCTCGGCGAGGGGAAGGCCAAAGCCGAGGGTGAGGCCAAGAAGGAGCGCAAGAAGAAGGCGCCCGCGGCCGCGAGGGCCGAGGCAGCGGGACCCGGCAAGTAGCAGCCGGCTGCAGCAGGAACTCTCTCGGCGCCCGGGGTCACCCGGGCGCCGTTTCGTTACCCGGGCCTGTACTGCAACGAGACAACGATGTCCGAAGCGCCGGCTGTGCTAGTGATGGCCGGCGGGCCGGTTACGCCATGGAGCGCCGTGCCATCGTCGGCGCGACGGTCGTGCCGGCGGGTCCGGCCGGGCGGTTCGTCGCGCTTGCCGCGGGGAGGGGCTTGACACCCTGGGCTGAATCCTATATAACCATATAGCGATGGAGGTGGTATGCGTGGCCGTCTTCACTTGACTGTTGTTCTGCTCGTCGCCACCGCGCTCCCGGCCGGTGCTGCGGAGCGCCTCACCCTCAGGGAGGCGATGGCCCGGGCGCACGAGCACGCTCAGGAGGCGAAGGCCGCCGTTGATCGCGCGCAGGCGGCGGGCGCCCGCCTGAAGCAGGCCGAGGGCTTTCGTCTGCCGTCGGTGTCGCTGCAGGAAACCTGGATGCGCACCAACTCGCCGGCCGAGGTCTTCGCCCTGCAGCTGAACCAGCAACGGTTCTCGTTCGCGGCGTTCACCGCCGGCGACCCGAACCGGCCGGATTTCCTCAACACCGCGATCAGCCGCGTGGAGCTGTCGCTGCCGCTGTACACCGGCGGGGAGTTGTCTGGCCGGGTTTCGCAGGCCCGGCTGGCTTCCGCGGCAGCCGCCGACACCGCCGGCTGGGCCGGCGATCAGGCCGCACTCGCCGCCGCCGAGGCGTACGTGACGGTGGAGCAGGCGCGGGAGTACGTGGCGCTGCTGCAACGGGCCCGCGAAACGGTGAAGGCGCACGTCGAGCTTGCCCGCGCCTACTCGGAGCAGGGGATGATCGTGCGCTCCGAGGTCCTGCGGGCCGAGGTCGAGCTGGCGCGGCTGGACGACCTGGTGGAGGAGGCGCAGGGGCGGGAACGCGTCGCCGAGGCCAACCTGGCGTTCCGCCTCGGGTCCGACCAGGGGATGGCCTGGGAGCTGGACCCCCTGTCGCCGCCGGCGCCGTTGGCGGAAGGCCTCGACGGGTGGCTGGCCTCGGCCGCATCGCGCAAGGACCTGGCGGCCGCCCAACGGGGGCTGCAGGCCGGCGAACTGGAAGCGGCGGTGCGCCGGGCGGCCTTCCTGCCGCGTGTGGGTTTGGTGGGGCGGGGCGACTGGGTGGACGACACGCTGTTCGGCGCCCACGGCAGCTCGACGTCGATCGTGGCGGTCGCGAGCTTGAACGTCTTCTCCGGAGGCTCCGACCGCGCGGCGGTCGCGGCTGCCCGCTGGGAGGCCAAAGCGGGGGCCGAGGACGTCGCCCGGTTTGCGCAAGGGATCCAGCTCCAGGTCCGGCAGGCGTTCCAGGAGGCGGTCACCGCGCGCCAGCGGCAAGCCACGGCGGTGAAGGCGCTGGCTGCCGCCCGTGAGGCGGAGCGCATCACCGAGGAGCGTTTCAAGACCGGGGTCGTGAAGATGATCGACCTGCTCGACGCCACCACGGCCCGCCGCGAGGCGGAAACGCGAGAACTGGTCGCCCGCGCCGATGCGACCGCGGCCGCGCTCCGCCTTGCGGTGCAGGCGGGACGCCCGGCAGAGAGCGTGTTGCCGTGAGGAGAGGGCACAGGGCACAGGGCACAGAAGAGCAACGAGAACGAGCGCTTGTGGCGCTGAGATGTCCGCGGCGGTTCGCGAGCGGAGAGCTTTGGAGGGGTTGATGGCAAGGACCAGCGTGCTATTGGGTATGTTCGCGATCGCCGCGGCGGCGTGCGGAGGTGGGGTCAAGGGGTCCGAGACGCCGCTTGCGCCGGTCGGGGCCAAGGTCGTCAAGGTGGAAGCCGCCCAGGTGCCGCAGGTCGTGGACCTGTACGGCACGGTCGAGGCGGAGCGCACGGCGGCGGTCTCGTCGCGCGTGATGGCGACGGTCACCGCGGTGAGAGTGCAACCCGGAGACGTTGTCCGGCAGGGGCAGGTGCTGGTGGAGATCGACCCCGCGACCACCCGCGGCCAGGAGGGGCAAGCGCGCGGCGGGCTCGCCCAGGCGCAGGCGGCGCTGGCACTCGCTGAGCGCAACCTGGAGCGCTTCAAGGCGCTGGCCGCCAAGGGCGCGGCATCGGAGCTCGAACTCGACATGGCGACGATGCAGTACCAACAGGCCAAGGGCGCCGTGGCCCAGGGCGAAGGAGCGGTCGAGGCGACCTCCTCGGTCGCGCGGGAGTGGAAAGTGGTCGCGCCGTTCGCGGGCCGGGTCGCAGCCAAGTTGGTCGAGGTCGGCGACCTCGCCGCCCCCGGGCGCCCGCTGGTCATGGTCGAATCCGCGACCGGCAGGCGACTCGTACTGGCGGTCCCCGAGACGGTGCTGGCCGCGTCCGGCCTCAAGGTCGGCGCGCCGGTCGCGGTGCGCATCGACACCCAACCGGGGGGCGGCGCCGACGGGCGGGTGAGCGAGGTGTACCCGAGCGCCGATCCGATGTCGCACGCGTTCACGGTGAAGGTCGCGATCAACGGGGAGGTCGCGGCGGGGGTCTCGGGCCACGCGGCGATCACCGTCGGGACCCGGTCCGCGGTGGCGGTGCCGCGGGAGGCGCTCGCCAAATCCGGCGGCCTCGACCTCGTCGTGGTGCGGGACGCGCAGGGTCTGTCCCGCTCGCGCGCCGTGACGCTCGGCGGCGTCCTCCCTGACGGCCGGGTCGAGGTGCTCTCAGGCCTCGCCGCCGGCGAGGAGGTGGCGGTGGGGCTGGCGGTGGTGCCGCCCGACGGCACGCGTCTGGAGGCACGGTCGTGAGCGGGCACCCGGAGCACGACAGCCGCGTCGCGCAGGAACAGGCGCGGCGGGAGGCGCTGCGCCTCAAGATGACGCGCCGCCCGCTCGGCGGCGCCGGGCGCATCGCGAAGGCGTTCCTCGACTCCAAGCTGACGCCGCTGCTGGTGGTGTTCTCGCTCCTGCTCGGGGTCTTCGCGGTCATGGTGACCCCCCGCGAGGAGGAGCCGCAGATCAAGGTGCCGATGATCGACGTGATGCTGGCCTTCCCCGGCGCGTCGGCGCAGGAGGTCGAGCGCCGGTTGACGACGCCGCTCGAGAAGGTGATCGCCGAGATCCCCAACGTCGAATACGTCTACTCGACCACGCAACCCTCGGGCGGCATGATCATCGTGCGCTTCCTGGTGGGGACCGACCCGGACCAGGCGGTCGTGCGGGTCCACACCAAGCTGGCGGAGCAAACCCCGAACCTGCCGCCGGGCGCCCTCCCGCCCGTGGTCGTGCCGCGCGGCATCGACGACGTGCCGGTCCTGGCGTACACGCTGTGGTCCGCCGACGCGACGCCCGTCCAGCTCCGCCGCGTGGCCGAGGAGCTCAAGGTGGAGCTGACGCGGCACCCGCGGGTGGCCCAGGTGACGGTCATCGGCGGGCAACGGCGGGTCGTCCGCGTGGACTTCGACCGGGAACGCCTGGCGAGCCACCACGTGTCGATGCTGCAGGCGTACCAGGCGCTCGCCGGGCTGAACTGGAAGCTGCCGGCCGGGAGCTTCTCCGAGGCCAACGCCGAGATGCCGGTCGAGGTGGGCTCGCTCTTCCGGTCCGCGAACGAGGTGGGTCGCGCGGTGATCGGGGTCTACGGCGGAAGCCCCGTGTACTTGAGCGACGTCGCCAGGATCCGGGACGGGGCCGAGGAACCGCTCGAGTATGTCTGGATGGATGCCGGGGCTGCGGGCGCAAGCAAGGGCCTCCCTGCCAACCTCGACGTGCCGGCGGTGACCGTGGCGGTCGCAAAGAAGCCCGGCACCAACGCCGTCGACCTCGTCCGCGACCTCGACGCCCGGGTCGCCAAGCTCGCCGGGCCGGTGATCCCTGCGAATGTGCATCTCACCAAGACCCGCGATTACGGCTTCACGGCCAACGAGAAGTCCAAAGAGCTCATCGAACACATGGGGATCGCGACGCTGGCGGTGGTGCTGCTGATGGCGTTCGCCCTCGGCCGGCGCGAGGCGCTGGTGGTGGCGGTGGCGGTGCCCACCACCCTCGCCCTGACGCTCGCCTCGTCGTACCTCTTCGGCTACACCCTGAACCGGGTCACGCTGTTCGCGTTGATCTTCGCGATCGGCATCCTGGTGGACGACGCCATCGTCGTGGTCGAGAACGTCCACCGCCACTACGAGCTGGGCTGGGCGAACCCGCGCCTGGCGACCGTGGTCGCCACCGACGAGGTCGGCAACCCGACGATCCTCGCGACCTTCACCGTGATCGCGGCGCTGTTGCCCCTGGCGTTCGTGTCCGGCCTGATGGGCCCGTACATGCGTCCGATCCCGATCAACGCGTCGGCGGCGATGCTGTTCTCGCTGCTCGTCGCGTTCGTCGTGTCGCCGTGGCTCACCTACCGGCTGTTCCGGAAGTTCGCCGAGGAGCACGCCCACGCCGGGACGAAGCCGTACGAGGAGACGCCGGAGGAAGGCACGCTGCACCGGTTCTACGCCCGCCTGATGACGCCCTTGCTCGAGAAGGCCTGGTGGCGCTGGGCGCTGCTCGGCGGTGTGGTCGTCCTGCTGCTCGCGTCGGTGTTGCTGGTCGCGTTCGACGTCGTGACGGTCAAGATGTTGCCGTACGACAACAAGAGCGAGCTTCAAGTCATGGTCGACATGCCGGAGGGAACGACGCTCGAGACGACGAACGGAGTCGCCCGCGAGCTGGCGGGTGTGGTCCGCCAGCTCCCCGAGGTGAGCGACGTGGAGGTGTACGTGGGAACCTCCGCCCCGTTCAACTTCAACGGTCTGGTGCGGCACTACTTCATGCGGTCGGGTCCGCTTGTCGCCGACCTGCAGGTCAACCTGGTCCCCAAGGGCGAGCGCAGCCGGGTCAGCCACGACATCGCCAAGAAGGTGCGCGAGCTGCTGGCGCCGATCGGGACGCGGACCGGCGCCAACGTCAAGATCACGGAGGTGCCGCCCGGGCCGCCGGTGCTCTCCACCATGGTGGCCGAGGTGTACGGGCCGGACCTCGGCCGCCGCGTCGAGCTGGCGCGCCAGGTCCGGGCGATCTTCGAGAGCACGCCCGGCATCGTCGATACCGACTGGCTGGTGCAGAAGCCCGCGCCGATGTGGGAGATCGAGGTAGACCGCGAGAAGGCGGTACGTTCGGGGGTCACCCCTGAGGCGATCGTGCGCACGCTGCGGGTCGCCCTCGACGGCAGCGAAGTGGGGCTCCTCCACGACGACGACGCGCGGGAGGCGGTCCCGATCGTGCTGCGCCTGGAACGCGCGCAGCGGTCCAGCCTCGACGGGTTGCTGAGCGTCAACGTGCAGGGCGCGGGCGGTCAGCTCATTGCCGTGCGCGAGCTCGTCCACGTCAGGGAGACCGGCCGGGAGCGGTTCATCTACCACAAGAA
>Ga0208584_1000110_pt1 | contig 12275 bp, 5 predicted proteins | sample NGESurdeep072012_4_FD_184460 | JGI IMG/M metagenome (GOLD analysis project Ga0208584, IMG submission 184460) | Arctic peat soil microbial communities from Barrow, Alaska - NGEE Surface sample 415-1 deep-072012 (SPAdes) | ecosystem: Environmental > Terrestrial > Soil > Wetlands > Peat ...
AAGAGCGATCTGCGCGCGTGGGTCGAGGACCTCCTCGCGGCGCCGTGACGGCTGATTCCCTGCGTGCCCGGCCGGCGCCCTGGCGCCGAGACGGCGTCAGCGCAGGATGAACTCGGCGAAATCGGGGACCGTCGCGAAGTACGCCACGCACGAGTTCGTCATGAACGCGCGGATCGAGGGGATGTCGTGGGCCCAGCCGGCCGCCGCGGCGTCCACGCCGGCGGCCTGCGCCATGACGACGCCCGGCTTGAGGTCGTCCACGACGAGGACGTCCCGCGGCTCCAGACCCAGCCGGCGGACCGTCTCGAGCACGGGGTACGGGCTCGGCTTCCGCCGGTCCGCTCCAAGTTCCCATCCGAACACGAGGTCGGGCATCGGGCCGTGACCGCCATTCGCAGCCCGGTAGTGGGCCTCGATCACGTGGCTCTCCGAGTGCGAAACGACGGCGAGACGGCCGCCCTGCGCCTTGTACGCCGCCAACGCCTCGAGGAACCCGGGGTAGAAATGGGGCGTCTCCCGCGCCGTGAACCCGCGCCAGATGTCGTGCTCCACGGCCAGCTCGTCGGGCGTCAGGCCGAGCTCCTCGACGAGAAAGCCCATGATCCCGGGGTCGCAGTTCTTCGCGAACCAGGTATCGAGATCGATCGGCGACGAGCCCGGCCGCAGCACCTCCATCGATCTGACGTGCGCCGGGTAGTGCACGCGCCTCGTGCTGTCGACGGCCGTGTCGTCGTGGTCGATGATCAGGCAGCGGTAGCGCGTGGGACCGTCCCCTCCCCCAGGACGGCGATCATACCGCGGCCCCGCCCGCTTCGCCCCGGCCCTCGAACCGGTGAGAGTCCGCTGCCGCCGAGGCCGGCTTCCGCGCCCTCTGCCCCAGGTGCTACCCTTCGCGCAGCCAACGCCCCCGGCTCGGGCAACGACGGGAGAGCACGATGAGCACCAAATTCTTCTACGCGCTGGTCCTGACGATCTCGGCAACCGTCTTCCAGCTGGTTCTCTTCTTCACCGGCCTCCAGACCGAACACCTGAGCACCGGCCGTACGTGCAGTGGCTGGGCATCGGCATCGACGCCGTCGTGCTGTGGCTTGGGATCAAGGCCGTCCGCGACGAGCAGCCCGGACGGACGCTCACCTACGGTCAGAAGCTGGGAGCCGGGGTCCTGATCTCGCTCTACTCCGGCCTGATGAGCGCCGTCTACACCTACTTGCACTTCAGGTTCATCAACGTCAACTTCGCCGAGTACACGATCGACATGGTGCGGGCGAAGTGGGCGGCCGCCGGACTCGCCGAATCCCAGATGGCGCCGGCGGAACGGATGACCCGCATGATGCTGGCGCCGGGCGTCCAGGCTTTGCTCGTGCCGGTGTTCACGGTGCTCATCGGCACGGTCCTCTCGCTGATCATCGCCGGGCTGCTCGAAAGCGCGTCCAGGCCCGCCGCGGCCGGCCCCGACGCGGCAAGCTGAACGCGCCCGCATGCCCCCGTCAGGGCAGCGCGACGACCGTCGCGTTCCCCTCGATGGCGGTGAACGCCTGCGAGACCTGGACCGCCGGCAGCGCGAGCACGTAGCTCCCCGGGGGCACGTTGCGCAGCTGCACGTTGGGCTCCGAGATCGCAATGCTCCCCTGCAGGTTGAACAACGACAGGAGCGCCGGCTGCCCGCCCGTGGTGGCGACCGTGCCCGTCGCCGTGCCCGCCGCGAGCGTCTTGGGACCGGCCTGCACCATGACCGTGCCCCCCGGAGTCAGGGCGATCGTCACGACCGGCGACGGGACGTTGACGCCGTCGAGGCGCACCGGCGCGTAGCCGGACGCCGCCGCAACCACGGTGTACGTCCCCGGCGGCAGTGACGGGATCTCGCCCACGCCGTCGCCGTCGAGGGCGATCGCCGAGGGGCCAAAAAGCGGCGTCATCCCCGGCCCGAACACGCCCACCATGACCCCGGGCAGCGGCACGCCGGCGATCCCGTCCACCACCTTGATGCCGATCCCGGCGCCGCGCTTCAACGTGATGACGAGCCCATCGGTCCCCTGGTCGGAGGCGGTGACGTCGCGGGTGTCGAGCTGGTAATCGGGCCGGCTGGTGGCCAGCGTGTAGGACCCCTCGTCGAGGCCCGCAAACGAGAACTGCCCGTTGCTGTCGGTGGTGACGGGGCGCTGCCGCGCGCCCGGCGAGGCGTTCGGATCCTGCGCCGTCGCCGTCACAGTCGCGTTGGCGAGGGGGAGGTTGCCGTCGGCATCGACGACCTGCCCGGTAATCTTCGCGCTCGGGAACTCGATGTCGAGCGTCTGGTCGGACGTCAGCGTCACGGTCTGGCGCTGGGATGACCCGGCCGCAGCGGAGATCGCGGCGACCGTGTACGTGCCCTCCTGCAGTCCGGTGAGCTGGTAGCTCCCGGCATCGTCGGTCACCGTGGTGGCCTGGCGCCCGCCGCCGCCGAGCAGGCCCGCGAAGACGTTGGCGCCCGCGATCGGCTGCCCCCCCTGGGTGACCTGGCCGGAGAGCGTGTATCCCGGGTCGAACACCAGCTCGACCGGGAGGATGGGTTGGTCCGCCGTTGCGGTCACCTGCTTCGTGGCGCTGCGAGTCGAGCCGCTCGGGTCGGTGGCCGTGCCGCGCAGCGTGACGACGCCGACGGGAACGTTGTCGAACTCGAAGCCGCCGTCGGCGCCCACGCGCATCGATCCGGTGTAGGAGTCGGCGCCCGCCGCGGTCACCGTCATGCCGTTGACCATCGCGGCGGGCAGGCCGGACACGGTGCCCTGGATCGTGACGCCGGCCTGGAGCTGGAGTGTGACGCCCTGCTGCGACTGACCTGCCTGGAGCACAACCTCGGCGGGCGCGGAGGTGTTCGAGCCGAGCGTCGCGGTGGCGGTGTAGCGGCCGGCGCCGAGGTGGTCGAAACTGAACTGCCCCGCGCCGTCGCTCATCGTCTGCTGGGCGCCCGCGCCCGGCCCGAACCCGAAACCGCCGCCCCCTCCCGCCTCCGCGAGCGACACGGTGGCGCCCGGCACCGGTCCGCCCGCGTCCGAGACCACCGCTCCGGCGAGCACCCCGCCCTGGGTCATGCGGACCTCGACGGCGGCCTCGTCGCCGGTGACCTCGACGGCCTGGGAGGCGTCGGTGTAGTCGGGTTGCGTCACGTGCAGCGTCTGCTTGCCCGTCGCGACGCCGGCGAGCTCGAAGCGACCGTCCGCGTCGGTCGTGGCGTCGCCGTCGGACGCCGCTGCGCCCGCGCCCCCGAACCCTGGGGCCGAGCCGGCCGCCGCAACCGATGCCGTCGCGTTCGCCACCGGGGCGCCCGTGAGTGCGTCCACGACATGGCCCTTCAACGCCGCACCCTTGGCGGCCCTGACCTCGACGCCGGCCGCGGTTGCGCCCTCCTCCACCACGACACCGCCGGTGTGCGCGCGCTGGTACCCCTTGGCCTGGACGACGACGCTCCAGGTCCCGGCGGGCACGTCCTCGATCGCGAACGTGCCGTCGCCGCTGTTCACCTCCACCGGCTGCCCAGGCCCTCCCGCAGCCGCCCTGCCGCCGACACCGGCCGCGCCCATCATGGCGGTCCGGAGGCCGCCGCCCCTGTCGGCTTCGTACGAGACCAGGAAGTCGGTGAGCGGGTGGCCGTCCTGCGCGTCACGCGCCGTCCCGGTGATGCGGCCCGGTCCCGCCACGGTCAGGACGACGGACGGCGCCGGCGCCATGACGCCGCGCTTGCCCTGGCCGATCCCGGTGGGCCCGAGGAGTTGGAGGTCGTAGCTCTGCCCCGGCTTGAGGCCATCGATCGAGAAACCGCCGTCGGGCCCGGTGGGTTGGTCGGCCCGCACGCCGCCGCTGAAGCGCGGGACCCCCGGCACGGCCGCCACGATCACGAAGCCTTCGGCGCCCGCCCCCGATTTGCGCACGACGCGGCCCGAGATGATCGCACCGGGGCCGAGCGTCACGGTGAGGGGCGGCGGCGGTCCGCTCTTTGCGACTTTCACGGGGTCGATTCGTTCGGTCGCATAGCCGGAGCGCGTGACGGCCAGCACGTACTCCCCCGACGCCACGCCGCGGACGGCGAACGTCCCATCGTTTCCGGTTGTCTCGGCCTTGCGGTCAGCACCAGCCCCGCCGGCCAACGCAGCGAACGCCGGGCCGCCGCCACGCCCGCCGCCCCGGCCACCGCCGAACATGAACGATTGGGCAAGCGTCACCTCGGCGCCGGCAACAGGATGACCCTGGCCGTCCTTGACCACTCCCGCCACCGTTGAGCCGCGCTGAAGTACGACGACCACCCCGGCCTTCGTGGCTCCAGGGAGGAGCGAGAGACCGCCGACCGTCGCCCGCTCGAAATCCGGATGCGTGATCGTGAGGAGTTGGCTCGCACCCGGGACGAGGCGTGTGGCCTTGAAGGTGCCGTCCGGCCCGGTCCGAAACGTAGGGGGTTCAGCGCCACGCATCCGCCGCACGATGCGCTGCAGGTTGATCGGGCCGCTTTGCGCAACGACGCCCTGGGCGTTGGCGACCGGCTTGCCGGCTTCATCGGTGACGCGCCCCGCCAGCGACGCGCCGAGGACGAGCGGGATGTCGAGCTGTTTGGTCTCGCCCGCCGGCACGGCAACGCCGGCTCGGCCCCAGCGCACGTAGGACGGCTCGTCCGCACGCACCTGCCAGAGCGCCGGCGGCAGGTTGCGCACGGCGTACGTCCCGTCGGCCCCCGATCGGGCCGCACGGGCCTTCCCACCGGCTCGCAGCTCGATCCTGGCGCGCGGCACCGCACGCCCGGTCTTGGCGTCCACCGTGCGGCCCACGAGGGCGGACGGCGGCTGCAGGACGAGCGCGAGAACCTTGCCCTTGGGAAGCGGAAGCCGGACGCTCCCCTGCTCGACATAGCCGCCCTCGCCGGCGTCGGCCACGGCCGTGACGGTCCCAGCCGGGGCGTTGGGGACCGTGAACGAGCCGTCGGCCGCCGTCACGACCCAGCGGGTCGTCACGCGACCCTCGAGCCGCACCAGCGCTCCCGCCGCGGGCGCTTTCCCGCCGACCGAGCGCACGGACCCGGCGACCGGCACACCGCCGCCGAGGATGACCGGCGCCGGCAGCGAACCAGCCCTGACTCCGGTCAGCCGGACCGTCAGGAACCCGTCTTTCTCCACGGTGAGCGCGTTGCCGGCCGGACGGGCGCCGTCGAGGCGGAAGCTGCCGTCGGCGGCCGTTCGGGCCCGGGCCGGCGCGCCATCGAGATCGGGATCGCCGCCCGGCTCGCCCGGAGCCAGCAACACGACCTCGGCATCAGCGACGCCGGCTCCGGTGGGGCCGCACACCCGCCCCGTGAGAGCGCTCCCGGCCAGGAGCACGTGATCGCCGAGGTCCACGCTTTCCGAGGCGTCCCACGGGCCGGCGAGCGAGGCCGCGGCCACACTGGCGCCCTCGACCCGCACGTCGAACAGAGTTTCTTTCCCAGCAGCCGCGAGGACCCGAAGGACGTACCTCCCATCCGGTCCCGCGGCGACCGTGGCGAGCGGCGGCGGCGCGGGCAGCCCGCGGGCCTCGCGTCGAGCCTGGTCGAGGGGCGCCTCGCAGGCGACGGCGGAGACCGTCACTCCAGCCGCGGGCCGCGCGCCGACAAGGAACCGTCCGCGCAGTTCGGCCGCGCCGGCGGGACTGGCCATGAACGCGACGACGGAGGCGACAATGACCAAACCCGTAGGGACGCGCACCATGAGCCGACCTCCGCCTGGGCCTGGCCTAACCCCTCCGAGCGGCGTTCTCGGCACGGCACCCGCCCCGGAGGGCACAGCCCGACATTTCGTCCCGGCCCGCTACCGTTCAAGACGGCAGCCGTCGGCCGGAGGTTACAATGCGGGACTTGGCGCGGACCGGCCCTCGCGGCGCGGCGCGCAGGGGGAGCATGGACCTCTCACACCTGCTGGCGGCGGAATGGCGGCCGGCGCTCGGGTGCACCGAGCCGGCGGCGGTCGCCTACGCGGCGGCGAGCGCCGCGACCCAGGCCGCGGGCGAGGTCCGGCACGTGCGTCTCGTGTGCGACCCACGCATCTACAAGAACTGCTACGCGGTCGGGATCCCGAACTCGGGCCACCGCGCGGGGATCCTCTGGGCGCTCGCCATCGGCGCGCTGCTCGAGGACGCATCGTGCAAGCTGGAGTGCTTTCGCGGCGTCGGCGCACCCGTGTTGCAGGGGGCCGCCGACCTGATCGCGCGTGGCGCGCTGACCGTCGAGGTCGAGCGTAGCAAGAAGGAGCTGTACGTCGAGTGCACGGTCGAGCGGGCCGGAGGGGTGGGACGCGCCGTGCTCGAGCGCGAGCACACGCGCCTCATTCGCCTGGAGCGCGACGGCAAGGCGCTGCCCTTGGACGTCGAGCCGGGGGTTGACGAAACCGCTGCCGCCCGCGGCTGGGCCGCGTCGCTGTCGTTCGCGCACGCGATCGACGCGGCGCGCGCCGCCAAACCCGCCGACCGCGCGGCCCTGCGGCGCGGGGTGGAGTACAACCTGGCGATTGCCGACCACGGGTTGTCGCTCCTGCCCGAAGGCTTCCTGCGCCCGCTCGAGACCGACGGGCTGACCCGCATCGGCCGCCTGGTGTCGGCCGGCGTCTACGCTCGCATGTCGGGCGAGGACATGCTGGTGATGTCGCTCGCCGGCTCCGGCAACAAGGGGATCACAGTATCCGTGCCGGTCGTGCTCTGGGGGCGCCACCTGGGAGCGCCGCAGGAGCACATCGAGGAGGCGCTGGCACTGGCCTGCATCGTCACCTCGGGGGTCACGCACCACCTCGGCTCGCTCTCCGCGATGTGCGGCTCCGCGATCGCCGGCGGGATCGGCGTGGCGGCGGCGCTGGTGCTGCTCGAGGGCGGCGGCCCGGACGAGGCGTCCGCGGCGACCACCAATATCGTGGGCAACCTCGCCGGGATGATCTGCGACGGCGCCAAGATCGGCTGCGCCCTCAAGACCATGACGGGAGTCGACGCGGCGTTCCGCGCCGCCAGCCTCGCCCGCGCCGGACTCGTCATCCCGGTCAGCGACGGCATCGTCGGCGCCGACGGGGCCGCGTCGCTCGGCAACCTCGGCCGGCTGGCGGCGGAGGGCATGGCGGCGATGGAGGACGAGATCCTCGCCATCATGCAGGCCAAACTCGCCCGCCTCCGCCCACCTCCGGACTGAACCCGCTGGCCGACGCCGGCGCGCCGCGCTCGTCTCAGCGCTTGGGCAACTTCGCCAGCAGCACCGCGACCGCTTTCTCGAGTTGCTGGTCGCGCCCGGACGCCACCAACGCCAGGTCGTTGGCCACCATGTAGGTCGGCATCAGCTGCTTGTTCTCCATGATGTCGCCCTGCATGTCCACCAGCGCCACCTCGGGGATGCCGAAGACGAGGTCCTTGTCCTGCAGGCGCTCCCACCACACCGACGTGCAGGTGCCGGGCACCGGCATCCCCACGGTCTCGCCGAGACCGAGTTGCGTGTACGCCATCGGGAAGCAGTGGGCGTCCGAGTAATTGCCCTCGCTCATGATCACGATCGAGGGTTTGGTCCAGCGCTGCGACGGCTCGGTGCCGACCTCGCGGCCGCGCGGCACGTCGCGCGCGTAGATGCGGCCGGAGAGGAACGTGGTGAGCTGCTCGACGAGGTTGCCGCCGCCGTTGAACCGCGTGTCGAGGACGATGGCGTCCTTGTCCACGTCGCGGCCGAAGATCTCCTCGAAGATCTCGCGGTAGGCGCCGTCGTTCATGCCGCGGATGTGGGCGTACCCGAGGCGGCCGCCCGACAGCCTGGCGACCTCGTCGCGGCGCGAGCGCACCCAACGCTCGTAGAGCAGGTGCGACTGGGCCATCCACGTGATCGGTTTGACCGTCTCCTCCCAGCGCGCGCCGTCCTTCGGGTCGAGCAGGGCGAGCCGCACGAGCGTACCGGCCTTGTGGTTGAGCAGCGGGTACCAGCACGCGCCCGTGCCGATCGCCTCGCTGTCGATCGCCTCGATCACCGCCCCGGCGCGGATCCGCGTCCCCGCCTGCTGCAGCGGACCGCCCTCGATCACCTCAAGGATGCCGACGCCCGGACCGGTGTGCTTGGGGTCGGGGAAGAAGCCGAGCGCCGCGGTCTCGTCCCCCGTCGGGTGGAGCGGCCGGTAGCGGCCACCGGAGTGCGACGAGTTCAGCTCGCCCTGCATCTCGGAGATTAGCTCGGCGAAGTCGCGGTCGTTGTCGATGTAGGGGAGGAAGCGCGCGTACCGGTCCCCTGTCGCCTTCCAGTCCACCCCGTGCATATCCTTGACGAGGAACTTCTTCCACGTCTGCCGCCAGATGTGTTGGAAGAGGTACGCCCGCTCGGCGGCGGGGTTGAGCTCCATCATCGCCGAGACCTTGACCGGCGAGGTCTTGCCGGACTCCAGGTCGACGGTCAGCAGCTTGCTGTCGGCCAGGATGAACGCCTTCTTCCCCTCCCGGTCCAACCGCAGGTCGGCCTCCTTGGCGTCGAGCTTGGCGACGAGCTTGATCTCCTTGGTGCGCGGCACGTACTTCCACAGGTCGAAGCCCTTTTCGAACTTCGCGAGGTCGTACAGGGTTTCGCCGTCGGGCGAGAGCGCCATGCCGGCGAGCTGCGCCGAAAACGGCGAGAGGCGCACGATCCGGTCGTCCAGCCCGCCGAACTCGATTGCGACCTGCGCCGCCGGCGCGGGTGCCTTCGCCTCGCCGGCGCCCGCCTTGCCCTTCTCGCCCGACTTCTCCTTCGCCTCGTCCTTCTCCTTTGTCTTGAGCTGGTCGAACTCGGCCTCGTCGAGGCGGTAGCGGTCCCATGCCTTCTTGGTAAGGAACGCGGCGTAGACGTCGTACTCCCGGCCCTCGCCGGACTGGCTCCGGAGGCCGTGGCGGTCGGTCGCCCAGAACAAGATCTCGCCTTTCCTGGCGAACATCGGGCGATTGTCCTCGTAGCCGCTCTTCGACACGTTCACGAGTCCGCCCTCTCCGGATGAGGGGATGAGCCCGACCTCGGAGGACCAGCGGGTGTTGGAGAGGAATTGCACCGCGAACCAGCGCCCGTCCGGCGACCACTCGTACCACTGGTCGCCGTCCGAATAGGAGTAGTTCCTGTCGCCGGGGAGCACGGTGCGGCTCTTGCCGCTCTTGAGGTTCAGAACCTTCAGCGTCGTGCGCTCCTCCAGGTACGCGATCTCCGAGCCGTCGGGGGAGAAGTGCGGCTGGAATGTGTCGGCGTCGCTCGCCAGCACCGCGCTCTCCTTGAGCGCCGTCGCGTTGAAGAAGTTCGGCTCGTTCTTGTCGGTCATGTCGGTTCGGTAGAGCTTCCAGCCGCCGTCCCGCTCCGAGGCGTAGAGCAGCGTCCGCCCGTCCGGGGAGAAGCTCACCGATCGCTCCTGCTCGGGGGTGTTGGTGATCCGCCGCGTCACGCCGTGCTCGGCGGAGGTCACGAACACTTCCCCGCGGGCGATGAACGCGATCTCCTTGCCGTCCGGGGAAACGTCGAACTCGCTGATCTCGCTCCCGACATCCGCCCGCTCCGGCGCCGGGCGCCGGCCGTCCGCGGCGACGAGCACGGCCAGACGCCTGCTCTCCCTGCCCCCGGCTGGGCGCACCCAGATTTCTCCCTCGTACGCGTAGCAGAGGTCCCCGTCCCGGGAGACGCTCAGGAACCGCACCGGCTCGATCGTGTGGGTGGTCACCTGGGTCGCGCGCTGCGGATCGGACAGGTCGAGACGCCAGACGTTGAACGTCCCACTCCGCTCGGACAGGTAGTAGAGAGACTTCTCGTCGGGGCTCCACACCGGCTGGCGGTTGTCCGCACCGGGCTGGGTCAGCTGGGTGTGTGTGCCCTTGGCAACGTCCCACAGCCAGAGGCCGCGGGCGAACGACGACGTGTCGTGCTTGCGCCATTCCATCTCGTACCCCTTCTGGTCGGAGTACGCGAGGCGTTGTCCGGCACGGTTGAAGACGGCGTACACCGCGGGCGTGGTCAGCAGCTGTTCGGGCATGCCCCCGTTGACGCCCACCTTGTACAGCTCCGGCTGGGCGGGCGTCGGGAACTGCGCGTTCGACGCAGAATCCAGGACCGCGGCGGTGAACAGGACCGCCTTCCCGTCCGGAGTGAAGCTGGTCGGCATTTCGTCGGCCGAGTGGAAGGTCAGCCGCTTAGCCTCGCCGCCCTCCGCGGGCATCAGGAAGACGTCGAAGTTGCCGTAGCGATCCGAAGCGAACGCGATTTCCTTCCCGTCCGCCGACCACACGGGCATCGTGTTGTGCGCCTCGCTCACGGTCAGCGGCGTCGCCGTCCCGCCGGCGGCCGGCACCTTCCACAAGTTGCCTTTGTAGCTGAACGCGATCGTCTGCCCGTCGGGCGAGATCGCGGGGTAACGCAGCCACAACGCGCGCTCCGCCGCCGTCGTCACGCCGGCCACGGCCAAGGCGATCCCCAAGCCGAACCCAACCGCCAGTCCCCGACCACACACCGTACGCCTCATGTCGCCTCCCCGGGCAAAGTCCGACCGCCATGCGGCGGCCGTCCGCCAAGTCTACGCGCGCGGGCGCCAGGGGTTTCGCTGCCGCGCCAGGGGCCAGCCGCCGGAGGTGCCCGGCGGTCTGGGCCCGACGCCTCGACCGGCCGACGGAATGTGGCCGACGTAATCGGTTTCTCCCGTTCCCGTCATCGCCGGGCCCTCGCCGGCGGCCCGGGCCGTGCGTCCGACCGGCCGACCGAGGGCTCAGAGTCCGAACGGGCCCTTGAGCACGACCCCGCGGCCGGAGCGTCCGTCGATGCGGACGTCGAGAGGAGCGTCGAGCCGTATGTGGCGCAGGAATTGCGTCTCGACTTCGGCGGGGCGGCTTGAGAGCCACTCGAAATCGACCCGCCCATGCCCGCTCCTAGCGTGCACGGTGAGGTATCCGATTCCGAACGACGTAATGTCTTGAAAGAAGTGAGTGCCCTCGGACGGTGTGACCGGGACGTCGGCGAGTTCGGTCTCGACGATCACGCGGGCGCCCGCGATCTGCTGCCACTCGACCGGTACCCCCAACCAGCGGTCGGCCGTCCCCCACCGGCCCGGCCCGATGAGGAGGTATGGTCTGCCGCCCTCCGCGAGGGTGCGGTTGATCTGTTCGACCTCGCCGGCGACCGCCACGGTCTGCCCGCGGTCGAACGCTTCGGGCCTGACGTACACGACGTCGCGGATGTTCTGCACGCGGCCCTGGCCAAGGGCCTGTTCGGAAAAGCACAGCACGCCGGCGGCAGAGGTCACCTCCAGCACCTTGTCGAGGTCTTCGCTGCCGACCTCCACCGCCAGGGGGCGGAGCTGGAGGACCGCGAACTCGCCGGGCTCGCCGCGCGACGGGAGGTTGACCGCGAACTCGACCTCGACCGGGCAACTCATCGCCCTCTCCCCGCGCGCAAGGAGCCCGGTCAAGATCCGAGAGAGCGGGAAGATCCCGGTCTTCAGGATCGGCGCGAACGTTACGAGGCGGATCCCAGGCCGCGAGACGCCGTCGTAGACCGCGTCGTTGTCCGGCGAGTACACGGAACCGACCTGGTGGAGAGTGCCGTCCTGTTCCGCCGTCTCGAGTGAATGTGCGACGAGGGCGTCGGCGTGGCCTGGCTCGCCGAGCGTCGAGGCGCGTTCGAGGTCGAGGGCGTAGAACTCCCGTTGCGCGCTTTCGAGCACCCCTCCAGTCGAGGCGAACTGCGGCACGTGGCACGGCGATCCAGGCGAGAAGCGCACGGCCCTGCCGCCCTCCACGACCGTCCGGCCGAAACCGAGCGCCACGGCTGCGAGCCCATCCTCCGCTTTCAGCCCGAGAACGGGGTAGTAGTTGCGGGAGCACGCTACGCCCGCGAACGACGGGTAGAAGCGGCGCCCGTGCGGCCGTCCCACCACCTCCTGTACCACGACCGCCATCTTCTCCTCCTCCGGCCGGTGCGGGGTGTTGGCGACGTACGACTTGGCGTTCCTCGAAAACGTGGAGGCGTAGACGAGCTTCACCGCGGCCGCAAGGTCGGCGAGGCGAACCCGCACATCGGGGTGGGCGTTGGTGAGCATGAGGGTGCGGTAGATGCCGGCGAACGGCTGATCGTAAGAGTCTTCGAGCAGGCTCGAGGAGCGGACCGCGAGAGGGCGGCGCGCCCGCTCGACGATGGCGAGCAAGGCTGGCTCGAGCATGACGGGAAGCGGCGCACGCAGGAACGCCTCTTCGATGGCTTCATCGGGGGCGTCCGAGAGCGCGAGCGCGGCGAGGTCGCCGTGCCCCATGAACTCGTCGAACACGTCGGT
>Ga0208584_1000111_pt1 | contig 12273 bp, 11 predicted proteins | sample NGESurdeep072012_4_FD_184460 | JGI IMG/M metagenome (GOLD analysis project Ga0208584, IMG submission 184460) | Arctic peat soil microbial communities from Barrow, Alaska - NGEE Surface sample 415-1 deep-072012 (SPAdes) | ecosystem: Environmental > Terrestrial > Soil > Wetlands > Peat ...
CCGCGCAAATGGCGATTGACGAACTGCGCGCCAAAGGCGTCAAGGCCGGTCTGATAAAATTAAGATTATGGCGTCCCTTCCCGTTTGAAGAAATCAAAGCCGTGGTGAAAAACGCGAAGAAACTGATCGTGACCGACCGCGCAGTATCGTTTGGCGGTCCCGGCGGCCCTGTGTTTTCAGAAATAAAGTCAGCTCTTTATGCCGAAGCCAAGCGTCCCTTTATTTACAATTATATTTACGGACTGGGCGGACGCGACGTTCCCGTGAACGATTTTACCGGCATGTTCGAAAAAGTTCTGGCGGATACTTCTAACAAGAAAGCAGACACCTATGAATTTTGGGGAGTGAGAGAATAATGAATATCGTAGAAAATTTTGATTTATTTGCTCCGCGGCTGATTAATAAAAAAGAGTTGTTATCTTCAGGTCATCGGGCCTGTTCCGGCTGCGCAGAGGCGCTGGCCGTGCGGCTGATGGCGAAAGCTCTGGGCGACAATACCGTAATCGCTTCCGCGACCGGTTGTATGGAAATTATTTCCAGTATGTTTCCCACGACCGCGTGGGAAGTTCCCTGGATTCATGTTGCCTTCGAAAACGCGGCGTCAGTCGCTTCCGGTGTGGAAGCGGGCCTCAAAGCACTGCGCAAGAAAGGCAAGATTGACGACCGCTATGTAAAAGTTGTCGGCATGGGCGGTGACGGCGCCACCATGGACATCGGGTTTCAGGCTCTTTCCGGCGCGATGGAACGCGGCCATGACATGATTTACGTCTGCTTCGATAACGAAGCGTACATGAACACGGGCATTCAGCGCTCCAGCGCTACGCCAATGGGTGCTTCCACCACCACTGCCCCGGCGGGCAAAGTCAGTTCCGGACAGAAAACATGGAAAAAGAATATGCCGGAAATCATGGTTGCCCACGGCATACCTTATGTAGCAACCGCGTGCCCCAGTTATCCGCTGGATTTTATTCGCAAGATGGAAAAAGCCAAAAGCATTAAGGGACCTTCCTATATTCACTGTTTCTCCGTGTGTCCGACCGGCTGGCGTTGCCCATCGCACATGGCCGTATCCATGGGACGTCTGGCAGTCGAAACGGGTGTGTTCCCCTTGTATGAAGTAGAAGACGGACACTATCGTCTTTCGCCGGATATGCCCAAAAAACTAAAACCGATTAAAGATTACTTTAAGGGACAGGGGCGTTTTCGCCACCTGAGTCCCGAAGAAATAGAAAAGATTCAGGAAAAAGTGACCACCGAATATAAAAAACTGACGGAAAAAGCGAAATTTCTCAAATAGAGCAATTAATAAAACCCCTTATAAATTTCTTAAGGAGCATTATTTCTAACGGGGTAGAAGAGAAATTGGAAAGAATACAGAGGTGAAAAAAGCATGACAAAAGCCAGTGATATTAAACTAAAAACAAAAGAAATCGTCAAGAAATACAAAGGCGATAAAAGCGCGCTGATTGCCGTGTTACAGGATATTCAGGGAACATTTAATTATCTTCCCAAAGAAGCCCTGACGGCCGCAGGTAAAGCACTGGGAATTCCCGCCAGCCGCATTTACGAAGTGGCTACTTTTTATTCCGCTTTCAGCCTGAAACCGCGTGGCGAGCACATCGTTAAAGTTTGCATGGGGACAGCCTGTCATGTCCGCGGCGCGGCCGCTATTCAGGATAAGATGGAACGTACCCTCGGCATAATGCCTGGCGAAACCAGCGCTGACAAGAAATTTACACTCGAAACAGTTAACTGTGTGGGCGCCTGCGCTCTTGGTCCCGTTGTGGTTATCGATACGGAATATCACGGACAGGTAACCATGGCCAAAGTGGATAAAATTATCGGCAAAATGAAGGAGGGGGCGCAACAATCATGATAAAAATTACTGACGCCAAGGCCCTGCGCCAAATTCAAAACCAACTCAAAGAAAACTACGATCCGCAGAAAAAACTGGTGACGATCTGCGCCGGTACCGGCTGTCGCGGTTACGGCTGTATCAAAGTAAAAGAAGAACTCGAAGCCGAAATAAAAAAACAAAATATCGATGTGGAAGTCCGCGCAACCGGTTGTTTCGGTTTCTGTGAAAAAGGCCCGCTGGTCGTTGTCCATCCGCAGAAGATTTTTTATCAGCAAGTCAAGGAAAAAGACGTTGCTGATATTGTAACTAAAACCGTGATGCAGGGCGAGGTGATCGAAAAACTTCTCTACCGCGATCCGGCAACTTCCGAAACGGTAATGAAAGAAGAGGACGTGCCCTTCTATAAAAAACAGAAGCGTCTGGTTTTCGGCTCCAACGGAATTATCGATCCCACGCAGATCGAATCATATATGGCTATCGGCGGCTACAGCGCTCTGGCCAAAGCTTTGAGTGAGATGAGTCCCGAAGGAATTATTGATGAAGTCAAAAAGGCCGCTCTGCGCGGACGCGGCGGCGGCGGATTTATGGCCGGCACGAAATGGGAAGGCTGCCGCAAGGTGCACGGCTCTGTCAAATACATCATTGCCAACGGCGACGAAGGCGATCCCGGCGCCTATATGGATCGCTCTCTGATGGAAGGAAATCCTCACAGTGTCGTCGAAGGTATGATCATCGGCGCTTACGCTATCGGCGCTTCCCATGGATATATCTATGTGCGCAACGAATATCCTCTGGCCGTCGTTCATCTGACCATGGCCATCGAGAGCGCCAGAGAAGCCGGACTGTTGGGGGAAAATATTCTCGGCAGTAATTTCAGTTTTGATATTTCGATTAACAAAGGCGGCGGAGCTTTTGTCTGCGGTGAATCCTCGGCGCTTTTCGCCTCTATCGAAGGACGCGCCGGCGAACCCCGCGCCAAATATGTTCACGCCGTGGAAAAGGGTCTTTGGGATAAACCCACCGTGCTCAACAATGTGGAAACATGGGCCAACGTTCCTTTGATTATCAATAAAGGCGCCGACTGGTACGCTTCCATCGGCACGGAAAAGAGCAAAGGCACGAAAATATTCTCGCTGGTGGGTAAGATCAACAACACGGGGCTGGTGGAAGTTCCCATGGGAATGAAACTACGCGAAATCATCTATGACATCGGCGGCGGAATTCCCAACGGACGGAAATTCAAGGCCGTGCAGACCGGCGGACCATCAGGCGGCTGTATCCCGGAGAACCTGCTCGATTTGCCGGTGGATTTCGATAAACTCTATGAAGTCGGTTCCATGATGGGTTCCGGCGGCATGATTGTCATGGACGATCGTTCCTGTATGGTTGACGTAGCTAAATATTTTCTTGCCTTTTTGCAGGAAGAATCCTGCGGTAAATGTGTTCCCTGCCGGGAAGGCGTCCGCCGCATGAGGGAAATTCTGGAAGACATCTGCGCCGGTAAAGGAAAAGAAGGAGATATCGACCTGCTGGAAAAAATGTCGCAGGCGATTGCGGACGGTTCTTTGTGCGCCCTGGGCGGCAGCGCTCCCAACCCGGTTCTGAGCACGCTTAAATATTTCCGCGAAGAGTATGACGCGCATATCAAAGATCACCGCTGTCCGGCGGGTGTCTGCAAGGCGCTGATCACTTACAGCATTAATGCTGATAAATGTACCGGCTGCGGCATGTGTATCAAGGTGTGCCCCACGCAGGCAACCAGCGGTGAAAAGAAGAAGGCCCATACGATTGATAATGATAAATGTATTCGTTGCGGCGCGTGTATCGAAAGCTGCAAATTTGATGCAATAACCGTTGAATAAAAGGTAGGATATAAGATGGTGAATTTGATTATTGACGGCAAGAATGTAACGGCGAAAAAAGACACGACAGTGCTGGAGGCAGCCCGCAGCGCAGGTGTGGCAATACCCACTCTTTGCGCGCATGAATCAGTATCACGTTCCGGTTCCTGCAGGCTCTGCGTCGTGGAAATTAAAAAAGGAAATCGGACCCGGATTGTCACCTCCTGTCTTTATGCCGTGGAAGAAGGCCTGATTGTAGATACAAAAAGTGAACGGGTGAAAAATGTCCGCCACCTGGTGATGGAATTGTTGCTGGCGCGTTGCCCCGAATCCGAAGTTTTGCAAAAGCTGGCCAAAGAGCTTGGTGTTGATACTCAACCGCGCTTTGTTGCCGATCAGGATAAGGGGAAGTGTATTCTTTGCCGTTCCTGCGTTCGCGTATGCGAAGAAGTTGTAGGTGTTAACGCGATCGGTTTATCCTGCCGCGGCTCGCATAAGACCGTCGGCCCTCCCTACAATGAGAATTCAGACGTTTGCATCGGCTGTGGCGCCTGCGCCTATGTATGTCCCACCGGTCATATTGAAATGGAGACAACTGAAAATAAGAGAAAGATCTGGGGACGCACTTTTAAGATGCAGACCTGCGATACCTGCGGCCGTTATTTTGCGCCCGTAGATCAATTGAAATATATCAGTAAACAGACCGGCGTGCCCCTGAAGGATTTGTCGATTTGCACCGATTGCCGGTAAAAATTATTTCCCGGTCGCTTAGTCGATAGAGTCCTGCCATGGCGTGATTCGATTCCGTGCCGGGAAGCCAAAATATCCAAAAGCCCAACTTTCGTAAAGTTGGGCTTTTTTTAGGTTAATAACATGCCATGCCCAACCCATTGTTCAAATGGGCCGCCTGCTGAACTGTGGCTTAATTTTCTTGACACAGAGAAGTCATCCCCCTATGATTAGTTTAATTCAAAACAAGTTCATATCTTGCGTCAAGACATTTGATCAAGGGCCTGTTATATGACGGCATAAAACTTTACTATTTTCCTCGGGACGGGCATGGCGGAGCCGCGGACGATGATTCTTCTACCACTCGTTAATCTTAGAGTGAATACGAAACAAGGAGCTCAAACTGGAAAATCAACAGACTTTTATTCAGGGCAAAGATCGTGCCCTTGAAGATACTCTGGCGCGTATTCAAGTTGCCCTTGCCCAGGCAGGCCTTTCGGTTGATATCAAGAACGAAAAAAATCCAATACCCGGTGTCTGGTCTGTTCATTTGACCGAAAAGACCACTGGACTCTATACCAATGGTAAGGGAGCAACACGTCTTGCCGCCACAGCCAGCGCCTATGGTGAATTTTGCGAACGCCTGGGAACAGGTTACTTTTTTGCAACGCTGTGCACGGGATCATTCCGTCCTAAGCTGACGGACGGAACAGCGCTTCCCTGGGTGTTCGATCCCGGCGAATCATGGCACTCCAATCCCGAAGACATGCTGAATCCCGGATTGTGGAAACTGTATGATCCAGACAATGCCTTCCGCGCTGAATACCGGGAAAATCCCAGTGCTCTCGAAGTACTCAACGACGCCCATACCGGCGGTATGCCGCGTCCCGACTTTGCACCCGAAGGTATCTGCTGCCTCCCTTTCTTGCCATTGCCTGTAGACTATGCAGCCGCAAAAGGTACCGGTGTTTTGTTTCCCCTAAACCTGATCTGGAACCTCTATGCAAGCAATGGACTTTCGGCGGGGAACAGTCCTCTGGAAGTGCGCGTTCAGGCCTTGTCGGAGATCATGGAACGACATGTCAAATACAGGATTATAGCCGAATCACTTTGCCTGCCGGACATACCTGCCGGCTATATTCCCGCAGGGGTTCAGGCTTCGATTACAGCCATGGAAACCATGGGCTATCGGGTTCTTGCCAAAGACGCGAGCCTTGGGGGGCAATATCCGGTCATCGCGGTGGCCCTCATCATGCCCGCAAGCGGCGAAGTGCTCCTGTCTTTCGGTGCACATCCCCGTTTCGATGTCGCCCTCGAACGAACAGTTATCGAACTCTTGCAAGGCCGGGCACTTGAATACACCAACGAATTTACCGCTCCAAACCGGGACGAGGAAATGACGTCCGAACCGGTTAATCTGGAAAGTCATTTCATCAATTCCACAGGCTTGATTCCCAGTCGGTTTTTTGCCGAACAGCCGGATTATCCCTTCACACCATGGATTGCACCAGCAACCCGCGAAGCGGAATATGCACTCCTGCGTGACATTCTCGAACGCGACGGTATGTCTGCCTATATCCGCGAACGCTCCTTCATGGACCTTCATGTCTGCCAGATACTGGTGCCGGGAATGTCGGAAATATATCCATTCGCAGAGCTATGGGAGCAGAATACCAGCCGATACCACGCATTTCGTTCACTCCTAACAAGAACTGATTCTCTCTCGAAACGGGAGATCCTTGCCCTTGCCGCATTGGCGGAAGAGGAATTCTCAAGTCCGAACAACGGCCAATCACTCCTGGAACTCCTGGGCATCGATGCGGCGGGTGCCGCGTTTTGGGACGCGATAACCGTCGGAGAACTTCTTGCATTGCTCAAACTGCAATCTGGCGATCAGGATGAAGTCAGGGAATTCCTGCATTATGTCTTGGACTGGGATGCCGTACGTCCAATAAAACGGGCATTCTGGCGTGCCGTAGCTGATCTGCTTGAAACCACCAACCAGTCGCTATCGGATACCATCTTTCCCCGTGTGCTTTATGAAACAAAACAGCTCGACGCAGCGATCGAGGCTATGAAAGGATGGCCGCATAGCCTCTTTCCTGCTTTGGGTGATGATTTCTCCAATGCAGCAGCCCAAGGATGCCTCCTTGCTCTCTATGAGAGCTATTGCCGTCTCCTGGCCGCCATTCCCTGAGGCCGCAATCAATACAGTTTGGCTTGTCTTATTGTCGATGGCTGATACCATAATTCAAACCATAATCATTGAGCAGGTTATCACAATAATTATGACCATGATAAATTAGTTTTGTGGGGCATTTGATGGCAGTTGGACAAATTTCCTATAAATTGCCAACTTGGCATTTCGTGGTAATAAAGACCAAATGCCAAGTAGCTAAAGTTCATTTCGTTTGATTTTTAAGCACTTTTTCTCTTTTTGTTTTTACTTAAACATAGTATGAAAGTAGCGAATATCGGAAAATACCAACTTGGTATATTAATCGTTCGGCCGCGCTGCGCGCGCCCGAACGGCGAGTTGCTCAACTCGCCGTTAGATATGAATAATAAAAATGATTAAAAGAATAATTACAACTATATCTTTATTATTGATTCTTTCCATTCCGAATATTTGTATATCCGCATAACTGGACTGGTTACTAAATTGTGGCTATAGAAATGATGGATTTCATTATTTTGAAGAAATAGACAAATTGAAGAGTGGTTCCATACCAAAAGATACAGTCAGTGCCGAAATGAATAGGCAATTGCCCAAGATTATTCTAGGAGAAAACTTTGAATGTATTTATGAGCCAATTCTATATTTTGGCAATGACTCGACTATCAAGCACTTTAAAAAACGAGCAGAAAAACCGCAACAATATGACAGACCAGGTTATGCAAATGATATTTTGATATTATTAGTTATGCGGACAAAACAATTTAAATTAAAAAAAGAGTTTATGCAAATAATTAAGTCTTTTAAGAAGCCAACATCAATAGAATATTTTCTTGAGATGCATTTACAGAAATTACCTTTTCAGTCACGCTTGGAAGTGATGGCGTATATAATAAAAAAACGAAAGTTGCCCGGTTATCACGCATATGTCATTCCTGCGATAATGCAGAATCTATACAAAGAGAATCCCGTGGGTTATGATACGTTCATTAAACCGCTGTCAAATGACCCTGATGATGAGTATTCTTGTTTTAAAAATGAGACATGTCCATGAATGAATTACTTATCTAACCCGTCGCTCCAGCCGATCGCGGGCCCGTGGCCCGCTCCGGCTGAGCTTTTCGTACGGCCGCGCTTCGCGCGCCCGTACGGCGAGTTGCGCGTTCGCACTCGCCCGATTAGTCCGACCGCGCGCTGACTCGCGCAGTCGAACAAATCGTTCGAGCGCAAATCCCGTCGGCCTTGGCATGCAAGCATGCCAGGCCGCCGGTATTTTGCTCAACTCGCCGTTATCCGTAATAAATTGAAGCTATTCTTGTTGATAATATCCCTTGATGTGTACATACAAATGATGTACAATTGAATTATGAAATACGAGTGGAATCCTTCAAAAAATGAATGGTTAAAAAAAGAAAGGCATATATCTTTCGAGCAAATAATCATTCATCTTTCTCGAGGCGATGTCTGGAAAGTAACTGATCATCCCGACCAGTCAAACTATCCCGGACAAAAGCTGTATTTTGTTATTGTCGATAGTTATATTTATGTCGTTCCATATGTCGTTGAAAAGGATTACATTTTTTTAAAAACAATAATACCCAGCAGGAAAGCAACAAAGATGTATAAAGAAGAACAGGAGAATCAAAATGAAATACGATAAAGAAGAAAGAGATATTCTTGATGCGTTAGAAAAGGGCAAGATGAAGCTTGCTACGCCATCAAAAAAAGAAATCGAATCGATTAAGGCAGCGGCAAACAACACACTTAAAAAAGACAAGCGGATAACGATTCGTCTGTATGACCATGACTTTCTTGGTATTCAAAAAAAAGCTATGGAGATGGGTATGCCATACCAAACGCTTATTTCCGGCATCATTCACCGTTACATAGAAGGTGATATAAAAATAAAGACCGGATAACATCGCGCTTCACGGGATCGGCGTGCACGCACGCCTCCCAGTGAGCTTTTTCGTTGAGCCTGTAGAATAAGTCGGCGAAAAACATTTTATGGAAAATGCATAAAAAATGACTGCGGAGAATGCCCTGCAATTGATGATCGTATGACTGGGAAGGGTAAAAAGACCCCTGAAAATAGCACAAAAATTGTATTCTGGAGTTTTTCTACAGGCTCGTTATTAGCAATGCCCATTTTATAATTTACAATCTTATAGGAGGTAGAGAGCTATGGGTTTTTTGTATGAAGTAACGAGTTTCAATGGTTGGGCGATTTGGCTTTTTGTTCTCTTTGCTTTAATGGCTTTTAATGAACTTGGTCGTACCCCAAAATGGGGCGGTCTTGTACTTTTTCTAATTGTTCCTGTCGCGCTAACTATCTTTGTCTGGCCAACAATTGCATAGCCGATCATTCATTATACTGTGGCCTGGCATTGTTGATTTCCTGCACCATACCTGCTTTTTTTATCAAAAAAGGAGCGTGGCTGCAGCATCGCGCGCAGACGCTTGCCTTGTGGATTATGTTTGTCATGACGATCCCTTCGTTTGCGGATCGCATCGCTCCTGTTCCGACCACGCATAATCCAAAAGCTTTTTTTATCGTAAGCTTGTTGTCCTTAATCGCCAATGTTGCACTAGCTGCCTATCAGTTTAATAAGATTCGTAAAAATAGGTTCAATCCCATGAGAGATGAAATCTATGCAGAAACAAAAGCTTATAAGCAGGTCATTAAAGAAAATAGATAATTAAGCCGGGGTAATAACTGACAGAACCAAAGCACTCTTGAATTTATTTCTGGAGGTGCTTTGGTTTTTGATTAAAAATAACTAAAAGTGGTAAACAGTTTTGAGCTGGAAGAAATGCCCCTTGGGCGAATTTTCGGTATGCACGTCGTAAAGATAAGTAAAGGTAACACTAAGCCAGGAAAAACGATAATAAACATCGGCGCCCACGGAAAGGGTTTCTCTGGCGCTGTTACTTACCGCTACTCCGTGTTGCTCTTTATCTTTGCTGATCATCCAGTTTATCGAAGGCCCAAATTTAAGTCTGTCCGTCAAATTGTAGCCCAAAAGGCACTGCACATATAACTCATCTCCCGGCAGGACATTGGTAGTTTCATTTTTCAGCCGGAAATAATATTTCACGGCGGCATCAATACTGAAATCGCCGAAGGATTTGTAAAGAAAGATCACGGGCTTGATGTCATACTGATTCGAGCCGATATTGGCCGCTTTTGAGGCGTTGTAAACTCCGGTTGGAAATTACACGAATATCATCGGCAGGATATCAATCTGTTTGATCGGCAAAAAATAACCGGCGCCGAGATTGATATCACCCAAGCCGGACGAGTTCTGGTTCATTGAATGAATATCAGTGTCGCCAAATGGAGCAAGAGCTGTTGCGACAAAATCAGATGAATAATAGCAAAGACGGAGCAATTCTTGAGCGTTGAAGAATCCAAAATCTTTTGTGCTGGCATTTCCGTTTTTATCGGTCATTTCGTCGGCGGTATAAACGGAAGAATAGGTAAGAAAATAAGTTCCCTGCGCGCGTGCGCCATCATAAAAGTTTACAGCTAAGGCAACCTTCGGCAGCATCACAAACAGCAGAAATGATAAAATGGAAGTTAAACGAAATAAGGGATGTGATAGGAAAATGATATTGTAACCCTCTCATATATATTTTTTGCGTTACGCCTATACAATAATTTCCTACTGGTGCAAAGAGAAAAAACGGAAAATATTGACATTCCACCTTACATTCTGTTGTCAAGTTCTTTCATGTTGTTGGCTGAGAACTTCTTTATAGCCCGGTATTAAAATAAGGCTGGAGTTCACGGCATAATTCTTCCGGAACAGTCGGACAAATAATTTCATTGTGCAGCTTTTCAAAATAATTCAAATCGCTCGTTCCCAATGGATTAATCACAAATCGCGGCACAATCTTTCCCTGCACGCAAAAATAACGATTATTTATCATTGTGGCATAAAACGCCATGTTGAAACTTATAAAGTTATTCGCGTACAAATAGCCAAATACTTTCGATAGTCCTGTCAGGAGTTCGTTGAAATTAGCTTCCGTTAAATCAAAAAATGATGTTTTTTCCGGAAAAATAAAATCGATTTCTCCGGCCATGCCCTTCGGCGCAAAACTGGTCAACCAACTGATAACGCCGGTACTGGCAATAAACCTCTCTTTCGCGTTTTTTTCCAAGGCAATTAAATTGCGCCATAAGTTTTCTCCATCCGTAGCAACGGCGTAATTTTGGGCGCTGGCTAAAAGGCGTTGCATAAAATTAGTGGTTCTATGTCCGGCAATTGTCTGCAAATGAGGATGAATCAACCCGCCGCCGGCCGGCGGCATATAGTTCCAGTTAATTGAACAATATTTATAACCCAGATTCAATTCGGCGGCGCGGTGAAAATAATCGCGGCAGACTGCAAAGCCGTCGCGCATCGTATCCGCTGTCAGTTGGTCCAGTCCGATGAAATGCCGTGACGATAAAATTGCCACATTGTTGTTTTGATCGTAAGGAAAGGCATTAGGAAACAGGCATGCTTCCCCCCGCCGGAATTTTCCTTCCTCAATAATATTGGGCATGAAATTGGGAGTTGTCTTCTCAAAAAGATCAGAGCAAAATGGACATAACGATTCCGGCGACTGTTCCAAATAAAAATTCAAATCAGGCCTTTGGGATGGACGGACGCGGTAAGGTAAAATGCGGCACGCCACACCGGTGATTTCATCATAACGCAATTCAATAGGGATTTTCTTTTCCTGAAAACCGTTAAAAGGATCGAGGTAACAGCCTGTTGTTTTTTCTTTTTTGAATCCGACGTCTTTCATAAGTTTTCCTTCCTAAAACAAATGTTTTTTCAATACCTTCTCAATGTCCGGCGGAGTCAGGTTTTTGATCTCTTCTCAGGCTTTGAAAAAGAAATCTGTCAACGTTTCGCTGGGATAAATCACCGCCTAACTTTTCTTTCAATGCTTCCAGAGGAACTTCAATCCGAGCGGCGCTTCTATGTCCACCGCCTTTACCGATTAACCCGAAAGCCCGTTGCGCGATTGCGCCGCAATCCTGTCTATAACCATCACCACGAAAAATAATGATGAATTTATTGCCGACGATTCCGGCCACAACAACATAGTAAGTGCCGATTAAATGCAAATAAAAATCAGCGATCTGAACGCAGACATCAGCGCTTTCAACGCCTCCCAGATAACAAACCCGCCTGCCGTGAAAATTGTTCATGTGATGGTAGGCGTGATCGTAATATTTTAAAAAACTACCCGGCGTTTGATTAAGTTCTATGCGGCGGATCAGCTGCATATTGGCGTGTTTTGTATGATAGGTGTAAGCGCTGATATCTTCGATAATGGTGGCACGATCAAAATTGTCCGTATCCGATTTGATTCCATAAAGCAGAGCCGTATGCAAGTTGCGGGGAATTTTCACGCGGGCACAAAGCAAATACTCGGTTAAGATGCTGGATAAAGCGCCGTAGTCGGGCCGGATATCTTCCACATCCGCTTGCCAGTTTCCTTCACGGGGGTGATGATCGAAAACAATATGCGGCTTTATGAAATTTAAGGCGTCATCAAAAAAAGAAGGCTGGGCATCCAAAAGCGCGATTAAACGGTAAGAATTCAAATCCACTTGATTAATTAAATTAATATGGAGACGCATGGAAGCAACAAATTCGTGATTTTGC
>Ga0208584_1000112_pt1 | contig 12248 bp, 11 predicted proteins | sample NGESurdeep072012_4_FD_184460 | JGI IMG/M metagenome (GOLD analysis project Ga0208584, IMG submission 184460) | Arctic peat soil microbial communities from Barrow, Alaska - NGEE Surface sample 415-1 deep-072012 (SPAdes) | ecosystem: Environmental > Terrestrial > Soil > Wetlands > Peat ...
GCGACGGGCCCCACCGCGGGACGCCCTGCTCGGTCGCACGCGCAGGCGGGTCGGAGGGCGGCGCTCGATGCGCCGCCCGAGCGACTCGGCCGTAGCCCGCTGGGCAAAAGAGAAGGCCTCACGCAGTGAAAAGAGAAGCCTCCGTCGTAGGCCCGGCAAGCAAGAGAGCCTCCACGGAGTGCAAAGAGAGTCAGAGCGACTGGCCGCGGGGCACGGGGCAGGCCCCCACCGGCGGCTCAGGTGGTGAGGGCCTCCTGCACCACCTTCGAGGGGTGCTCCTTGCCGAACTCCCCCTCCCAGCGCGCGACCACGACCGTGGCCAGGCAGTTGCCGAGCACGTTGGTGGAGGTGCGCGCCATGTCCATCAGCTCGTCGATCCCGAGGATGATGAAGATCGGCTCCACCGGCAGGTTGAACGAGGCCGCGGTGCCGAGCAGGATCACGAGCGACGCGCGCGGTACGCCGGCGACGCCCTTGCTCGTCAGCATGAGCGTGAAGACCATCAGGAGCTGGCGCCCGAAGGTCATGTGGATCCCCGCCGCCTGCGCCACGAACACCGAGGCGAGCGAGAGGTAGAGCGTGGTGCCGTCGAGGTTGAAGCTGTACCCGGTCGGGATCACGAACGCCACGATCTTGCGCGGCACCCCGATCGCCTCCATCGCCTCCATCGCGCGCGGCAGGGCCGCTTCCGAGGACGTGGTCGCGAACGCGATCGAGACCGGCTCCGCCACCGCGGCGATGAACCTCCGGATCGGCACGCGGGCGATCAGCGCCACCGGCAGCAGGACGATCAGGATGAACACGACGAGCGCGGCGTAGAGCGTGGCCAGCAGCTCGAACAGGTGGAAGAGGATGCCGAGGCCCATGTGGCCCACGGTGTAGGCGATCGCGCAGCCGACGCCGACTGGGGCGAACATCATGACGATGTTGGTGAACTTGAACATCGTCTCGGAAAGGCTTTCGGCGATCGCCAGCATCGGCCGGCGTTTCGCCTCCGGCAGCATCGCGAGCGCGACGCCGAACAGCAGCGAGAACACCACGACCTGGAGCACCTGCCCCTCGGCGATCGACTTGGCGATGTTCTCGGGGAAGATGTTCTGGATGATCTCGGAAGGCGTCTCGGGCTTCGCCTCGAGCTTCTCGTGGGCCGGCACCGGCGGCAGCTTGATCCCCTTGCCGGCCTGCGAGATGTTGATCGCGGCGAGCCCGATGAAGAGCGCGATCGTGGTGACGATCTCGAAGTAGAGGAGCGCCTTCACCCCCATTCGCCCGACTTGTTTGAGGTTGGCGTGGCCGGCGACCCCGACGACCAGGGTGGAGAACAGCAACGGCGCGATGATCGTCTTGATCATGCGCAGAAACACGAGCGAGAACGTGCGCAGGTTCACCGCCACCGCGGGCAAGTCGTGGCCGATCTCCGCCCCGATGACCATGCTCACCAGGATCCAGGTGGTCAGCGAGCGGCGCTTGATCCCGTAGCCGACGAGACCGGCGATCGCCAGCCAGCGCGTGGCGAGCAACGCCTCCGGCGGGACCGCGACCGCCCCGCTGAACTTCAGCGCCGCGGCCAGCGCCGCGACGGTGAGCGTCGCGAGGAGAAACAGCAGGGTCCTGCCCTTCAGTGCCTGCATGACGTCCCCGTCTGTCGCATGCCGCCTCCGCGCCGCGCCAGTCTAGCCGGAAAGCTGCCGTTGATCACGGCGCGTTGAGTCTCGCATGCGGACGGACTCGTTTCGCCAGGGACGCGTGGGGCGCGCACAGCGGGATGCCTGGCCGGATCGGAACTCCGGACCAGGCAGCCGTGTGCAGGGTGAAACCCTAATGGAGGGCGAACCTGATCGTGAGGGTGCAGGACGTCGGGATGGCCTTGCCGTTCACGTCTTGAGCTGGCTTGTAGCGCCACTGGGCAACCGCCTTGATCGCTGCCTCCGTGAGGCCCATCGGCTCGGAGCGCACTGGCTTCAAATCCCGCACCGCACCCGTGGTGTCGATCGTGCCCTCGAGGACCACGACGCCCTCGATCTTTGCCTTCTTGGCATCGCTCGGGTACTCCGGCTGGATTCGCGTGATGAGTTCTGGATACACGGCTGGCGACGCCTCACGTCGCTGCGAGGACACCAAAGGCTCGATGGTAATGAAGAGATACGGCGCCTGCTCGCCGTCCCGAGTCCCGACGACGCCGCGTTCGCCGCGCGCAATCAGCACCTTCGAGCTGGAGGGCTTCTCGCCTACCTTGGTGAGGCGCACGCCGTAGAGAGCCTTGCTCTCGTCGAGTGCGAGAAGGGTGACGCTTGCCTGGACGGTTTCACCAGGCACGGCAATCGCTGTCTCCCCGTTTGTCTTCATCATCGGCACGACGGACGTCCCGGCGATCGTGACCTCCGCGAGGCGGTAGTTCTCCTTCAACTTGTCGATCAGCTGCAGCACGTCCCTGGCTTCCTGCTCCCCGCTGCGACCCAGCATTACGAGCGGTCCGGGGAAGTCCAGTACCTGTGTCGTCGGCGCGGCGACCGCTCCCGGCTTGCCTACGAGCACCCGAAACACCGTCAGAACGGCGGGCTGTTCGTCAGCGGCTGCCGGAAGGCCGAGCATCGGCAACGCCGCACCAAACATTACCGACATCGCGATCCGCTTCGCATTTCTCATGAGACACCCCTGTTTTCCGAGCCATCCCGGCTCAGTACGAAGTACACGGTTGTCCTGCTGTCGATCACCCACATCACGACGTTGGGATCGAGCGCCGGCGCGACCGCGAGGGTCTGCGCTGCGTTCCCCTCGCCGGCCGGACGAGGCGACCCCAGCCACACCGCCACGATCAGCACCACGACCAACGTGGCCGCGGCCATCAGCCGCATCCACGGCACCGGCCGCGAGACATCCGGCAGTTGCGCTAGCACTCGCGTCCGGGCAACGCTCGCAGAGATCGCGGACGGCCGCCCGGCCCGCTCTCGAAGCCGATCCTCGAACGATCGAATGAGATCTTCATCGTCCACGTTTCTCATGACTCACCTCCGCGAACGATGCGGGCAACGGCCGCCCGCGCCCGCCTCCGGTGCGCCCGGACCGACGCCGGTGTGATCCCGAGTACCGGAGCAATCTCGGCGTCGGTCATCCCCTCCACCGCCGTGAGATGGAGCACGGCGCGCTGCCGCGGGGCGAGGCGGGCGAGGACCTGCCAGGCGCTGAGCGAGGCCTCCGGGTCGCACCACCGCGACGGCTCGGGGATCGCCTCGAGGGCGACCCTGCCGCGTTGCCGGTGGTTGGCCCGCAGGCACCGCCGGAACACGATGCGGGTCACCCACGGTCCGAACCGTTGCGGATCGGAAAGCCCGGCGAGGCGTGTCCACGCCGCCACGAGGGAGTCCTGGACCACGTCCTCGGCCTCGGCGTCCCCGACGACGGATCGCGCCAGGCGCACGAGACGGTCCCAGTGACTCTCGACTAGCGAGCCGAATGCGTCCCGGTTCCCGTCGAGGGCCGCTTGCACCAGGTCAGCGGTCGTTGCGTCCACACCCATCAGAGCCACGCCGGGGGCCGTTTCGTGTACGGCCGCCCCATCCGGGTCAAAGGCGAAGCTCTCAGCTCGGTCGCCCCGCCAGCAACTCGGGTCGGACGGTCCCTTCCGCGACCCACTCGGCGGGGCCGGAGAGGCGCAGCGGCGATGCCAGCGGCGGGCCCTCCGGTTCCACGGTCAGGACCCGCCCCGAAGCGGTGCGCACCGCGACCGGCGCCGTGACCCACCCCTCGGCCGCCGCCACCAGGGCGGCGGCGACGTCGCCGGAGCCGCACGAGAGCGTCTCGCCCTCGACCCCGCGTTCCCACGAGCGCACGCCCAGGATGCGTTCGCCCTCCACCTGCAGGAAGCTGACGTTGGCGCCGCCGTCCGGCAGGTCGGGATGGCGGCGCAGCGCGGGCGCCAGCGGCGCCAGCTCGTGCCGCCAGAAATCCTGCCACTCCGCGCGCACGATCAGGTGCGGGACGCCGACCACCACGTAGCGGCCGCGGACCACGATCCCGGCAACGGCAAGCTCCCGCCACGGCCGCACCTCGCCCGGGGCCGGGAGGCGCAGCGCGACCTGTCCGCCGTCGATCGCCGCCGGGATGGCGGCGTAGCCGGTCTCGAGGACCATCGCCCGCCACCCCCAGCGCGCCGCGACGAAGCTCGCCGCGCAGCGCGTGCCGTTGGCGCAGAACGCGGCCTCGGAACCGTCGCTGTTCCAGTACCGCACCCGCACCGCGGTGCCGCCGATGGGGAGGACGAGCAGGACGCCGTCCGCGCCGATGCCGAAGCGCCGGTGGCAGAGGCCGGGCACGAGCGCCGGCAGTTCGTCCGCGAGCGCCGGGTCCTCGCCCCCGTCGAAGAGGAGGAAATCGTTGCCCGCGCCGTGCAGCTTGGCGAACTTCACGGGCCGGTCCGCGCCGTGCAGTAGACCGGGTCCGACTGGTTTCCCGCCGCGTCCACGGCCTTCACCGCGTACTCGAGCTCGCCGGCCGGCGGTTTGGTGTCGGTGTACTCGGTGAGCTTGAAATCCTCCTGCAGGTGGTCCCAGGACCCGTTGCCCTGGCGCCGGAAGATCTTGTAGATGACCCCGGCCTCCGGCGAGGGGTCCCAGCGCAGGTGCACGAGGCCGGGCTCGGGGAGGCAGAGGAACGACGTCACGGCCACGGGCGGGTAGATGTCCGGGTAGGGGACCTCGAGCTCCGCGCTCGGCGCGCTCGCGGCGAGCTTGAGGTACGAGCGCACCCGGTACCACCACGTCTGGCCCTGCTGCGCCGTGGCGTCCATGAACGTCGGCTTGTCGATGCCGATCGGCGAGATTACTTCCCACGGCGCGACCTTGGATGCCCGCCGCTCGAGGACATAGGTGAAGCCGGCCACCGGCGCCCACGCCAGCTCGATCCCGTCCTTCTGCAGCTTGGCGGTGAGGTCCTTCGGCGTCGACGGCACCGGCCGTGGCTGCCACGTCACGATGTTCGACAGCGCCGACGGCGTCCCGTCCTTGCGCCGCGACCGCACCGCATACCACACCGACGGCGGCGAGCTGCCGGCGGGGTAGCTCGGCAGCGTCTCGCGATAGGTCAGGGAGTTGCCGTGCGTCGCCGCCTGTAGCGACCCCCCTTCGAGGCGGGCGGCCAGCTTGCCGCGGCCGAGCATCAGCTGCTGCTGCAGCGCCTCCCCCGATGGGCCGCTGCCGGCCTGCTCCTGGCCGGGGGTCGCCTCCAGGCGCCACACCTCCACGCGTGCGAGGTCGGTGAGCTCGCGTCCGCCCCGGGTGAGCTGCGGGTACGCCCAGCTGAGCACGATCTCGTTCCCGTCCTGGTACGCCGTGAGGTTGGTCGTCGTCTCCGGCACCTCGAGGATCGGGGGCAACGGCGCCGCCTTGCGCCCGCACCCGGCCGCAATCACCAGGGCGAGGGCCACCGCGGCGGGAACCATCCGGCGAGGGCTCATCCTCGCAACTGTAGCAAACCAGCCGGCCGCTACAACACGTAGCGGGCGAGGTCCTCGTGCGCGAGCAGCGGCGCCAGCGCCTCCCGCACCTTGCTCGCGTCCATCACGACGTGGCTGCCGCGGCGCTCGGGAGCGGTGAACGAGACCTCCTCGAGGACCCGCTCGAGCACCGTGGTGAGACGGCGGGCGCCGATGTTCTCCCCACTGCGGTTGAGCTCCGCGGCAATCCGCGCGAGCTCGGTGACGGCGTCCGCCGTCACCTCGAGTTCGACCCCCTCGGCGCCGAGGAGCGCCTGGTGCTGCTTGAGGACGGCGTGCTTCGGCTCGGTCAGGATGCGCGCGAGGTCGCCCTCGGACAGCGGGTCGAGCTGCACCCGCACCGGGAAGCGCCCCTGCAGCTCCGGGATGAGGTCCGACGGCTTGGCGACGTGGAACGCGCCCGCCGCGATGAACAGCACGTGGTCGGTCGCCACCGGGCCGTAGCGGGTGTTGACCGTCGTCCCCTCCACGAACGGGAGGAGGTCCCGCTGCACCCCTTCCCGCGACACGTCGGGGCCGGCGGCGCCCGCCCCGCGGGACGTAATCTTGTCGATCTCGTCCAGGAACACGATCCCGCTCTCCTGGGCGCGCTCCACCGCCTCCCGCTCCACCGTCTCGCGATCGACGAGGCGCTCAATCTCCTCGGCCTCGAGCAGCTTGCGCGCCTCCCGCACGGTCATCGTGCGCCGCTCCCGCTTCGTGAACATCCCCCCGAGGGCGTCGCGCAGGTTCATCTCGATGGTCTCCATCCCCTGGCCGCCGAAGAGGTTGAGCATCGGCGCGCGGGTCTGCGCCACTTCCATCTCCACCTCGCGCTCCTCCATCGAGCCCTCGCGCAGCAGCCGGCGCAGCGCGCGCCGCGACTCCTCGCGGTCCTCGCCGGGGGAGGCGGGCAGGAGCAGGTCCACGAGGCGGTCCTCGGCGGCCCGCTTGGCCGCCACCTCGACCGACACCGCGCGCTCGGCGCGCACGGTCGCGACCGCGGCTTCGACGAGGTCGCGCACGATCGAGTCGACGTCCCGACCCACGTACCCGACCTCGGTGAACTTGGACGCCTCCACCTTGACAAACGGGGCGTTGGCCAGGCGGGCGAGGCGGCGTGCGATCTCGGTCTTGCCCACGCCGGTCGGGCCGATCAGGATGATGTTGGCGGGGGTCACCTCGCGGCGCAGCTCCTCCGGGAGCTGGCGCCGGCGCCAGCGGTTGCGCAGCGCGACCGCGACCGCGCGCTTGGCGGCGGCCTGGCCGATGATGTAGCGGTCGAGCTCGGTGACGATCTCGCGCGGCGTGTACACGGTCGCGCTCACGGCACCACCTCCACGGTGATGTGGTCGTTGGTGTAGAGGTCGATTGCCGAAGCGATGAGCAGCGCCTCGCGAACGATGTCGGCGGCCCCGAGGTCCGAGTGCGCGACGAGGGCGCGCGCCGCCGCCAGCGCGGCCGGTCCACCGGAACCGATCGCCATCACCCCATCGTCCGGGATCACCACCTCGCCGGACCCCGAGAGCAGCAGGAGATGCTCGCGGTCGGCGACGATCATCATCGCCTCGAGGTGGCGCAGGGCGCGGTCGGTGCGCCAGTCGCGCGCCAGCTCGACCGCCGCCCGCTCGAGGTTCCCCGCGAACTCCTCGATCTTGGCCTCGAACCGGGTGAACAGCGCGAGGGCGTCCGCGACCGACCCCGCGAACCCCGCCACCACCCGACCGCCGCCCAGGCGCCGCAGCTTGGTGGCGCCGTGCTTGAGCACCGTGTTCCCCAACGTCACCTGGCCGTCGCACGCCATCGCCGTGACCCCGTCGCGGCGCACGGCGCAGATCGTGGTGTGGTGCCAAACGGCGGCGGGGCGCTGACGCGCCCGGCCGCGGGGACCGGGGTCCGGGTTCCGGGGTCCGGGCCGCCGACCCGCCCGGGAACGGGAGAGAGAATCGTCCATGACTGCCTCCCTTCTGAGGGTAACACCGTCAAGCCAGGGGACGGGGAACAGCAAAACCCGAGGGGGGAGGGAAGCGTATGCTGGGCGGCCGGCAGCCGCCGGCGCCTATGCCGATCGGAGAACTCGCCGCCCTCGCCACCGCCCTGTTCTGGGCGTTCACCGGCCTCTTCTTTGCCGAGGCCGCGCGCCGTCTCGGGGCGTTGCGCGTCAACCTGCTGCGCCTGCCGCTGGCGCTGGCTTTCCTCACGCTCACGATGCTGGCGGGGGGACCCGATTTCGCCGCCCTCGACGGCCGCCGGACCGCGTATCTCGCCGCCAGCGGTGTCGTCGGCCTGGTGATCGGGGACCTTGCCCTGTTCGAGGCGTTGCGCCGCATCGGGGCGCGCCTCGCGCTGCTGGTGATGGCGCTGGCGCCGGTGTTCGCCGCCGCTGCCGGCCTGGTGCTCCTTCACGAGCAGCCCGGCCCCAGGGCAATGCTGGGGATCGTGGTGACGCTGGCAGGGGTCGCCTGGGTCGTGGGAGAGCGCCGGACCGGATCCGGGGACGCGCGCCACGACGTCCGCGGGGTGGCGCTGGCGCTCGTCGGCGCCGCGTGTCAGGGCATCGGCCTGGTGCTCGCCAAGGTCGGGATGGCGGGCGAGGTGCCGGCGCTCACCGGCACCTGGGTGCGCATGGGGGCCGCCACCGCGCTGATCTGGGCGCTCACCGCGCTCACCGGACGCGCCCGCGGCCTCGAGGTTGCGGCCGCGGTGCGCACTACCTGGCCGTACCTGCTCGGCGGGGCGATCTTCGGGCCGTTCCTCGGCGTCTGGATGTCGCTGGTGGCCGCCCGCCTCACCGACGTCGGCGTCGCGGCGACCCTGATGGCGACCACACCGGTGCTCGTGATCCCCCTCCTGATGGCCACCGAGCGCTACCGCCCGACCGCGCGCGCGCTCGCCGGCACCGCCGTCACGGTTGCCGGCGTCGCCCTCCTCTTCGCCAGCTGAGTGACGACCGGGGTCCGGGCACCGGGCACCGGGCACCGGGCACTGAAGAGACGTGGTCCGTGGATCATGGTCCGAGGCGGCCGCGCCGGCCGCAGGCCGCGCGGCCTCGATCGCCTCCGTCGAAGACGAAGAAGCGCTCCCGGCAGGCGCGACCCACATTGGAAACAACCACGCCAACAGGCAGGGCATCCGAGCTTGGGGCGTGTAGCCGCGCCGCCGCCGTTGGGCCAGCTGCAAGGCGCGCAAGCCGGTCGCAGCGGAGCGTAGCCGGAGGCTACGTGAGCATGCGAACCGGCGCAGCGCAACGCAGCAGATGGTCCGACGCCGGCGGCGCCCCGAGCGAGGGCGTCACGCCTTGGGGTGGGCCTTGTTGTAGGTCTCCATCAGGTGGGCCAGGTCCAGGTGCGTATACCGCTGCGTGGTGGACAGCGAGGCGTGCCCGAGCAGCTCCTGGATCGCCCGCAGGTCCATGCCGGCCTCGAGCAGGTGGGTGGCGAACGCGTGCCGCAGCGTGTGCGGGTGGATGTGCCCGATCATCGCGACGCGGAACACGGCGGCGTCGAGGATCCGCCGCAGCGAGCGGTCGGAGAGCCGGCCGCCGCGCTGGTTCACGAACAGCGGTTCCTCCTCCGTCGGCGCGCCGGCGCGCGATCGCCACGCGGCGCGGTCCGGCAAGTAGGCGCGCAGGGCGCGCTCGGCCTCGCGCCCGAACGGGATGATGCGCTCCTTGCCCCCCTTGCCGAGCACGCGGGCCAGGCGCCGGTTGAGGTCCACGTCGTCGAGGTCGAGCCCGACCAGCTCGCTCGCCCGCACGCCGGCCGCGTATAGGAGTTCGAGCGCGGCCCGGTCGCGGCGGCCAGCGGGGTCGGCGGGCAGCGACTCCAGAAGGTCGGCCAGCTGCGGCGCGGTCACCATTTCGGGGAGCTTCTTCGGGGCGCGCGGCGTCGGCACCACCTTGGCAGGGTTAGTGGCCACCTCGCCCTCGCGAGCGAGGAAGCGGAAGTAGGTCCGCAGCGCCGCGAGCGCCCGTTGCGCCGAGACCTTCGCCAGCTTCTTCCCGTGCAGGTGGGCGAGGTACGCCCGCACGACGTTGGGGCTCACCCCGCGCGCGTCCGCGCACCCCATCTCGGCGGCGGCGAACTCGACGAACTGCGCCACCTCGCGCTCGTACGCCCGAAGCGTGTTGGGCGACAGGTTGCGCTCGTCGCGGACGTAGGCGGTGAACTCCTCGAGATGCCAGGCCACGCCGGATTGTACCGTCTCACCCGGTGGGGACGGCGGCCGAGCGGCGGCCTTGGGCCGGTAGGTTCACTCCGCGGCGGCGGCGATGCTCTCGGCGCGCGAGCGCGGCCGCCGCATCAGGAGCACGAGCGGGGTGATGACCAGGAAAACGAAGCCGAGTAGGCGGAACGCGTCGACGAACGAGAGCATCGCCGCCTGGCGTTCGACGAGGCCGAATATCGCGCCCAGCGCCCGGCTGTGGGCGGTGGTGGCGTCGGAGCCGGTGGCGACCATCCGGCCGGCGAGCCCGTGTAGCAGCGAGCGGGTCTGCAGATTGTAGGCGTCGACGTGGGCGCCGAGCACGTTGGTGTGGACCTGCTGCAGCCGGGTCAGCATCGTTTCCACCGTCGCGATGCCAAAGCTGCCGCCGAGGTTGCGCAGCAGGTTGAACAGGCTGGTCGCGTTGCCCATCCGCTCCTTCGGGATCGGGTCCATCGTCACTGTCGTCAGGGGCACGAAGAGCAGGCCGAAGCCGATCCCCTGGACGAACTGCGGCCAGACGATGTTGGAAAAGCCGGCGTCGAGGCTCAGGTGGCCGAACCAGAACAGGCTCCCCGCGCCGATCAGCAGGCCGGCCGCGAGCAACCCGCGCGGATCCATCCGGGAGATCAGAACGCCGACGAGCGGCATCATGAGCACGGTGCCGATCCCGCGCGGCGCCATCGCGATGCCGGCCTGCAGCGGCGGGTAGCCGAGGAGCGTCTGCAGCAGCACGGGGTGGAGCACCAGGCAGCCGTACATCACGAAACCCATCAGCGAGATCAGCACGACGCCAGTGGTGTACGAGCGGATGCGGAACACGCGCAGGTCCACCACCGGATCGCGGATGACGAGCTCGCGCACCACGAAAGCGATGAGGCCGACGACCGCCACCACGAGCAGCGTGGTGATCCAATCCGAGGCGAACCAGTCCTCCTCCTGCCCCTTGTCGAGGGCGATCTGCAGCGCGCCGATCCCCACCGCGAGCAGGCCGATCCCCCAGGCGTCGATCCTGGCCGAGGCGCGCTTGATGTAGTGCGGGTCGTGGATGAACGCCCGAATCATCACCACCGAGAGCACGCCGATCGGGATGTTGATGTAGAAGATCCACCGCCAGCTGTAGCTGTCCGTCAGCCAGCCGCCGAGCACCGGCCCGAAGATCGGGGCGGCGACGATCCCCATGCCCCAGAGCGCCATCGCCTGGCCGCGCTCGTGCGGCGGAAACGCCTCCAGCATGATCGCCTGCGACAGCGGTTGCATGACGCCGCCGGTGGCGCCCTGGATGATGCGGAAGAAGATCAGGATCGGGAGCGACGGCGCCAGGCCGCACATGAACGACGCGGCCGTGAAGCTGACCACGGCAACGAGCAGGAGGCGGCGGCGCCCGAAGTAGTTGGCGAGCCAGCCCGTGATCGGGAGGACGATGGCGTTGGCCGCGAGGTACGAGGTGAGCGCCCAGGTCGACTCCTCGATGCTGGCGGAGAGGCTGCCGGCGATGTGGGGGAGCGAGACGTTCACCACGGTGGTGTCGAGCACCACCATGAACGTCCCGGCCATGACCGCCACGGTGATCAGCCACGGGTTCTCCGCCCGGCCGGCATCGCGGGGAACGGTCGCCATCCGCTACCTCGTGAACACGGTGGGGACGACCGACATCCCGGGGCGGAGCAGGTGCTTGGGGTCCTGGCCGCGGTCGAGCACGATCTTGACCGGTACCCGCTGGACGACCTTGACGTAGTTGCCGGTCGCGTTCTCCGGCGGCAGCAGCGAGAAGCGCGCGCCGGTGGCGGCGGCGATGCTGTCCACCCGCCCCGTGTACCGGTGCCCGTAGGTGTCCACCTCGACCACGGCGCGCTGCCCGGGGTGCATGTGGCGGAGCTGTGTCTCCTTGAAGTTCGCCGTCACCCACACGTCGGCGAGCGGGACGAGAGCGAGCAGCGGCTGGCCCGCCTCCACCGTCTGGCCAAGCTCGACCGTCTTGCGGCTGATGACGCCGTCACTGGGAGTGGTCACGGTCGTGTAGCTGAGCGCGAGGCGGGCCTGGAGGGCGGCGGCCTGTGCCTGCTGCACCCGTGCCTCGGCCGACGCCTGGCGGGCGCGCATCACCGCCACCTGGTTGGGCGCGGTGTGCGCGGTGCGCAGCTCCGCCCGGGCCTGGAGGAGGGCGTCCTGCGCCTGGGTGCGGGCGTGCTCGGCCTCGACGACCGTCGCCCGGGCCGCGTCCACCCCGGCCTGCGCCGAGGCGGCGGCCGCCACCGCGGCGTCGTACTGCTGGCGGGAGATCTCGTCCTTCTCGACCAGCTGCCGCAAGCGCTCGAGATCGCGCTGCACCCGCGTGTCGTTGGCGGTCGCCTCGCGCAGGTGGGCCTCGGCAGCGTCCAGGCGCGCCTGCGACGCCGCGACGCCGGCCGCGGCGCGCGTCACGCCCGCGGCCGCCGAACTCACCCCGCTCGCGGTGGTCGTTGTCGTGATCGGCACCCCCTCGCGCGCCGCCTGCAGCACGGCCTGCGCCTCGGCGAGGTCGGCCTCGGCGCGCTGCAGCGCCAGCTTGTAGTCGGTGTCGTCGAGGCGGACG
>Ga0208584_1000113_pt1 | contig 12239 bp, 9 predicted proteins | sample NGESurdeep072012_4_FD_184460 | JGI IMG/M metagenome (GOLD analysis project Ga0208584, IMG submission 184460) | Arctic peat soil microbial communities from Barrow, Alaska - NGEE Surface sample 415-1 deep-072012 (SPAdes) | ecosystem: Environmental > Terrestrial > Soil > Wetlands > Peat ...
ATAAATAGTTATTTTCTGAAATTTGAATAATTCCATGAAGCGGATTTTTAAAGAATTAAAGATACCCTCCAGCAACGAAAGCCTGACCAAGGTGGAAAATTTCGTGGACGAGATCTGTGAGGCATACTACATTACCAATTCTTATTATGGCAACATCCTGATGGCGATCCTCGAAGCTGTTAAAAATGCCATCCTGCACGGAAACAAAAATGATCCTGGCAAACAGGTGAAGATCACATTTAAGAGCGTGCCTAACGGACTCTGCTTCACGATAAAGGACCAGGGCGATGGATTTAATTTCAGGAATATACCGAACCCTATTGAGGCCGCCGATGGCCTGGCAGAAAATGCAGGAAAAGGCATTTTCCTGATCCGCTCGCTTGCCGATCAGGTATCCTATAATTCCAAAGGAAATGTTGTAGAAATCGTCTTTTTCATTTCAAGCATAAACCAGGAAACCACCCTGAACAGGATATCACAGATTCACCGGTATTTCAATAAACAAAAATCGCTGGCCTAATAACAAGGATGTGAGTTTCCCGATCCAGTTTTTCAGTGAGGGCATTCCATTTACCCTGAAGAATAAAACAGGGATCCGTAAATGGCTGAAGGTTGTCATCCGGGAAGAAAAGAAAAAACCCTGGTACATCAACTTCATCTTCTGCAGCGACGAATACCTGTTGGATCTGAACAAAACCTACCTGCAGCACGAAACACTGACCGATATTCTCACTTTCCCATACCAGGATGACACCGAAACTATTTCTGGTGATATTTTTATTAGCATCGACAGGGTAAAGGAAAATGCGGTTGAATTCCGGCAGGATTTTGAGAAAGAGTTACAAAGGGTAATGGTTCATGGTGTTCTTCACCTCATAGGCTATTCTGATCGTGGAAAGAAGAAGAAAGAAATCATGACAGAACGGGAAGATCATTACCTGGAAATGTTTTAATCCGTATGCATCGCTGGATAATCGTCCAATAAACAATTTAATACGTTGTATATAAACGCAATACATCGTGTAATTCGTTCCTCGCCTAAATACTTTTGTTGCAACGAGCCTTCTCCCTGTCAATCAATCTTACCCCTTTGGAATGTCTATATTTATTGAGCATTTCGTATCTTTGCAACCTCTTTTATGAACGAATGTTTCACGTGGAACATGTATGAATTTCCCAAATATGATGTCATTGTCGTAGGCGCTGGCCATGCAGGGTGTGAAGCGGCCGCAGCAGCAGCCAACCTTGGATCGAAGGTCCTGCTGATTACAATGAATATGACGAACATGGCCCAAATGTCATGCAATCCTTCAATTGGTGGAATCGCTAAGGGGCAGATCGTTCGTGAAATTGATGCATTGGGTGGCTATACAGGTATCGTTTCTGACCGTACAATGATCCAGTTCCGGATGCTGAATAAATCAAAAGGGCCTGCCATGTGGAGCCCGCGTTCGCAGAACGACCGGTTCCGGTTTTCTGAAGAATGGCGATCAATGCTGGAACAAACCCGGGGTGTTGATTTCTGGCAGGATATGGTTCATGAAGTTATGGTTGAAGGAGAAAAAGCAGCGGGTGTCAGAACAGGATTGGGGCTGGAGTTTCGCTCAAAAACGGTGGTCCTCTCAAACGGCACTTTTCTCAATGGGATCATTCATATCGGTGAAAAAAGTTTTGGCGGAGGAAGAATCGGCGAAAATGCTTCCATCGGCCTGACAGAAAACCTGGTACAACTGGGATTCGAATCAAGAAGAATGAAAACCGGTACACCGGTTCGAGTAGATGGAAGGTCGCTGGATTTTTCAAAAATGGAAGAACAAAAAGGTGATGAAATCCCCGGGAAATTTTCCTTTACCGAAACGCAGCATTTAACCAAACAAAGAAGCTGTTACTTAGCCTATACGAGTCTTGAGGTACACTCTATCCTGAGGAAAGGGTTTGACCGGTCACCCTTATTCAACGGAAGAATCTCCGGCAGGGGACCGAGATATTGCCCTTCCATTGAAGATAAAATTGAACGCTTTTCGACCAAAGAGCGACATCAGCTCTTTGTGGAACCGGAAGGATGGAATACAGTTGAATACTATGTAAATGGATTTTCATCATCTCTTCCTGAAGAGATCCAGTTTGAAGCATTGCGAAGAGTTCCGGGATTTGAAAATGTAAAATTTTTCCGGCCGGGCTATGCCATCGAATATGATTACTTTCCCCCCTATCAGCTAAGGCTTAACCTTGAGACCAAAATCATCGAAAACTTGTTTTTTGCAGGACAGATAAATGGAACCACAGGATATGAAGAAGCCGCTGCACAAGGATTAATGGCAGGCATCAACGCACATCTTAAAATTCAAAACCAATCTCCTTTTATCCTTACCCGTTCACAGGCATATATTGGCGTATTGATCGACGACCTGATCACAAAAGGAACGGATGAACCTTACAGGATGTTCACATCGCGGGCAGAATACCGCTTATTACTTCGACAGGATAATGCCGACCACCGGCTTACTCCTTTGTCCTATAAAGTCGGGCTTGCCTCAAAAGAACGGATGGAAAAAGTGAAGAGAAAATCGAAAAACGTAACCAAAATCATCGACTTCCTCAAGAAAGAAAACATTGTTCCGGAAGAGATCAATCCTATTCTGGAACAAAATGATACACAGGTCGTTTCCCAGAGAGCTAAAATGGCCGCCTTATTATTGAGGCCTCAACTCAGCATTTTTGATCTCGCCAGGGGAAGCGAGGCATTTTCGGAGTTTCGTGATTTGGAAGCCTTCTCGGAGGAAGAACTTGAAGAAGCCGAAATCTTAGTGAAATACGAAAACTACATCGAAAAAGAACAGGAGATCGTAGATAAGTTATCAAAATTTGAAGATATCCCACTTCGGATGGATTTTGATTATCATGGGATGAATTCCCTATCGATGGAGGCACGGGAAAAACTTTCCAGGGTCAGGCCAGAGACCATTGGACAGGCATCAAGAATTAGCGGGGTCTCTCCTGCCGATATTTCCGTATTAATTGTTTATCTTGGCAGATGAAATTGTTTCACGTGAAACAAACCAAATAAGAATGGAAAAACTGTCCTCCTGTCCGGTATGTGGAAAATCAAATTTTTCTCCATTTCTGCAAAGCAGTGATTTTTTTCTGACGAAAGAGGAATACACAATCGTATCTTGCAACAGCTGTGGAATGAAATTTGTCAATCCCCGTCCGGATGCAAGTGAGATCGGTAAATATTATGAGTCGCCCGATTATGTTTCGCATGATGCAGGGAAAAAAAACAGGTTGAATTTTCTTTACAGACGGGTACGGAATATCTCGATAAAGAAGAAATACAAACTTGTAAAAAAGCATGCCAAGGGCAAAAGATTACTGGATATCGGGTGCGGTACCGGTGAATTTATTTTCTTCTGTAAGCAAAATGGTTTCGATGTAAAAGGGATCGAACCGGGTGAAAAACCCAGGTTCTTTGCACAAACAGAATACAAACTGGATGTTCACGAAGAAGTGTACCTGGACAATTTGATCCATCCTGAATTTGATGTCATTACCCTGTGGCATGTTTTGGAGCATGTTCATCTTCTTCATGAACGGATGAATAAAATCGTGGAAATCATGAACCCCGACGGAACCCTTATCATCGCCGTTCCAAACAGTGATTCCTGGGACGCCCGTTATTACGGAAAATTCTGGGCCGCTTATGACCTTCCAAGGCATCTTTATCATTTTTCCCAGGAAACGATGCAACTTCTTGCCCAAAAGCATGCGTTAAAAATTGACGGGATCATCCCCATGAAACTCGATGCATTTTACATTTCTCTCCTGAGTGAAAAATATGCAAAAGGAAAACAAAATTATTTCAGGACAATAATAAATGGAGTCAGGTCAAATAATTTTGCAAGGAAGAATAAAAAAAATTATTCAAGCCTGATTTATGTCCTGAAGAAGGAGAAAAGCTGAAAATTATGACGTATAACGCACGATGAGTGCTTTATGGAAGGGTATGTTGAATTTCGAGAGATCGTTCTTTATAAGTAAAATAAAAAGGGTTGTTTTTAAAGGTGATTTTTCAAAAAACGAAATGATTTTTCATAAAAAGATCGATAAAAGAAAAATTTTCGGTTATTTTTTCGCCGGGATGTTTCTGATTTTTCTGGCAGTGATCCTGAGGGGATTTTTTTCCATACAGGAACACCCGGGAAATGTCACGAAAAAATTTACCCAGGTTCTTCATCAAAAAGAAAAATTGCTTTCAGAAGCAATTGAAAAAATGAAGGGAGTTTCGTTTCAACAGAATGGCCAAAACCGGGTTGAATTGGAACGTGAATTTCAGGAGTTGTACAAAAAGAACGGGATCCTTTTATTTGTCTATAAAAACGACTCGCTGGTCTACTGGTCGTCCAATTCTGCTTCCTGCCCGGAGAAATTATCCGGGAAATTTGTTCAAGATACCGGTTATTTTGAAAAACAGAAGAATGGCTGGTATGAGGTGATCAGGACAAATGATTCTTCAAAAGTATACGTCGGACAAATCCTGATAAAGCAACAATATCTATTTGAGAATGAATACCTGAAAAACAATTTCGAAAAAGGATTCAGGGTTCCCGAAGGAACAGATATCGATATTAAGTATGGCCGGAATTCAATTCTCACGGCCGGTGGCAAGTTCCTGTTCTGTTTGAAGATTTCCCCGGACCCCGACCTTCCGCAAACGCATGTATTTGTACTTTTCTTACTTTACCTGGCAGGCTTTATTCTGCTGCTGGTTTCACTTTATAAGTTATACTTCCGACTGGAACACCTATTTCCCTCACGGGTACTTTTTCTCTTGAGTTTTACCCTCGATGTTCTCCTCATTCGCGTATTCCAGTTTTATTTTCATTTACCAAAGTTTTTGTACGATTCAAAACTGTTTGGGCCGGGATCCTTTTCTTCATCCCTTCTTCTTCCCTCCCTGGGCGATTTCCTGGTAAACAGCATCCTGCTCCTCTTTGTTTCTTATGTGTTTTTCCGGCATTATCCCGGGTTTCCGAAAACCCAAAAACGGGAAAAAAATATCCGGATAACGGTTGCAATTTTCCTGCTCCTCCTAATCCTTGCCGGATTTTTTGCAATCGTTGAAGTTATCCATGACCTGGTTGTTAATTCAACGATTCCGTTTAACCTCCAGGATATTTCGAGCCTGGATTTTTCAAGCATGGTGGGCTGCTTCATCATTTCGGCGGTCTTCCTTTCCTTTTTCCTGTTCGCTATCCGTTTGTTTCAATCCTTTTTCGGCCTTACCGGGATAAGGGATATTCATAACAACAAGAGAAAAAGAATAGCTGACACTTCTCTGCCCAGGATCGTTCTGTACCTTATTTTCTTTTCGATAACAGGAACATTAGTATTAAACCACTTTAATGATTCCATTGAAAAAGAAAAACGAAAACTCCTGGCATTGAAACTGGGCACAGCCCGCGATGCCATGGCAGAGGTGATGTTCTCAAAAACCGAACAACAGATTCTGAATGATTCCCTGCTCAGCAACATTATCTCCGATAGCACACGGCCGAATACTGAAGAGATCGAAGACAGCATTGAACGTTACCTGCAAAACAATTATTTCAGGGGATACTGGAACAACTACACCTTCCAGGTAACGCTCTGTTCAGAGAAAAAGACCTTGCGGGTACAACCTCATAACTATCTCATCAATTGCAAAACATATTTTCAAAATATTATCAATGATTTCGGTAAGCCTACCCTGAGCAGGTATCTGTATTTCCTCGACTATGGATATGGTTACAAAAATTATCTTGCCGTGATCCCGGTTATGGGCGGCCAGAAAAAATCAATGTTTGGCCAAAATGCGTACATTGAAATCAGTTCCAAGTTGATCTTCAAAGATATAGGATATCCTGAATTACTGATCGATAAAAAAGAAGGGCAAATCCCGGATCTTTCCGATTATTCCTATGCCTATTACCGGAATGGAAAACTGATCCACCGGGTGGGAAATATACAATACAGCCTCGAGCTCGATCACGCTGTGGATAAGCATCATGCATTGGCTCATTATTATTCCCGGGAAGGTTACAGCCACTATTGTTATCCTATAGACAAGGGCAATGTACTCATCATCAGCAAAAAAGAAAGTTCTCTTCTCGACAGGATTGCACCATTTTCTTATCTCTTTTTCTTCTTCGCACTCTTTTCCATCCTTTTTTTCATGATCATCCGGTTTTCGGATGTGGGGAACATTTCTTTCCTCCGGCTGGGCGATCGGTTGCAGTTATCTATGTCGGGGATCCTGGCCATATCCTTGCTGATCACTGGAGGGCTTATCGTTTATTACATCAGCAGCCTGAATACGGCAAAAAACCGTGAAAATCTTAGTGAACGTACTCATTCCCTGCTGGTTGAACTGCAACATAAAATAGGAAATTCTGTTGATTTTTCGGATCTGGGCAAGGAAGAACTGAACGAGATGCTGACGGAATTTTCCAATGTTTTTTTTGTCGATGTTAACCTCTACAGCCCGGAAGGAAAACTGATTGCCACCTCACGGCCGGAGATTTTCGAGGAGGGATTGTCTTCCGAACTGATGAACAGGGAAGCATTTTCTCAACTCAATTACTTTCACAATTCGTATTATTTTCAGAGGGAAAAGATCGGGGAACATGGTTACAATTCGGCCTATATGCCATTCTTCAATGAAAGGAATCAACTGCTGGCATACCTTAATCTACCGTATTTTGCCCGGCAGGATGACCTGAAAAAAGAAATTTCTGCGTTTCTTGTCGCCTTCATCAATGTGTATGTCTTTCTTATTATTGTCGGGATATTCCTCGCCCTGGTTGTTTCAAATTACATCAGCCGGCCATTGAGAATACTGGCATCACGGATCAGCCAGTTGTCGTATGGAAAAAACAATGAAAAGATAGAATGGAAGCGCAGGGATGAAATCGGACAGCTGGTGAATGAATACAACCGGATGATCGATGAGCTTGTGAAAAGCGCCGATTTACTGGCCAGGTCGGAACGCGAAACGGCGTGGAGAGAAATGGCAAGACAGGTTGCGCATGAAATTAAAAATCCGCTTACCCCGATGAAGCTCAGCGTCCAGCATCTCGAAAAAGCATGGAAAGATCATACCTCCGATTGGGATGAAAGGCTGAAAAGGTTCACTGAAACCATGACAGAACAAATAGAATCCTTGTCGGCCATAGCATCCGAATTTTCCGATTTTGCCAAAATGCCGGTCACGCAACCGGAAAACCTTGATATCAATGAAATCCTTGAAAATGTAGAAGCACTATACCAGGACACTTCACAGATCCGGTTTGAATTCCGGTACGACAGTCGCGTTCAGCACACAATCCTGGGCGACAGGAAACAGTTGTTGAGGGTATTCACCAACCTGATCAACAATGCCATTCAGGCCATCGGAAACAACGAGGAAGGAATGATCAGCATTGAACTTAAATCGTTACATAATAAATACAGTTTAAAAATCTCGGATAGCGGCGGAGGAATTTCAGCAGAACTATCGGACCGAATTTTCCAACCGAATTTTACAACAAAATCCGGGGGGATGGGGATGGGCCTTGCCATCGTAAAAAGCATTATTCAGGGCCTGGGAGGAGAGATCAGCTTTACGTCGAAGGAAGGTTCCGGAACTACATTTATCCTGGTTTTTCCGGCACTGGAAGCGATGAAGCAGGAAGAGTATTTGTAAAACAACCCGGACGAGGAAAAACCAATCAGGACAAGAACCTCTTCCAGACTGGTTCAGAACTTTATTAATTATAACCTAGATCAGCGATGAACAGAAAGGCTTTTATTTACGGGTTACTTATTCTTCTCATCCTTTCGGGATGCAAAAAAAACAATGAAATTATCCGTTATCATAAATTCAATGACCGGACGTGGAACCGGTTCGAAAAAATCAGGTTTGATATCCCCGTCCTGGATGTTGACAAACGCTATGATGTTTTTTTCTTTGCCAATCATACCAAGGACTATGAGTTTGATAATCTTGAGTTCAATATGATCATGACCACACCCTCAGGGGAAGAAAGGATAAAGGAGTACAAATTTTTATTAAAGAATAAGACGGGAGGATTTACCGGGACCTGCAACCAGGATTCCTGCACAGCATCTATTGCCCTGAAGAAAGGTATACGGTTGGAAAAGAAAGGGATGTTACGGATCGAAATCGAAACCCTTGTACCTCGCTTGCAGATCAATGCGTTACTTGGTGTCGGAATCCGCCTGGTTCCTTCCGGTCAATAATTCCTGTATCCGTTTTTTATCAAGTGAAATCTGGTGTTTTAATGCCTCGAGGTTGGGAAATTTCATCTCATCCCTGATCCGGTCAACGAAAAACAGGGTTAGAACGTGCCCGTAGAGATCATCAGAAAAATCAAACAGGTTAACTTCTATTGTTAATTCGTGCTGTTCAAAGGTCGGACGGATACCGATGTTGGCCATTCCGTTGTATAGCGCCGTATGATGTTTTATTTTCACTGCATAGACTCCGTTCGCAAGAAACAAAGGTGAAAGTTCATTCAGTTTGAGATTGGCTGTCGGAAAACCCAGGACTCTTCCCATTTGTCTCCCTTCAATTACCGTCCCCTGTAAAGAATAATAATCACCCAAAAGCGCAGTGGCTTCCCGGATGTTACCCTCTGCAAGCGCTTTTCTTGCCTTTAAGGGAATTTTTTTCGTTTTCATTCAGCAAAGCTACACAATTTTGAGGGGGAGGTGTGCCTGCCGGGAGATCAAATTTAGAATTATTATGGATAAAGGGTACGATGACACTCAGTGCAGAAGTATGTTTTCCAGTTGTTTTTCACATCAACAGGATGTACAAATTCCATGGGTTTATCGTAAGAGTTGTATTGCATATTGTTTGAAGGCCCCTGGGAAATGAATGAGTGGCACCAGTTGCAGTCTTTGGAAATAACTTTTCCCTTTGTGGACTTATGCCGGTCGGAATGGCAACGGAAACAACCATCGGATTCGAGATGCCCGATATGGTTCAGATATTTGCTTGAAGTCACACGCATGTATGGAAAGACGTTGAGTGAAAATTCGTTCTCAATGCCCGTAATGGCTTTGTCGATCAGGGATTTTTTGCCTGCATAGATGCCGGGGAATTTTATCTTGTAAAAATTGTAGATGCTGTCGCGGATATAACGCAGAGAAGAATCCTTATTTGTAAACGGCCCTTTCAGGACGTTCATCGCAACTTTTTTAATGAAAGGCAGTTCTACTGGTATTTCCCCCTTCATGATCCCTTCGTCAACAAAAACCGGAGCTGATTTGTAAGAATGTGAGGGCCGGTTATGGCAATCCATGCAATCCATGATCCTGTGCTCGAGGGTATCGATTGCTTTTTGTGTCAACAGATTGTCTGTATCCTGGAAGATCTGGATATCGCCGGTTTTCAGGTTTGTGAATTTCACCCAGGGTATGGATTCCCTGTCTTTTGTAGATGCAATGTATTCGATCCGCATATCTTGATTGATGTGCCAGTGAATGCCACCGGTAAGACCCATGGTGTTGTAATTTGGGCTGATCTTCATCATCATGGAGACATTCCATTCAGTATTCAGGCTGTCGGTGAGATAGGTCCTTCTATTATCCAGTTTCGGGGCATAAAATTTTTCCGGCCAATGACAGCGTTCACAGGTTTCACGTGCAGGACGAAGGTTTTTGATCGGCGTTGGAATCGGTTGTGGATATTTGTGGAACAGGACGGAATAGACCTGGTAAAGGCCCGACAGCTTTGATTTTACATACCAGTCAGCGCCCTCTCCCACGTGACATTCCACACAGGCAACGCGGGCGTGGGGAGAATGAAGATAAGTGACATATTCCGGTTCCATCACTGTATGGCAAAGCTTGCCGCAAAAGGGAATAGATTCGGTAAAGTTAAAAGCCTCGTAACTTCCTACCGCCGAAACAATAAGGAACAGGAATGTAAATATCGAGAACAGTAATAAGCGGTGACGCTGCCTGCTGCTGTTCATATCCAGTACCGGCCATTTGGGTTCACCTTCCTTGCTTTTCCTGCGGCGTTTCACAAACATTCCGATTGGAATCAGGATCAAACCGATCACCATGATGGCGGGAAGGAGGATGTAAGTAAATATCCCGTTGTATGGATTATCATGACTGGAAAGCAGCGACTCGACAAAGAGAATAATGATGAGGATGAAGCTGTTAATGGCAAAGATAGCCCCAATGATGCTGATCCAATTGGAAACAGATTTTGGCATTTTCATATTGGAAACGATTTAAGTATTTACTGGTTAGGTGGAAATCCGGAATTTTCCGGATTTCCCGGATTTTTTTTACTTATCTGTTTGATTTTAATCAGCTGGATGACGGCATAAATATAATGCGCCCAAACCCCTGTCAGCATTGTGATCAGTGTTACGATCATCCAGATTGGCGCTATAGGTGTCCATAATTCCCTGGTTGGTCTTTCCGCAAGATAATATTGTTTCGGAATGCCCCAGGAAATCGATGATTGTCCCTGTACATTCCCGAACATATCGTTTTCTTCGATCCTGGCAAGTATCATAATATTTCCAAGGGAGTCGCCGACAAGCTTCCCTGTATATTCCACTTTTCCTGTTCCTGCCTCATCAAGATCGGTTTCGCCGATCTTCAAAAGGGTAAACAACCGCGGCACATAAACAATGACTTTTTCTTTTTGGATGGGTTTGGCAGTACCTTTGCGGTCAACCTGTGTAGCTGTGATAAGGATAAAATGTAAAGAATCTTCTTTCGAAAAATTGACGGTGATCCTGGCAAGTTTAGCGCTGAAGGTTTCCATGGCAGGCTGGAATTTGCCTTTTCCATTGAATTTTGCAGTATAGATGGTTTTGCCATCTTTATCCTGGGGTATCGCTGTTGCAATGGGGAGTTTTAGGGTTGCGTTTCCTTCTTCATCTGCCTTAGCTTGTCCCAGGTTCCGGGTTTCTTTATCTCCCGAGGCGGAAAACTCGATTACGGCATTTTTTATGGCGAAGACCCCCTGTTCTTTCTTGTCGAAGATGTTTGCGGTCAGGATGATGGTATCATTTGAATTGAGGTAAGTAAAGGTAATGGACGGCGTGATCTCTGTAATTGAATCCTTCTTATTCTGTGCAGAAGTTCCCAGATTGCAGAAACTCAGCAGGAAAAAGAAAATGATCCGGATTTTGTTTTGGGTTCGCATATTGCTGGAGGTTTTTAGCCCTGATGTAAAAAGGGTTGTTACAACAAAGATTCTTCTGTTTTAAACAATTCTGTGGATTCTGTTTTAGGTGTCTCTGACATCTCGGAAACATTCATGACCGGTACAAATTTAGAGGCGATTGTAAACATCAGGCAAAAAAGAGCGACCCCTGCTGCCATGAGTGCATATTCGACCCAGGTACCCGCGTAATTCGCCCATTCGGGTCGTGAATCCTGGATCGGGAGATAAGGCGATTCAAGTGTTGGAATCACAATCAGGTAACGGTTGAACCAAAGGGCCACAATTACAACCAGGGCCGAAAGGGTAATGTTTGTTATTGTTCTCAGCTTCGGGATCCCTATTACCAGCAGTGGGATTAAAACACCAACGTAGTTGGAGAAAATGAACGGCCAATAATATTCAGTAAAAAGGATCCGGATGAGGCTCTCGTCATTTTTTTCTGAACCATACCATTTTGTCAGGTAATCGCTAAAGGTAAAATATCCAAACAATGCAGCCAGAACGACCATTAAAACCCCCATTGCGACAAAATGCTTACGGGTAATATATTGGTCAAGACGATAAACTTTCCGGAATACCCACATGGCAATGATTAAAACGCCGGTACCTGAATAAACGGCGGCAATAACAAAATAGGGACCGAAAATGGTACTGTGCCAACCAGGTTGCAAGGTCACGCTGAAGATCCAGGCCAAAACAGAATACACGATGATCGCAATGGCGATGACCATGGTGGCCATAATGTCCGTAGCTCTTCTAAGGCGTTTTACCTGTTCGGGAAGTCCGGTATATCCCAGTGCTAACATGGAATATATTTTTTTTCTCCATGCTGGAATTTTCAATTCAGTAAAATCCCTAAGGCTGGCGATATCCCTAAGGATAGAAAGGTATAAAAAGATAAGGCACCCGAAGATATCGGTGGAGATCGCAATGACGTCCCAGGTGATGGGTGACTGGATCCTGCCGAAGAGTGCAAGGTAATAAAGCCGGTCAAGACGACCGA
>Ga0208584_1000114_pt1 | contig 12187 bp, 10 predicted proteins | sample NGESurdeep072012_4_FD_184460 | JGI IMG/M metagenome (GOLD analysis project Ga0208584, IMG submission 184460) | Arctic peat soil microbial communities from Barrow, Alaska - NGEE Surface sample 415-1 deep-072012 (SPAdes) | ecosystem: Environmental > Terrestrial > Soil > Wetlands > Peat ...
TCGATTTTAAGCTTGTCGGACTTAATGAAAAACTGACTGTCTTCACCACACGTCCCGACACTCTTTTTGGTGCAACTTATATGGTCATCGCTCCTGAGCATATTCTCCTTGATAAAATTACAACAATTGAAGCCCGGAAGGCTGTAAATGACTATATAAAAGCTGCATCTCTTAAATCAGATCTCGACAGGACAGATCTTTCCAAAGATAAAACCGGAGTCTTTACTGGCAGGTATGCAGTCAATCCTGTTAACCTGAAAAAAATTCCGGTCTGGGTAGCGGATTATGTCCTTACAGGTTATGGCACCGGAGCCATTATGGCTGTCCCGGCTCACGATACAAGAGACTTTGAATTTGCAGAGAAATTCAATTTGCCAATTTTATGTATCCAGGATCCAGATATTACAGACCCCTACCAGAAGAAGAGGATTATTAAAGGAACGGAATGCTGGACTGAGGATGGAAGATACATCAATTCATCTGATAAACATACGGGTATTGATATCAACGGGCTCAATAAAGAAGCCGGTATTTCGAAAATTACTCTTTGGCTTGAGTCAAAGGGAATAGGCAAGGCAAAAGTCAATTATAAATTACGCGACTGGCTTTTCAGCAGGCAGAGGTACTGGGGAGAACCATTCCCGGTAATTCACTGGGATGATGGTGAAATAACTCTTCTTGATGAAAAAGAACTTCCTCTCCGGTTGCCTGAACTTGAAAAATATCTTCCGGGAGAAACAGGAGAATCACCTCTTTCCAATGCAACGGATTGGCTTATCGTAAAAGATAAATCGGGACGAAAGGGGAGGCGCGAAACAAATACAATGCCACAGTGGGCAGGTTCATGCTGGTATTATCTGCGTTTCATTGATCCAAAAAACAACAAACAGATTTTCGATCCTGAAAAAGAGAAGTACTGGATGCCTGTCGACCTTTATATCGGTGGTGCTGAGCATGCTGTACTTCATCTTCTTTATAGCCGGTTCTGGCATAAGGTATTGTTCGATCTTGGAATAGTTTCCACTGACGAACCATATAAACGACTTTTCAACCAGGGGATGATCCTTGCATTTGCTTATGAGACTGAAACAGGTGCAAAAGTAGCCAGTGATATTGTCGAGGAACGTGATGGAAAATTCTTTAACAAAGAGACGGGCGCCGAACTCAGGCAGATTGTTGCCAAAATGTCGAAAACTCTCAAGAATGTTGTCAATCCCGACGATGTCACATCAAAATATGGGGCTGACTCTCTGAGACTTTACGAGATGTTCATGGGGCCTCTCGATGTTACAAAGCCATGGGATGATAAGGGGGTTAAAGGTGTATTCGGATTTCTTTCAAGGGCGTTCAGATTTATTTCAAATCCTGAAAACATTACTTCCGGGGAAGAAGACCGGGAAGTGCTCAAAGCATTGCATCAGACTATTAAAAAGGTTCAATCTGACATTGAAAACCTCAGGTTCAATACCGCTATTTCAGCCATGATGATATTCATTAATCTAGCCACAAAAAAAGGCAGGATTACATTGAATACTGCTTTGACATTTACACGTATACTTTCTCCTTTCGCGCCTCACCTCTCTGAAGAATTATGGTCAATCCTGGGAAACAGTAACACAATAGCCTATGAGCCATGGCCTTCTGTTAACGAAGAATATCTTAAAGAGGATCTCTTTGAATACCCGGTCTCGTTTAATGGCAAGATGCGTTTTAAGATCGAGTTTCCTGTTAACATGGATAAGAATGAAATTATCAGGCTGGTTCTTGCCGATGAGAGAACAAAAAAATGGCTGGGATCAAATGAGCCCGCTAATATTATATTGGTACCGAACAGGATAATAAATATTGTCATAAAGTAATTCTTACAAATCATTGCGGCTCATATTCAGCGTAATATCAAAGTTTTACATTTATTTTGCAAAGAGCATTTTTTCTTTTCTGGTGATTATATTATCCGTTTCGTGTGATAAATTATTAAAGACCGTACCGGAAAATAACAACCCAACTGTTTCATCTGACACTGTGGCTAAAGTGTCTGCAGGAAATCAGACATTCCTGTTTGGCATACCTGCAGATTCATTTAATATCTCATCCGGCAAAATAAAGCCGAACGTGTTCCTGTCTGACATACTTACCAGTTACGGGATTGGGTTGCAGGAAATTGATATGCTTGTAAAGAATTCTTCAAAAGTATTTGATGTCAAACATATCAGATCAGGTAATAATTATACGATCCTTTCTGAAAAAGACAGTATCGGAAAGGCAAAATATTTTATTTATGAGTACGATCCTTCAGAGTTTTACATCTTCAGCTTCAATGATTCTCTTAACATTACGCCCTACAGGCAGGCTATTAATTCTGTAATTAAATTTGCTTCAGGTACAATTAAAACATCCCTCTGGAATGCAATGAGTGAGGCAGGATTAAATCAGGAACTTGCCGGTTCACTTTCAGATATCTATGCCTGGACAGTTGATTTTTTTGGTTTGCAGAAAAGAGATGGCTTTAAGGTCATTTATGAAGAGAAGTATATCGGGGATAAGTCGATAGGTGTGGGTAAAATTTACGGTGCAGAATTTGACAGGTCAGGGACTGCCATCTTTGCCATCCCGTTGATACAGGCAGGAAAAGAGAGTTTCTACAATACTGATGGTAGCAGCCTTAGAAAAGAATTTCTTAAAGCTCCAATGAGGTTTCCAAGAATAAGCTCCCGTTTTTCTTCAGCAAGGATGCATCCGATACTGAGGATTGTCAGACCTCACTTTGGCGTTGATTATGCCGCACCCGTAGGAACTCCGGTTCTTTCAATAGGTGATGGAAAAGTTATTTCTACCGGAATAGAAAATGAATCAGGAAGAATTGTGAGAATAAAGCACAATAGTGTATATACCACAGCTTATCTTCATCTCAGCAGTTTTGGCACGGGTATATATGCCGGGGCAATGGTAAAACAAGGGGATATTGTCGGATATGTCGGAAACAGCGGTCTTTCAACCGGACCACATCTGGACTTCAGGTTTTACAAGAATGGTTATGCTGTCGATCCCCTGAAAGTCGATGCCCCTCCTGTTGAACCTGTGCTTGAAGAAAATATGGAGAAATTTGAAAAGATTAAAACAGTTATTTTAAACCTCTTCGGAACTTTTAATTAAGAATTCCGGAAGTTTAATCACAATATCCTCTATAACTTTTGGATAATGCTCATATTCAAGTGCATGAATTTTTTGTGCAAGAGTTTCCGGAGTATCTGAAGGTTCAATTTTGCATCGCACCTGGAAAATGATATCTCCTTCATCATACGATTTATTTACAAAATGAACTGAAATTCCTGATTCTTTTTCACGATTTTCAATAACTGCCCGGTGAACATATTCCCCGTACATTCCTTTACCACCATAACCAGGCAATAAAGCCGGGTGTATGTTTATAATTCTCTCATTATATTGTTCCAGTATATTTTCAGGAACAAGCCATAAAAATCCGGCCAGAACTATGAAATCAATTTTATAAAGCAACAGATATCTCAGAACTTTACCAGTAACATAAAATTCTTTTCGGTCGAAAAAAACTGATCGAACATTATGCTTCGCAGCACGTTCTAAAACATAGGAATCGCGTTTGTTTGATAAAACAATAGCAACTTTTGCGGTATTTCTGGTCGAAAAGTATGTAATAATATTTTCGGCGTTAGTACCTGAGCCGCTAGCAAAAATTGCTATATTCTTCATTTAATGATAATTAAGTTATTATGAAGCTTGTTCCGGTTTCTCTATATAAAGTACTTATTTTACTATCTATCAATTCATTAGGATATCGTCCCAATAAAAAACATCAAATCTCTTGAAAAATAAAGTACAAATATATTTCTTTGCACTGTCTAAAATTATTATTAATTAAAAATTATTATTATGTCTGACATTGCCACTAGAGTAAAAGAGATTATTGTCGACAAACTCGGCGTTGACGAATCAGAAGTAACTCCGGAAGCTAGTTTCACAAACGATCTGGGCGCTGATTCTCTTGATACTGTTGAGTTGATCATGGAGTTTGAGAAAGAATTCAACATTGGAATTCCTGACGACCAAGCCGAAAGTATCAGTACTGTTGGGGAAGCCATCAAGTACATTGAAGAAAATGCAAAGTAGATTTGCATAGATAAAAATCCATTTATGAGAAGAGTTGTAGTAACAGGTATTGGAGCACTGACTCCGCTTGGTAAAAACTTGCATGAATTTTGGGATGGTTTAAAAAATGGAGTAAGCGGCTCGGGGTTGATTACCCGGTTTGACACTGAAAAATTCAAAACAAAATTTGCATGTGAAGTAAAAGGCTATGACTCAGGTAATTATTTCGACAGGAAAGAGGCCAACAAATTGGATATGTATTCCCAGTTTGCCCTTATTGCATCAGATGAAGCAATTATTGATTCAGGGATTAACCTTGAAAAGATAAATAAAGACAGAGTGGGAGTTATCTGGGCCTCCGGCATAGGGGGACTTGAAACCTTCTTCCAGGCAATAAAAGGGTATGTACTGGGGGATGGAACTCCCAGGTTCAGCCCTTTCTTTATTCCGAAAATGATTGGTGATATCGCTGCCGGACAGATTTCCATTAAATATGGATTCAGGGGGCCCAATTTTTCTACTGTCTCAGCGTGCGCTTCATCCACCAACTCTATAATCGATGCCATCAATTATATCAGGTATGATAAGGCTGATATTTTTATAACCGGAGGATCTGAAGCAGCTATCAATGAACCTGGTATCGGGGGTTTTAATGCAATGCAGGCTCTTTCTACCAACAATGCTGAGTACCTTACTGCATCCAGACCATTTGATGTCACAAGAGATGGCTTTGTAATGGGAGAAGGAGCAGGAGCTTTGGTGGTCGAGGAGTATGAGCATGCTAAAGCCAGGGGTGTAAAAATTTATGCAGAACTGGTTGGAACCGGAATGACTGCTGATGCCTTCCACCTTACAGCCCCTCATCCTGAAGGTCTTGGAGCGAGTAATGTAATGAAGCTGGCTGTCGGTGAGGCTGGCATGAAACCGGAAGATATTGATTATATTAATGTTCATGGTACCTCCACTCCGCTTGGCGATATCTCCGAAACTAAAGCAATAGTCAAAGTATTCGGTCAACATGCATACAAGCTTAACATAAGTGGTACAAAATCCATGACAGGGCATTTACTGGGTGCAGCGGGCGCAATTGAAGCTATTGCAACAATAATGGCAATAGTCCATGACATTGTTCCTCCGACCATTAACTTTAAAAATCCCGACACTTCAATTGATCAGAATCTGAATCTGACTCTGAACAAAGCTCAAAGCAGAAAAATAAATGCTGGTTTAAGCAATACTTTTGGATTTGGAGGCCACAATGCTTCTATTGTTATTAAAAAAGCGCAGCTTTAGTGTCTCTATTCCGTAAAAGAAAAAACGGTACATATATTCTCGATAAACGGGAATTCGGTTCCCGTTTAAAAATTTTATTGGGCTTCCGTCCGGGAAACAAGAAGATCTATGAAATAGCATTCATACATCGTTCTGCCTCATTCAATTTGCACGACGGGCTAAGAGTAAACAACGAAAGGCTGGAATTTCTGGGAGACTCAGTCCTTGATATGATCCTCTCCGACTTTCTCTTCGAAAAATATCCTGAAGCCTCAGAGGGATTTATGACAAAAATACGTTCACGAATTGTTAACAGGGATGTTCTGAACCAGCTTGCAGTTTCTATGGAAATAAACAAGTTACTCGTTAGCAATATCAGCTTCGGACATAATACGAAACACCTTTACGGTGATGCGCTTGAGGCACTTATTGGAGCTATTTTTCTTGATAAAGGATTTAAAAAAACCAAACGTTTTTTTATTAAAAAGGTCCTCGAAAAATATCTTGACCTTCATACAATAGTTAACACAGAAAACGATTTTAAGAGTCTTGTCTTCGAATGGGTGCAGAAGAAAAAAAACAATCTTGCTTTTACATATAATGAAGAGTATGATTTTGATCTGAAAAAATCTGTCTTTACAACAATCCTGTGCATCGACAGAGAAGAATTCGGTAAGGGACAGGGAGCTTCAAAGAAAGAAGCTGAACAGGAGGCTTCACGTCAGGCATGGGAAAAGCTTAAAGATAATTCAAGGGAATTTGAAAAATTTACTTAATTTTTTTATAACTTTATGGGATTAAGGAAGTAGAGTATGAAGGGCCGGCCAAAGATTACCAGGATACAGTTCTATGACAAAACAGATGAGGAATATACAATTCTTGGCATAGCTTCTTCAGAAGCTGATTATAAACTCTCCCAGTTACTGAATAAAAAACTTAAACTTGCCCTTAAAAACAACAATTCCCTTGATGTAACCGGAATTAATGGGATGAATATGAGTTTCAGCAGATATTCGGATACTTCCAGATCTCCGGAAATAAATTATAATCTCATTTCAAACAGATCAGATAAAGATTATCTGCTAAAAAAACTTAAGAATATTGATTATTTTTTTCAGATACACTGTAATGATAGTAAATGCGATATTGCACTATTAACCAACGCTCTAAGGGAAATTGAAAAAATTACTGCAGTTATCAGACTGGAACCACTGGATATTAAAGATAAGAATTTGGTTTACCTAACTCTATAGGATATGGAAAATCTTTATTACAATTTGTCTGAAGAAGAATTTTCAGGAAGCAAAAAAGCTCTGATATGGATTTTTGCTGCATTATTTTTTCTGGCTGGACTGGGAATTATTTTCATGAATGTGATACTGCATGACAAGTCCATACATATTTCACTTTCATCGGCCCCATTTGGAATAAGTATCGTTGTTGGTATAATTGCAATGATGGCTTCATCCAACAGGAAAGATCATTATTTCCTGATTGATAATGATAAGATTGAGTTTGTATATGGTTTAGGAAACCCGGTAAAGCAATCCTTTCTCTGGAGCGATATCAAAGAAATCCAGCTCCCCCACAAACAGAAAAAAGTAAAACTTATACTGAAAAATGATTCTTCATATATAATAAACCTGTCCTGGATTGAAAAGAAAAAATCAAGCCATATAAGAAAACATTTCTTTTATGCAGCCAGGGAAAAGAATATCAATATTGTTAAATTACAAGTGCTCCCTCCAAAATAGCCTGAATCCCGAGCGCAAACCAGTTATCCGTTTTTATAGCTGAATTACAACATGATGTAAATAAGAAGAGCCGCTCGGGCGAGCGGCTCACTTTTTTGATAACCCTAAAACTAACCTAACCTATGAAAAAAACCTCTATATATTTTATTCAAATACCGTGCCAAACACTTAGCAAATATAAGCACAGTTTTTTATACAAAAAAATGTTTTCTTCTAATTGATTGAATATTAACTATAATTTAATGAATTCTTAATATTTTTTATATCGGAAAATCTCCTCAGATTATTGATTTCCTGATAAAAACTCTCAGGTGTTAAAGAAAGTTAAAGAGTGTTAAACTAATCCGGATCGGAGTAATTTTACATTCATTATGAAGCGGAATACTATTGTATTACTGGCAATTTTCTTTTTTCTGTCCGTTTCCGGACTGATTCTTATTCAGCTTTACTGGATCCGCAATGCCATTATTATCACAGATCAGCAGTTTCGTTACCAGGCTAATAAGGCACTCGAAGCAGTTGTCCTGAACCTGGAAGAAAATGAGCTTATTAACAAGATCCGTGAAGAGTTGGACCCTGCCACTTCCGATTCAGTTACTGCTATAGTTCCCGCAAATTCACCATTAGCCAGAAAACTTCAGGGATATCAGCCTAATTTAGAATTATTTGAAATGTACGGTCTCAACGACCCTGCTCAGCCAATAATAGTTGGCAAGTCAGGACAGAAAATAATTATTTCCGCAAAAGATATATCTCCTTTTCCTGTCGAAGAAACTCCCGAGCTAACATCACAGAGTCTAAGTTCAGGTATTTCGGGCCGGGTTACAAATAAAATTGTTTTCCTCGAAAACATTATGGAAAAGATTTTCAGGGAGACACCCGATATCAGAGACAGAATAAATTCTGAAGATGTTAACAGGCAACTGAGGGAAGCACTCAATAATGTAGCGATCCATCTTAATTATGAGTTTGCCATAAGGTCCGGACGCTCGATCATCATCAAAACTCCGGGTTTTAATGACAGGATTGGAACAAATAAGTTTATGCGGCAACTTTTCCCTAACGATCCTGTTCCTGGTCAGAATCAGATAGTTATGTATTTTCTCCAGGAGAAACAATATAAATTTGAGAAGATAGGAAGCCTTGGCTTTTTATCCCTTCTCTTTACTGCTTTATTACTTGTACTATCAACTGGCACGTTTATAGTCATATTCAGGCAAAAAAAGATCTCTGAAATCAGAAGCGACTTCATCAACAATATGACTCATGAGCTGAAAACTCCAATATCCACAATATCACTTGCATCACAGATGCTGGCTGATAAAAGTATCCCGGCAGATAAGAAGGATATTGATAACCTTGCCAAAGTTGTATCAGATGAAAGTACCAGATTGAAATACCAGGTTGAAAAGGTTCTTCAAATGGCAATATTTGAAAAAGTGAAGCTCAGGCTTACCCTTACTGAAACGGATGTTCATGACATCATTAGCAGAGCCATTGAGAATTTTAAGTTGCAGGTCACCAACCACCATGGTTCGATTTTAACTGATTTTCAGGCTGATTACTCACTTGCAAGAATAGATGAGGTGCATTTTCTGAATGCAATTTCAAATCTGATTGATAATGCAATAAAGTATTCAAAAGAGAGGCCGGAGATAACCATATCCACAAGAAATAATAAAAAAGGAATTCTATTATCTGTCGAGGATCAGGGAATCGGAATCAGTAAGGAAAATCTTAAAAGAATTTATGATAAGTTTTACCGCGTTCCCTCTGGTAACGTTCACAATGTAAAAGGTTTCGGTCTTGGGTTAAGCTATGTAAAGAAAGTGATTGAAGATCATAGCGGAACTATTAAAGTGGAAAGTCAGCCTGGCAAAGGGACAAAGTTTACAGTTTTTATTCCAAATACGGGACGAACATGAAAAGTAAAAAAATCCTTCTGGCCGAGGATGATAATAACCTTGGGTTACTTCTCAGGAATTATCTCATTGCTAAGAAATATGAGGCAACGTTATGTATCAATGGCAGAGAGGCCCTTGAATCATTTCAGAAGAATGTATTTAATATTTGCATTATTGATATCATGTTGCCGGAAATGGATGGCCTCACTCTTGCTAAAGAAATCAGAAAAATAAACGATAATATTCCAATCATTTTTCTTACTGCCAGGAATCAGAAGGAGGATATTATTGAAGGGTTTAGAACCGGAGCAGATGATTATATTACCAAACCTTTTTCAATGGAGGAGCTCTTGTACAGGATAGAGGCCATTCTAAGAAGGGTTACAGAGCCGGTTGTACACAAAAAGGAGGAGCACTATTCGATCGGGGAATATTCATTTGATACCTTAAAACAGTTACTCTCATTTAAAGATCAGACAATTAAACTTACTACTAAGGAATCAGAACTTCTCGAATTACTTTGCAGCCATAAAAATGAAATTCTTGAAAGAAACTATGCACTGAAGGCAATCTGGATAGATGATAACTATTTTAATGCCAGGAGCATGGATGTATACATTACCAAGCTACGAAAGTATCTTAAAAAGGATTCATCTGTGAAGATCCTTAATGTCCACGGTAAAGGATACAAATTATTAATATAAAAATACCCTGACTAAACTTCATTTAGTCAGGGTAATCGTTTAGATTAGATTATAGGGTTATGGTTTATCTCTTAGAATATATCCCTATTTAACAGGAAGCTAAAGTAGTGATTTTTTCTAATTATCAAAGAAATTTAAGACAATCTTAAAATGATAAAGAATTTATTATTGTTGCAGAGAAGGTTAGTCAAGTTTTAATACAGCAAGAAATGCCTGCTGCGGCACCTCAACATTGCCGACTTGTCTCATTCTCTTTTTCCCTTTCTTCTGCTTTTCCAGCAATTTTCTTTTCCGGGTTATATCTCCACCATAACATTTTGCTGTCACATCTTTTCTGACAGCTTTTACAGTCTCCCTGGCAATTATTTTTGCACCTACTGCAGCCTGAATAGCTATTTCAAATTGTTGGCGGGGGATGAGTTCTTTCAGTTTGACACACATTCTCCGGCCGAAATCATAAGCATGACCCCGAAAAATAAGCGTTGAAAGAGCATCAACCATTTCACCGTTGAGTAATATATCAAGTCTGACCAGATCAGCTTTCTGAAAAGCAGTATAATAGTAATCGAAAGAAGCATACCCTTTTGAAATACTCTTCAGTTTATCATAAAAATCGAAGACTATTTCTGCAAGGGGCATCTCAAAAGTAATTTCAACCCTGTCTCTTGTGAGATAAACCTGATTTTTCAAAACACCACGTTTATCAATACAAAGTTTCATAATAGATCCGACATATTCCGACGAAGTAATTATCTGTGCAACTATATAAGGTTCTTCAATTCGCTCAATATAATTAACCGCCGGAAGTCCTGAAGGATTATGAACATCAATTTCTTCACCCCTGGTAGTAAATACTTTATATGAAACGTTTGGTACAGTTGTTATTACATCCATATCAAACTCCCGGGCAAGTCTTTCCTGAATTATTTCCATATGAAGCAATCCGAGGAAACCGCACCTGAATCCAAAACCAAGGGCAGCAGATGATTCGGGAATAAAAGAAAGTGAGGCATCATTCAATTGAAGTTTTTCGATAGAAGATCTAAGGTCTTCATATTCATCTGCATCAACTGGATAAATACCGGCAAAAACCATTGGCACAACATCTTCAAAACCTGAGATTGCCTTATCGCACGGATTATTCACCTGAGTTATTGTATCTCCAACTCTGACTTCAGAAGAGTTTTTGATACCTGAAATAATATATCCGACATCGCCTGTACCCATGAAATCCCTGGGATCTTGTTTTAATTTAAGAACTCCTATTTCGTCAGCATCATATTCTCTTCCTGTGCTCACAAATTTAACCCTGTCTCCTTTTCTGACAGATCCGTTGACTATTTTAAAATAGGCGATTATGCCCCGGAATGAGTTGAAAATGGAGTCAAATATGAGTGCCTGAAGCGGGGCATCCGGATCACCTGCGGGTGCCGGAATCTTAGTAACTATATCATTTAAAATCCGGTCCACTCCCATGCCTGTTTTGGCACTTGCTTCAATTATTGCTTCACGTGTGCAACCAACCAGATCAACTATCTGATCCTTAACTTCTTCAGGCATAGCGTTAGCCATGTCCATTTTATTCAGAACAGGGATGATCTCAAGGTTATGCTCAAGGGCCATATAGAGGTTTGAGATTGTTTGTGCCTGTATCCCCTGCGTGGCATCAATTACCAGCAAAGCACCTTCACATGCGGCGATTGATCTGGAAACCTCATATGAAAAATCGACATGCCCGGGAGTGTCAATCAGGTTAATATAATACTTCTTATCATCCTGAAAATATTCCATTTGGATAGCGTGGCTCTTTATTGTTATTCCACGTTCTCTTTCGAGATCCATATTATCAAGAACCTGATCCTGGAATTGTCTGTCTGTCAGAGTATTTGTTTTTTCAAGTAATCTGTCGGCCAGGGTACTTTTTCCATGGTCAATATGAGCTATTATGCAGAAATTACGGATATTATGCATTCGTCGGGCTTGCGTATAATCAGGTGCAAATATATAAAAATATCAGCTTTGGGTCATTAAAATAAAAGCCCTTCAGTTTCTTGATGAAGGGCTTTATATAGCAAATAAATGATTTTACATCATACCAGGCATTCCGCCACCCATTCCGGGTGCCGGGGATGCAGGGTGCTCTTCTTTCTCTTCAACAACAACTGCTTCGGTTGTAAGGAACATACCTGCAACGGATGCAGCGTTCTCGAGAGCAATTCTTGCAACTTTTACCGGGTCAATGACACCAGCTTCGAAAAGATTCTCATAATTGTCAGTCTGTGCGTTATAGCCGAAGTCATTTTTACCTGCTTTAACTGCCTGAACAACAACTGCTCCTTCTTTACCAGAATTGATTGCTATCTGACGTAATGGTTCTTCGATTGCTCTTTTTATGATCTCAATTCCGATAGTCTGATCTTCATTATCA
>Ga0208584_1000116_pt1 | contig 12102 bp, 14 predicted proteins | sample NGESurdeep072012_4_FD_184460 | JGI IMG/M metagenome (GOLD analysis project Ga0208584, IMG submission 184460) | Arctic peat soil microbial communities from Barrow, Alaska - NGEE Surface sample 415-1 deep-072012 (SPAdes) | ecosystem: Environmental > Terrestrial > Soil > Wetlands > Peat ...
CCAGGGACAACCTACTGCTGAAATAGATCAAGTTATAGATTCGGCAAGATCTCAACAAAAAGAAATTGGACGGCTGCAATGCGCCGTCGGGGAGTAAACAAATGAAAAAATACAAGATAGAAACAATAGTTGGCATCTTTGTCTTTTTGGGATTGCTCTGCATAGGGTACATGACCGTAAACCTCGGCAAAGTTTCTTTTTTTGGTGACGATTCTTATCCCATCATTGCCAAATTCATATCAGTAACCGGTCTGAGAGATGGTAACCCGGTTAATATTTTAGGTATCGAGATCGGACATGTGGAACGAATCACCATGGATCAGGAAAACCAGAAGGCGGTAGTGGAATTAAAGATCAAAAAAGGAATAAAGATATATGATGATGCCATCGCCTCCATTAAAACCGAAGGCCTGATGGGCGACAAGTATATCAGCATTGATCCCGGAGGTTCCGGTTCGCTTCTCGGACCTCGTGGGACCATCACGGAAACGCAGGCACCTGTGGACATATTGGACCTTGTTGGCAAATATGCATTTGGGGAAGTGAAAAAAGATAAGGACACGGAAACGGAAAAAAAATAGGTTATAGGAGGCTTAAGCAATGAAAAAACGAATCGTAGTATTTTGTGTATTGATAATTTTTGTATTGTCCATCCCGGTATACGCCGGAGTGCCGATGACCACGGCTGAAGCCTCTGTTAATAGAGTGCTCGATGTGCTACGCGATTCCAAGCTTAAAAGCCCGGCAGCCAAAGAAGCAAAGAAAGAGAAACTCCGGGTTATATACAAAGACATGTTTGATGAAATTGAATTTTCCAAGCGCACTCTGACGCGCAACTGGAGCAAGTTCAGTCCCGCCGAGCGCGTGGAATTTGTGAAACTCTTTGAGCAGATTCTGGAAAAATCATATATCGACAAAATTCTGGACTACTCGAACGAAAAAGTAGATTTCTATAAAGAAAACATGCTTTCCGACAATCAGGCTGAGATTCAGACGAAGATTGTTACTGCCTCCAAAGAAATTCCCATCTACTACCGGATGATCTTAAAAGATGGTAAATGGAAAGTATACGACGTTGTTGTGGAAAATGTGAGCCTGGTTCAAAACTATCGCACCCAGTTCAACGGTATACTGACAAAGAATACGCCTGAACAATTGCTGGAGATCCTGCGAAAAAAGGTAAAGGCACAATAGGAAGAAACAGACGAATTACAATTTCAAATCAAAGATGTTATCAAGGCGGTGGGAAAGATGCGCATCAGCTATATGAAAACTTACCTTACTTTGATTGTATTGTTCATCTTTCTGGCAGTGGGGTGCGCACACAGCCCCACCCCCTCTTCTACCGTTTTGCCACAAGCAAAATCTTCGCCCCAGCCGATTTTGCTTGCCTCCAACGAAGGTGAAATTCCGGCAAAATCGTCGAGCAAGACAGATGACGCAATCGATAATGAATACAAAGATGATCAGAATCTCGACTACGCCACCGATACTTTTAAGGAAGAAAAAGTAGAAATTGCCGACCCTCTGGAACCCTTCAACAGAGCCATGCATCAATTTAACGACAGGCTTTATTTCTGGGCGCTCAAACCCGTTGCGCAGGGATACAAAATAGTCGTTCCTGAACCAGCGCGGATCAGCGTGAAAAATTTCTTTTCTAACCTCGGATTCCCCTCCCGTTTCCTTAGTTGCCTGCTTCAGACGGACTTCAGCGGCGCGGCCACGGAAGCCGGACGTTTTACGATAAATACTATCTGGGGCATCGGAGGACTGCTTGATCCTTCTTCCAATAAAGAATTGGATCTCCAGAAGCAGGATACCGATCTGGGGCAAACACTGGGTGTCTATGGTGTGGGACAGGGTTTTTATATCGTCTGGCCGATACTTGGGCCTTCCAGTCCGCGTGATTCGATTGATATTGCCGGCGATTATTTCTTGTATCCCGTCTCTTACATTTATCCCTGGTACTCCTGGTTAGGAGTCTGGGGATATGAGAAAATTAATGCTACATCTTTGAGGATTGGTGATTATGAAGCTCTTAAAGATGCGGCCATCGATCCATACGTGGCGTTTCGTGATGCCTACATTCAATACCGGCTGAAGAAAGTTAAAGCGAGGAAAGCGAAACTGGCGCAATCCAAACCGCAGGAAGTGAATTCTACAACGGCTGATCCGGTATTGCCGGAAAAGGGAAATTAAATGAAGAAAGAAATTCTCATGAAAAATTTTCTGAGTATCTCGCTAACGGTATTATTAATTTTTTCAATTAACACAACTGCCGCAGCCGCAGGATTATTTGGCGCGCCTCAAACCGTTTCTAAAGAAGCCGGTGGATTAAATACCGCCATCGGGTACTGGTATCATGAAGATACATATACCAATGGTGCGGATCATATAATCAGGCAGAATGAAGTTTATTCGCAAGCGGCCTACGGCGCAAAAAATATTTGGGAAATATACGCACGAATCGGGGTATCGGATCTGAAAATTTTCGACGTGTTCAGTTCCACAGATGCTTCAACGACGACTAACAAAAATGATTTTGAAGAAAACTGGAAGTTTTTTGGAACTCTGGGAGCAAAGGGCTTTTACCCCATCAACAAAACATTCGGAATAGGCGCTTTTATTCAAGGAACATATTACTTCAGTAACTTCACGGACAATGTTGCGGGAACCAGTATCAGTATGCCTTTTACAACCGACCTGAAAGTGAAAAATCTCTGGGACATGAATTTCGGAATTGGATTTCAAGCGACCATTCCCGACGGTATCAAATTATATGCCGGCCCCTATATTTATTATTCGGAGGCAAAAGTATCTTTGGTCGCCAACATTCCCGGCCTTGAATACGCAACCGGAAATGTTTCAATTGAGAACAAGTCAATTGCCGGCGGATTTGCAGGAATCGATATCCCACTGGCTAAAGGATTTCACCTGAATATTGAAGGACAATATTCAGACAGGTTCTCTGCCGGAGTTACAGGGACTTATACATATTAATATTTTAATACTACATCGCCGTCTTTTTCACTTAGCCATGCTTTATAAAAATGATTGTCAAGCGCAATATGCTTGAAATTTTGATTTTAAAAAAGAAAGGCTATTGACCCCATAGGCCCTTTTTGGTATAGCGCAAAAGAATTAAAATCGGGCAGTGGTTTTGAAACCCTCCCGTCCAGCCAAAAATGATACAACAAAAATAACAGGGGGATAAATTATGGAAAAGCGATTGAAGGTGGCAACCATCATGCTTTATGTGTTTGCCGCTTTCCTTATCCTGTTCGGGCTGGTATATTTATTAAGTCCGAGGATAATGCCTTATCATGAGAGGTTTCTCGGCAAGACGTTTGAGGAGTTGGACCCGAAAACGGCTTACCTCAGTTTGGCTTCCTTGAAGGTGGTGGGTGCCCTTGCGTTATCCATGGGTATTGGTTTTGTCATGATGATCAGGTTTCAATTCAGCAGAGGGGATCGATACGCCTGGTGGATTATCTTGGTGATGTCGCTTGTAGCCCTAGTCCCAATTACCTTTATCACCTTTTCCATAGGGGGGGTGCATTCACCCGGATGGAGTATCGCGATCAGCATTCTGGTGATGTCTGTTGCAATGGCTATTTCAAAGGACGCTTTTAAAAAACCGTAACAGAAATCAGACCATCAGGGAAAGATAAAAATGAAAATTGTTTATTCATACTATGTATTGGATATCGTTCATAAAGGTCATCTCATGCTGATGAAAAACGCAAAGGCGATGGCCGGAGAAGACGGGAAACTGATTGTGGGAATCCTGACGGATGAGGCGGTTATGGAGAAAAAGCCCAAGCCTTTACTTTCCTTTGAAGACCGGATGGCGCTTGCGGACGCGATAAAATATGTGGATGTGGTGGTGGCCCAGGAAACCTACTCGCCATTGCAGAATGTAATGAGGATTAGACCGGATATACTGATTGAAAGTTCAAGTCACAATGAGAAGGACATTGAAAAGGCAAGGAAGGTTATGAAAGAAATAAACGGGAGCGTTATTGTATTTCCCTATTTCCCCGGCCAGTCCTCGACAAACATCAAGAATGAAATATCACGCATATCCAAAGGCAAAAAAAAATAAAAAATAAACTAAGAGGTGTGACAACCATGCGAATTGCGGATATCATGACGTCTTTGCGGATTATTATGACCCCTGTAATTATATGGCTCCTATTACATGACGAAAGGGTGGTTGCCTACTATCTTTTCGCCGCCGGAGCGATAACCGACACCCTGGACGGTTATTTTGCAAGAAGAAGCAAAAAGAAGGTGACGTACGGGCACAATTTTGATGCGCTGGCGGATTTTTTCTTCGGGTTTACGACGATATTTGTTGTTGTTTACGTGTTAAAGGCATGGCCGCTTCTGATCGTCACCCTGACGGGAATAGCCTTCTTTACCCCGATCATCATCCTTATCTCACGAAAAGCCGGGATTCTTGATATACCGCATCTGGAGACGAATCTGCTGGCTGCGGCGGTTTATCCAACGGTTATGGCATACATCATCGGCTGGCAATATGCCGGGATCGTGCTTCTTTTCACGGCGGTTGTAATGCTTCACTACATGTGGAAGTATATCGTGTATGTGCGCAGCCTTTACCAGGAGAAGACGTCCTGATCAACGGTCATTTCTTTTTTGTAAACATGGCTTTGATTTTGTCCTTGAAATGGTTATAAAGGTATAATCCAAGGACAAACCCGAGAATCAGTAATTGAGGCAGGGTGATGCTGTGCCCCTCCTCGGTGGCTGCGAAAACCGCCTGTGGAAACGCCAAATAAAAAAGTGCTGCTGTAAGAATGACTGTTGTAATGGTTATTAAATGTTTCATACATAATCCTTTCTATATACCTTTACTTTAATCCTAACTGCCGCCAGAACATCATGGCAAGCCAATCTATCGCCCGGTTGGGCAGAGCCCAGGTAAGAAAAGCGGCCAATCTGGCATCCCAGCCGACGATGTAACGTGTCCCGGGCCTTTTTGCCGTGAGCGCCCGGGCAACCGTCCTGGCAACCGCATCAACGGAAACCGCAACCATTTTTATCCTTTTTTTATTTTTAAGGATTTCAACGACCCCGTTGATGGTGGAGCCATAGAGGTCAAAAGCCTCCTGCGGGAAATTTTTTGCCTTGATTGCCGCTACTGTCTCGGCTTTGTCCCACATGGGGGTATAGACGATTCCGGGTTCGATGATTGAAACCGGGATTTTCCAGGGTTTAAGCTCCAGTCTGAGCGAATCGGTGATGGCTTCAAGAGCGGCTTTGGAGGCTGAATACGGAGCCAGGTAGGGTTGGGGCATGATGCCGGCGATTGACCCCATGTTTACGATGCGGCCATGCCCCTTCCGGATAAGGGGCAAAAACGTCTGGGTGACGGCGATGTGCCCGATGAGGTTGACCTCCAGCAGGTTGCGGATTTCAGCGATGGGAAGAAACTCCAAGAGGCCGCTCGCGGTAACAATGCCCGCATTGTTAACCAGACCCGCCAGACCGGAACCGCCCACCTCACCGGAGACAAACTTCAAGGCGGAAGCGATGGATCCTGAATCGGTGATGTCTATGAGAACCGGGGTGAGTCTATCGGAGGCGTTTTTCCTCAAGGCGTTGCCGTCTGCTTCCCTGCGCACCCCGGCAAAGACTTTAAACCCTATGCTGTCCAGATAAAGCGCGCAGGCCTTGCCTATCCCGGTTGAGGTTCCGGTTATGAGAATCGCGCGTTTCCCTTCTTCTCGGCTCTCGGGCATTGACATGGCCTCCCCCTAAAAAATATTTCTGAATAAACCGCATGAATTGTGGCTTAATACCCTTAAGCTTTTTCTTTGTCCAGATAAAATTTGACGGCCGCTGGGTAAGTTTTTTAAAAAAAATACATCTTTAGGATGATTTACATCGGCCTGTGAATGGGGTATTTAGCATAATCCGATGGTATTGGTCCAATTAACCTTGAGTAAATAAACGTCTATTTAAAAAGGGTGATCTGTTAATGAAAAAAGAAGAAGCGGCAAAGGAATTGTTGAAACAGACCAAAGAAAAGGAAGAAACCCTTCACGAGTTGCTCAACCAGCCGTTGAGTTTTATCCAGAAGGCTCTGGTGGATGGACTTTATACATTTTATTTTGATGTGCTCGGGAAGAAGCCCAAAATCGACGAGGACGCGGTAAGGCGGGCACGGGAAACATTTAAAAAGTATTTTCCCGACAAAGTCGAGGAGATGCTTGCACAGCTCCTTGAGGACCCGGAGGGCTATCAGCAGAAAGTAGTAGCGTTTGAGAAAATATGCCCCCCTGTCTTTGTTGATTTTCCCACAGACCCAAGCTATTACCGCGTCATCATCAGTGACCCCTCGCGTCAACTTCAAGAGGTTCTGACAAGACTGGCCCTTTTTTCAAATTTTCCATCCTCCAACGGTAAGTATTCTGCCCTTGATGTGGGCACCGGGTATGGCCGGCTCGCCATGGTTATAGAAGACACATTGCGCACTCTTTACGCGGGAGGGAAGGGCTACAGGGTCTTTGGCCAGGATATATTGGAAGGCAACATAGAAGCAGCAAAAAAATTAAACAAAGAGACGGGATCGGAGATCACCTTTTTTACGCGTGATATGAATCAAATCCCCTTTCCGTCGGATTCATTAAACCTTGTCAACACGACCGACGCATCCTATCTTAACTTCAGGCACAGAAGGCCGTTTTATATCGCCGAGATCGCAAGGGTCCTGCGCCCTGACGGCGGGGTATGCTGCATAACCAATCCGAATGAGCACACTACCCTAAAGGAGTATAACTATTTAATGATGCGGACCAACTACAGGACCTATTTGAATCCTGTTAATATCATGAAGGCCATGGTTCTCGGCAAATGCTCCATATATATAGACGCCCTTTCAAAGGCCAGGCCCGACTGGGCGCTGACAACCACCGAGGACATGACTAATTTATTAAAAAGGGTATTAAAATCAGACGTTATCAATGTCAACAACTGGCCGAAAAAGGGCGGCCTGTCAATATACAGCGGGATTACCTTTGCGATTAACGACAGCACAAAAAAGCAGATCGACAAGTACACAAAATTCCGGGAGCGCCAAAAAGCGGCAGAGCAGTGGTTTGATATGTAAGGTGTGAAATCGGGCCGGGGCCGGATTTTTATACTTGAATACGCCTAGTATTTACCCTGTATTAACTCCGCAAATAATGCTATTGCAAATATCTTATTGACATAATATTATCATAATCAAGAAAATCTCTATAAATAGTCAGAGAATAAGGAGGACTTTATGGCATTAAACACGGTAATTGAGAGCTTGGGAGTGTATTACCCCGATGGTAGGCTCAGCACAAAGGAACTTGTTGATGGATGCAGGGTAAAGCCTATCATTGATATTGAGGATTTAACCGGGATAAAGACCCGCCCCGTGGTTGCTGATAATGAATATGCCCCGGATCTGGCCCGGGAGGCGGCAACCCGGTGCTTTGAGATCTCCAAATATCAGCCTGAGGATATCGATTTGGTCATCTGTACCAATATTTCCCGCTACAACGGCCCGAACTTCAGGGCCGATTTTGAACCCTGCACCGCCGCCTTGCTTGCCCGGGATTTTGATTTTGGCAATGCGATTATCTTTGATGAGCCCAACGCCTGCGCCGGAATGTTCACCGCCCTTTATATCATGGATGCCTACCTGAAGGCCGGGTTTATCAAAAGGGGAATGGTGATCAGCGGTGAAGCCACGACCTGCCTTTCCCGCACCGCGCAGAAGGAGATTAGCGCCCCCTTTGATCCGCAGATGGCTTGTCTTACCTTGGGTGATGCAGGGGTGGCTTTTATCCTTGAGCAAACGGATAATCCAGAGATTGGATTTCATAACATGGATATCTATACAGTTGCACAACACTGTGACTACTGCACCGGTACCTACACCAGGGAGCCACATGGCGGATTTGTCATGTACACGGATTCCATTAAAATTCACCAGGTCGCCATCGGCATGACCGCGGAGCATGTGGGACGGATGGTCAAAGGAACCAAATGGGAAAACAGCGAAAACCATCATTATATCATGCATCAGACCGGGACAAGGGCCATCAAAACGACCCGGAAAAGCATTAATGACTGGGTGGGAACAGAGGTTTGTTCCGAGAAGAATACCATCGTCAATGTTACCGAACGGGGAAACGGGGCATCGACCGCCCATTTTGTCGCCCTGTGGGATCATATAAGAAACGGGGCCATACAATCAGAGGAGAACATACTTTTTGCGGTTCAATCATCCGGGATCAACCTGGGAGTTGGCCTGTATACCCTGGATGATCTACCGGAACGGATAATGAACTGGAGCAGAATGGAACAACCAGAAGCAATCAAAAAAGCTATGTAGGGTAGTGCCATGGGAATTACAATCAATAGCATCGGGTTATTTGAAAATAAGGATAAATCTGTAAAAACCTCACTTGAACTGTGTAGGCGAGCTGCTGAGCCCTGTATCGAGCAGTCCGCCTACAGCAAAGAGGATATCGGACTGGTGGTCAGCGTTTCCGTTTATCGGGATGATTTCACCTACGAGCCGTCATTTTCGACCTTTATTCAGAATGATCTCAAAATCAACCACGACAAGACGGACTCTTTAGGACCCAAGACACTTTCCCTTGACGTATTGAACGGAGCCATGGGTTTTTTAAACGCCTGTCAATTATGCTCCGCCATGATAACAGCCGGAAAGGTTAAGGCCGGGCTCGTGGTCAGCGGTGATCTTGTCGACGAAAATGTCAGTGAAAAAGGGGATCCCCCGGATATTTTTCCCACCGGCGCCGCCATGCTGCTTTCCGGGGAGAAGAACGGCGGCTCAGGATTTAAGACTTTTTATTTCAAAACATTCACGGAAATGCAGGATGCCTGCGAGTCATACATGTTTCATGATCAAGATCATATGACCTTGATATTTAAGAGGGATCCGGCAGTCGAAGATATATACCTCCGGGCGGTATCGATCGGGGTCTCTAAATTCCTAAAAAGAGAAGCCGTTGGGCTGGATGACTTTGACATGATCATCCCTTCCCAGATTTCTTCCGGGTTTATCACAAAAATGGCCGGCATCCTGGGCGTAAAAAGGGAAAAGATGATTGATGTCACCCGGGAAGGGGGAAATTTATTTAACGCCTCGCTTCCTGCGGCCATGGATTATATATTTAAACACAACCCGCCAAAGCCGGGGCAAAAGGCCCTTATCATCAATGTTGCTTCCGGGATACAGGTTGGCTGCGCTGTATATGAGTTTTAATTAAGAATCGCAGGCGGCAATTATTTTTGTTTGTTTGATATTTTGAAACCGCGAGAATCGAGATAGTTCATGATATGAGGGCATTCTGTGTACCAGTATGGTCTCAATTCTTTTTTTGTCGCAAGAACTTCAAAAAGATTTTTTTGTTTTCACAATAGACGTAGGGATTATAGAAGTTGAGAATAATGATGCGTTTGTCCCTTGGAAAAAATTCACGCACAGGCCAAAGAGAAGGGCACGAAGAAATCTGTAAAGAGTTTAAGTGTTTCCCATAATCAATTTCTTAAATATTGCATTAGTTTAATTTTATTCTCAGCAGGGGATGATCTTGGGCGGCCGAGATCTTTTCGAGCACCTTTTTTCACTCGAATTTCAAGGAGTCCGAGGTCTTTTGTGGTGATGAATTCTTCCACTGCTTTTATAAGTTCTTCCGCAGTTGTTGCCAACCATGTTTTTTGATAGCCACATGCTTTTACAATTTTTCCAAAATCGACTTTGAATCCGCACGTTGGCTGACCTCCGACTGAATCATGAGCGCCGTTATTGATAACAATGTGTTTTAGGTTTGTAACACCTGATTCAGCAATAGTGGTGAGTGCGCCCATGTGCATGAGCATGGCGCCGTCGCCGTCGATGCAAAAAATAGTTCGATCTGGTGCGTGGAGCGCAATCCCGAGTGCAATTGAGGAGGCATGTCCCATGGAGCCAACAGTGAGAAAATCAGAATCTCCTTTTTGGCCCATCTTGATTCTGCTTTCATAAAGTTCGCGTGATGCCATGCCTGTGGTTGAGACAAAAACAGAATTATTGATTGTTGATGTGATTTTTAAAATGATTTGAATGGCCTCTTCACGAGTTAGTGAATAAGGAGATGGCGTTGTATTTTTTTTGAGAGCTTCGTATGGCTCAAAGGTATCTTTTCGAATGACGAGTGCGTAGGGTGCCTTTGAGGAATGCATAAACTCAAATGCTTTTTTTATCGCCGCTTCGGCGTCAACGAATTCTTGTGGAAGAACTGCGTATGAAATCCCCAGCGTTTTAAGTAACTCTAATGTAATTTCGCCTTGTTTGACATGTTGTGGTTCATCTTTGACTCCTGGTTCTCCACGCCAACCGATAATGAGCAGCATGGGAATGCCGTAGACTTTTGGATCTGCAAGCGAGGTCAGAGGATTAACGGCATTTCCTTCACCAGAGTTTTGCATATAGACGAGTGCGGGTTTATTTGTGGCGAGATAGACACCGGCAGCAAGTCCTACGGCCACGCCTTCATTTGCTGTAATGAAATTCTTATTTAAAGGCACATTGTCTTTGAGATAGGCGCAAAAGGACTTTAAAAGGGAATCTGGAACTCCACAGTAGAATTCCGTTCCTTTGCTCGTCAGAAGTTCGAAAAATTTGGCACAGTTCAACATAGAGAAATCCGCTAAACTTTATTGGGTAAAATTTTCAAAATTTCTGAGACAGACATACAATGCTCATTCGATGCTTCAAATGCTCGTTCATTTCGGAGAATAGATTCTGCTGCTTTTACCATTGCAGGATAAGCTGCGCGAAGGAGGTGGTTTGCGTAAATTACAATATTGACGCCAGCTTCAACTAACTCTTTTTCGTAAATTTGGCAGTATGTTGTAGGAACGACAATGAGTGGAACTTTCTTTTCAAATTTTTGATATTCCTTACAAAATTGTAAAATTTCTGATTGATCTTTTGCTTGACTGTGAATCATTATGCCATCGGCACCGGCTTTCATATAGGCAAAGGCGCGAGTAAGGGCATCGTCCATTCCTTTTTTCAGAATGAGGCTTTCGATGCGCGCGATAATCATGAAATCATTTGTAACTTGAGCTTTTTTACCGAGGGAAATCTTATTGCAAAAAGCCTCAATGGAATCTTGAGTTTGTGAAACATTAGTTCCAAAGAGTGAATTCATTTTGAGACCTGTTTTGTCTTCAATAATAACAGCGGAAACTCCAAGCCTCTCAAGCGTTCGAACTGTATAGGTAAAATGTTCTGTGATGCCTCCGGTATCGCCGTCAAAAATCATGGGCTTCACTGTAACTTCAAAGATGTCATTGACGGTTTTAAGCCGTGACGAGAGGTCGACCAGCTCAATGTCTGGACGGCCGTGAGCTGTTGATTCTGTTAAGCTGCTGAGCCAAATGGCATCAAATGATCGAGTGCCCCTTACTGGATCTTTAACCTCTGTTTTTTCTACAATAAGAGCACTTAACGCATTATGGGCCTCAGAAACGCGCACAATATTTTTAACACTTAAGAGACGACGCAATTTTGCCAAACGAAGTTGTGGTGTTGTTCCAATTTCTCGAAGATGGACATGAAGTTCAGTTGAAGAGATACCTTTTGTGTATTCAGGTTCAACCATTTGGCCGCCCCACTCTGCAAGAATGGCAATGGCCTTGGCACGCACATCTTTGAGTGGCCCTTCGCGCCAATCCGTTCCGTGAACCATATAATCAGGTTTATATTTACGAAGATTGGCCTCGTAATCCGGAGTCTCTTGCATGACGACCTGATCGACGCCTTTAACATTTTCAATCACAGCTTTGCGCTGTTCATAACTCATGAAGGGAAGTCTTTTATAGGAAGCAATGGCTTTATCTGTAAAAAGGCCAACCATCACTTCGCCGAGTTCTTGCGCAACTTTAATAATATTCAAATGCCCAGGATGAATAAAATCAACAGCCATGGGAACATAAACGAGTTTTTTCTTTTGTGTCATATCAGAAACTCCATTATTGAATACATGTTGGACAAAGTCGCAGTCCTTCCAGATTTCCTTC
>Ga0208584_1000118_pt1 | contig 12088 bp, 7 predicted proteins | sample NGESurdeep072012_4_FD_184460 | JGI IMG/M metagenome (GOLD analysis project Ga0208584, IMG submission 184460) | Arctic peat soil microbial communities from Barrow, Alaska - NGEE Surface sample 415-1 deep-072012 (SPAdes) | ecosystem: Environmental > Terrestrial > Soil > Wetlands > Peat ...
GGGCGCTGCAGCAGGCGCGCCTGGCGAGCCGGCCCCTCTGGGGGCGTTGGCTCGGCGGGGTCCCCGCGACCGGCGCCGCCCGCGCCGCTTTATGGCTGCTCGCCGCCGCCGCCGCCGCGGTTGCGGCCGCCGGCCCCAGGTGGGGCAAGGCGGACCTCGCGACGGGCCGCGGGCTGGACGCCGTGATCGCGCTCGACGTGTCGGCCTCGATGCGCTGTGCCGACGTCGCCCCCGACCGCCTGGGCCGGGCCACGCACGTGGTGCGGCAGGCGCTCGAACGGACGCCGCAGACGACGTGGGCGCTTGCCGTGGGGGCCGGGAGCGCGCGGCGGGAGGTGCCGCTCACCACGGACGCCGGCTCCGTCGCAGCGGCCCTCGCCGGCCCCAACTTGGGCCAGGGGCTGGCCCCGGGCTCGAACCTCGCGCTCCTGCTCGCGACGGCAGCCTCGATGCTCGACGCCGGCGGCCCCGCCCGCGTCGTCGTCCTCGTCTCCGACGGCGAGCAGCTCGAGGGCGACGCGGCCGCGATGGCGCAAGGCCTGCGGCGCAGCGGGGTCGCGATCGTGACGCTGGTGGCCGGCACCGAGAACGGCGCGCCGGTGCCGCGCCGGACGGCGGACGGCACCGCCGTCTACGTGCGGGATCCGGCCGGGGCGCTGGTGCGCTCGCGCGCCCATCCGGAGCTGATGCGCACCCTCTGCGCCGCTCCCGCCGACGCCATCGACGCCGGCTCGGCCGACGCCGCCCGTTCCCTCGCCGGCGCGCTGGCGCAGGCGGTCCGGACGAGCGCGCACGAGACCACGCCGGTGCGCTCCGCGCCGCCGGCGCTCGCCGCGGCTCTGCTGGCGACCGCGTCGTTCCTGCTCTGGCCGTGGCGCAAAAGCGCCGCCGCGCTGCTGCTCCTGGTCCCGGCCACGCTCGGTGCGGCGCCGCTGCCGGCGCCGGCCCCACCGTGGTGGCAACGCATCCTCCCCGGGAGCGCCGCGGTGCTGGCGCGGCGCGGCGAGGCTGCGCTCGAGCGCAACGCGTGGGGCGAGGCGAGCCGCGCCTATGCCGAGGCCCTGGCGCTGCGTCCCGGCGACCGCGGCTTGCGGCTGGCGTGGGCCACGGCGGCGTCGCTCGCGGGCGAAGACGCCGGCGAGGCCGCGCTCGAGGACCTCGCCCGGGTCCCATCGCTCGCGGGTACCGCGTGGTACGACCTCGGGACGGTGCGGCTGCTGCGCGACGATCCGGCCGGCGCCGTGCAACCGTTGCGCCGGGCCGTGCAGGCGGATCCGGCGCGCGCCGAGGCGTGGCGCAACCTCGAACTCGCGCTGGCGCGCAGCCGCGCCCAGGCAAGCGCCGAGCCTGCCCCCGCCCCGAACGACGCGCGCAGCCGGGCGAGGCTCGTCGAAGCCGCGGCCCGGGCCGCGCTCGTCCCGGCACCGCGCGTCGCTGCAGCCCCGGCCGGCGCGGCGACCGGAGGGGACTGGTGATGCGCGCCGCCCTGATGGCGCTCGCCGTCGCATGCCTGGCCGCCGCCGCCGCGGCCGCGCCGGTGGCCCACTTCGCCCAGGGCACGATCCCGGGGACGATCCGCTACCAGGTGGTGAGCGAGGGCCCCGCCGCCGGCGACATCAGCGGCACGCTCGGCGACCTCACCAACCTGGAGGTGCTCGCCGGGCCCGTGCTCGCCCAGGAGATCACCTGGCGCGGGGCGGAACCGGTCGCGACCACCGTCCTGACCTGGGTGCTGCGCGCCCGGATGCTCGGGCCGATTACGGTGGGTCCGACCCGGGTCCGGTTCGGCGACAGCGAGGTGTTCACCAACGCGGTGAGCGGCAACGCCCTCGCCGGCGGGCGCCGCGGGGGGGAACGTCCGGAGCTGTTCACGCAGCTCTCGAGCGCGAAAGTTGCGGTAGGCGAACCGCTGATCGTCCAGTTCTTCGTCGCGGCGCCGCCCGAGGCGAGCGGCGAGGGGTGGGATGTGCAGGCGTCGTTCCCCGACAGCTGGAGCGAGCGCATCCCCGCAGGCGGCGCGCCGCCGGCCGAACGTGGCGGGCTGCCCCCGGGACTGCTGCCGCTGGCGGGCTGGCTGGTGATCCCGGTCCACGCCGGACGGCTGGAGATCCCGCCGGCGGTCGCCCGCGCCGCCGACTGGGGCGCGGAGCCGGACAACCCGGGAGCGCCGGCGCTCACCGCGACCTCGCGGCCGCTGAACGTCGAGGTCGCGGAGCTTCCTCCCGCACCGGCGCCGTTCTTCGGGGCCGTGGGCGACCTCGAGTTCTCGCGCCGGCTGGTCGAGGCCGACGCGGCCGGCGGCGACCTCGCCTCGGTCGAGGTCAGCGTGCGCGGCGCCGGGAACCTCCCGCTCCTCGAACCGCCGCCGCTGCCCCTCCCGGCCGGGGTGCGCAGCTTCGAGCCCGAGGAGTCGCATGCGTGGAAGCCGTCCCGGCACGGCCTCGTGGGGTGGCGGCGCTGGCGGATCCCGATCGAGGCGCAACCGGGCACGTACGAGCTGCCGGAAGTCACGTTCTGCACCTACCGCCCAGACCGCAGTTACGTCAGCCAGACGCTGCCGGCACTCACGCTCGCGGTGCGGCCTCCCGCCGCTGCCGCCCCGGCCGCGGCGCCGCTCCGCCGCGATCCGGCGCCGCTGCTGCCGGCCGCGGCGATCGCGGCCGCTGCGTTCCTGGCCGGGGCGGGGACCGTCCTCGCGGCGCGGGCGTGGCGCGGCGGAGGCGGCCGGCGCCCGAGCGCCGACGCGCCCGCCGAGCTGCGCGAGTTGCAGCTCGCGGTGCAGGCGTGGGCGCGGTCGCGGTACGGCGTCGCCGCGGCGGACACGCCGGACGCCCTGACCGCGGCCGGCTGCCCGCCGGCGGACGCGGCGGAGGCGGCCGCCCTCGTCAGCGCCTGCGAGCGGCTCCGGATCGCCCCGGGCCTCGGCGATCCGGCCGATACCATTCCGGACCTGCGCCTGCGCGTCGGCCGTCTGACCGCGACAGCCGCCCGGGCCGCTGCTAGACTTGAAGGGTGACGACCACCCCGCCAAGGATTTGCGTGCTGCCGGCGGCGGAACTCGAGACCTTTCTGGAACGCTACCGGCACGACACCGGCGTCCCCGAGACGATGGACCCGGGGAGCTTCATCGAGGAAGTGCTGCAGCGCGCCAACGCGTTCGTCCCTTCCGAGGCGGGCTCGGTGCTGCTCGACCACCCGTTCGAGCGCGCCGGCGACGCCGTCGGGACACAGCTCTACTTCATCGCCACTTTCGGCCCTTCGGCCGACGCCCTGCTGGGCGCCAGCATCCCCACGACCGAAGGCGTGGTCGGCCACGTCTATCGCAACGGCGAGTCGCACCTCGTCGCCGAATCCGGCAGCGACCGGTTCTTCTACTCGCGCTTCGACGAGACGCACGCGTTTCGGACCGCGAGCCTGCTCGCGGTCCCGATCCGGATCGAGAACAGCGTCTGCGGCGTGCTCGAGATGGTGAACCGCCTCGACGGAAAGCCGTTCGACGAACGCGACCGCGCGCTCCTCGAGATCTTCGCGTCGTACACGTCGGTGTCGATCCAGAACCTCCTCGACGCGCGGCGCGCGGGCGCCGCGGCGCTCAGCGACGATCTTACCGGTCTGGCCAACGACCGCTTCTTCCACCGGCGCCTCGCGGAGGACCTGGAACACGCCGACGCCGCCTCCGGGCGGGTGGCGCTGCTGTTCACGGACCTCGACAACTTCAAGAGCGTCAACGACCGCCACGGACACCTCGCAGGCTCCCAGGTTCTCAAGGAGGTCGGGTACGTCCTGCGGCGGGTCGTCCGTTCGCCGCGCGTCACGCTCGCCCGCTACGGCGGCGACGAGTTCGTGATCATCCTGCCCGGGTTCGACACGCCGGCGGCGGTCCAGGTGGCCGAGGAGATCCGGGAGGCGATCCGCTCGCAGGCGTTCCTGCGTGGGAGGTTCTCCTGGGCGAGCGGCCCGGTGGACTTCCGTGGGCCGCTCACCTGCTCGGTGGGGGTGGCGGTCTACCCGGACCACGTGCCCCGCCTCGGCAGCTCCGATCACCGCCGCAACCAGCTCCTGCGCGCCTCCGACCAGGCGATGTACGCGGCGAAGGCCGCCGGCAAGGACCGGGTCGTGCTGAGCACCCCGGAACCGGCCACGTCAAAATGACGCCATCGCCGACGGCGTAACGACCACAGTCGCGCAAGGAGTGGCACGGAACTTGCTGCCACCACCGACGGGGCGGGCGCGCCCGACCCCGAGAGGAGCCTGGAATGAACACATCCAACAAACGTCAACGAGTTCTCTCGATGAGTGCGGTTGCGGTCGGCGCAACCGTCTTGGGTCTGGTGCTGGCGGGAGGGTTGGGCCTGACGCCGCACACCGTGGCCCGTGAGGCCGCGCCGTCAGCCGCCGCGGCCGCCCCGTGCACGCCGCAGACCGGCTATCCCGACTTCGCCACCCTCGCCGAAAAGGTCAACCCCTCGGTCGTGTCCGTCTACACCGAGGAAGTGGTCAAGCCCCAGGAGATGCGCCGCTTCCACGGCGACATGGATCCGTTCGAGTTCTTCTTCGGCCCGGGCTCTCCCGGCCCGAACACGGGACGGCCGCAGAAGCGGGCCGGGGCCGGCAGCGGGTTCTTCATCTCGAGCGACGGTCTGATCGTCACCAACAACCACGTCGTCGAGGGCGCCGACAAGGTGTGGGTCCGGATCGCGGAGGGCAGCGACCGCGTCGAAGCCAAGATCGTCGGCCGCGACTCCGCGACGGACGTGGCTCTCATCAAGATCGATGCGACAAAACCGTACGCGCCGCTGCCGCTGGGCGATTCCAGCACGCTGCGCGTGGGCGACTGGGTCATGGCGGTGGGGAACCCGCTGGCCATGGAGCACACCGTGACCGTCGGCGTGGTGTCGGCGAAGAACCGCACGCTCGGTCTCTCGGAGGCCACGCGCTCGTTCGAGGACTTCATCCAGACCGACGCCGCGATCAACCTGGGCAACTCGGGCGGTCCGCTCGTGAACCTGTGCGGCCAGGTGGTCGGAATGAACACGGCGATCAACGCGGCCGGGCAGAACCTCGGGTTCGCGATCCCGGTCAACACCATCAAGTCGGTGCTCCCGCAGCTCAAGGAAAAGGGCAAGGTCATCCGCGGCTACCTCGGCGTGAGCATCTCGAACCTCGACCAGAAGGCCCAGGAAGCGTTCAAGCTGCCATCCCGCAACGGCGCGCTGGTCCAGAGCGTCAGCCGGCCCGGGCCGGCGGACAAGGCCGGCATCAAGGCCGGCGACGTGATCATCGCGGTGGACGGCATGCCGGTGAAGGAAACCCGCCAGCTCATCGACCACGTGTCGGCGATCGCCCCCGGGAGCAAGACCGAGCTCGAGGTGATCCGCGACGGCAAGCGCCAGACGATCTCGGTTGTGCTCGGCGAGCGGCCGGATGCAGAGGGCGACCAGACGGCTTCGACTCCGACGGACAACACCCCGAGCTCCAAGCTGGGCCTCAAGGTCGATGACCTCTCGACCCGCGCAAGGCGGCAGTTCGAGGTGCCCAGAGAGATCGAGGGCGTGGTGGTGACCGACGTCTCTGACTCCTCGCCGGCCGACGAAGCGGGGCTGCGCCCCGGCGACATCGTCATGCGCATCGACTCGCACGACGTGACCTCGCAGCAGGAGTTCACGGACGCGCTCTCGGCGTTGCGCTCCGGCGCCATGGTGCGCCTCTACGTCTACCGGCCGCAGACCGAGCAGAAGAGCTTCGTGTTCCTGCGCCTGCCGTAGGACTCGTCCTTCCTGACTCAGAGGGCCGCCCGGCTGGGCGGCCCTTTTGTTGTCTGCGGGGCTTGCGCGGCCGCGCCATCGTGTAAAATCATTGGCAGTCATGTCCGCAGCCGGCACGGTGCTGATCGTCGATGACCAACCCCAGAACCTCGAGGCGATGCGGGACGCTCTCCTGCCGCTCGGCTTCGAGGTCTGGCAGGCGCTCGAAGGGGCAAGCGGCCTGCTGCTCGCGCGCGAGCGGCAGCCCGACGTGATCCTCCTCGACGTCATGATGCCCGGCATCGACGGCTTCGAGGTCTGCCGCAGGCTCAAGGCCGACGAGGAGACGCGGCTGCTGCCGGTCGTGTTCCTCACCGGCCTCGACTCCAGGGACGCCCGCCTGAAAGGCCTGGAAGCCGGCGCGACCGATTTCCTCACCAAACCGTTCGACCTCGTCGAGCTCGAGGTCCGCGTCCGCAACCTGGTGAGCTTCCGGCGCCTCACGCAGGACCTCGACGACGCGGAGAAGATGCTGTTCGCCGTCGCGCGCGCGGTCGAGGCGCGCGACGAGGGCACCGGCGACCACTGCGACCGACTGTCGCTGCTCGGGGCCAGGCTCGGCCAGCACATGGGCCTCGACCCCGAGGCGATCAAGACGCTGCGGCGCGCCGGTTACCTGCACGACATCGGAAAGATCGGCATCCCCGACGCGGTCCTCCTCAAGCCCGGTAAACTCGACGAGGCGGAATGGCTGGTCATGCGCTCGCACGTCGAGATCGGGGTGCAGATCTGCGCGCCGCTGCGCACGTTGCGGCCGGTGCTGCCGGTCATCCGCCACCACCATGAGCGGCGCGATGGCAGTGGCTACCCGGACGGGCTGTCCGGCGACGACATCCCGCTGCTCGCCCGCGTCTTCCAGGTCGTGGACGTGTTCGACGCGGTCACCAACGACCGTCCGTACCGCAAGGCGCTCTCCGCCAGAGACGCGCTGGCGGTACAGCGGGAGGAGACGGCGCGCGGCTGGTGGGACCGCGAGGTCCTCGAGGCGTTCGCGGTCATGATCGGACAGCCGGGGAGTTGACAAAGGCGTTGACACAAAGGGCTTGACGGGTTGGCAGGCCCCGGGTTGTGCGCTACACTATCGGGGACGCGAAGGTGCGGATGCGGTGTTCACTCCCGCCGGTTCCCGCGCGTCGCGTGCTGGCTTGCCCCCGTCACCGCTGCGCCGTGGCTGTGCAGGCGGCGCCTGGGTGAGCCAAGGAGCCTGACAAGTATGGTCGAAGAGTTCAACGACGCCCCCGCGTCCCCTGCCCAGGAGTCCAACGAGGCTGCCGGCTCGGGCCGGCGCCGCCGGCCGCGCCGGCGGCGCGGCCGCCGTCACCCCACCTCGCCCGCAGCGCCGGCCGCGCCGTTCGAGGGTTACCTCTGGCGCCGTGACGACGGCAAGGCGTTTCTGCTCCCGGCGACCACGAGGTTTCACCCGACCGGCGAGGACCCGGCACTCGACGGCGCGCTGCTGTCCCGCTGGCACCTCGAGAGCGGGTTGCACCTGACCGCGTCGGTGCAGCCGCCCAACGGGCACCAGCGCCCGGCGGTCGTCGAGATCACCGCGATCGAGGGGCTTCCGCCCGACGAGTACCGCCAGCGCGCGATGCCGTTCTCCGACCTCACCTCGATCGACCCCACACCGCGCTTCAAACTCGAGACCGACCCCACCGTCCTCGAACCCCGCGTGATCGAGCTCATGGCGCCGATCGGCAAGGGCCAGCGCTGCCTGATCGTCGCGCCGCCGAAGGCGGGCAAGACCACGCTGCTGCAGCAGCTCGCCCACGCGATCGGAGTCAACCACCCCGAGGTCCAAATCTTCGTGCTGCTGGTGGACGAGCGCCCGGAAGAGGTCACCGACTGGAAGCGCAACATCATCAAGGGCGACGTCTATGCATCGTCATCCGACGAATCGATCCAGAGCCACATCGAGATCTCCGAGATGGTTCTCGAGCGCTCACGCCGCCTGGTCGAACTCGGCGGCGACGTCGTGGTGCTGATGGACTCCCTCACCCGCATGTCGCGCGCGTACAACAACAACCAGAAGAGTTCGGGGCGCATCCTTTCGGGCGGTATCGACGCCCGCACCATGGAGAAGCCGCGGCGGTTCTTCGGCTCGGCGCGCAACATCGAGCACGGCGGCTCGCTGACGATCATCGCCACCTGCCTCGTGGACACCGGCTCGCGCATGGACGAGGTGATCTTTCAGGAGTTCAAGGGCACCGGCAACATGGAGATCGTCCTCACGCGCGACCTCTTCGAGCGCCGGATCTTCCCGTGCATGAATATCCCTCAGTCCGGCACACGCAAGGAGGAGAAGCTCTACTCGAAGGATCAGGTGGAGCGGATCTACCTGTTGCGGCGCGCGCTCGCCGCGCTGCCTCCCCACGAGGCGATGCAGGTCATGCTCACCAAGCTCAAGCAGTACCGCACCAACGAGGAGTTCCTCGCGAACATCCAGACCAGCGCGCGGTAGCGGCTTCCCGGCCGCCCCGGCACGGCGCGCGGGGCGTGCGGCGCGCGCAGGCTGCAAACGGAAGGGCCCGCCACGAAGGCGGGCCGGAAATCCGCGGGATCGAAACACCTACCGGGGCGGCTGGATCACGATGTGGTACGTGACCGTGATCCAGGTCTTGACCCGCGTGCCGTCCTTCGTCGCCGGCCGGTAGCGGTTCTGCTTGGCGGCCTCGATGCAGGCGTTGTCGATCTCGGGCCGCGGCGGCTGAAGCCCTCGCAGGACCTGGGCTTGGTCCACGCCGCCCTTCTCGTTGACGAGCGCCCTGAGGATCACGTAGCCGCTAATCGGCGACCTCGCGAGCATCACGGTGCGCGGCAGTATCACCTTCGTCTCGACGAGGTTTTGCGGCTGCACGTCGACCTGGGTGAAGTCCACCAGGTCGCCCTCGCGCACGCCGGAACCGAGGCCGGTCGTGACCGGCACCTCGGCGGTCGCGGGCGCCGGAGGCGCCGCAGCCGGGGACGCCGTGGGCGCGTGCGGCGGCGCGGCGGGCGCCAGCGCCTGCGTTAGAGCGGCCGGAGGCGCCGCGACCGGCGCAGGCATCGCGGTCGGAACCGCGGTTGACTGCAGCGTGAGCTTCGCGCTCGCCTGCGCCTGCTGCTGGCGGGCATTCGCCGCCTCGGCCTCCTGTTGCTGCTTCAACTTCGCCAGCTCGTCCTCTTTCCGCTTCTGCTCCGCCTCGCGCGCGGTCAGCTCCCGCTGCAGCTTCTGCTGCTCCTCGGGCGAGATCTGTTTGGCCGCTGGACCCTGCTTTTGCGTGGCGAGCTGCTTGCGCAGCTCTTCGGTCTTGGCCTTCTCGGATTGGAGCTCTTGGTTCAGCTGGTCTTCCTTCTCCTTGAGTGCTCGCGCCACCTGCGTGTTCACCAACTCCTGCAGCATCTTCTTCTGCGCGTCCTGGTCGAGGGGGGGCGGCGATGCCGGCCGGCTCAGGACGAGATACCCGATCACGCCGAGTAAGACCACGGCGCCGCCGATGACCGCGGCGAGCATCCCGGTGCGGCTCGGGGCCGGCAGGGGAGCCTCGGGCTCATCGGCCTTCGGAGGCTGGTAGTGCGCCGCGACGTCGAGGGCACGCTCGCGCTGGACCTCGCGGTCCTCCTGCTCGATCTCGTTGCGGTACAGGCGGTCCATGAACAGCGCGAGGTTGAACGTGGTGGGCGAGTAGGCGCCGCCGTACAGGAGCTTCTCCAGCTCGCGCTTGAAGTCGGCGGCCGACGCGAAGCGGTCGTCCGGCCTGGGCGACAGCGTCTTCGCCAGGATCGCGAGCACATCGGCGGGAACCGGCCCCTCGTCGAAGGCGAGGGCCGGGTGCTCGAGGGCGGCGGCGCGGCCGGCCGGGTCCGCGGGGAGCGGCTGGCCGCTGAGCAGCTGGAACAGAATGGCTCCCAGCGAGTAGACGTCGGACCGGCGGGTTGCGGGCGCGTTCGCCAGCACCTCGGGCGCGAGGTACGGCGCGGCGGTCCGCTTCACGGCGACGCGGTCGAGGTTGGCGCGCAGGCCGCGCGCGAGGCCGAAGCCGGCCACCATCGCCTCGCCGTCGTTTCCGACCATGACGAGGTGCGGCACGAGGAAGCCGTGCACGAGCGCCTCCCCCTGGAGTTCGACCGCCGCCGCCGCGGCCAGCGCGGCCGCTAGCTTCTCGACGATCAGCAGAGCGTTGTCGATCGCGATCGGGAACTGCTCGGAAGCCGCGCGGACCATCAGCTGGTCGAGGGGTTGCGCCGGTACGTAGTCCCACGCCGCGTACGGCACGCCGTCCTCGCTGCCGCAGACGGTGTTACGGACCACGTTGGTCGCCTTCAGGACCTGCGACACCTGGTTGGCCACCGCGGTCTCCGCGGCCAACGCGGTCCGGTTCAACCCCGCCTGATCGAAGCGCCGCAGCCAGACGATCCTGCGGAAGCTGTCGCGTTCCATCTCCCCCGCGCGCCAGAGCGTGCCGAGGCCGTCCTGGCTTCGTTGCTTGAGGAGGAGGAACTTTCCGAAGCTCGAATAGGTATCGGCCATCTCAGGCCCTCCCGGACTGGGGTCACGCTAACACCCGTCCCCGGCGAGGTCAACGCTGCGACAAGGAGCCCGCGCGGGTTGCGAGGTGACGCTCGAGAATGAGACGGGCGGCGATGCCGTCCACCAGTTCGGGCCATCGCCGCCGCGGTACGCCGGCCGCGGCCAGGAGTTCCCCGGCCGCCCTGGTCGTCCCGCTTTCGTCGGCGGTTTCGATCGGAACCGCGAGCGCGCGCCGCAGCGCGGTCACCAACCCCGCCACCCGGCGCTCCCCCCGCCCCTGGCCGGAGCGGGTCACCGGCACACCGACCACGACCCCCTCGGCCTCCCAGGTCCGGACCAGGGCGGCCACGGCGGCCGCCAGCCCCTCCGGGCCGGTGTAGTCGAGCGCGCGCAGGGCGGAGGCGACCCGCTCGTCCGCGTCGCACACCGCCACCCCGACACGCCGGGATCCCACGTCGAGCGCCAGCCACCGCATGGCGACGAGGATACCCCTGCAAGCGTAGACTCCAAGCTAGAATGCGGCCGCTGGCGAGGAGGGCGGTTGGCGCGACGGCTGTGGAAACGTCTGGGGAGCGCGGCGGTGCGCTGGTCCCGCGGCGGCCTTATTGTGCTGGCCGGCTTGGCCTCCGTCCCGATGGGCCGGTTGCCGGCCGCGGCCGCCGGCGCGCCGCCGACGCTCGGCGAGCAAGTCACGATCGATGCCGCGCAGCAGCAGTGGGTTCAGGACCAGCTCTGGTGCGCCCAGGGCGACGTGCAGCTCCACTACCAGGACATCTCGCTGCGTTGCGATGAGGTCGAGGTCGACCTCAAGACGATGCACCTCCACGCCGAGGGAAACGTCATCCTCGACCAGGGCCAGACGCGCATTGCCTGCGACCGGATGGATTTCGACCTGCGCACGAAGCTCGGAACGCTGTACAAGGTGGATGCGTTCTTTCCCCCGACCTACCACTTCCGGGGGGAGAAGCTGGAGAAGTTGAGCGAGGACAAGTACCACTTCACCCGCGGCGTGTTCACGAGCTGCGACCTCACCGACAAGGCGCCGCCGTGGAGCATCGAGGTGCGCGACGCGGTGGTGCAGCTCGAGGGGTACGGGCACTTCCGCGATGCCACGATCAAGGTCCGCGGCGTCCCGATCTTCTACACGCCAAGGCTGCTCTGGCCGGTCAAGCGCGACCGCGCGGCCGGGTTCCTCGTCCCGACGTTCGGGTACTCCAGCCAGCGCGGCGCGTATCTCGGCAACTCGTTCTTCTGGCCGGTCTCGCGCTCGTTCGACACCACGTTCTTCGTCGACCTGTTCACCAAGAACTACCTCGGCATCGGCCAGGAGGCGCGCTGGGCCCCGGCCGAAAACGCGTTCGGCGAGATCGCGGACGAGTTCGTCTGGGACCCGGTAAGCAAGAGCTGGAAGTGGAAGGCCAACGGCAAGCACAACCAACTCTTCCCGGGCGGCTGGGCGCTGCACGCCGAGCTGCAGCAGATCTCCGACATCGATTTCTTCCAGCGTTTCGAAGGCACCACGAACCCGACCGGCTCGCGCACCCTGTACTCCTACGTGAACCTCGCGCGGACGTGGGGTCCGCAGGCGCTCACCTTTCGGATCGATCACCTCAAGACGTTCTTCACCGACCCCACCGGCGCCACCACGTCCCAGGTCTCGCTCGACCGCCTCGGGGAGGTGGAGTACCTCCTGCGCTCGACCCGCATCGGGAAGACCCCGCTGTACGTGTCCGCCGACGGTCTCCTCGACGCACTCCAAGTCAACCGCTCGGCG
>Ga0208584_1000119_pt1 | contig 12047 bp, 10 predicted proteins | sample NGESurdeep072012_4_FD_184460 | JGI IMG/M metagenome (GOLD analysis project Ga0208584, IMG submission 184460) | Arctic peat soil microbial communities from Barrow, Alaska - NGEE Surface sample 415-1 deep-072012 (SPAdes) | ecosystem: Environmental > Terrestrial > Soil > Wetlands > Peat ...
TGCGGGCGGCCGCAAGGGCTGCCCCTACATTTAGAAACTCGGAGACGGGCATTGAAGAGACGAAAGCTACGCCGAAGGTAGGGTTCGAGTTGGGTGGCCGGGCGAGGTTGTGCTAATTTTCACGCTCCAGGGACGGCGGCGACGTCGGGCCGCCGGCGGACAGGAGGATTCCCATGCTGCGCAAGCCCGTCGTGCTCATCACCGGCGCATCCGGCGAGATCGGCCACGGCCTCATCGGCTCGCTGGCCAACGACGCGGACCGGCCCATCATCACCCTCGACGTGAAGTCCGTCGCCCACGAGCTCGGGCGCCTGGTGGCGCAGGAGTTCATCGGCTCGATCCTGGACACGGACCTGCTCGAGCGCATCCTTTCCGAGTACGAGGTGGACACGGTCTTCCACCTCGCGGCGCTGCTCTCCACCCGCAGCGAGTTCACGCCGATGACCGCCCACCACGTCAACGTCGAAGGCACGATGAACCTGCTCGAGTTCGCCCAGAAACAGGGCGAGTCGCACGGCCGGCCGGTGCGGTTCCTGTACCCGTCGTCGATCGCCGCCTATGGGCTGCCCGACGCGGCCACCAAGGCCAGCGTCGGCAAGGTCACCGAAAACGAGTGGACGAAGCCGACCACGATGTACGGCTGCAACAAGCTCTACTGCGAGCACATGGGACGCTACTACGCCAAGCACTACAAGCAGCTCGCGGCCGAGCCGCTCGCCGGCAAGGTGGACTTCCGCTGCCTGCGCTTCCCGGGCCTCATCTCCGCGGTGACGGTGCCCTCCGGCGGCACGTCCGACTACGCCCCCGAGATGATCCACGCCGCCGCGCAAGGCAAGCCCTACCCCTGCTTCGTGCGCCCCGACACCCGGATCCCGTTCATGGCGATGCCCGACGGCGTCGACGCTCTGCTCCGGCTCGCCGCGGCGCCGAAAGCGAACTTGGCCCACACCGTCTACAACGTCGGCGCGTTCAACCCCTCCGCCGAGGAGGTCCGGGCGGTCGTGCTGGAGGCGTTTCCCGACGCGGAGATCACCTACCAGGTGGACGAGAAAAGGCAGGGGATCGTGGACACCTGGCCCGCCGACGTCGACGACTCGGCGGCGCGGCGCGACTGGGGGTACACCCCGCGCTACGACTTCGAGCGCGCCTTCTCCGAGTACCTGATCCCGACGATCAGAAGCCGTTACCAGACGTGACGCCCCGGCAGGCGCGGAATCATTCAGCCGGCGCGACCGGGGTGAGATCCCAGATCTCGCGCGCGTACTCGCGAATCGCGCGGTCCGAGGAGAAGTAACCCATCGCCGCGACGTTGCGGATCGCCGTCGCGGCCCAGGCCCGCCGATCGTTGAACAGCGCGCCGGCGCGCGCCTGGGCGTCGAGGTACGGCCGGAAATCCGCCAGGTGCATGAAGCGGTCGCCGCGCTCCATGAGCGCTGACCAGATCTCTTTGAGCGCCGCGGCGTCCGGGCCCGCGAAGGTGCCGTCGCGCAAGGCGTCGACCACGCCGGCGAGTTCGGCGTCGGCGTGGTAGAGGTCCCACGGGTTGTACCGACCGCCCGTTCGCAGCTCGGCCACCTCGGCGACGGTGTGGCCGAAGATGAAGATGTTTGCCTCCCCCACCGCGTCCATGATCTCGATGTTCGCGCCGTCGAGCGTGCCGATCGTGAGCGCACCGTTAAGCGCCAGCTTCATGTTGCCGGTCCCGGACGCCTCCATCCCCGCGGTAGAGATCTGTTCGGAGAGATCGGCGGCCGGGATCACGGCGCTCGCGATGGTCACGCGGTAGTCGGGGAGGAAGGCGACTCTGAGCCGCCCGGCCACGTCGGGGTCGCGGTTGACGACATCGGCGATCCCGTTGATCAGGCGGATCGTGAGTTTGGCCATGCGGTACGCGGCGGCGGCCTTGGCGCCGAAGATGAAGGTCCGTGGGGTCAACGCCGCGCCCGGATTGGCCTTGATCCGCCGGTACAGCGCGATGATGTGCATCGCCGCGAGCAGCTGGCGCTTGTACTCGTGCATCCGCTTGACCTGGACGTCGTAGAGCGAGCCTGGGTCGATCGCAATCCCGCACAGCCTCTCGACCATGGCGGCAAGGTTACCTTTGTTCGCCCGCTTGATGGCGAGGAACTCGTCCTGAAACGTCGGGTCGTCGGCGTACGGGCGTAACTCGCCGAGGCGGTCGAGGTCGCGGATCCAGCCGTCGCCGATCCGGGCGGAGATCGCGGCCGCGAGGAGCGGGTTGCAGGCGAGCAGCCAGCGCCGCGGCGTGATGCCGTTCGTGATCGAGACGAAGCGGTCCGGGAACATCCGGGCGAAGTCGGGGAACACCTGGCTCTTGAGCAGCTCGGTGTGCAAGCGCGCGACGCCGTTGACGCGGTGGCAGCCGACGATCGCGAGGTGCGCCATGCGAACGCGCCGCTCACCGTCCTCGTGCACGAGCGAGAGCCGTCGCACCAGCTCCCGGTCGCCCGGCTGCACCGCCTCGATCCGGTCGAGGAAGCGCTTGTTGATGTCGAAGATGATCTGTACGTGGCGCGGGATCAGGCGCTGCATCAGCGCCACCGGCCAGGTCTCCAGCGCTTCCGCGAGCACCGTGTGCTGGGTGTAGGCGCAGGCGGCGCGGGTGATCGTCCACGCCTGCTCCCAACCCAACCCCTCCTCGTCCACCAGGACGCGCATCAGCTCCGCGACGGTGAGCGCCGGGTGGGTGTCGTTGAGCTGAAAGGCGACCTTGTCGGCGAAGATCTCCCAGCGCTCGCCCCAGTGGGCGCGGAACCGGCGCATGACGTCGGCCACCGAGCACGCCACCAGGAAGTACTCCTGGGTGAGGCGCAGCTCGCGCCCGGCTTCGGCCTCGTCGGAGGGGTAAAGCACTTTGGTCACCGCCTCGGCGTTCTCGCGCCCAGCGACCGCGGCGAGGAAGTTCCCCTTCGAGAAGGTGTCGAAGTCGAACTCGTCGGGGGCCTCCGCCCGCCACAACCGCAGGATCGAGACGGTGGCGGTCCCATAGCCCGCCACCAGCACGTCGTACGGGACGCCGTAGAGCACGTGCGGCCCGTTCCACACCGGGCGCCGCCGGCCGTCGTCGCCCTGCATCGCCACCACGCCCCCCAGGCGCACCTTGACGGTCAGGTCGGGACGACCGATCTCCCAGGCGTAGCCGCCCTTCAACCAGGTGTCCGGACGCTCGCGTTGCCAGCCGCCGACGAACTCCTGGCGGAAGATGCCGAAGTCGTAGCGCAACCCGTAGCCGTACGCCGGGTAGTCGAGCGTCGCCAGCGAGTCCAGGAAGCAGGCGGCGAGGCGGCCGAGGCCGCCGTTGCCGAGCCCGGGGTCGGGCTCCTCCTCGATCAGCCGATCGAGGTCGAGGCCGAGCGCCGCGAGCGCCTCGCGGGCCGCCGGCTCGAGGCCGGTCGCGAGCAGGTTGTTCTCGACGAGACGCCCGAGCATGAACTCGAGGGAGAGGTAGTGAATGGTCTTGGGACCCTGCTCCCGTTGCTTTTGCCGCGTCGCGACCGCACGGTCGATCAGGGTCTCACGGATGGTGAGCTGAAGTGCGGCGAGGAGGTCGGCCGGCGCGGCCTCGCTCACCTCGAGCCCGAGGACGTAGCGCAGGTAGTGCAGGAAGCGGTTCGAAAATGCCTGTGGAGAGACCGCAGCGTTCGGCGGAATCGTCGCCAACGACACCTCCTCGGGTGGGGGGCGGCGCGACCCGCGAGCCGCGCCCGCCGGATTCTACCGCAGCGGGTTGAGCACCCCAGCCTCTCCGGGCCCGCGCCGGTCGGCGACGGCCTCGAGACGGCCGTCCGATCGGCGCCGAACCGCGTTCACCTCGCCAAGACGGGGGACAACCCGGAGCGCGTATCCACGCCGCTCGAGCTCGGCGCCGACGCCGCCGGCGAGCGCGCCCGCCTCGGCCGTGATCTCGTCGGGGAGCCACTGGTGGTGGACGCGCGGCGCGTCCACCGCCGCCTGCAGCGGCGCGCCGTCCACGATCACGGCGAGCAGCACCTGCTCCGTGACGGTCGGGATATACGACCCACCCGGCGAGCCGAGTGCGAGCACGTCGCCGCCGCGCCACGCGATCGTCGGCGCCATCGACGAGAGCATCCGCTTGCCGGCGCCGACCGCGTTGGCCTCGCCCTGCACCAGCCCGTACAGGTTGGGCCGGCCGGGGGCGGCGGCGAAGTCGTCCATCTCGTTGTTGAGGAAGATCCCGAGCGGGCCGACCAGCAGGCCGCAGCCGAACGCCCCGTTGAGCGTGGTGGTGAGCGAGACCGTGTTCCCGAGGGCATCCACCACCGACAGGTGTGTCGTCTCGCGCGACGCCGGGGCGAGGTGATCCGGCCACGGCCGCACCGCCGTCGAGGGCGTCGCCCGCACCCGGTCGATTTCGCGCGCGCGGCGGGCAATCCAGGCGGGGTCGAGCAGCTGCGCCGGCCCCGCCTGCGTCGTCGCCGGGTCGCCGAGGAGGAACCGCTCCGCGTACGCGCGCCGCCAGCTCTCCGCGAGCAGGTGGATGCGCTCGGCCGAGCCGCGCGGTCGTGCGCGCCACCCCAGCCGCTCGAGCATCCCCACGCTCTCGCCGATGATGATTCCCCCCGAGGAGGGGAGGGGCATCGCCGCGACGCTCCAGCCGAACGCCGTGAAGCGCAACGGCGCCCGCCACACCGGCGCGTAGGCGGCGAGGTCGACGGCGGTGAGGATGCCGCCGTCCGCCCGCGAGGCGGCCGCGATCGCCGCCGCGGCGGCGCCGGTCGTGAGCGCGCCGGGGCCGCGCTCGGCGTACGCCGCAAGCGCCGCGGCGAGCGCGGGGACCTTCATCACGCTGCCGGCAGGGGGGGGCGCGCCGCCGGGGAGCCAGACCGCCGCCGAGGCGGGAAAGCGGGCGAGCAGCGCCCGCGACGCCGCGATCTCGCCGTGCAACCGCGGTGTGACGACGAAGCCGTCTCTTGCCAGGCGCACGGCCGGCGCCACGACCTGGGCCCAGGGCAACGCGCCGAACCGCCGGTGCAGCTCGAAAAGGCCGGCGGGCGAGCCCGGAACGCCGGCCGCGAGGGGCCCGATGAGGGAACGGTCGGGAACCGGTTTCCCATCGGCCCCGAGGTACATCGCCGCGGTGGCCGCCGCCGGCGCGGTCTCGCGGAAGTCGAGCGCCGCCGGCTCGCCGTGGAACCTCACCACCGCGAAGCCGCCGCCACCCAGGTTGCCGGCCTCGGGGTGGACGACCGCGAGCGCGAGCGCCGTGGCCACGGCCGCGTCCGCCGCGTTGCCCCCGGCGCGCAGGATCTCGATGCCGGCCGCGGTCGCGTCCGGCGCGGCCGACGCCACGGCGCCGCCGCGCGCCGGAGGAGGGGCCGCCGCCCCGGGCGACGGCCGTGGCGAAAGCAGTGCGGCCGACGTAAGCAGCAGCACTGCGACGGAGCGCGCAAGGTCTCGGATCGATCTCGCAGTTCGGCTCGGGCGGGAAGCGGGGTGCGGTCGCATGACCGCGAGTCTAAACTGCTTCGGCCGAAAACCGCCTACGGCGCCGGCCACCCCGGCGGTAGCGTCGCGGGCAGCGAGCGGCCAACCGCGACCAGCTCCTTGGCCGCCGCCACGTGGGGAAGCAATGACATTACGCTGCCCTTGGAAAGCTCGAGCCGCCCGCTCATCACCGCCGGCACCGGGTCGAGCCCGCCGCGCAGCAGCTCGACCCAGGTGGCCGCGTCGGCAGTGAGGATGAAACGCGCCGTCTCGAGGTCGCCCGGCCCCGCGACGCGCGCCGCGCGGCACGCCCCGTGCCAGAGGTCGAGGAACACCGCCCGCCCCTCGATCCCGCGCGCCGGCTCGCCGCGCACCGCCACCGCCAACGCCCCTTCCCATCCGGAGGCCGCGGCCCGGTAGCTCTCACTGCCGTTGAGTGCCTCGCTCCACGCCTGCGCCCACGCCTCACTCAGGATCTCGGCCGTCATGTTTCCCCCTCGCCTTCGGTCAATCGTAGCGCACGCGGCGGCTCACGCCACGGACAGAGGCGCCAAGGCTTCCAGCAAATCTGCGCGCTGGCGATCCAACTCCTCCACCCGCTCCTTGACCGCCATTTCGCCCCGTTCGCGCCGACGGCGGCCGGCTGCCACCGCATCGAGCACCTCCTGCCTGGCGGCGTCGAGCCGGGCCCGCAACGCCGCATCGAGCCCGGTCGCCAACTTGTCCAGCCAGCCGATGAGCGTCTGGTCCACGTCGGACAGGTTACGTTGCAGCCAGCCGTCGGCCACGGCCGCGGCGCGCGCAGCCGCACGCCGCGCGACGGCGCGGCGGGACGACAGCGTGTCCCTCACGGCGATGCCGGCGGCCCGCGGATCGAGGAAGATCACGTCCGCGAAGAATTCGAACACCGGCGGCGGCGCGTCGAGGTCGAGGACCTCCGGCTCGAACCTCGCCACCGGGATGTCGAAGGCGGCGGCGGCGGCGTGGGCGACGCGGTCGATGAGCGCGTTGGCTCTCTCGCTGGCCTGCGCCGTCCAGCTCTCGCGCCGCCGCTGCATCTCCGCCGCGGCGCGCTCGTGCCAGATCGCGATCTGCCGTTCCCCGGCCGCGCGGGCATGCTCCCGCGCCAGGTTCCGGATCTTCCTGCGGCTTGCACCGTCCAGCCGCGCGAGTTCGCCCTCCACGCTCGCGCGCAGCGCGCGCCGCGCCTCGACGAGAAACGTCTCCTTCTCCGCCTCCCACGCGCTCCAGTCGTAGGAGAGCGCGGCCTTGGTCCGGGCCAACGCCGCCAGGGCGAGGTCGTCGATGTCCCGCATCGCGTCGAGGAACGCCGCGATCCGGCGGTCGATCTCGTCCGTCGGCGACAACAGGGCGGCACGCTCGATGTCCAGCGCCCCGAGTACGTGGGCGGCAAGGTGCCGAGCGGCGCGCGCGCCGGACGTGCGCGCCAGCTCCGTACCTGCGAGCGACGCCAGCTCCGAGAGATCGCGTGTCAGCGCGGCGACCCCGGGATCGAGGCCCCCACCCAACGCCGTCAGCGCCGAGGCGTGGATGAGGCGGCCCGGGTCTCGGCGGCGATCCCCTCTTGCGTACGCTCCCTGGCGGCGGCCTCCAGCGTTTCGAGTGTGCGTTCCTCCGCGTGCATATCGCTCCTCGCGAGTCACATCGGCCCGGTACGAACCTGCTTCGTATCGCAACGACGTCGCGTAGGGGTCATCAGCGGATCAACGCCGCGATTATGGGGGACTCCATCGCCGGGTTGATTCCACACGCCGCGGCCGGAAAAACGGCCGGCACGAGCGCCGGGGGCCGTGCGCGAGGTCGAAACGGAGTAGGCCGGGCGGCTCGCCAGGGATCGTTTCGTTTTCAATGGCCTTCCGGTCCGGGGCGGTCGAGAGGCGCTCTCGTGCGCGCGCGGCGAGCGGCGTCAACCCATGGCGAGCGTGGGCGAGGCGGGAGGGCCGGCGGCGGAAACCCCGCGGGCTACACTACCGGTCGGGAGGCGAAGCGATGTCGACACGAATTGCCACGGTTCACGCGCGCGAAATCCTGGATTCCAGGGGCAACCCGACCGTCGAAGTGGACGTCGTGCTCGCGGGTGGGGGGCGCGGGCGCGCCGCCGTGCCGTCGGGCGCGTCCACCGGCGTCCACGAAGCGCTCGAGCTCAGAGACGGCGAAACGCGCCGGTTCGGGGGCAAGGGCGTGCTCACAGCGGTGAAGAACGTCAACGAGCGGATCGCCCCGGCGCTCGCCGGCGCCGAGGCGCTCGATCAGGCCGGGGTGGACCGGGAGATGATCGTCCTCGACGGCACGCCGAACAAGAGCAGCCTCGGCGCCAACGCGATCCTCGGCGTCAGCCTCGCCGTGGCCCGCGCCGCGGCCGATGCCGTCGGGCTGCCGCTCTACCGCTACTTGGGCGGGGTGAGCGCGACGCGGCTACCCGTGCCGATGTTCAACATCCTCAACGGCGGCGTGCACGCCAACTGGCAGGGCACCGACCTGCAGGAGTTCATGATCGCGCCGGTCGGGGCGGCGAGCGTCGCCGAAGCGGTGCGCTGGGGCGCCGAGACCTACCACGCCCTCAAGGGCGTTCTCAAGGCCGGCGGGTACCCCACCGCGGTCGGCGACGAGGGCGGCTTCGCCCCCGCGTTGAAGACCAACCGCGAGGCGCTCGACGTGATCGTGCAGGCGATCGAGAAAGCCGGGTTCCGGCCGGGCGAGCAGGTCGCGATCGCGATCGACCCGGCGTCGAGCGGCTTCTACGAGGACGGGCTCTACAACCTGCGCACCGAGGGGCGGAAGGTCTCGTCCGCCGACATGGTCGGGATGTACGTCGACTGGGTGCGCGCCTACCCGATCGTGGTGCTCGAGGACGGCCTCGCCGAGGACGACTGGGACGGCTGGAAGCTCCTCAACCGCGAGCTCGGCGGCGCGATCGAGCTGGTGGGCGACGACCTGTTCGTCACCAACGTCGAGCGCATCGCCCGCGGCATCGCCGAGAACGCCGCCAACGCCGTGCTGATCAAGCTCAACCAGATCGGCACGCTGACCGAGACGGTCGCCGCGGTCGAGATGGCCCGCAAGGCTGGGTGGGGTGCGATGGTCTCGCACCGCAGCGGCGAGACCGTGGATTCGTTCATCGCCGACTTCACGGTCGCCATGGGCACTGGCCACCTCAAGACCGGCGCGCCGTGCCGCGGCGAGCGCGTCGAGAAGTACAACCAGCTGATGCGGATCGAGGAGGAGTTGGGTGGCGCCGCCCACTACGCCGGCCGGCGCGCGTTCGTGCGCTGAAGCAGCCGCGTCGCGGACGGGCCCCGCCGCGGCGCGGGAGCGCAGTGGACGCGCACTTCCGACAGGAGGTGTGCGATGACTATCGTGATCGCAGTGCCGGGCAAGCCGGCGATCGAGCTGACCGATCTCGCACTCGACTTCACCGGCACGCTGTCCCGTGACGGCGGCCGACTGCCGGGGGTGGCGGAGCGGATCGTGGCGCTCGCCGAGCGCGTCCGCATCACCGTCATGACCGCGGACACCCGCGGCACGGCGCGGCGCGAACTCGCCGGGCTCCCGCTCGTCGTGGAGTTGGTGCGGGATGGAGCGGCAAAGGCGGAGTTCGTGCGCCGGTTCGGGCCGGAGCATACCGCGGCGATCGGCAACGGCCGCAACGACGTGGAGATGGTGACGCTGGCCGCGATCGGGATCGCCGTGCTCGGCGACGAGGGCACCGCGGGAGAGCTGATCCGGGTCGCGGACGTCGTCGCGCCGGACATCAACAGCGCCCTCGACCTGCTCGCCGACCCTCTCCGGTTGGTCGCGACGCTGCGCGACTGAGCGGCGGGAAACCACGGCGTCTTCGCGCCGCCCGGTCTCGCCACCGATTGCTTGATAGAGTCCCCGTCTCGACGTAGAATCAACTCTGGAGATGGCGTTCTCCATAAATTGCCCATCCGGGCTGATGACGCCTGCCTTTGGAGGAGACGTGCGACCCGGATGGGTTCCATGTACGACACGACTGCCGTGGCTGTTCTCGACCTTTGGTCAGGGCGGTGCCATGCCCGCAGGACAGCCGGGCGGCCGCCCGACGGAGCGGTTAGGTGAGCAAGGTCCTGCTGATCGCTCTCGGCGCCGCCCAGCGTTGGGGCGCGGCGTTCCCCTTCGGCACGCTCGTGATCAACGTATCGGGCAGCGTGCTCATCGGCATGGTCATGGCGCTTGCGGCACGGACGGGCCTGACGGCACCGTGGCGGCTCCTGCTCGTGACCGGCTTTCTGGGCGGCTACACGACCTTCTCGAGCTTCACCTGGGAGACCTACCAGCTCGCCGTCGAAGGCGGCCTGGTTCCGGCGCTGGTCAACGTGGGCGGGAGCGTGGCGCTCGGTCTCGGCGGCGTCGTGGTCGGCGCGGCGCTCGTGAGGCTGCTGCCATGATGGACAAGCCGTTGGGGGGCGAGATGAAGCTCGGTGGCACGGCACAACAGGTCTGGGTGTTCATCGGCGAGAGCGACCGTTGGCATGGAAAGCCGCTCTACCTCGCGATCCTCGAGGTCCTGCGCAGCGGCGGCTGCGCGGGCGGAACGGTGCTGCGCGGCCTCGCGGGTTTCGGCGCCAACAGCTTGATCCACACGGCGGCCCTCGTCGAGCTATCGACCGACCTGCCGGTGGTCGTGACGTTTGTCGATCGGGCGGAGCGAGTGGCCCACGTTCTCCCCGAGATCGCGGAAATGGTGCAAGAGGGCCTGATCACCGTCTCGACCGCCGAGGTCGTGAAATACACGCACCGCGCGCCGGGCGCTTTCCCCCCGGCGCTGACCGTTGCCGATGTAATGACCCGTGACGTCGTGACGGCCGCCCCGGAAGGGCCGATCGGCGAACTGGTGCAACGCATGGTCGAGAGCGGGGTGCGGGCGGTCCCCGTCGTCGACGCCGGTCGCCGACTGGTCGGCGTGGTGACGGACGGCGACCTACTGGCACGCGGTGCCGTGCATCTCCCCATCGATGTGCAGCGCGACCTGGCCGGGGAGCTGCCACCCGCTGAGCTTGCGAGACTCGAGGCGCAGCCGCACCGGGCCGCGGACGTCATGACAGCGGCGCCGGTGACCGCGCGGCCGGAGATGAGCATCGCGAAGGCCGCGGCGCTGCTGGCCGACCACGGCCTCACGCGCATCCCGGTCCTCGATCCGAACGACCGCTTGGTTGGCATCGTGAGCCGTTCCGACCTGCTGCGCACGGTTGCGGAAACTCTGCGACAGCCTGCGGCAAGCCCGCGGCCGCCCGTGAGCGCGCGTGGGCGGGCGGGCGAGGCGATGAGGCAGGACGTCGTGACCGTACAACGCGAAACGCCGCTTGCCGAGACACTCGACCGGCTTCTCGGGGGCGTCGAGCGGCGAGTCGTGGCCGTGGACGAGGCTGGCCGGCCGCTCGGCATCATCACGGATGGCGACGTCCTCGGCCGCGCCGCTCGGCGGGTGCATGCGGGCGCCTTCCGCTCGCTCGCCGCGTGGTTTGCGGGAGGTACGCGTCCGGACGGGGTCGAGGTCGCCGCGCGCAACCGGTCAGCCGCGGACGTCATGAGCGGCCCGGTCGTCACGGTCCGGGAGGACGCTCCGATCGGGGATGTGCTGCACCTGATGATGACCCGACGGCTGAAGCTGGTCCCGGTCGTCGACGCCGCAGGAACGTTGCGGGGCGCGATCAGCCGCGCCGACCTCCTCGCGGCGTTGGCCGGGCTGCCTCGGAGCGGCGCGGCACCGGAGGAATAGCCAGGAGGTGAGGAGGTCCGGCCGGTCGCTGCGATCTGGATGGGTCTTACCTTCGCAGCGAGCGTCGTCTCGCTCCGCTCCGATATCGCCGGCGCGCCGTGGAGATCATCCTCGACTCCATGTCCGCTTGACAGGAGCGGTCGATCGACCGATAATTCGTCTGTTGACGAAATGAGAATGGCAACCATCTCAGGCAAGGAGCGCGGAAATGACAGAGCGTGACGTGAAGACGGCGGTCCGGGAACACTATGCCAACCTGGCGCGAGGGGGCGGCAGCTGCTGTGGCCCGGCCCCAGCCGGCGGCTGCTGCGGGGCGACCTCGGCCCCGGTCGAGCTGAGCCGCGAGATCGGTTACTCGGAGCGGGACCTTGGCGAGGCGCCCGAAGGCTCGAACCTCGGGCTCGGGTGCGGGAACCCGCTCGCCCATGCGGCGCTGGGCCAGGGGGACGTCGTCGTGGACCTCGGGTCGGGCGCGGGGTTCGACTGCTTCCTGGCGGCCAACCGGGTGGGGCCCGAGGGCCGCGTGATCGGCGTCGACATGACCCCGGAGATGCTCGCGCGGGCGCGGGCGAACGCCGCTGCGGGCGGCTACACGAACGTCGAGTTCCGGCTCGGCGAGATCGAGAACCTGCCGGTTGCCGACGCCACCGCCGACATGGTGATCTCGAACTGCGTGATCAACCTCGCGACCGACAAGGCGAAGGTGTTCCGCGAGGCGCTCCGGGTGCTCAAGCCCGGCGGGCGGTTGATGGTGTCCGACCTCGTCCTGCGCCGTCCGCTTCCCGAGAGCGTGCGCCGCTCGGTCGAGGCGTACGTGGGT
>Ga0208584_1000120_pt1 | contig 12018 bp, 15 predicted proteins | sample NGESurdeep072012_4_FD_184460 | JGI IMG/M metagenome (GOLD analysis project Ga0208584, IMG submission 184460) | Arctic peat soil microbial communities from Barrow, Alaska - NGEE Surface sample 415-1 deep-072012 (SPAdes) | ecosystem: Environmental > Terrestrial > Soil > Wetlands > Peat ...
CCACCTGACGTGGCTCTATTCCTGCCTGGCGGAAGGCGGCTCGAGCGGCATGGACGGTGGCGTCGAGTGTGGTCAGATCGCGGCGATCGTGCAGAGCCAGCGTATCGCTTGCCTGACCGCTGCCCACTATTTTGATGGGCGTATCCGAAAACCGCCTGGCTATATCAGTTGGCGCAAGCACGACCGCCGCCGCGCCATCGGATATGGGCGAGCAGTCCAGGACGTGCAATGGATCCGCAACCATCGGCGACTTATTCACGTCTTCGATAGATATCTCCGTATGATACTGCGCTATCGGATTCATGCAGGCGTGATGGTGATTTTTCACCGCTACCTGGGCCATCTGATCGTGCGTGGTCCCATAGCGACGCATGTGCAGCTTGGCCATCATGGCGTAAAGCGCAGGGAAAGTCGCGCCAAAGAAGCATTCCCACTCGCGGTCGGCAGCGGCTGCAAGCGCGTCCGCGGCAGTGCCGGAGGAGACATCTGTCATCTTCTCGACGCCTGCAGCGATTACGATATCGCTATAGCCGCTGGCAACAGACAGTATACCTTGACGGAGTGCAAGCCCTCCTGAGGCACAGGCAGCCTCTACACGAGTGGAAGGCACGTGCAGGCGCGACAAGCCGGCGCAGTCTGCGATAAGCGCCCCGATATGTTCCTGTTCTATGAATCTGCCGCCGCTCATATTGCCCACATAGAGAGCGTCGATCTGCTCACCTACGATCTCGGCATCCTCAATGGCCAGGACTCCAGCTTCCGCGATCATATCGCGCAAAGAGACATCCCATCGCTCTCCGAACTTGGTGCAACCGACACCAATAATGGATACAGACCTCATATTCTCAGCTTGCCCTTGTGTTTGGCATACATGGCATAATCAAGATACTTCGCATTGCCGATAAAGTCGCGAACGCTTGGTGCATTGCAGCGAATGTCATCTATCTTGTCCAGCACTCTGATGCTGAAGGCATCGCTTCCGGCGCCTGAACCAAAGCTGGTCACAAAGATTCTCTCCCCGGGGCGGGCGATGTCCAGAGTGGCAGCAAGTCCGATGAGGCAGGATGCCGAATAGGTGTTTCCAATCATGGGCACTATCAATCCCGGCTCGATCTGCTTCTTGCTGAAGCCCAGTATCTTGGCTACGCGCACAGGGAACTTGCCGTTGGGCTGGTGGAAGACGGCATAATCGTAATCTTTGGGCTCAGTTCCCAATCGCTCCATCAGCCCGCGCGCTGCATTCGTCACATGCTTGAAATAGGCCGGTTCGCCTGTGAATCTTCCGCCGTGCTCCGGATAAGGCATGCCCTCACGCCTCCAGAAATCAGGTGTGTCTGTAGTAAACGAATAAAAGCCCTCAATCTCTGCGGCAAGGTCCTTGCTGCCGATCAGGTACGCAGCCCCACCTGCCGCTGCAGTGTATTCCAGCATATCTCCCGGCGCTCCCTGGCTCACATCCGATCCAATGGCCAGACCCAGGTCGATCAAATTGGAGGTCACGAGGCCCAGACACGCCTGGATAGCTGCGGTACCTGCCTTGCAGGCAAACTCGAAGTCGGCTGCAGTGTAAGAGGATGACGTGCATACTGCCTGGCCGACGATTGTGCCCGTGGGCTTCACGGCATAAGGATGGCTCTCCGAGCCGGCATAAATGGCGCCGATCCGTTTCGGATCTACCTCAGCCCGGTGGATCGCATTGCGTGCTGCCTCCACGGCAATGGTTACCGCATCCTCATCAAGATCCGGCACGGATTTCTCGAAGACGCGAAGGCCCTCTGAGATATCGTCCCCATCTCCCCAAACCCTGGCGATCTCGTCCACACGTATCCTGAATCGCGGGATATAAACCCCATAACTGACAATACCTGAGACCAAGAGGATTCACCCTTTGCTCAACGCACTGGTGATTTCATCTACAGAAAAATGTGTCGTTAAAAGAGGAATGTTTTCGACCTCCGCGATCCTTACAGCTACCGGATCTACGTCGGCCGGCATGAGTCCCTGCAAGACCACAGCGCCGGGCTTGAGGTTGCTGACTCTCACTGCCACCATGGGCGATTTGCCGGACCGGACGCCTGTAAATATCAGGGCTCGAGCCGTGCTTCGCCCGTAGATCTTCTGGAATTGGTCTGGAAGCATTTCCACAATGGCTTTCATGCTATCTATTACCGTGTACCCCCATATGGTGATATCCGTACGGCCGTAGATTACTTGGGCTTCCAGTTTCCGGGCGATGTCCACGAGGGGGAGTGGATCCTGATACTCGCAGACGCTGCATATAGAATCAAGACCTAAGATGTCGCCCCACATGTTCTCGTAAGCGCGTAGAACATTGCAGCCGCGACTCTCATCCACTCTAAGCAGCGCATCTATGATCTTGCTTACGATCATTATGCCAGGTGACTTCCTCCTGCCGCTCTCATAATCGGAGATCACGGAAGGAGATATGCCCAGGTGATTGGAGAGGTCGGTCTGGGTTATGCCGAAGTTGCGCCGCCACTTCCGCAAGGTGTCGCCTGGACTCTGGGACAGGGTGATCTCTCCCGCGATCTTCTCAGCCAATAGTCCTCGAGCGTTGGAGATCTCCCCACCTGATTTCATAAAACAACAACTGGTTAAACTAGGATATAAACGTAGCGAAAATAATTCGGCATTTAACGAAATGATGGCGGAATGAAAATAGTGCGTCGACCGGGATTCGAACCCGGGTTGTAGGCTTGCTTCGCAGAATCGATCTTCTGCCTGGAAGGCCCAAGTCATAACCACTAGACCATCGACGCCCGGCCTCTTAGTCTCACAGGTTGAACTTAACTGTTTCGATCCAAATTCTCTGAATTGTTTTATCGTAATACCCCGATGCTTGCATCGAGGATAAAGGGCATGCGCATCCAACATGGGAAAAGATCCGTTCGATATAGTACCATCGTTATGCTGCGGCGCCTCGCATGCCCCGCCTGCTTGCAGCGGGGTGCGCCGCCGCCGTTCGACTTGATATCCGGCTGATAGACTGCTAATTTGATATTCATTAGAAAATTTGATATATGGGTGAGACCGCGAAGAGCAATCTGAGCAAGAATAATGAATTTCCTGATTGTCGCCTTCTGGCTGATGCTGCCCGCCTATATCCCCAACAACTGCGCAGCGCTCTTCGGCGGAGGCATGCCTTTGGACATGGGCCAGACCTTTCAGGATGGGCATAGAACCCTTGGCGACGGCAAAACTTTTCGAGGAACTATCGCAGGGACCGTCTGCGGCATTCTGATGGGGCTCCTGCAAAACCAGATCGCTCCGACCATAGGCCTGCCGTCCTTTGGCATTGGATTCGAGCAACTTCCTATTCTTCTGGCCCTCGCCCTGGGTGCGATGCTAGGAGATATTGTGGCTGCCTTCTTCAAGCGCCGCCTGGGTCTGAAGCGCGGCGCGCCTCTTTTTGTGATTGACCAGATCGACTTCGTCATGGGCGCCTGGCTCTTCACCATTATAATCGCGCCGCACTGGTTCTGGCAGAACTTTACGCCTTCCATAATCCTGATCGTGTTGATAATGACTCCTATCCTGCACCGCGCAACCAATATCATTGGCTACAAGATGGGTGCGAAGAGAGAGCCCTGGTAGAAGCGTATAGGGCTTGCCGCCATAGAAATTTTGGACATGCCGGCATCGCGAAAGCTTTATAAGTTCAGGTAATTGATACCAAGAGCGTCATAGCCAATTTTATAGCCAAAAACTATGAAATTGGTGAAATGAAAAGGAGGAGGAATAAATGGACGCATTTGGCATGGGGCTCGTAGCTGCTATGGGTGCCCTTGCGACAGTTGCGGGTGCATCTGAGGATATCGACTCGGATATTGGTTCTCAAAGCAACCCCAACTCGCAAGTTCAACTGGCTGCCCAGGTAGGAAATCCCCACCGGATTTATAATAAGGCCATTGCAGGCGAGCCGCCATCGAACGCTTTGTGGTGCGCAACCGCATGCATCATGGCTTACGTGCTTATCGAAGGCTTTCATATGCCTTTGCTCTTCGCAACAGTCGCTGGTGCTTCATTAGCTGCTCTATTCGACGGAGTAATGTCTACCAGTGCCTACTTCGGAAGGTCCGCCAGCCAGTCCAGGTTCAATCAGTGGGTCTACCTGGATATTGTAAGATACACCACGCCGTCTATTATGGCGCATGTGTGGATAACATCGTTCTGTGTAACCCTGATCGCAGTTATTCAGGTTTACGTACTTACGCCTCATCATCCCTTCCCGATTCCCGTCATTGGGCTCATTTGGGGCATAACCATCGGAGCTATCGGGTCGTCTGTGGGTGATATTCACTACGGTGGTGAACGTGAGTTCCAGTGGAGGCTTTTCGGACAGGGCCTCAACACCATGCTCTCCGGACAGATCGTCAGGAAAGCAGAAGCCGGCTTGAGAAATTCTATTGATAATGCCTGGTTCTGCGCCAAGTTCGGCGGTCCATGCACTGGCCTTGGCTTCGGCCTGACTGTGTTCTGCGATAACTGGAGAACAACCGTATTCGACCCCGTTACCCAGGCACCGTATGCAATCGCGATGGGAGTCATATTTGTCATTCTTATGAACGTCTACAACCTCTATATGGAGATCTCCGCGAGGAAGAAGTACGGGCCATATCCAGGCTATAAGGGGGACATTGCAGCATGAGCATGACCTTTGATATTAATACGCTCGTTTATATGCTGGAGATCGTAGTTGGAAGTCTCCTGGTGAGCGTGGGTGTACACTTTGTACCTGTCGGCGGCGCACCAGCAGCAATGGCGCAGGCTACAGGTATCGGTACTGGTACAGTTACCCTGGCAGCAGGCTCGGGATTGACGGGATTGCTATCTGCCGGCCTCATGATGTCCGTCACAGATAACATCTGGCCGATTCTGGCTACCGGCGCGGTAGGCTCCATGATCATGATGGATGCCACGATGCTGACTGGTGACTTCATCTACTCCTATGCCGTCGGCTGTCCTTATGCCTCGGCCAAGGTTAACTACGACCCCATCACCATGTTCCCCCAGCCACCCTATGTGGCCCCGGGTACAGTCGGTCAGGGCATCCCCACGGTCTGCTTTGTGAGCGGCACCATTGGAGCCTTGCTCGGTGGAGTCGGTGGAGCTATGATTTATTATCCGTGTATGCAGATCAGCGGCAACCCGGCACAGAGCGCTATCTTCGCATTGGGCATATTCTTTGTGCAGTCTGTGATTCCTTCCTGGAACATCCAGGGAACTATCGAAGGATTCCACGACCCCAAGTTCAAGAAGTGGCCACTGGCCTTTAAGGCAAGCCTGATTGCAGGAATACTCTTGGCCATCATGACTGTATTGATTCAGCCATTGGGAGGCGCATAGATATGGATCAGCTTAAAGGATTCACCTTCACCCCCCAGCAACTGAGGATGTACGGTATAATCGGGTCAGTTGTAGGAATATACCTGACTGTAGGCCTAAATGTTTTGACTGGGACGAAACTATTCTCCTTTATTGGATCAATTGCGGCCCTATTTGCAGTGCTTTGGGGCGCGAACGCCATTCGTAGAATCTGTTCCTACGGTCTCGGTACAGGAGTTCCCGCCATGGGAATGCTGTGCACGGGAATGGGATGTGTAGCCGCCGTATTCGGTCTGAACATCGCTGGGCGATTCGGAATTGAATGGGCCGGAGTCATCATTACCCTGATTTATGCCGCTATCTTCGGATACGTCGTAGGCGTGCTCTGTAACAAGGTAATGAAGTTCAACATCCCAATCATGGAAGAAGGATTGACGGACGGTGCCGCTGCATGCACTATGGCCATATTGGCCTGGAGCGTTACCATCTCTGGATCTCTATCGTATAATACTATTATTGCTGACGTATACAACACCGGCTTCCTGGCACTCATCTTCATCCTGGGCGGCATGGCCTTATTCCATCCATTCAACGCCAACCTGGGGCCGGATGAGAAGCAGGACCGTACCCTCATAGATGGTATGATGGTCGGTGGACTGGCGATGATCGGAGTAGGCATATGCTCCTTAGTGACGTTGGGACTGGCCCCGGCAATGCTGACGATAGTAGTGGGCTTTGCAATCTGGTACTACTTCTACATCTGGTACTTCAGACTGACAACGAGAGATGCTGCAGCAGTGGTAGGAACAGGGCTTTTGCCACCAAGCGCGCTATAGGAGGTCTAGAAAATGGGAGTTGTTAGAGTATCACCTGAATTGGGTCTATTATTTGATCCGATCAAGGGAACAATCTCGACGGAAAGGGAGGATCTCGTTCAGTATGCACTTGATCCCCTCTTCCCCAAGATTGAAAGACTGGACAGGATAGCGCAGGATATGATGAACCAACTGGTGCCCGACAATGAGCTCATGGAGTCTTACGCCAACAGGGGCAAATGCTCCTACATCGGCGGTCTCTACACCAACGTTTGGATGGGCTTAATCATCGGCCTCGTGGTGGCCTTTGTCATCCTGATCAGCTCTCTGTTCGCTACCCCCGCAGGCATAGCGATTGTGAGAGCTGCTGTGACGCATCCGGGAGGTGTATAAAATGGTACTGAAGAAGAAGCCTACCGATCCATGGCCGCTGATCACGGGAGAGTATCATGCAGGAAACCCGGAGAACCCGGTAGCAGTATGTACCTGCGGATCGCACCTAAATGCTGATGAGCTGCTGGCAGTAGGTGCTTCCATTGTCGGTCCGTGCAAGACCGAGAACATCGGCATAGAGAAGATGACCGCCAACATGGTCTCCAACCCCAACATCAGATACTTAATCCTCTGTGGAATGGAGGTCAAGGGACATATCACCGGCCAGTGCGTGGAAGCGTTCCTCACAGGTGGGGTAGATAAAGAAGGAAAGATTGTAGGCTCTACAGGCGCCATCCCCTTCATTCAGAACCTGACGGAGGAGTCCATAGAGAGAGTCATGCAACAGGTCCAGCCCATCAATATGATGAACGTCGAGGACATGGGTGCCATCAAGGCCAAGATCCAGGAGCTTGTCTCCAAAGATCCGGGCGCCTTGGATGTCGATCCCATGCGAATCGAGATACGAGTCGTCGGAGAAGAAGAGGAGGCCCATGGGCCGAGGCCGCTGGCGGCCGAGGTTGTGGAGATCAGAGATAGGATCAGAATGCAGGATTATGCAGTGACTCTTAATGGTCTTCTCAACAAGCTCCAAGCGGGCATCTACGCAGGAAAGATGGAGGGCATAGCCCTGGGAATCACCATCGTCCTGATATTCTTCGGCTTAATCCTGAGGGTAGCCCCCAACGGAGGGACCTAAAAATGGCAGAAGAGAAAGAAGTTGTCTACGGCCAGGGATTTCCTACGGTCGTCCTGGTCCAAGAGGGCTATTTCGATGACCTGGTAGAGGATATCAAGTACAAAGGCCAGCTCCTGGCCAGGGAGACGAAACTGAGTTCAGGCGTTCTCTCTACGGTTTCGATGGGATTCTTCACCGGGTTCATCATCGCACTCTTGATGATGATCGGGCCGTTCTTTATATTCAAGGGGGGGCTGTGAGCAATGACAAATGAAGGAAAGCAGGCAGTACCCATAGCGGTCGTCGATCAGGAACAATTCAACCAGCTTATGACCAGACTGGATAAGATCGATGAGAAGATTGAGTTCTACTCAGGTGAAAAGTTCCTCCGTGCCGGCAAGTCCGTCGGCAGGGATCTCGGCTTAGCCTACGGGCTCTGCGCTGGATTAATCATGATATTGGGGTATATATTGTTCGTATATGCCGGCCACTGGGCGAGGGTGATTTGAATGTTTAAGTTTGATAGGAAGCAAGAAGTCTTCGAATTCGGCAAGTTCAAGGTTGGGGGCCAGCCTGGAGAGTACCCCACGTGCTGCATAGGCACCATGTTCTATGCCAGGCATAAGATTGTCTCCGATCCGGAGCACGGAGTCTTTGATACGGCTGCAGCCGAGAGGCTCTGGAGCGCACAGGTTGAGATGAGCGACATCACTGGCAACTCCTGTATGAACCAGATCGTCGCTGAGAGCAACGAGGCCATGAAGAAAGAGATCGACTGGTTCGTAGGTCTTTCGGACTATCCGTTCCTCATCGACTCCTCTGCGCCAGAGGTGCGCGCCTTCGGCGTCAAGTACGCCTCGGAAATCGGCGTAGCCAACAGGGCCGTCCATAACTCCATCAACGCCTCCATCACACCGGAAGAGTTGCAGGCCGTTAAGGACAGCGACCTCGATGCCGCCATCGTCCTGGCATTCAACGCCATGGAGAAGGGAACCGTGGGCAAGATGAACATCCTGACCAAGGCTGGCGGCGGCGCTAAGAAGGGCATGCTGGATTACGCCAAAGAATGCGGCATCACCAGGATTTTGCTGGATGTTGCTGCCATGCCTTTGGGCAACGGCTCGGGTGCCACCTACAGGGCCTGCATTGCAGTCAAGGCTCAGCTGGGCTTGCCCGTGGGCGCAGGCTTCCATAACGCAGCCTCTGCCTGGGACTGGATGAAGAAGTGGAAGAAACAGCATAAAGAAGCCTTCGCACCCGTGGATATCGGCTCTAACCTGGTAGCCGGCATCCTTGGCGCTGACTTCTACCTGTACGGTCCCATCGAGAACGCACCCATGATCTTCCCCGCTGCCGCAATGGTGGACATCATGAAGGCGGAATCTGCCGAGGAACTGGGGCTGAAGGTTCTGACCGAGGATCATCCCTTTAAGAAGACGCTCTAAGCGCGTCTCCTTTTCCTTTTTTGAGGATCTTTTGCCTCACGTCTTAGTGCTGACTGCTTTTGATGATATCAGATTTAGTTGCCAGAGATGCGGCGCCTGCTGCCATCATAAGAGGCCGCAGGAATTCGGGGACCTGATCCCTCTGGATCGGCTGCCGGAGTTCTGGGAAAAGTCAAACCTCATTTATCTGACGGAAACGGATATCGAGAACATCGGTCGCGAGACCCGTCTCGATCCCAGTGAATTTGTGGATACGCTCTATGAGTATGATGGCCGATGCGTGCATGTTGATGATCAAGGATCAAAGATCATATTGGATTTTCCAGTCATGCAGAGCAAGGAGGACACAACATGCGTATTCTACAAGGACGGTTGCACCATCTACCAGGATCGACCCAGGGCTTGCAGGCTCTTTCCCTTCCGGGTGGAGGAGAAGTCAACGCCGCAAGACGATATCATCTTGAGCATAGGTTACAATCCCGAGTGTCCGGGGATAGGCAAGGGCAAAAGAGCGGCAAAAAAAGATCTGGAGAAGCTTGTAATTGACCAGTTCAGGCAGAGGAGCGAACAAATCGCGTCTGAGCTGGGAAAGCTCGTGGCGACGGGCAAGATCCGGAAAGATGCAAAGATATACAGGACCTGTCCCGGGCGCGGGCCGAGGAATTCCGAGCCGGACCTGGAGGCTTGACCAAATGAGTGACGCATATCAGGCCGGTAAGGTTTTTCTACTGAAGAGTATAAAGGAAGACAGGCATGGACTAATCCAGCGCCTGATTACGGGAGGTAAGATTCATGACAGTTGTAAAGAGCGATGCAATGCTGCAACACGAGAAGTGGATCGCAGAGGTTGTAGCTCATAGGCCAAAACACAAAAAGGAAGTAATGCACATCGAGATGCGGAATGTAATTGTCGTGGTGGCAATTCTTGCAGTGGTAGTTGTTGCGGCAGTTTCAATGATGCATTAGTCTCTGGAGGCCGGCGATGATCCGGCCTTCAATCTAGTATATTGCAAATAAAACCAGATTGAGCAAAGCTCTTAAGCTATGGTTTTTTTTGCAAAAAACGGTAGCACAAAGTTTATGTGTGAAGTAAGAAGAAGAGAGCCAAATCGATGTAGTCATTGCCTGAAGAGGAGGTGAAAATAGATGCCTAACATCATGGACCAATTAATCGCCTTGGTACTATTCGGCGCGCTTACAGTCATACTGCCAACAATATTCAATAAGTGGTCCGATAGCAGAGCACAAGTCAGATAAACTTGTTCTGCCTGATCCTGGCCGATGCCAGGATCCTTATTACTATTATCCTATTTTGTATTTCATATTGTCGTAATGCCTGAAGGCCAGCAACCTAGAATGATAAATTAGGTGTCCTTTGATAGGCTCGCGAATGAATATACCTCCAATTGTCTTTGCATGGATGATTGAAATCCGAGGATAGCATTGATAAGGTCCTTAGTCCAATAGCGATTTCCTGAATGATAAAAGGAAAAATGATTCGTTGTGTAGGCTGTGGGGCTGAGTTCTCCACCGAGGAAATATTGATATCCTGGCTTGAAGGCAAAATCCCTAACACTATAAGTTGTCCTGTTTGTGGCAAGCTTGAATCAAGTCTTATCGCGAGACAAATCAAGATAAGGGCATGAGTGGTCCTTGTCATTTTATGTATTCTTGGGTCTTGTCTTGAAAGATAGCGCCCATGCGAAAATACTTATACCTCCGGCGCATGTAAACCGTGCCCAATGCCATGGGTTTACACCAACATTGTCGTGGGGTTCATCCACTATCCTGCCAGACAATAGAGAGCCCGTAAAAAGTACTGGCTCTCTATCTTCTTATCAAACCAACATTGCAGTTACAGCAAAGGCTTTATAGTATTGTCAACCTTCCTCGCGAAGAAGGAGTTTACAAATCGAGAGGAATCGTTCTATGGACCTGGCCGCCGTCGTAATAGTCGTATACTTTTTGGCGATGCTTGCCATAGGTGCTTGGGGGCTCCGCATGAAAGGACTGGAGGATTTCCACCTGGCGGGGCGGAGCATAAAGCTGGTTCTTCTTACAGGCACTTTCTGTGCCACCATCATCGGCGCTTCGGCCACTCTTGGCATGGCAGGTTTGGGCTTCAGCAAGGGCCTGCCGGGAGCATGGTGGATGCTTTCCGGCACGGCAGGCCTGCTGGTGCTGGCGACCTTTTTTGCCGAGAAAGTTAGGGCCTCCGGATGCTACACTCTGCCCGAACTGGTGGGATCTTTCTATGGGGAAAGAGCAAGGTTTGTCGCCTCCTCCCTCATTGTTATCTCCTGGGTGGGAGTCATCGCGGTGCAGATCGTAGCCTCAGGCAAGGTGCTGGGAGCGGTATTCGGGGGAAACGAGACCCTATTCATGGCAGTATGCACGGCAGTCTTCGTGCTCTACACTGTTCACGGGGGGCAGAGCTCGGTGATAAGGACCGACCTGGTGCAGTTAGTTATAATATTAACAGGAATGATAGTCCTTTTTTTCAAAGCCTTAGAGGCTGGCGGACCCGGCTTGCTTCTTGGCCGGAGCTTTCCTACATCTCCTGAGATGGGGTCAAACGATGTACTGACCATGCTATTGGTTGTCGGCTCAGCGTACCTGGTCGGTCCGGATATGTATTCTCGGTTGTTCTCTGCCCATAGCCCCAGGGAAGCGAAGGTCTCGGCGGCGATCGCAGCTGTCATCCTTATTCCGACGGCCTTCCTGATTACTTCGCTTGGTATTTTCGCCCGGTCGCTCTACCCTGCGGCAGCACCTGAGCAGGCGATCCCACTGCTCCTGACAGGATTGCTATCACCGGGCACAGAAGGCCTGGTAGCAGCCGCACTCCTGGCGGCATTCATGTCATCAGCAGACACGAGCCTGATGACCGCCACATCCATTTTGACTCTGGATATTTACAGAAAAATAAGCCCGGATTCGAGTGAACGGAAACTGATGGCCGTCTCAAGGCTTTCCGTGTTAGTCATCGGGGTTTCAGCCCTCGCATTAGCGGTCTCAATGCCAGGCATCATCAAGACCCTGCTTATCGCTTACACCGTCTTTACCAGTGGTCTGCTCTTGCCGGTTATTGCCGGATTCTATAGAGATCGGCTGGGCCTTACGCCTTCCGGTGCGCTGGCAGCACTGGTTGGAGGCGGACTAACTGCAATCTTCTTGGGCCAGAAGTATCCTCTGCTTGGCATAGCAGTCTCTGCGGCATTTCTATTTGGGGTAAGCTGGCTGGAGAGACTGTATACGGAGCAAGAATGCCAAAACGTAATATAACAAAAAAATTTATAAA
>Ga0208584_1000121_pt1 | contig 11996 bp, 13 predicted proteins | sample NGESurdeep072012_4_FD_184460 | JGI IMG/M metagenome (GOLD analysis project Ga0208584, IMG submission 184460) | Arctic peat soil microbial communities from Barrow, Alaska - NGEE Surface sample 415-1 deep-072012 (SPAdes) | ecosystem: Environmental > Terrestrial > Soil > Wetlands > Peat ...
CGCGCAGGCCTGTGCGAGCCGAAGAACTCCGCGTAGATCTCGTTGAACTCGCTGAAACGGGCCAGGTCGGTCAGGTAGACTGTCACCTTCGCCACCGCCGTCCGGTCGCATCCGGCCGCCGTCAGCACCGCGTCGAGGTTGGCCAGGGCCCGGGCCGCCTGTCCGGCAAAGCCGCCGCCCACCAGCTCGCCGCTGGCCGGGTCGAGCGGGATCTGGCCCGACAGGAACACCCATCCCCCGACCGCGAGCGCCTGACTGTATGGGCCGATCGCCTTGGGCGCCGCGTCCGTATGAACGATCTCCGCTCCGACCCTCATGGTGTCGCCTCCCCGTCCGGAACGAACTCCCGAATCTCCGGAAGGTTACGGAAGCGCTCGGCAAAGTCAAGGCCGAACCCGACCACGAACCGGTCCTCGATCTCGAAGCCGACGAAATCGAGCCTCACCTGGACCTTGCGGCGCGACGGTTTCGAGAGCAGCGCGACGACCTGCACGGAGCGGGGGTGCCGCGCCTGCAGGAGCGCCACCACGTCGGCGAGGGTCAAACCGGTGTCGACGATGTCCTCGACGACGTAGATGTCCTTGCCGGCGATGTCCACCGTCACGTCCTTGATCAGGGTGACGGTGCCGGAGGACTCGGTCGTGGCGCCGTACGACGAGGCCTGGATGAAGTCCACGACCACCGGATGCCTGATGCGCTGCGTGAGCGCCGTGAAGAAGTACACTGCTCCCTTGAGGACGCAGATGAAGACTGGCTCCCGTCCCTCCAGGTCGGCGTCGATCTCGCGGGCGAGGACTGCCACTGCCCGTTGGATCTCGTCGTGCGTGATCACCGTCTCACCCAGCACCGGCCACCTCCCCTTTCCCTTCGTCCCCGTCCCTGGTGTAAACTCGCGATCGGAAGTCTCAAAATGAGCGAATTCGGCCTGCACGAACTGAACCAGCGTTACGTCCGGTTGACTGACCGTTGTCGGTCGCAGTGGACGTTTTACCAGTATCTGCAGGGTCTGTTCAAGCATCTCTTCAACTCGCCCTGCCCGATCGAAATCGATTTCCCGTCTCTGTTTAACGAGTTCCGCCAGCTCGGCTCGGAACTCGGCCACCCCGAACCGGGCCGTACCGACAAGACGATGACGCACCTCGGCGTCAGGCTCGACACCCAAGGCCGCAAGCTCCTCAAAGTCGACGAGCAGATCGAGCCCTCACTCCTGCGCCGGTTCTTCGACCGGCTGCGCAATCAGGACGAGAAGGTCCTGCTGGCGATCATCAAATTCTACCTCGACGGGAGTCACGGCGGCGAGGACACCCTCGACAAGCTGGACATCCTGTTCACGCGCCTCGCCGAGATCCCGCGTGGGGACAACGGCAGCCTCGTGCGCGAGCGCCACGAGATCCAGAGGCTCGTCCAGCCGCTCCTCCAGCTGCTGCCGCCGAGCCAGGCCTCCGAGCAGGAACTCGAGGTCCTCGTCCACGCCCTCGCGGACCTCAAGAGCGAGGTCCTGGTTTGCCGCACCTTCACCGAGCTCGCCGGGGGCGGGGCGCTCGACCGCTTCCGCACCCTCAAGCGGCGTCTCGGCGAGACGATGCTGCACCCGCAGCTCCTGCCGGTCCTGCTGGAGACCACCGTTGCGATCAAGAACCGCTTCCGCGAACTCTGGGAGGACGAGGAAGCCGCGCTGCTCGCCGACACCAACAAGGTGCGGGAGCTGGAGAAGCAGCTCTCCGGCCACCCCGAGATCGCGACGCCCGACGTGCGCGAGATGCTCGAGGTCTTTGCCTCGGCACAGCAGCGCTTCGACCACGGCAAGCAGACCGAGAACCTCCGCCGCGACGACGCCCTCAAGCTCAGGATGGCGCTCAACCGGATCCTCGAGCAGTTCGACGTCACCCACTTCGGTGGGATCTTCCCCGCCCCGATCGAGGCCGAGACCGCGCCGGCTTCCGCCGGGGACCCCGATCCCGCGGCCGCCGCGGGCGAGGTCCCGGTTTCTCCATTCCAGGCGGACGGGTTGCTGCAGGAGTACGTGAGCAAGATCCTCTTTGCGCTCGAACTGGTGGGGGACGACCGTCCCGCCGCTGAAACGGTGACTGCCAAGGAGCTCGCGTCCCTCAGGCTCGAGGCGTGCGAGGTCGAGGCGTGCCGGAGGCTCCTCGACGGACAGCCGCCCTCCGCCTCGATCGGGTACGAGCGAGCGCGCCTGCTCATGCAGGCGGCCGCGCTGCGGATCCGCATGGACGAGGAGGCGCGCGAGATCGACCGGTTGCACCGCAGGGGCTCCGACCACCTCGCCGAGACGCTCGAACGCGGCTCGCAATCGCTCCAGCGCGCCTCGGAGATCGACCGCCGCTTCGCCTGGCTGGTGGACGACGCGCTCTACCGCGGCGACACCAATCAGCTCGAGCAGCTCTACCGCTGCCGTTTCCGCCTGCTGCGCGCCTACTCGGGGCTGTGGCTCATCCACAACGAGCGTGGTGGAATCTCGCCCTTCTGAGCCCGTCCGCCTGCGCCTCCGGCTGGGCGAGACGATATTCGCTCTCGACAGCGAGAAGGTCGTCATCGGCCGCAGTCGCTCGTGCGACATCCGTCTGCGGGAGGACACGGTCTCGCGGCTGCACGCGGCGTTCGTCCTCCGGGACGGCGCGCTGGTGCTCGAGGACCTCGGGTCCTCCAACGGCACCTACCTCAACGGCGAGCGCGTGCTGACGCCGTGCGTCGTCGCAGCCGGCGACGCCGTCCGCTTCGGCTCCCTGCGCGGCAGCATCGAACCAGCCGACGCGCCGCCGCCGCGGTCCCAGACCGGAGAGGACGGTAGCGGGGACCGCTTTACCTCCGGCCTGACCGACGCCAGGCCGGCCGGATTCGGCTGGCGGGTGCTGGCGGTCGGGGCCGATGCCGTCCTTCTCGCTCTCGGGTCCCTCGTGCCGTTCGCGCCGCTGCTCGCGACCTTGGCCGTGGAGCGCTACCTGCTCCCGGCGGACACCCTGCCGACGAGCCTGGAGGCCAAGTCCGTATTGGCCGGGGCGTGCGGCGCGCTGTGGCTCGTGTATGTCTTCTACTTCGTCGTGCACGGCTGGGCGCGGCGCGGCGGCACGCTCGGAATGAAGCTCTGCGGGCTTCGCCTGCTCGACTGGCGCCAGCGCCTTCCGATCGGCTACGGCCGGGCGCTCCTCCGGCTGGCAGCGGGCCTCGTGACGGTCCTCACACTCGGGCTCGGGTTCCTCCTCGTGCTGTTCCGCAGGGACCGCAAGAGCCTGCATGACCTCCTGGCGGGCACCATGGTCGTCCGGCGCCGGCCGTTTGGCGGGGCGGGCCCGCCCGCGTAGAATCCTCCCCATGAACGAAATCGCGCAGGCGTTTGCCGCCACCGGCCCGGTGGCCAAGTCGGTGCTCGCCGTCCTGGCCGTGTTTTCGCTGTTCTCGTGGACCCTGATGTTGCTCAAGCTCGTTCAGCTCCGGCGCGCGGACGCCGAGAACCGCTCGTTCATCCAGGAGTTCCGTCGCGCCACCCGTCTCGCCGACGTCCAGACCGCGGCCAACAAGAGCCCGGGGGCACCGCTCGCGGGCGTGTTCCGCTCCGGCTACCTCGAGCTCGAGGCCCAGGTCCGCGTGATGGAACACGCCGGCCAGACCTCCGGCCAGATCAAGAGCTTGGCCGCGGTGGAGCGCGCGCTGCAGCGGGCGATCGGCGTCGAGGGGGCGAAGCTCTTGCGCTACCTCCCCTTCCTGGCGACGACCGCGTCGGCGACACCGTTCATCGGGCTGTTCGGAACGGTGTGGGGGATCATGACGACGTTCCACGCCATCGCCGCCTCGGGCTCCACCTCGATCGTGACGGTGGCGCCGGGGATTGCCGAGTCCCTCGTCAATACCGCCGCCGGCCTCGCCGCGGCGATCCCTGCGGTCATCGCGTACAACGCCTTCCTGGGGGCGTTGCGGCGGCAACGCGGACTGATGGAGGACTTCCTGCTCGAGTTCCTCAACCTCACCGAGCGGACGTTTACGTAGACCGCCTGCAGGCGGCGGAGCCGAGAGGGGGGCAAATGGCGTTCAAGAGCTCATCCGAGGAGTTCGAGACCATGGCGGAGATCAACATCACGCCGCTCGTCGACGTGATGTTGGTCCTGCTCATCATCTTCATCGTGACCGCGCCGATGCTGGTCCAGGGCCTGCAAGTCCAGCTCCCCCGCGAGGCGGCGAGCCCCCTCGCGCACAAGGGCGCCGAGCCGATCGTCCTCACCCTCACCCGCGACCAACTCGTGCTGGTCGGAGACCAGCCGGTGCACCGCAATCTCCTCGCCGCCAAACTCGGCCCGCTGCTGGCCGGCGGCCCGCGCCCCGTCTACCTCAAGGGCGACCAACGCCTCCCCTATGGCTTCGTCGTCGACGTCCTGGCGACCCTGAACCGAATGGGCGTCGAGGAGATCGGGATGGTCACCGTCCCCCCCGAGAAGCGATGAACGACCCGGTTTCCAGCGAGCTCGAGCAACGCGCCCGCCTCGACCTGCCCTGGCGCTGGGCCGTCGCCGGGGCCGTCGGCATCCACCTCGCCGTGGCCGGGATCCTGCTCCTCTCCCCCACGCACCACCGCCGCGCCCTCACGCTCCCCAGCGTCCAGGTGCGCATCATGGCCGCCCCGCTCCCGGGCCCCGTCGCTCGCGGCGGGACACCGCCCACCCGCGCCGCCGCCCCCGCGAAGCCCCAGGCCCCGGCGCGCCCGGCGAAGACCAGGCCCGCCAGGCCTGCGGAACCGGTCCCCCGGCACGTCGTGTCCAATGCCGGGCCGGCCCGGCGCGCGCCCGTCCCGCCGCCGGCGGCTGTCGCAGAGGAGGCGCCCGGTGCGCCGCCCGCCGCCGCCCCCGGCGCCGCGCCGGGCGGCCCCAACCCAATCGCCTCGGCGGCCGGCGGCATCGTGCTCGGGGCCGGAGGCGCCGGCGAGGAGCCGTTCCCGTTCTCGTACTACCTCAACCGCGTGCTGGCGCTCATCGAGGGCAACTGGTTCCGGCCTCCCGCCTCCGCCGGAACGACGTGCCAGGTCCGCTGCGTGATCGCGCGCTCCGGCCGCCTCGCCGAGGCCGGCCTGGAATCCGCGAGCGCCTCGCCGGCGTTTGACCGGGCGGCGTTGCGGGCAGTGTATGCTGCGGCGCCGTTCCCGCCCCTCCCGGAAGGGTTCGGGGGGACGGAATTGACGTTACACCTGGAGTTTGGCCCTTGATGAACAGGACCTTGGCATTGTTCGCGGTCGCATTGGCGGTGGGGCAGCTCGCCCTCGCCCAGGACGAGGTCTACCTCAAGGTCACCAACCCCGGCTTGTCCCGAGTGGTGATCGCCGTCCCGGAGTTCGCGTCCCGCCCGGGGACCGATCCGGCGGCGGCGGCGCTCCTCCTCGCGACCCTCCGGAAGGATCTCGACGAGACCGCCGTGGTCGGCGTCGTCCCGGCGGAGAACGCCAAGCTCGTCGTCGTCGACCCAACCAACCCGACCCTGACCCGCCAGCGCTGGCGCGCGGTGGGCGCCCAGTTCCTCCTCGACGGCAGCTTCGCCGGCGCCGGCAACCAGCTCGTGCTCGAGACCCGGCTCTGGGACCTCACCTCGGGCGAGGTCGCCTACTCGCGGCGCATCCAAGGCACCGTGAGCCTGGCGGCGACGATGGCCCACACGTTGGCGAACGAACTGGTCCACCTGTTCACCGGCCGCCCGGGCCCGTTCCTCTCCCGCATCGCGTTCGTTTCCGATCGCACCGGCGCCAAGGAGCTGTGGGTGATGCGCTGGGACGGGACAGAGGCGCAGCAGCTCACGACCTATCGGTCGATCGCGCTCTCCCCGGCGTGGTCGCCCGACGGCGAATGGCTCGCGTTCACGAGCTTCCTCCGCGGGCCGCCGCAGCTGTTCGTTCTCCGGCCGACGCAGGGGTACCTGAAGACGCTCTCGACGCTCCCCGGAGTCAACTCGTCCCCCAACTTCTCGCCCGACGGGAAGACCGTCGCGTTCGCGGCCGGAGCGGCCGGCGTGACCGATGTCTACGTCGTGCCGGTCGATGGCGGAACGCCGATGCGGCTGACCCACACCCTCGGGATCAGCACGCAGCCCGCGTGGTCGCCGAGCGGCCGGCAGATCGCGTTTACGTCGAACGCGGGCGGCTCCCCCCAGCTTTACGTCATGGACGCCGAGGGGACGAACGTCCGCCGGCTCACCTTCGACGACACGTACGCCGACGAGGCCGCCTGGGCCCCGGACGGCGTCAAGATCGCCTACACGACGCTGGTCGGCGACCGTTTCCAGATCGCGACCCTCGACCTGAGGACGAACGCGCGCACCATCATCCCCGGCCCCGGCAACAACGAGTCGCCGTGCTGGTCGCCTGACGGCACCGTCCTCGCGTTCGTGTCCGACCGTACGGGCGCACGGCAGATCTTCATCACGGACCCGGCCGGCAGGCCAAAGCAGATCACCGACAAGGGGAACAACATCCAGCCGGCCTGGGTTGCGCAGGTTCAGTGAGACGGGTTGGCAAGTCCACGGCGCTTGGTGTACAGTCCGCTCGTCGAAAGCGAAAGGAGGCATTGTGTCTACTCTCTGGAACAGCAAGGCCTTAGGTTCCGTTCTGCTCGGCGTTCTCCTGATTGCCGCGGCGTGCGCCCACCGCCAGGCGGTGGTCGCGCCGGAACCCCAGAGCGTCCCGGCTCCGGCTGCGGCCGCGCCCGCCCAGGAAGCCCCGGGTGCCGGCACGACGACCGTCGCGCCCGAGCCCCGCATCAGCCCCGCCGAGAACCCCGAGGGCGGGATCAGAACCAGCGAGCTCCCGGCCGACCTCGAGCAGCTGAACAAGGCCGGGTACCTGAAGGACGCGTTCTTCGACACCAATAAGTCCGCGCTGCGCCCCGACGCGCGCGACGTCCTCGCCGCCGACGCCGCCTGGCTCAAGGAGCACCCCACGGTCAAGCTCACGATCGAAGGCCACTGTGACGAACGCAACACGGAGGAGTACAATCTCGCGCTCGGCTGGCGCCGCGCCAACGCCGCCAAAGACTACCTGGTGTCGTTGGGCGTCGGCGCGGGTCAGATCGCGACGATCAGCTACGGGGAGGAGAAGCCGTTCGCAACATGTCACAACGAGAGTTGCTGGTCGCAGAACCGGCGAGCACACTTCGTGATCACGGCACGATGAGGAGGTGGCGTATGCGATGGCTGATCGTTTCCTGCCTAGCTGTTGGCGCAGCGGGGTGCGTCTCCAGCGGCGACATCACGCTCCTGCACCGCGAGATCACCGACGTCTCGCGCCAGGTCGAGAACCTCGGCAAGCAGTCCTCCGGGAAGCAGGACCTGCAGGCGATGAGCACGAAGCTCGCGGACCAGAACGCGGAGGTCCTCAAGTCCAGCGCGGATATCCAGCTCGAGCTGCGGCAGCTGCGCGACCAGATCCAGGCGCTGCAGTCGAACCTCGACGCGACCAACCAGCGTCTCGGATCGCTCTCCGCAGAGCTGGCCGCGACGCGCGACAAGCTGACCGCCGCTGCCGCCGCTCCACTGCCGTCCGCCCAGCCGGGCCCGGCAGGCACCGCGCCCGCCGCCGGCCCGACCCCCGCCCAACCCGCCGCGACCCTGCAACCGGCGCAGCTCTACAACGCCGCGTACGAAGACTACCTGCGCGGCAACTTCGACCTCGCGATCCAGGGTTTCTCCGAATACGCCAAGCGTTACCCGACGACCGACCTCGCCGACAACGCGCTCTACTGGATCGGCGAGTGCTACTACTCGAAGAAGCAGTTCAAGGAGGCGATCGACGCCTTCACCCAGCTGATCAACACTTACAAGACGTCGGACAAAGCGGCCGCTGCGCTGCTCAAGAAGGGCCTCGCCTATCTCGAGCTCGGCGACCGATCGCAGGCGGTGATCAACCTGCAGTACGTGCTCTACGAACACCCGGGCACCAAGGAGGCGGAGCTGGCACGCTCCCGCCTTGCTGCCCTCGGGGTCAAGGTGAAGTGAGTCGAAGGGATTCAAGGGAGATTTCATGGCAAAGAGGATCAAGTCGGGACTGAAGCGTCGTCGTCAGAACGAGGTCCGCCGCAACCGCAACCGGGCGGTGCGCACCCGCGTGCGCAACGCGATCAAGGTGCTGCGCGCCGCCATCACGTCCGGCGATGCCGGCCAGGTCAAGGAGTTGCTGCCCCGCACGGTGTCCGTCATCGAGGGCGGCGTCCGCAAGGGCGTCTTCCAGCGCAACACCGCATCGAGGTACAAGTCCCGCCTGACCGTGCAGGCCAACGCGGTGCTGCAGCCCAAGCAGAGTTAGTCCGGTGGCGACGCCCGCGCCATTCCCGTCCGCCCCGCTCTTCCCCGGACGGCTGCTCCGGCGCGGCAAGGTGCGCGACGTCTACGAGGCGGACGGCAAGCGACTGGTCATCGTCGCGAGCGACCGCATCAGCGCCTTCGATGCCGTGCTCGATCCCGGCGTTCCCGGAAAGGGCATCGTCCTGACCCAGCTCTCGAACTTCTGGTTCGAAAGGCTGGCGGACGTCGTCCCCAACCATCTCGTCGCGACCCGGCTCGCGGATTTTCCGCGACCATTCTCCGGGGAGGCGCTGCTCGAAGGCCGCGCTTGCCTGGCGAGGGCGGTCCGCATCGCTCCCGTCGAGTGCGTCGTCCGCGGGTTCATCGTCGGATCGGGGTGGAAGGAGTACCAGGCGCAGGGAAGCGTGTGCGGGGTCCGGCTGCCGGCCGGCCTACGGCAGGCCGACCGCCTCCCCGCGCCGGTCTTCACCCCGTCCACCAAGGCCGAGGTCGGCCACGACGAGAACATCCCGTTCGACGAGGTCGTCCGCCTCGTCGGTGCCAAGGTCGCCGAACAGCTCCGGGCCGTCTCGCTCGAGCTGTACCGCAGGGCGGCCGAGCTCGCCGAGGCCCGCGGCATCATCATCGCCGACACCAAGTTCGAGTTCGGCCTCGACGACGAGGGCAGGCTGGTCTGGGCCGACGAGGCGCTGACGCCCGACTCCTCGCGCTTCTGGCCCGCCGACCTCTACCGGCCCGGGAGCAACCCTCCCTCATTCGACAAGCAGTTCGTCCGCGACTGGCTCGAGGGCTGCGGCTGGGACAAGCGGCCGCCCGCCCCGGTGCTCCCGCCCGACGTCGTAGCCCGGACCCTGGCGCTCTACCTCGAAGCGCACCGCCGCCTCACCGGACGCGAGCTGGCGCTCGGGTGAGACGAACGGGAACAGTGGAGAGTTGAGAGTGAAGACTGGAGAGTTGTAGAAGCAAAGAGAATAGACCGGATGAAGTCCTGTCTTTGCCGACCACGGACCACTGACCACGGACCACGTCTTTCGCTGCCCGACCCGCGAACCCCGAGCCCCTTCCTTTCGCCGCTTCCGTTTCCCCCGGCCGATGGATATACTTCCCGGACTCTGTGCGACGGGAGGTCGGCTGAACATGGCAGCAAACCCAGTCCCCAGTGAGAGAATCAGAAACGTGGCGGTCGTCGGTCACTCCTCAACCGGAAAGACCACCTTGATCTCCGCCATCCTGTACGACGCCAAGGCGGTCAACCGGCTCGGCAAGGTCGACAAGGGTACCGCGGTGACCGACTTCGACGAGGAGGCGGTGGAGCGGAAGATCACGATCGCCGATGCGCTGGCGTACGCTCACCACCGCGACTGCAAGCTCAACCTGATCGACACTCCCGGATATGCCATCTTCACGACGGAGGCCGTCCAGGGAGTCAAGGTGGCGGAGGCGGCGCTCATGCTGATCTCCGCTGTGGCAGGCCCGGAAGTTCAGACAGACAAGATCTGGAAGGTCTGCACCGCGACCTCCAAACCCGTGATCTTCGCGGCAAACTGCATGGACCGCGAGCGCGCCTCGGCCTCGCGCACGTTGCAGCAGCTGCAGAAGAGGTTCGGGCGCGAGGTGCTGCCGATTCAGCTCCCGATCGGCGAGGAGACCCACTTCTCCGGCGTCGTCGACCTGCTGCGCGGCAAGGCGTACACCTTCCCGGCCGACGAGAGCGGCGCGATGCAGGAGGCGGCGGTCCCTGCCGAGCTGAAGGACGAGGCCGTCGCGGCCCGCAACGCGATCATCGAGATGGTCGCCGAGCAGGACGAGGCGCTGCTGGAGAAGTTCTTCGCCGAGGGGACGCTCGCGGACGACGAGTTGGTCGCCGGCCTCACGAAAGCGGTGGCGGCCCGCAAGCTGTTCCCGCTCATCTTCTGTTCCGCAGGGCGCAACCAGGCGGTGCAACCTCTCATGAGCGCGCTGGTGGAACTCGTCCCCAGCCCGTTGGCGTCGCCGGTCTCCGCGAAGAACGTGGCGGGGGAGGAGGTCCAGCTCGCCCCCGGCGGCGACACGCCGGTGGCATACGTGTTCAAGACGATCGCCGACCCCTACGCCGGGCGGATCACGCTGCTGCGGGTCTTTTCCGGCGAGTTCGTGTCGGACGGCACGTATTACAACCGCCAGCGCGACGTCGCGGAGCGGTTCGGCCCGGTTAACTGGATGCAGGGCAAGGACCTCGTCGCGGTGGAAAAGCTCGCCACCGGCGACATTGGGGCGGTCGCGAAACTCAAGGAGACGCACACCGGCGAAACGCTGACGAGCAAGGACGGTGCGATCGTCGTGCCCCCGGTTCCGATCCCGGAGGCCGCGATTTCCTTTGCCATCGCGGCGAAAGCAAAGGGGGACGAGGACAAGATCGCCCAGGGCCTCGCCAAGCTCAAGGACGAGGATCCCACCCTTCACATCGGCCGCGATCCGCAGACCAAGGAGCAGCTCGTCGCCGGCGCCGGCCAGCTCCACGTCGAGATCGCGGTGGCCCGCCTGCACAAGCGGTACAAGGTCGACGTCACCCTGCAAGCGCCAAAGGTCCCGTACCGCGAGACGATCACGAGGTCGGTCGAGATCACCGCTCGCCACAAGAAGCAGACCGGCGGCCACGGCCAGTTCGCCGAGGCCAAGGTCCGTCTGGACCCCCGGCCGCGCGGCGGCGGTTACGAGTTCGTGGACAAGATCTACGGCGGCTCGATCCCGAACAACTACCGCCCCTCGATCGACAAGGGCGTCGTCGACGCGGCCGAACGCGGCGCGATCTCCGGCAACCCGATGGTGGACTTCTCGGTCACGCTCCTGGACGGAAAATTCCATGCCGTGGACTCGTCCGACATGGCGTTCCGGACGTGCGGGCGGAAGGCCTTCCGCGAAGGCGTGAAGCAGGCCGGGCCGACGATCCTTGAGCCGGTCATGCACGTCGAGATCACGGCCCCGGACGAGTTCCTCGGCGACATCATGGGCGACCTGAACTCACGGCGCGGACGAGTCCAGGGAATGGAGCCCGCCGACGGCCAGACGGTGGTGAAAGCACAGGTGCCGCTCGCCGAGATGCTCACCTACTCCCAGACGCTGCGCTCGATCACCGGCGGGAGGGGCGACTTCCACATGGAGTACTCGCACTACGACGAGGTGCCGCGCCAGATTCAGGAGAAGATCATCGCCGCGGCGGTTGGAGGCGAAACCGAGGAGGAGGAGGAGTAGCCGGGGCCGCGCCCCTTGCCACGGATACTTCCGTTGGGACGAGCGAGAGGGCTTGACAACCGGCGGCGACCGTGCAAATATGACGACGTGAGTTTTTTCGGCAGTTGCGGAGCAACGCAGAGTTGAGGTAAACCCGCCGCAAGGGGCAGCGTCCTTGCGGCTTTTTGGCGTACGCCGGGACGCTCCCGGCACAGAGAAGGGCGGCGTCAGAAAGCCGCCAGCAACAAGGAGAAAGCAGCATGGCGCAGGGAACTGTCAAGTGGTTCAACGATACCAAGGGCTTTGGCTTCATCACCCAGGAGGGCGGCGAGGACGTGTTCGTCCACTACACCGCCATCGCCGGCGAGGGCTTCCGCACTCTCAAGGAGGGCGCGAGGGTCGAGTTTGACGTCGTGCGTGGCCCCAAGGGCCTGCAGGCGGCGAACGTCCGCGCGATCTGACGATCGGCTCAGCCGACAAACCAGGGGCGGCTC
>Ga0208584_1000122_pt1 | contig 11994 bp, 10 predicted proteins | sample NGESurdeep072012_4_FD_184460 | JGI IMG/M metagenome (GOLD analysis project Ga0208584, IMG submission 184460) | Arctic peat soil microbial communities from Barrow, Alaska - NGEE Surface sample 415-1 deep-072012 (SPAdes) | ecosystem: Environmental > Terrestrial > Soil > Wetlands > Peat ...
CCCTTCAGGATTGTTTTGATAAAGTTAACAGTTTTGTCTTTATTGACCATTTGTCGGAAGTAACTTCGATATTCGAGGAACATGACATTAACGAAGCGATTCGCCTGATATTGGAGGCATCAGATGTGCATTATGATGCGCCGACAGATTATGGCGAAACTCTGCGGAATTTTAAAAAAAACTATATGGAAATTCTGACCAAGAAAACAACCCTGATCATTGTTGGCGATGGACGCTCCAATTATATGAATCCTGAAGACGCGATTCTCGGTCAAATGCGGGAACGCTGCAGGCGGGTAATCTGGCTCAATCCCGAACAGGAAAATCTCTGGGGCACGGGCGACAGCGAGATCAGATCATATATGCATCATTGTCATGAAGTGCGTCAATGCCGTAATATCAACCAATTATTTGCTTTTATCGAAGATCTGGTTTTATAAAATGAATATGCTTCCATCACGACAATCATACAGTTGGATATCTCGTTTTGCCATTGAACATGTCGCTTCTCGCGCTGATCTCCAAACGGCGCAGGATTTTCCCTTGGACATCTGGCAGAAAATGGGTGAGGCAGGCTTTTTTAAAATAGGAATCGCGAAGGATTTCGGTGGCAGCGGCGGTGGATTCAGGCAGCTTACTGATGCAGGAGAAGTTTTCGTCCGCAGCGGTTATAATATGGGGCTGGCATTATCCTGGCTCTATCAGCAGCTTATTGCCAGCTATCTTATTTCCGGTTTTGGTACCGAGGAACAGCGAAAAAAATACCTGCCGCTGATGGCCAAAGGTAAGTTAATCGCATCCTTTGCCGTTTCCGAACCAAAGCACGGACCGCATCCCAAATTACTGACATCCACGGCAACCCCGGACGGCAAATGCTACAAACTCCATGGAGCGAAAACTTATCTAACCAATGGGCCTATTGCCGGCCTTTTCATCGTTATTGCAATAACAGGTGAGGAGAACCAGCAAAAAAAGTTCAGCGCCTTTCTGGTGCCGAATTCTGACGAGGGTGTTAGTGTCAGCCCGCAACTGAAACTAGATTTCCTGAAGCCGTCTCCGCATGGCGGCATTGGATTGCATGACTGCCGTGTGCCTGCCTCGAACATGCTCGGCGAAAAAGATACGGCTTACACGGATATGGTTCTACCTTTCAGTGACGCGGAAAACATCGTCATGATGGGAGCCGCAACAGGCGGAATGGGATCTGAGCTTATGGACGTAATTCTGGAAATAAATGCGCGAGATATCAGTGAGGATAAATCGCTGCAAAAAGAAGTGGGGGCGCTGGACTCTTTACTGGAGACGATGCGTGTCATCGCCCGCGAGGCGGCGCAAAAAATGGATCAGCAGGATAGTACCGCCTTGCCGCTGACTCTGATTTTTGAAGAATTGGCTGAAAGTTTTCAGTCAAGAATAACTGCCATGGTTACGAAATGGGAACTCAAAACACCACAACGCTATAATATACTTCAGGCTGACCTTAACATTCTGGGACTGTTGAATAAGAATAATACTCCCCGAAAACAAATGAAGCTCGGATCAGAACTTCTGCAGGGGGCGAAATAAATGTTGTAGGGCATGCGGCAAAAAATTGCCGATGTTAATATTCAATGCTTTTTTCGCATTCAGCACAATCTTTGACAAATTTTCGAAAAATCGCTAAGAGATATTAACCGCCTTTCTTCCAGGCATTCACAAGGATGATAATGTGTCAACATCGCTTTATAAAAAAGTCGGCATAGCCACTTTAATAACCACGGCCTCTATTTTTCTCAGCCGCGTCACGGGACTTCTAAGGGAAATGGCTCTGGCTTATATAGGCGGCGCGACAGGTGATGTCGATGCCTATCAAATCGCCTTTGTAATTCCGGAGATTCTCAATCATATCGGGGCAGCCGGTTTTTTGTCCGTGACTTTCATACCTATATTCACGGAGTATCTTGTCAAGAAAGATGAAGCGGAAGGATGGCGGATATTTTCCCTGATCTGTAATGTATTCGGAGCCATTATCCTTTTATTCGTTGTCGTTTCCTTCATCTTTGCCAAAGATTTTATCGGGCTGATCGTTCCGGGTGTGCATGATCCGGCAATTCTAGCCAAGGCGGTGCGGATGACAAGAATAATCATTCCCGCCCAGTTTTTCTTCTTTACCGGCTCTCTTTTCATGGCTGCCCAGTATACGAAGGAAAAATTCGCAATACCGGCGTTAGCCCCGGTTGTCTATAATGTCATCATTATCGCCGGTGGAATAATATTGCATCCTTGGCTTGGCATCGAAGGCTTCTCCTGGGGGGTTCTTGTCGGCGCCTTTGCCGGTCAGTTTCTTATTCAGCTTTGGGGGGCAAAGAAATCAGGCATGCAGTATCATCCCGTGTTTGATTTTTACAATCCCCAGTTGCTGCGCTATGTAAAACTTACTTTGCCGCTGATTTTTGGTCTGACGATGACCTTTTCCACGGAGATTTTTTTCCGGATATTCGGTTCCTATCTGCCCCAGGGAAGCATTGCCAGTCTTAATTACGGCCTGCGGATAACATTAATGCTGGTGGCCCTGTTCGGACAGGCTGTGGGAACCGCTTCATATCCGTTTCTGGCAAGGATGGCCAAGGAGCGGCAATTCGGCCAGATGAACAATCTCATCAACAGCACTCTGCGCTATCTAGCCTTGGTTATCCCCGTCTCGGCGCTGCTGATCGTCATCAGGCATGAGGTTGTGATGATCCTCTTTCAACGGGGCAGGTTCGATGCGGCGGCCACGGCATTGACTGCGCAAGTTCTGGGCTTCCTCCTTGCGGGAGCGTTTTTCATAGCCGCGCAGAATGTTGTAGTCCGAGGATATTTTGCCATGGAGGACACGCTTTTCCCCGCGATTTTCAGCACCATTGCAGTAGCTGTCAGCATACCGATTTATTATTACGGGATGCAGGCATTCGGCATAAATGGAATAGCTTTTGCCGTATCTATATCCGTTGCCCTGCAGATAACAATTTTATATGTAATCTGGAACAGAAGAACTAAAAACTCAGGCAGCAGGGATGTGTATCTTTTTATCGGTAAAATGACGTTTCTAAGCATCGCCATCGGTCTGTTCCTCGAATTCTGTAAAAAATATATTTTGTCGGCGCTTGATGTTGCAACTTTTACCGGCAGCCTGGCGAGTTCCTTAATTAATAGCGTTTTGTTTATTACAATCTTTCTGGCGGCGGGCAGGCTGATGAAGATAAAGGAAATCGTCGACCTGCAAAACAAGGTAGCGGCTAAGTTGGGGAGAACACAGAATTAGGAATAATAGTACGCCATGATCACATCCCTTGCGATAACCATTGACATACAATTGCTGTTTACCTATACTTCTTTTCCGTGAAAGCAAGTTTAAAATGCAAGGAGCGAATTTTTATGAGAGTTGATGAAATTAAAAATGTTCTTATCGTGGGCAGCGGCACTATGGGCCAGCAGATTGGATTTCAATGCGCGCTTTACGATTGTAATGTGACACTGTACGATATAAAAAAGGAAATGCTGGAAAAAGCGATGGAAAGGATAAACAGGATCGCCTCAAGGATGACCAGAGAAGGCCGGATTACCCAGGAGAAGGCCGCAGAGGCCATAAGCAGGATAAGAACTACCGTCGACATGGCCCATGCTGCAAAGGACGCCGATATCGTGAGCGAATCGGTGCCGGAGGACCCCGAGCTTAAGGGAAAAGTTTTTGGACAATTAAACGCGCTGTGTCCGGAGCGAACTATATTCACAACCAACACATCAACGCTCCTGCCTTCAATGTTTGCCCAGGCCACAGGAAGGCCGGAAAAATTTCTCGCTTACCACTTTCACGATATACGCATGACGAACGTGGTTGATGTCATGCCGCATCCCGGGACCTCTCCGGAGTTCGTGGAACTGGTAAAAGAATTCGCCGAGAGGACCGGCCTCGCCCCGATCGTTCTCCATAAAGAGAGTGTAGGCTATGTCTTTAATTATATGTTCACCAATCTTTTCGATTCCGCGCTGACGCTTGCCGCAAGTGATATCGCGGTGGTTGAGGACATAGACAGGGTCTGGATGGGAATTATGCATATGTTGATAGGGCCGTTCGGACTGATGGATAGCGTGGGCCTGGACACGGTATGGCACGTTTCTAATTTCTGGGCGAAAAATACCGGGGATCCTCAAAAGATCAAGAATGTGGAGTTCGTGAAAAAATATGTCGACAGGGGCGAACTCGGACAAAAGACCAGAAAAGGATTTTATACATACCCGAACCCGGCGTTTGCGGCCCCGGATTTTTTAAAGGGTATTAAATAATTTTGTATATCGCTTTATGAATTTTCTAGCACTGGATTTTGAAACGGCAAACTATTACCGCGATAGTGCTTGCGCTCTTGGTTTGGTCCGTGTTGAGAACAATGAGATTGTTGACAGGGCATCGTTTCTTATCCGGCCGCCCTATAAATATTTTGTGTTCACTTATATCCATGGAATTACATGGGAGGATGTTGAAGACGAGCCAACCTTTGAGCAGCATTGGAAATCAATCAAACCATTTTTTGAGGGAATTGATTTTGCAGTGGCCCATAATGCGAGCTTTGATAGTAATGTCCTGCGCGCATGTTGTGAAAGACATAAAATTATAGTGCCGGAAGTTGATTTCCGGTGCACAATGAAACTTTCCCGGCAGGTATTTAATCTTTATCCCACCAATTTGCCCGCTGTTTGTAATAAATTTAATATTACCTTGCAGCACCATAATGCCCTTTCCGACACTCTCGCCTGTGCAAAAATAATGATGGAGATTTTAAAAAAGGCAAAATCTTAAAAAGAGAACAGGTACATTTAATTTTAAAACGGAACCGGCGGGAATAATGCGCATCTTCAAATTGGCAAAGAAATAATTATGTGTTATGAATCCAATAAAGGATATCTCACAAAACTGCTGATAAAGTAAATGAGCGGGCAGGAGATAATTTTAGAACAACATGACTACACCAGTCATATCTATTGTCGGTAAATCCAACTCCGGCAAAACAACTTTATTAGAGAAACTAATTCCCGAATTGGTAAAAAGGGGATATCGCGTTGCTACAATCAAGCACAATGTTCATGGATTTGACATAGATCATGAAGGCAAGGATAGCTGGCGGCATAAAAAAGCCGGCGCCCGCACAACGGTGATTTCATCCGCTTCCCGTGTAGCTTTGATTGAAGACCTCGACCATGATCACTCGTTGGATGAAATCAGGGATAAATATATTAAAGACGCGGATATAATTCTTTCCGAAGGTTACAAAGGCAATCCTTTTCCCAAAATTGAAGTTTTCCGTTCTGAACTAAAGCGTGATTTATTATGCAACAAAGAGGATAATTTGCTGGCTGTTGCTTCAGATATAAAGTTGGATATCGGCGTTCCTTGTTTCGATATAGACGATGCCCAAAGTCTCGTTGATTTAATTGAAAATAAATTTTTAAAATAGTTATCCGCCCTGCGGATAATAGACCAAACGGATAATTCCTTTAGGAATGGAATAACGTATCGATAACGATGGGAAAGGATAAAGAGTATGCCCGGAAAAATGTTTGCTTCATGGAGTGGGACAAAGCTTAAAGTATCTCTGCTCATGGTTTCTCTGGTTGTGACACTGGCTGCTTGCGCTACTGTGCCGCCGCCTGTGCCTACCAAGCCGGCCCAAATTGCGGTTGTTCTGGGAGCGGGGGCATCCAAGGGCTTCGCGCATATCGGGGTCCTGAAGGTGCTTGAAGCCCAGAATATCCCCATTCACATGGTCGTGGGCACGAGCGTCGGTAGCCTGGTAGGCAGCTTATACGCCTCGGGCAAGACCGCCTTCGAACTGCAAGGAATAGCCATGAAGATGGAAAGAGACAATATTATCGACTATGATTGGAAGATCTGGAATGGCGGGCTCATTAAGGGTGAAAAGCTCGAAAATTTTATCAACGTAAACATTCAGAATACCCCCATAGAAAAACTAAAAATACGTTACTATGCGGTGGCCACCAATGCCGCTACCGGGGAAGAAGTTGTCTTTGCCAGAGGCAATACCGGTATGGCTGTGCATGCCAGCTGCTCCGTGCCGGGCGTGTTCAAGCCCTTGAAGATTGGAAACAGCACCTATGTGGACGGCAGTGTGGTTAGCCCTTTGGCCGTTGATGTGGCGCGCCGTAATGGGGCGGATATAGTCATTGCCGTGGATATCTCCGGCGGGATTAATACCAATGTGCCCAGTGGGATCATTGACACCCTGAGGAAGTCTATAGACATCATGTATGGCAGAATCGCTGAATATCAGACCAAGAACGCCGACATCGTGATCCGCCCGAATATGAAGAATATCGGATCCACCGATATGAATAAAGTTAATGAAGCGATTTTTGAGGGTGAAAAGGCGGCCAGCCTGAAGATACCGGAAATCCTGAAAATTATTGCCAGGCTGAAACAAGAAGGACGGCTTTAAAAAAGTTCCAGTCCTAATACCATTTCTAAATCAAAGATGATATTGAGGCGGCTAGGCGGAGGCGACGAGGCGTATTATTAATACGTTGAGGAAACCGACAACGACGCCAACAAAGATAGCGCTTTGATTTAGAATTGGTATAAAGGTTAACCAGCATGATCACAATAGGTGGAAGGGCTCACAACATTGAAGAGATTCTTGAAGTAAGCAATCTCGGCTATCCGTTCGTGGAGATTTCCCTTGATGATCCTGCGACAGTTGCCGGCTGGATTCCTCAGCTTTGTGAAATAAAAGATACGTACGACATCTCGTTTCTTGCCCATTATCCCAACGAGGATAATCCTTTTGACGTGAAAGTGCTTCGGAACAAGTTCCTTCCGCGCATCAAAGCCCTGATGGTCTTGTCACGACAGCTTGACATTACCAAGGCGACCCTGCATTTCTGGATCGATCAGAGATGGGCTCCGGCGGAACTCATTCCCGGGAAGCTGGAACTACTCTCCCGGATAGTGGACTATGGCAATGAGTACGGTATTACCATCTGCATAGAAAACTTGAGCGAACGTACTGAGAGCTTCGGACCGGCATTTGATGCCATCCCTGATCTCAGGATGACTCTGGATATCGGACATGCCCAGTTTCTTTCGCAACAGAACACGTCGTTTCGTTTTATAGAAGATCACTTTTCCAGGATTGTTCATCTCCATGTTCATGACAACCGTGGCGGAACGGGCGTTAAAGATGATCTCCATCTTCCACTGGGAGACGGGATTGTGGATTATTCTGCCATTATAGCATCCCTCATGAAAAAGGGGTATGACTCAACCATCACCATGGAGGTAAAGCCCAGGGACATGCCTCGGACCAGAAAGGCTCTGGAAGATTGTATGCGTGGTTGACATGCAGAACCACTTTTCTTATACTTCCTTCCAATCGCCGGAAGGGAGATTAGAATGAGGCGATTTTTAAGGAGGAGCAGCTGTGAACATATTTTCACGAGCGGAAAATTTCATCAGCCAAAAGTCCGATTCTAATGTTCTCATTATAATATTCGGCATCATCTATTTTACTTCGCAGTTCATCATCGGCTCGATCATTCACCCGTTGGGTGTGGGAAATTTTTTGGCTTTACAGACGACCCTGTCGAGCGATACATTCAAAGAGATCGCTTCAGGTTGGATCGCATCGGACCAAGTCAAAATTTATTATAAGCACTTTTACTTCGATAATTTCCATCCGATTTGGTACAGTATATTTTTAAGTCTGCTGATAGCCAGAACATTCAAAATCAACGGCGTAAGTCCGAGTTTCAACTTTATCATTCTTACACCGTTTATCGCCGGAATCTGTGATCTAATTGAAAATATGATGCACATATACTTCCTGAGTGACCTTAGGCACGCAACACCCGCGCTCGTCGCGCTCTCTGGAACTGCGACGAACACCAAGTGGTTTCTGGCTTTTTCCGGCGTCGCCATCGTATCTATTCTGGTTGTCGCCTGGTTTGTGAAGAAGTTTATAATAAAGGGGAAACCCGTAAATAAAGAAAGGAATATTTAAGAAAGTTCTACTGATTAATTTGCTATTCTTTAATCTTTAAATTTTTCTGTAAATAACTTTTAAAATCATCGTAATTATTAGCAATAGAAACGGCAGAGCCTTCTCTTTGGTCAATATCTTTCATGCCCTCCGGCAGGGGCAATGTTAATCCTAAAAGTTTTTGAATTTCTTCGGGGAATTTTGCCGGATGGGCTGTTTCCAGACAAATGGCCAGTTTTTTATCCGGCGCTATTTTTAAGTACGCTTCCAATCCCGCCCAGCCTATAGCTCCATGTTGTTCCAAAACTATATGATAGCGATTATAGACACTCTTGATGGTTTCTCTCGTTTGTTCATCCGTAACGCTTACTGAAAAAATATATCGCTGCATTTCTTCCAGATCGGGGTAGCGGTGAACTTTACCCACGCGATCAACAGTGCCTCCATACAATTCAAAGAAGCGCGCTAAATTGCTGGGATGCCCGACGTTCATGGCGTTGGAAATACACGCCCGGGAAGGAGAAACTTTATTGTATTTTCCTGTAGCCAAAAAGATCGGGAATTCATCATTTTCATTGGTAGGCATGATAAGTTTGGCCACCGGCAGCCCCATGCGGCGCGCGTATTCGCAACCCAGTGCGTCGCCAAAATTTCCCGAAGGAACGGAAAATATTACCTGCTCTCCATTTTCGGAAAGCTGGGCGTAAGCGTAGACATAGTAAATTATCTGAGGAAGAATCCGGCCGAAGTTAATGGAATTAGCCGAGGACAAATTAAATTTAACCAGTTGAGAATCGGAAAACGCCTGCTTGACTAAATTCTGACAATCATCGAACTTGCCATCAACGCTAAGCGCCTGCACATTGCCGCCAATTGTATCGAGCTGTTTTTTCTGCCGGTTGCTTACTTCTGTTTCCGGATAAAGAATAGTAACGTCAATTCCCGCTACTCCCTTGAAGGCTTCGCCCACGGCGCTGCCAGTATCGCCGGATGTAGCGACAAGAATATTCAATCTTTCGCCTCGCGGGCGGCAATTGCTCATCAATCTTGCCATCATGCGGGCGGCAAAATCTTTAAAGGAAGCCGTTGGCCCCTGATCTAGGCGCATCACGTAGGCCTTAGGTTTTACCTCTTCCAAAGGGACGGGATAGTTGTAAGCATCTTTAACCACTTTTTTGAGAACTTCCAAGGGAAACTCATCGGCAAGAAACGCTTTGGCGACAAGTAGTGCGGCTTCCCGATAAGGCTTGCCTTTCAGCTTTTGGATATCTTTTAAAGAAAGAAACGGTATCGTATCCGGCATAAATAACCCTTCATCCGAAGCCTGGCCTTTGAGCAGGGCTTCTTTAAAAGAGACCTTGCCGGTAAAGGGAGTAATTCCCGCAACATTCTTCAAATTACGATTTGTGCTGTAGTAGCTGATGGACATGACGCCTACCCCTTTTCATAATATTATTTCTTTAAACTTATTTACGCAAAAAAATCAATTTAAAAGACGGCCTCCACGACACATTCCTTTCCCGGCAATCGACACCACACCCTACATTTTGCGTTAAAGACTTTATTAGTGAAACTCCAATTCCGAAAGTGAAGCGTATCGGAATTGGTAAGTTGAACAATCTCGCAAAGCGGAGGATATGAACTCCGCAGCTCGCTTTGGGGTTCATATCCGTGATTGACATACGATAATGATTTTGCTATATTATCTGCGCTGTAAAAGCGAGTTCTTATCAAAATGCGGCGGTAAGTTCCAAACTTATCGAGTATCAGTATCGGCATCCAAATCGAGGTAGACAATATGAGCGTTCAGAATATTCGTATGGCGCAATCGTGCGCATTGGAGGCTCGCCAGGCGGCAGAGGAATTTCACGCGGCGGTGGTGCAGCCGAACATGGAACTGGTCGTCTTTTTTTGCTCCAGCGAATATAATCTCGATGTGCTGGCTGCGGAAATGAACAGCCTGTTTGCCAGGATTCAGGTGGTGGGCTGCACCACGGCCGGAGAAATTGGGCCGGCCGGCTATCGTCAACATAGCCTATCGGGAGCGAGCTTCCCTGCGGGCAGTTGCGTGGCCGTCAGCGGGCTGCTGGATCGTTTAAGCCAGTTCGATATTGCCAGAGGACATGAGTTCGCACAAACCCTGTTACAGCGGCTTGAAAGCAAAGTTCCGGGAGCAAGCCCGAACAATAGCTTCGCATTTATGCTGATTGACGGTTTGTCTGTTCGTGAAGAATCGGTGGCGCATGCGTTGCAGTATGCGTTGGGCAAGATACCGCTAATCGGCGGTTCGGCTGGTGATGACGAGAAATTTGAAAAGACCTTTATTTACAGCGATGGCCGTTTCCATTCCGATAGCGCTGCACTGATACTGATTAACACTACCTTGCCTTTCAGAATATTCAAAACCCAGCATTTTGTTCCCACCGATAAACGGCTGGTAGTCACGGAAGCCGATACCGCCAAACGCATCGTCAGGGAGATCAACGGGCTGCCTGCCGCTGAAGAGTATGCCCGCCTGGTAGGTATTGATGTGCATGAACTTAATCCCATGCGTTTTGCGGCTTCACCCGTTGTGGTGATGATAGACGGCACGGACTATGTGCGCTCGATTCAGAAAGCTAATCGTGACGGCAGTCTGACTTTCTTTTGCGCCATCGAGGAAGGACTGGTGCTCAGGGTGGCGCATGGCGTGGATCTGGTGAATAACCTGGAGCAAACTTTTGACAAAATCCGGGCAGAGATTGGGCCGCCTCAACTCGTTTTCGGCTGCGATTGCATTCTGCGAAATCTGGAAGTTTCTCAGAACGGTTTAAAAGATCGTGTTGGGGAGATTTTCCGGTGCAACAACACCATTGGTTTTAGTAGCTACGGCGAACAGTTCCAAGGTGTACACATCAACCAAACCCTTACGGGAATCGCTATCGGTAGTGCCCCGGAACCAATCCGGAAGGTGCGCGATGCCTGAACAAGTGAAGCCGGTATCCGGCGCGAACGAACAGGCTTTGCAGGCCGAGATCGCACGCCTTAAAAAAATTATCCAAGCGCTCATGAATCGTGCTGAAAGAAGCGCAAGCCTTCAGGGGTCTGATTTCAACCTATTCCAGACAGCGGTTACTCTTGAAGATCAGGTGCGTCAACGAACCGTGGAGCTGGAGGAGGCACGGCTTGAAACCGAGAAAATCACCCGGGCCTTGCGTGAAAGAGAAAATAATCACCGCCTGCTCCTCGAAAACTCTCCCGTAAGCATTCACGAGATAGACATGGATGGCAGGATAATCTCCATGAGCCGGGCGGGTATTCTCATGCATGGGCTCAAAGAGGAAGGCAATGTACAAGGCTCTTTATATCTGGACGGAGTCAGTGTCGCGGACAGGGAACGCATAGGGGAACTGCTCACCAGGGCCTATGCCGGGGAAACCAGCCACTTCGAGTTTAAGGCCAGCGGGCCGCTCGAACCGATTTTTAAATCGAGTTTTGTTCCCATCAAGAATAAGAATGGCAGTGTTGAAAAACTGATGGGAATAACGGAGGACATTACCGAGCGCAAGAAAGCCGAGGAGTATATTCGCACCTTCGCCTTCTATGACACTTTGACGCAACTGCCCAATCGTCGTCTGCTAAACGACCGTTTGGGACAGGCGATGGCTGCCAGTAAACGCAGCGGCCGTTATGGCGCGGTGATGTTCCTGGATTTGGACAACTTCAAGCCGCTCAATGATACGCATGGACATGATGTGGGTGATTTGTTATTAGTCGAAGCGGCGCAGCGCATCACCAATTGTGTGCGTGAAATGGATACCGTCGCGCGTTTCGGCGGCGATGAGTTTGTGGTGATGCTCAGCGAGTTGGATATGAATAAAGAATTATCCGTTGCACGGGCTGGAGTTGTTGCCGAAAAAATCCGCGTCACTCTGGCGGAGCCTTATTTGCTGACGCGCAAGCAAGAGGGTGGTGTAGAAATCATGGTGGAACATCATTGCACGTC
>Ga0208584_1000125_pt1 | contig 11867 bp, 7 predicted proteins | sample NGESurdeep072012_4_FD_184460 | JGI IMG/M metagenome (GOLD analysis project Ga0208584, IMG submission 184460) | Arctic peat soil microbial communities from Barrow, Alaska - NGEE Surface sample 415-1 deep-072012 (SPAdes) | ecosystem: Environmental > Terrestrial > Soil > Wetlands > Peat ...
GGCCGGACGGCGGCGCGAGTCGGCAAGACGGTCTCCATGGCGGTTCGAGTGGCTCCGCCAGGGTAGGCACGTCATCCGGCGCCGTCAACGCGACGGCCGTTGGGTGCTTGAGTTGCGGCGACGCCGCCGTCAGGCCCCGGGAGCGGTGCCGGCGCTCACTCCTCGCCGAGGAACGGATAGGCGAAGTGCGCCGGGGGCACGAACGTCTCCTTGATCGCCCGCGGGCTCGTCCAGCGGATCAGGTTCCACAGCGACCCGGCCTTGTCGTTGGTGCCAGAAGCCCGCGCCCCGCCGAACGGCTGCTGGCCGACCACCGCCCCGGTGGGCTTGTCGTTGACGTAGAAGTTCCCCGCCGCGTCCCGCAGCCGCTCGGTCATCGCCAGGATCGCCTGACGGTCGGCCGCGAACACCGCGCCGGTGAGCCCGTACGGCGAGCCGGTGTCGCACAGCTCGAGCGCCTTCTCGAGCTCGGCGTCGGGGTAGACGAAGATCGTCAGCACGGGCCCGAAGATCTCTTCCTGCATGAGCTTGAACGTCGCGTTGCCGGTCAGCACCACGGTGGGCTGGATGAAGTAGCCGGTGCGGTCGTCGCAGCCGCCGCCGGCGATGATCTCGGCTTCCGGCGAGCCCTTGGCGAAATCGATGTAGGCCTTGATGTTGTCGTAGGCGGGCTTGTCGATCACGGCGCCCATGAAGTTGGTGAAGTCCTCGGGGTCGCCGACCTTGACCTCGGCGAGTTGGGCCAATAGGCCGGCCTTGACCTTCGGCCAGAGCGACGCTGGGACATAGGCGCGCGACGCCGCCGAGCACTTCTGCCCCTGAAACTCGAACGCGCCCCGCACCAGCGCGGTCACCAGCGAGTCGACGTCCGCCGAGGCGTGCGCGAACACGAAGTCCTTGCCCCCGGTCTCCCCGACGATCCTCGGGTACGAGCGGTAGCTCGCGATGGTGTTGCCGATCGTCTTCCACATCTGCTGGAACACCGCCGTGGAGCCGGTGAAGTGGATTCCAGCCAACTCCGGGCTGGCGAGGACCGGGTTGCCCACCTCCCCGCCCGACCCGACCACCATGTTGACGACGCCCGCCGGCAAACCCGCCGCGATCAGCACCTTCATGACGTGGTACGCGGAGTAGACCGCGCTCGACGCCGGCTTCCACAGCACGGTGTTCCCCATCAGCGCCGGCGAGGTCGGGAGGTTGCCGGCGATCGAGGTGAAGTTGAACGGCGTCACCGCGAAGACGAAGCCCTCGAGCGGGCGGTACTCGACCCGGTTCCACACCCCGGCGGAGGACGCCGGCTGCTCCTCGTAGATGCGCTGCGCGAAGTACGGGTTGAACCGCCAGAAGTCGATCAGCTCGCACGCCGAGTCGATCTCGGCCTGGAACACGGTCTTCGACTGCCCGAGCATCGTGGCGGCGTTGACCTCGTCGCGAAACGGGCCGGCGAGCATCTCGGCCGCGCGCAGCAGGACCGCGGCGCGCTCGGCGAACGGCACCCGCGACCAGGTCGCGTGCGCGGCGCGCGCCGCCGCGATCGCCCGCTCCACCTCCGCCCTGCCGGCCTTATGGTAGGTCGCGAGCACGTGCCCGTGGTCATGCGGGACGACGCACGTCCCGAGCTTCCCGGTGCGCACCTCCTCGCCGCCGATGACCAGCGGGATCTCGATCTGCCGCCCGCGCATCGCAGCGAGCTTCGCCTTCAGCGATTTCTTCTCGGCAGAGCCCGGCCCGTAACTCCGGATCGGCTCGTTGACAGGTTGGGGAACTCGGAAAACGCCGTTCATGGTCGCCTCCAAGATGGGCTCCGCGCTTGTGAAGCTTCGGCGCAAACCCCGCCGAGGTGAGCATACGGATCGGACCGGCGATGGTCAACAGTGCCCACTCCGAGATCGCGCGAGCGGCGATAGGCCGGCCATCCAAACGAGTACGTAACCAACTCGCTCGAGACCGAAGCACTGGCCCGCGGTTTCAGCAGCCGGTGCAATGCCTTCCAGGGACACTCGGCGCGTTCCGGCAAACCAAGGCGAACGGTCGCGCTGGGCGCTGATGCCTCGTGGCGTCAACTCGGGAAGATCCTGGCCGAGGCGCGCTGACCCCAACCCCGATACGGGAAATCTTCAGGCACCATCAACGGACGCACCACAGCTCACGCTTCGAGCACGAAGCTTAGGTGATTCCCAGCCAGGTCCGTCGTTACGCCTTGGCCGTCGATGGCGACCACCTGAAGGGTGTGCCGCCCAAAGGAACGAGTCGCACAGTCTACGTCCAGCGCAAAGCCGCTAAGGGCGGCCGTGCGATATCGGGGAAAAGCGTCTGCAACATCAGGACGCGGCTTCCCAAGCCGCGCCTCGCCGAGGCTTTCGGTGCCGTCGAGGAAGACCTCGATCCGCTGGATATCGTCGAGCGCCCAACCGTCGACCTGGAGCTTTCCGCGCAATGTCCGACCGTTGCGAGGCTCGTCGACGTAACCAAACGGTGGCCGCCCGTCGTCGGGCTCATACGATCGCACCGGCGCCTTTCGGCAAAGCGCCCGCAGCAGTTTGTCGTCATCCAGACGCAGCACGTCGAACCCGACATCTTCGAGATAGGCCCGGAACTCCGTGGGCGTCGTGAACTGGATCCGTCCCCGTTCCTTGTGGGCCCCGGTGTTGCCACCTTGCGTGCGTCGCCACTGGCGGTAGGTATCGGGGTGAAGCAGGTTCCACGTGTCGAAGTATGCGCAGCAACCGGGCTTCAGCACGCGCCGTGCTTCCAGCAGATACTGGAACAGGTCCTCTTTGTCCAGGTGCATCAGGACGATCGTCGCGTACACGAAATCGAAACTCTCGTCTGCAAATGGACCAAGGCTCACATCCCAGAGCTCGTGCAGGAACACGTTCTCCAAACCCTGCGTGCGCTCTCCTGCCAGACGCAGCATGTTCTTGGAAATGTCCGCGCCGTGCCACTCGCCCACGTGGGGGGCCATCTCCCGTCCGATACGCGCCATCCCGCATCCGACCTCGAGCACACGTGACTGCAGTTCAAGTGCGCCCATCTCAAGGAGCTGCTTGGCTCCGAAGGAGTTCGCATCACCATTCCAACCGCGCCTACGGTAGTCCTCCTCGTCATCGACGACGTAGGTGAGTGCATAGGCTCCCTCCCGCGTCGAGGCAACTGCATTCCACCACGAGCCGTAGCTCGCATCGACCGAACGACTGGGGAGCCGAAGCCGGCTGATCCACGCTCGGGCCCTTGTCGCGATCTTCCCCGGCATTGCATCACCTCCTCCCCGAGAGCCTAGCTCGGAGCCAGGGGATTGTCATCTGGCTAATCCAGGGGCGTCACACGAGGCGAAAGGGCACCCTCGCGTCACGGCCTGCCGCGAGGGCGACGCGACGAGAATTCCGCTCGAAGTAGGACCAATCTCCATTCGGCCGGTGTCAGTCGCGATCGGATGGCCCCCGAGAGCTCAATCCGCTTCACCTGCACGATTGCGGGCCATTTCAGTGCCTCCCTGAACATCCTGCCATCCCAACAGCTCTTGCGGCGGCAAAAGGGCGGGCCGCACACCACGCCTTGAGGACGACACCTCGCCGTTCCAGCAACTGGTCAGTGATTGACGGGCGATGGTTCTGGGGCGAGGTACCGTGCGCCTCCGAACGTAAGGCTCCACGTCGCGGAGCACCCGCCCGTTGGGAGCGTTGGCGCAGGATCGCCCGCCAGCACGATATGCACCCGCTCCAGCGGCATCGGACGATCCCACGCGATCATCGGCAGGAACGCAAGCCATGCGCGTTCCCAGTCCTGGAGAGGGGCGTCGCGCAACACCACGTCGCAGCCCGGCTTGGCAAGTCCGCGGTCAGCGCGCAACTCCTCGACCCACGCGCGGCACAGTGCGGCCTTGGCAGGGATCGGTACCGACATGTCCTGACTCGCAAGGAGTCGGCTGCGCTCCTGCCAGCTCGAAGCCAGGAAAGCCACGGCAAGCGCCGAGGCGACAGCGACGCGCCACCAACCGGGCGCCGTCAACCGCACCAATCCGGCGATTGCGACCGCCAGGACCGCGGAGGCGAGGCTCAGGTAGTGGCCCGCGCTGGAGGGCACCAGAAACGTCGGGAACAACGACAGGGGTGCGCAAAGCAGGAGCAGCGAGACTGCTCGCGTGGAGGGACGCCAGGTCGTCCCGCGGCGAGTGGCCACAGCGACGACGCACGCCGCAACCAACGTGACGGCGAACGGCCACGATATGAGCAGCCAGTGTGTGTAGCGTAGCGCCTTGGCCACCAGCAAACGCGGCTCGAGACCGAAGTGGTAGACGCCCGTGGACGGTAGCCCGAACCCGAGGATCCCCAACCTCAATGTGAGATAGCCTGCGGCCATCAGCCAGAAGGGAACGAGCACGGTCGCCATGCGCCTCCACCTTGCGCGCGCCGGCTGAGCGAAGGCGAGCGCGGTTACGAGAACCGGCAGCATGACTCCGTCTTCCTTCGAGAGCAGCGCCGACGCCGTTGCGGCCAACGCGGCGGCGAGCAGCCAGCCCCGTGCACGCAAGGAGAAGGAGTCAAACGAGACCAGCGCCAGCAGCGTGAAGAGCACGCAGAGGCTCTGGCTTACCCCGGAAACCCATGAAACCTCGAAGAAGTGCACCGGATGAAGCGCGAACGCTAGTCCGGCCGGGAGCAACGCCCACCGGCCGATCCAACGGCGCGCCAGAACCCCAACGAGGACGGCGTTTGCCAGGTGAACGGCGAGCACGGCGGCGTGGTGGCCCCGCGGGTCGAGGCCGAACGCGAGCTGGTTGAGCCAGAAGAAGACGTGCTGTGAGAGCGGCCGGTACTCCCTTGGCGAACCGGTGAGGAAGAGAGTGTGTGCGCCCACCCAGCCGGGATGGCTCGTGGCCAACAGCGGGAAGTCGTCTTGCGAGAAGTAGAAGCCGAGGGCGGGGCTCCACCAGGCGATGGCCGCAACGAGCAGCACGAGGACCTGCGCGACGACCGCAAGCCTAACCCACCGAGTGCCGACGCCCGTCAGCTGCGATCATTGGGCTGCATCGTACCAGACGGGGCCGTGCTAGGCGCCGCGAACCTATCGTGCGTATGATTCAGGTATGAGCGACGCGAAACCGACGGAAGAGCCCCCGGGTCGCACCACGGTGCTTGTGCTCAACTACAACGGGCAGCAGCATCTTGAGGCGTGTCTGGAGTCGCTCGGCCGCATGGATGTGTTCGTTCCCGGCTCGCCTGGGGTTGCGCGCGACCGGTCGCAGCGCGACGAAGTGTGGCTGGTGGACAACGCCTCATCGGACAACTCGATAGCTCTCGTGCGAGCCCGCTTCCCTTGGGTCAGGGTCGTCGAGAACGAGTCCAATCTGGGCTTCTCCCGCGCCTACAACCGGGCGGCGGCGGTCTGTCAGACACGCTGGGTCGTCTTTCTGAACAACGACACATGCGTTGGGTCCGATTGGCTTTCGGCCCTGCATGCCGCGGCCGCACGCCACCCCGGTGCGGCGGCCACCGCGAGCCGAATCATGGGCTGGGACGGGGAGCGCATCGATTTTGTTGGCGCCGATACGTACTTCACTGGTCACGCCCTGCAACACGATGTCGGCGCCCCGGCGGGCGGGCGGACCTTTGCCGAGCGGCCGATCCTGTTCGGCTGCGCCGGGGCGCTCATGTTCCGGCGGGATCTCTTCCTCGAGCTCGGCGGTTTCGATCCGGCCTACTTCTCCTTCTTCGAGGATGTCGATCTCGGATGGCGCGCCGCTCTTTCCGGCTACCAGACCTGGTTCGCGCCGGAGGCTGTAGTCCGCCATCGGCTGCACGCCTCATGGGGAGGGGGAATTTCGAGCCGGGGGCGCTACCTGCTGGAGAGGAACGCGTTGTTCACGGTGTTCAAGAACTACGCGGACGTCCGAATGGGGGTGATCCTCCTGACCTCCGCGGCCCTCACTTTCCTCCGTGCATGGGAAGCCAGCCCCTCGCTGAAGCTTCTGGCGAGCCCGCGGGTTCCGGCGGATGCCTTGGCCCACCTTCTCGCGCTCGCGGAGCTTCTGACCTTCAGGGGCGAGCTCGGGGAACGCCGGCGCGGCGCGCAGGTTGGCCGCCGTCGGGACGACGGTGAGCTTCTCGATCTATTCGGGGCCGTTGATTCTCCGCCCTTCTCGCTTGGTGAGACGTTCCGCCCGGCATACCAGCGGATCTGTTCTCCAGCTCGGCAGGGGAGGCCTGCACGGATCGGGACCTGGACGCCCGAAGTGAACGTCCGGGCGGAAGAGGCAGTGTTCGCCATTGCTCATGTCTGCGCCAACGCGGTCGCGCAACGGTACCCGGTGCAGTCTTTCGTAGCCTCGGACCCGCCGCTCGGTGCCGAATTGCCGCTTTCACCTGCTGGCGCCCGGATGCTCTCCGAGACACGCGATGCCTTGGAGCGATTTCTCAACGCCGAGACCACGGTGGAAACGATCGACGAGCTTTGTCTGGTCCTCGAAAGAGTCAAACGCATCGAGCCGCATGAATCCCAGGGCGTTCCCATCAACCTCCTCCCTTCGAGGCTGGAGCATCCAGAAAGGCTCGCACCACTGCTCGAGCGCGAGCCGCTGGAACGGGCACCTCGAATCTCTCTTGTCGTTCGCACGCGCAACCGGCTGCACCTTCTCCGCCGCGCTCTCGATAGTGTTTCGGCACAGCGCTACCCCGACCTCGAGGTCGTGGTGGTCAACGACGGGGGTGAGGACCCCACGCCGGTTTTGGCGGACTTTAGCGCGGCCTTCACGCTTCGCCTCGTTCCCCACGCGACTTCGCTTGGGCGCGCGCGCTCCGCCCAGGTCGGTCTCGAGAACGCCTCCGGGACGTACGTCAGTTTCCTTGACGACGATGACGTGCTCCATCCCCACCACCTCCGGACGCTGGCCGAAGAGCTCATGCGGACATCGGCCCGTGTCGCCTACTCCAACGTCGAGTGCCTGCTCGTCGGATACGGGGAGCACGGCGCCGAACGAGTGGTCGCCCGCAGCGTGTTCGCTTCCGAGTTCGACCCCACAAGGTTGCTGTTCGAAAACACGATCCCGATCATGGCGGTGCTCATGGAGCGCGAGATCGCTCTCGAGGTCGGAGGGTTCGACCCTGCGCTCGACTATTTCGAGGACTGGGACCTGTGGATTCGGCTCTCGCGTCGGACTTCGTTCCGCCACATTCCTGTCGTTACTGCGACCTACTACGTCCCGCAAGCGTCAAAGCTGCACGTTACGGTCGAGGACGATCCCCGTTGGCCGTACCTCGGAAGACTCTTCGACAAGCACCGCGACCACATCGGCGGCAAGGAATGGGCATCGTTCTACATTCGCTACGTGGAGGCGGCCAAGGCACGTTTGTCCGAGAGCGAGGTCAGGGAGGCCCGGCGCGAGCTCCTGCTGTCCGACACAGCCGCTCGTCTTCGCTCGCTGCAGGAACCGCGGGTGAAGATGGTCGCCAGACAGCTGCGCCGGTGGGTGCGATGGCGCTAGCGCCGGGGAATCCTGCGAGGCCCCGCTTCACCGTAGTGATCGTCACCTTCGACGGCCGGCGCCACCTCGAACGCTGCCTTCCAGCCCTGATGGCCACCTCAGGTGACGACGTGGAGCTGATCGTTGTCGACAACGGCTCGACGGACGGTACGCCTGACTGGCTCGCATCTGCATACCCGCAGGTCACGGTCATTGAACTCCCGAAGAACCTCGGCTTCGGCGAAGCGAACCGGCGCGGCATCATGACCGCGCGGGCGGACCTCGTGGCCCTCCTCAACAACGACACAGTCGTGGAACCGGGCTGGCTCGATGCACTGGCCGCCCCGCTCGAGCGAGACCCCGAGATCTCTGCCAGCTGCGCCGTGCTCAGGCTCCTCGATCACCCAGATATCCTCAACGCCAACGGGGGGGGCATGACCTGGCTCGGGTACGGATTCGACCGAGACCTCGGCTTTCCATTCCCGGAGGCGGGCAGCCTGCCCGAAACCGCCGATACCCTCTTCCCTACCGCGGCGGCCGCACTTTTCCGCAAGGAGGACTTCGTCTCGAGTGGCGGCTTCGATCGGGCCTACTTCATGTACCACGAGGACGTCGATCTTGGGTGGAGGCTGTGGCTTCTGGGAAAGAGGGTCGTGGTCTGCAGGGATGCCGTCGTGCGCCACGCCTGGGGTGGGACGTCCGGGGCGTCGAAGGGCCGACAGTGGCGAGACCTGCTCGGGGCCAGACACAACGTCCGCTCCATGATCAAGAACTTCGAGCCATGGAACCTGGCGCGTGCCTTCAAGAACCTGCTCAAGCTCTGGTATCGGGCGAGAGCCTGGGGGTTCGCGCTGCGGGTCGGGATTTGGAACCTTGCGCACCTACCGTCGAGCCTCGCCCTGCGGAGAAAGATCCAGCGCCTCCGGGTCCGTACCGACGCCGATCTATTTGGGAAGGGGCTGATCGCGGATGCACCAGTGCCTCCCCCAACGCCTCGCATCCCGAGGTTTTCGAACTACCGCGAGGCGGCTGCGGGGTGGGCCCCGAACCCCACGCTTATGCCGGGTGACGTGTCGGCGGTCGAGCGGCTTGGCTCCGGCTGGTACGAACGCGAAGCCGTCGACGGTGTTGTCGCTGCCCACACCTGCGGGCGCGGCACCTGTTATCTCCGCGTGGAGCCTTCCCGTCTGGGGAAAGTGACGCTCACGGCGCGCCTGCCGGCTGAGGTGGGTGCCGCCACCGTTGAGGTCATCGTCAACGGCACAATCCACCCGGCGGAGCTGCGGTCTGAGAGCTGGCGGACGATCACGGTACCGGCTCAGGCGGACGCGGACGGCCTGATCGCAGTCGAGTTCCGATCGCCGACGTGGGTCCCCCATCAGATACGGCACAACTGGGACTTTCGTCGGCTCGGCTGTGCCGTCAGGGTCGTCCGATACGTCGGTGGCGCATTGCGGGAACCCTCGCCTCCCCACACAGTGTCGGTTGTCATTCCAACGTTCAACCGTTGGGAATGCCTCGTGCAGACGCTCGAAGCACTCGCAGTTCAGACGCGGCGACCCGACGAGGTGATCGTCATCGACGACGGCTCCACGGACGGAACGTGGGAGCGGCTGTGGGCGTGGCGCACAGAGAATAGCGATCGTCTCCCCCTGATCACCCTGCGGCAGCCAAACAAGGGCCCGGGGCAAGCAAGGAACCTCGGCGTTGCGCAGGCTCACGGGGACCTTGTCGTGTTCATCGGCGACGACACCTTTCCGGCGTGCGACTTCGTTCAGATGCACCTCCAACGACACATCGACGCGGGCGAGGCGTGCGCCGTCGTCGGGTTCACGGACTGGGACCGAGGTGGGATGCGGGTCACGCCATTTCTCGATTTCGTCAACCGCAACGGCGAGCAGTTCGCGTATGGGCTATTCAGCGATGGCGACGAATTGACCTTCAACTGCTTCTACACGTCCAACGTTTCCATTCCTCGGACTCTTCTCGGGGAGCGACCGTTTGACGCGGCGTTCACCGGAGCGGCCTGGGAGGATGCCGAACTCGGATACCGTCTCACGAGCCAAGGGCTTCGAATCTTCTTCCTGGGTGCGGCAAGGGCGCGGCATCATCATCCGATGACCATGCGTTCCTTTCTACGTCGGCAGCGGAAGGTGGGCAGCTCCATCGGGACGCTATACCGTCTCCACCCCGAGTTGCAGTCGGACCCCGTCATGCCTCCCATGCATCCGCCAGACTGGTTTGTGGCTGCTCGTGCATTAATGCCGTTGCTGGTGCCGATCCTGTCTCTGCTCGACTGGGCTGGGGTCCCCTTGCCGCATCACGTCTATCGAAGCGTCGTCGTGTGGGCCTACTACTCCGGGCGAGCGCATGAGCAGGCCTTCGGATCTCGGATGAGCGGGCTCACGTGACACGCGTCCCAAGTTTCCGCCATCACCTTGTCCGAACCAGAGTGGAGATGGCGAGAGCCTGGGCATACCGGGGCAATCCGAACCTGTTCCTGCGCAAGCTGACGCACACATGGCGGAGTCGGCGCAAGCAGGCGGCGTATCGCAGCTTGTTTGGCGAAGGGTGCTTCCTTCCAAGCATCGTGACGCCTCCCGGAGGGCAGTTCTTCACCGTTGCAATGCCGGTTTGGCGTGTGGCGGAAACGGATCTCCGAGCTGCGATCGCCTCCGTCGTCAATCAGAGCTACGGCAACTGGGAACTGGTCATCGTCGACGACGCGGCACCGGAGCCCCACGTCGCCCGCGTCCTCGCGGAATTTACGTCGGACCCTCGTGTCCGTGTCGTACGCCGGTCGAGCAACGGCGGCATCGCCGTCGCCAGCAACGATGCGGTGGCCAACGCGCGCGGCGAGTTTGTCGCCTTCCTCGACCACGACGATGAGCTGCACCCGCGCGCGTTGGAACTCGCCGCGCGCTTCCTCGCCGCGAATCCCGCTACCGACTGGCTCTTCACCGACGAGGACAAGCTCGACGAGCGCGACCGGCACTGCGAACCGATCCTCAAGCCGGGGTGGTCGCGGCACCTGCTGCTGGCTCTCAACGTGGCAAGCCACTTGCGTGTCGTCCGCCGGCGGATGATCGAGCGGGTCGGCGGGCATCGGGTGGGCACCGAGGGGGCGCAGGACTACGACCTGGCGTTGCGGGTGCTCGCCGAGGGCGGCCGGTTCGCCCACCTTCCCGGCATCCTCTACCACTGGCGGGCTGCGGCTGGCTCGATGGCGCGCGCGGCGTCGGCCAAACCTGAGGCCAACGGCCGCGCGCTCGCGGCGCTCCTCGAGCACGTGAGGGGTTTCCCGCGCGGCGGCGGGGTCACGGGCCGGGTGCTTCTGCCCAACGCCAGCCTCTTCCGAGTGCGCCGACAAGCGGAGCCCGACCTCTCCTGTGCCGTGGCGTTGACCGGTGACCTCGGGTTGGGTCCAGCGGCGCAGACGTCGAATTCTGTACGGCCAATGACGGTGGGCGGTGTCTCGCCATCGGCTCTGATCGCGGCCGTCCGCAACCGGACAGAAGAGGCCATCGTTTTTCCGCCGCCGGGGGGCATGAGCGCCGAACAGCTCGACGAGCTGCTCGCTCTTCTGCAAGTGCCGGGAACAGCGGTGGCCGCTGGGCGCCTGGTCGCCGGCCGGCGCGTCGCGGCCAGCGGGTGGATTCTCCTCGAGGATGGGACCCCCTTCGATCCGTGGCTCGGCCTGCACATCTCGGATCCCGGCTATCTCAACCTCGCCCTGGTGCCCGGTCGGCGTCTTGCGCCGCCCCCCTTCGGATGGGCGGCCTGGCGGCACACTCTCCTGGAGGCATGGGACGCGGCCCCCGATGTGGACGAGCCGTGGAGACTCGCGGCTGGGTGGGCTAGTCTCGGGGCGGAGGTCGTGACGACGCCGGACGTGGCGCTGCCGGTCACCGCTCGCTCATTCGCTCCTCCGGACGGGCCGGTTCCAGCGGGACTGCCAAGGTCGACAGCAGCAGGCCTCGCCCTTCTCGCGCTGCTCCCGTAGAATCGTTGCGAGGGAGACACACCATGGCGGAAGCCGAGAACAAGATCAAGATCGTGGTGGGCGACCAGCAGGCGCTGGGGACCTACGCCAACTTCGCCTCGATCGTCCACAACTTCGCGGAGTTCCTCATCGACTTCGGCCGGATCGTCCCCGGCCGCGACGAGGTCCAGGTCGTCTCCCGCGTCGTGATGACGCCGGTCCACGCCAGGCAGCTCCTACGCGCGCTCACGGAAAACGTCGCAATCTACGAGCGCAACTTCGGAGCGATCAACGAGGGGCCTCAGGGCGCCCCGACCACACACACCATGTAGAACAGAGTGAAGAGGTTAGAGTAAAGAGTGAAGAGTTAAAGGCAAAGAGCAAAGGTCAAGAGGGAGAACTTTTAACTCTTCACTCTTCACTCTT
>Ga0208584_1000126_pt1 | contig 11847 bp, 11 predicted proteins | sample NGESurdeep072012_4_FD_184460 | JGI IMG/M metagenome (GOLD analysis project Ga0208584, IMG submission 184460) | Arctic peat soil microbial communities from Barrow, Alaska - NGEE Surface sample 415-1 deep-072012 (SPAdes) | ecosystem: Environmental > Terrestrial > Soil > Wetlands > Peat ...
CCGCCAGTGCCGTCATTTCGCAGAACTGCTGCTACCGCACCGCTGCGCCGTTGGCCTCTTCGGCGTCGCGCAGCTTTGCCAGCACGCTGTGGCGGCGCCCGTAGCTGAAGTAGATGACGAAGCCGATGAGGAGCCAGACGAACAGGCGCAGCCAGTTCTGCCCCGGCAGCGAGAACATCAGGAGCAGGCAGAGCACGACCCCCAGGATCGGCACCGCGATCCCGAACGGCGCGCGGAACGGCCGCTCGGCGGCCGGGTTGGTGAAGCGCATGATGAGCACCGAGATGCACACCATGACGAAGGCGAGCAGGGTGCCGATGTTGGTGAGCTCGGCAAGGATGCGCAGCGGCAGGAACGCGCCCAGGACCGCGACGACGATGCCGGTCAGGATCGTGGACTTCCACGGCGTGCGGAACTTCGGGTGGATTGCGCCGAAGATGCTGGGCGGCAGCAGTCCGTCGCGCGCGATCGCGAGAAGCACCCGCGGCTGCGAGAGCATCATCACGAGGAGCACCGAGGTGATGCCGGTGAGCGCGCCCAGCGAGACGATCCCCTGCGCCCAGGGGAGGCCGACCTGCCTGAACGCGTCGGAGACCGGGGCGTTGATGTCGATCTGGTCGTAACGGACCATGCCGGTGAGCACGGCCGACACGGCGATGTACAGCACGGTGCAGATCACCAGCGACGAGATGATGGCGATCGGCACGTCGCGGTGCGGCCGCTTGGCCTCCTCGGCGTGCGTGGAGACCGAGTCGAAGCCGATGTACGCGAAGAAGATGATCGCGGCGCCCGCGAGCATCCCGAGGGGCTGGCCGCCGGCATCCGACTGCCCGAGCACGGTCTTGCCGAAGATCGAGAGGCCGGTGTAGCCGAACGGCGCGAACGGGTGCCAGTTGGCGGGGTTGACGTAGAACGCGCCGACGACGATGACGAAGAAGACGATGACCAGCTTGACCGCCACCATTCCGGTGTTGAACGAGGCGCTCTCGCGGATCCCCTTGACCAGAACCGCGCAGATCAGGATGGTGATCACGATCGCCGGCAGGTCGAGCGTCGTGCCGGTGGACACGATCCGCCCGAGTCCGGGGTCGTAGTCGAACGGCGCTCTCGTCAGGGCGTGCGGGACGTGGAAGCCGAAGATGCCTATGAAGTCCTGAAAGTACGCCGACCACCCGTGCGCCACGGTGGCCGACACCACGGTGTACTCGAGGACGAGGTCCCAGCCGATGATCCAGGCGAACAGCTCGCCCATGGTCGCGTAGGCGTAGGTGTACGCCGAGCCCGCCACCGGCACCATCGAGGCGAACTCCGCGTAGCACAGCGCCGCGAACACGCAGGCGATCCCCGACACCACGAACGAGAGGATGAGCGCCGGCCCGGCGTTGTCGTGGGCGGCCTTGCCGGTGAGCACGAAGATCCCGGTGCCGATGATCGCGCCCACGCCCAGGCTGGTGAGCTGGATCGGACCGAGGATCCGGCGCAGACGGTTCTCCCCCTTCAACTCCTCGAGCAGCATCGCCAGCGGTTTCGTCGCGAACAACTGTCGCCTCATGCGAGTGTCCTCCTCGCGCCCACGACCCCTACGTTGCGACTCGTTCTGAGGGGCTGGCACGTGGGGCCGATCGGCCCCGACGATCCTAGAACAGAAGGCGCTCGACGTTGTGCTCGACCGGCCAGTCGTACTTGTACACGCCCAGGTCGAACACAACGTGGTACTTGACGAGGATCTTCACCCGGCCCGCGTCGCGCGAGACCTTGATGTCCTCCTTCTTGATCGGCAGGTTTTCTTCCTTGCCTCTCTGGAGGATCGACGCCGCGATGTCCTCGTCGCTGTAGTGCGGAAGCGAGGCCCTCTCCGCCTGCCGCTCGCAAAAGTCCTGCATCTCCGCCACGGCGATGCGGGTCGGGACCACCCGGATCCCGACGAAGACGACGAACAGCAGGAGCACGAAGCTGAAGATGCACCCGATGTTGCTGCTCCCGATCTCGCGCCAGCGTGCCATCTGCGCCTCCTTGAGGAACCTGCTGGCACATTGTAGCCCGGGATCGCATCGCGTGGGAGGGCGCATCCGGCCCGGCCGTACACTGGCGGGGAGGGGGACAGCCGATGAGACGCCTCGCGACCATCGTCGCCGCCGTCGTGCTCGTGGTTGTGCGCGCGGGCGGCGCCGCGGCGGCCAGTGGCGCCGTCGAGACGCTGGCGGCGGGCGATGCCGCCGCGGCCAGGTTCGACCTCCCGGCAACGCTGGCCGCCTACCGCGCCGCCCACGGCACCGCGCCGGAGAGCTACGAGGCCGCGTGGAAGCTGGCCCGCGCGCTCGCCGACGAGGCCACCCTCGCGCACGACCCGGCCCAGGCCAAGCGGCTCTGCGTCGAGGCGGAAGCGCTCGCCCGCACCGCGGTCCTCCTGCGGCCCGCCGGCCCGACGGGTCACGACATGCTCGCCGTCGCGGTCGGCAAGCTGGCCCTGTTCGAGGGGGGCAAGCGCAAGGTCGAGCTCGGCAAGGAGGTCAAGGCCGAGGCCGACAAGGCGCTGCAGCTCGACCCCAACGACGACGTCGCCCTACACGTGCTGGGGATCTGGAACCGCGAGGTGGCCGGGCTCGGGTGGCTCTTGCGGAGGTTCGCCCGGCTGCTGTACGGCAAACTCCCGCCGGCGTCGCTGGCGGCTTCGGTCGCCGACCTCACCCGCGCGACCGAGCTGCGCCCCGAGGTCATCGCCCACCACGTCGAGCTCGGGATCACGCTGGAAGCGGCCGGCCGCTGGGCCGAGGCGAAGGCCCAGTTCGACCGGGCGCTGGCGCTGCCGACCGGCTGGGTCACCGACGACCACAACCGGGCGATCGCGCGGAAGGAACTCGCCCGGGTGCGCGTCCACCTCGGATAGCGCGCCTTGGAGCGGCCCGCGCGGCGCGGCCTGGGCGCGGCGGCGCGGGTGGTAAGGTGTTCATCCATGCGAGCGACGTCCGTGAAACCGGGAGCCTCCACGACGGCCGATGCCGCCTCGCCCCACCCCCGCATCCGCGCCGTCGGCCGCACGCTACCCGAGCACTACGTTGACCAGGAGACGCTGATCGCCGCGTTTCGCGACGCCTGGGCCGGGGCGCACTTCAACGTCGAGCGGCTCGAGGAGCTGCACCGAGCGGTGCAGGTCTCCGGGCGCCACCTGGCGCTGCCGCTCGCGGCGTACCGCGACCTCACGTCGTTCGCGCGCCGCAACGAGGCGTGGACGGCGGCCGCCGTGGATCTCGGCGAGAAGGCCGTCCGCGCGGCACTCCGCCAGGCCGGCTTCGCGCCCGCCGACGTTGGCCACCTCTTCTTCGTCAGCACGACGGGGATCGCGACGCCGAGCATCGACGCCAGGCTCGTCAACCGGCTCGGCCTGGCCCCCGGGGTGCGGCGCTCGCCGCTGTTCGGCCTCGGCTGCGCCGGCGGCGCCGCCGGGGTCGCGCGCGCCGCGGACTACCTCCGGGCGTGGCCCGACCAGGTCGCGGTGGTGCTCGCGGTGGAGCTGTGCTCGCTCACGCTCCAGCGCGAGGACGTTTCGATCCCCAACATCATTTCGTCGGGCCTGTTCGGCGACGGCGCGGCGGCCGTGGTACTCGCGGGCGGCTCCCGGGAGGCCGCGGCCGATCTTCTCGCCCCTGCCGTGGTCGCGACCGGCTCCGTGTTCTATCCGAACACCGAACGGGTAATGGGGTGGGAAATCGTCGATTCGGGGTTCAAGATCATGCTCTCGGCCAAGGTGCCCGAGGTGGTGCGCGCCCACGTGCGGTCGGACGTTGACGGGTTCCTCGCCGCGCACGGCCTCGTGCGCGCCGACGTCCGCCACTGGATCGCCCACACTGGCGGTCCCAGGGTGCTTGAGGCGTTCGAGAGCACGCTCGAGCTGCCCGCCGGCGCCCTCGCCCGCTCGTGGAGTTCGCTGCGCCAGACCGGCAACCTCTCCTCGGCCTCGGTGCTGTTCGTCCTCGGCGAACTGCTCGACTCCGGCGAAGGGGAGGCCGGCGACAACGGCCTGCTGCTGGCGATGGGGCCGGGGTTCTGCGCCGAGCTGGTCCTGTTGCGATGGTGACCTCGACCTGGCTCTACCTCGGCTTCCTCGCGCTGCTCTACAGCGAGCGCGGGGTGGAGCTGCTCGTCTCGCGCCGTAACGTCCGACTCGCGCTCGCCGCGGGCGGCGTCGAGACGGGCCGCCGCCACTACGTCGTGATGGTCGCCGTGCACGCGGTCTTCCCGTTCGCCTGCGCCGCCGAGGTGCTCGGCTTGCACCGCGCCTTTCCCGGCGCCGCCGGGTTTGCCGCCCTGGCGGTCGCGCTCGCCGCCCAGGCGCTGCGCTGGTGGGCGGTCGCGGCGCTGGGCCGCCGCTGGAACACCCGCATCGTCCATGTCCCCGGCGCCGAGCCGGTGACGACCGGCCCCTACCGCTTCATGCGCCACCCCAACTACCTCGCGGTGATGCTCGAGGCCGCGGCCGTGCCGCTGATCCACGGCGCGTGGATCACGGCGCTGGTCTTCGTGGCCGCGAACGCGGCGCTGCTCGTCGTCCGCATCCCCGCCGAGGAGCGCGCCCTCGGCCCTGCCTACACGCGGGCGTTCGCGGCGCGGCAGCGGGGGGCGGCGGGAGTGCGTCGTGCCTGAGCGCCGCGCCGAGATCCTCGCCGAGATCCGCCGCATCCTCCGCGAGGAGCTCGAGTTTTCCGGCCCGGTGGAGCCTCACCATGCCCTCGCGGCGGACCTCGAGCTCGATTCGATGGGCGCCCTCGTCCTCGCGGTCGGGCTCGAGGACCGCTTTCGCGTCAAGCTCGCCGAGGACGACGCCACCTCGCTGGTCACGGTCGCCGATCTCGTCGCCCTGGTCGAGCGCGCGGTCGCCGAGGCTGGCGACAGGGCCGAGCCGGGCCCCGTTGCGGATGATGAAGGGCGGTCCGCCGGATGAGAGGTCCGGCCGCCCCGCCGCCGCGTTATCCCACCGTCAACGCGGCGCTCGAAGCCGCCGCGGCCGGCGACGCGGCGATTACCTTCGTGGACCTCGCCGAGCGCGAGACCGTCCTCCCGTTCTCCGAGATCCACGCCCGCGCCCGGCGCGCCGCCGCGGCGCTGGCCGCGCGCGGGGTCGCCGCCGGCGACCGCGTCGCGATCGTCCTTCCGACCTCGCCCGCCTTCCTCGACGCGTACTTCGGCGCGCTGCTCGCCGGCGCCGTGCCGGTGCCCCTCTACCCGCCGCTGCGGCTCGGGCGGCTGCCCGAGTACCACGCCGCGACGGCCGCCATGATGGCGGCGGTGGGGGCGCGGCTCGTCGTGGCCGACGGCCGCACCCGCGCGCTCCTGGGCCGGACGGTCGAGCTGGCACGGCCTCCGCTCGGGTGCGTGCGGGCGGACCAGCTCGGCACCGGCGACCCCTCCGAGTTGCGCATCGAGGCCCGCCCCGACGAGCTGGCGCTGATCCAGTTCTCCTCGGGCTCGACCACCGACCCGAAGCCGGTGGCGCTGTCGCACGCCAACCTGATGGCGCAGCTCGCCGCGCTCGCCGCCCTGCTCCCGCCCGAGGAGGACACGCCGCAGATGGGCGTGTCGTGGCTGCCTCTCTATCACGACATGGGCCTGATCGGCTGCCTACTGGTCGCCGTCTATGTCCCCGGCCCACTCCTCCTCATCCCGCCCGAGAACTTCCTCGCCCGGCCGGCGCTGTGGCTGCGGGCGATCGCGCGCCACCGCGCCACGATCTCGGTGGCGCCCAACTTCGGCTACGAGGTGGCCGCCAAGCGCGTGAAGGACGAGGAGCTGGCCGGCTGCGACCTTTCGAGTTGGCGGCTCGCCGTCTGCGGCGCCGAACCCGTGTCGCTCGCCGCCCTCGAGCGGTTCGCCCGGCGCTTCGCGCCGGTTGGCTTCGACCGGCGCGCCCTGCGGCCGGTCTACGGCCTCGCCGAGGCCGCGCTCGCCGTCACGTTCGCGCCGCCGGGTCGCGGACCCACGGCGCTGGGCGTCGATCCCGTCCGCCTCGCGGCGGCGGGCGAGGCCGTTGCGGGGCCGCGCTCGGTCGTGTCGGTGGGGACGCCCGTCCCCGGCGCCGAGGTGCAGGTGCGCGGCGCCGACGGCCACGAACTGCCCGAGCGCCGGGTCGGGCGCATCTTCGTCCGCGGGGGATTCGTGATGACTGGGTACTTCGGCCGGCCCGACGCCACGGCAGCCGCGCTCGCGGACGGATTCCTCGACACCGGCGACCTCGGGTTCGTCGCGGGCGGTGAGCTGTACGTCTGCGCCCGCGCCAAGGACCTCATCGTCATCCGCGGCGCCAACCACGCGCCGCAGGAGTTCGAGGAGTGTTTGGCCGGCATCGCGGGCGTGCGGGCCGGCTGCGCGGTCGCGCTCGGGTTCGTCCCCGACGGCGAGGACGGCGAGCAACTCCTCGTGCTCGCCGAGCGCGCTCGCAACGCGGGGCGCGACAACGGCACCGCGGAGCGGATCCGGCGCGCGGTCCTGGAGCGCACCGGCATCCGGCCGCACACCGTGCGCCTGCTCGAACCGGGGACCCTGCCCCGCACCTCGAGCGGCAAGATGCGCCGGAGCGAAGCGCTGCGGCGGTTCTTCGCCGGCGAGCTGACGCCGCCGCGCGCGGCGGGCCCGGTCCGCCTCGCGGTCGAAGCCGCGCGCTCCGCGCTGGCGTTCGCGCGGGCGAGGCTCGACCGTGGGCGATAGGGCCGACGTCGTCGTCGCCGGCGCCGGGCCCGCCGGCCTCGCGACCGCGATCGCCGCCGCGCGCGCGGGACTCGCGACCGTCGTCTGCGAGCGCGCCGCCGCCCCGCCGGACAAGGCCTGCGGCGAGGGGTTGATGCCCGCGGGGGTCCGGGTGCTCGAAGCCCTCGGGGCGCGCGACCTCATCGCTCCCGAGGAGTGCGCGCCGATCGACGGCATCTGCTACGTTCAGGAGGACGGCTCCCGCGCCGGCGGCGCCCTCCCCGCCCCCGGCGGGCTCGGCATCCGGCGCACCGCCCTCGCCGTGGCGTTGGCGCGGCGCGCCCAAGTGTGCGGCGTCGAGCTGCGCTGGGGGTGCGCGGCCGCGGGGTTTTCGGTCGGCCGCGACGCGGTCACGTTGCGGACGGACTCGGGCGAGTTGACCGCCGGCGTGCTGGTGGCGGCGGACGGCCTTCACTCCCGCCTCCGGCACGCGGCCGGGCTCGAGGGCCGCACGGCCGCCGCGCCGCGCTTCGGCATGCGGCAGCACGTCCGCGTGCCGCCGTGGAGCCGCCGCGTCGAGGTCCACCTCGCGCGTGGCGTCGAGGCGTTCGTGACGCCGGCCGGCACCGGGCGCGTCGGGGTCGCGTTCCTGTGGGAGAAGGGGCGGATTGAGGGCCCGGTCTCTTTCGCGCGGCTGCTCGAGCGCTTTCCCGCCGTCGCCGAGCGCATCGCCGGGGCCGAGGCCGACTCGCAGCCGCGCGGCGCGGGGCCGCTGGCGCAGGCCGTGCGCGCGCGCACCGCCGACCGCTTCGCCCTCGTCGGCGACGCGGCGGGGTACGTGGACGCGATCACCGGCGAGGGGCTGTCGCTCGCCCTGGCGTGCGGGCAGGCGCTCGGCGCGGGCCTGCCGGCGGCGCTCGCGCGCGGCGCCACCCGCGCGGCGCTCGCGCCCTACGATCGTTTCGCGGCGCACGAGTTCCGGCGCTACGCGCTCGTCTGCCGGACGGTGCTCGCCCTGGCGCGGCGGCCGTTTCTCCGCCGCGGCGCCCTGCACGTCCTCGCTCGCCACCCGCGTATGTTCGACCGCCTCATCGCCCTCTCACTGGCGTAGCGAAAGTCCACAGGGCAGAGAGGCCGGCCGCCCGGCGGGCGGCCGCTACGACGATGGCCGCTTGTCGTTCTCGGACCACTGACCACGGATCACGTCTCTTCTATACCGGTCTCTACGGCTTCACCGCGCTCTGCTGGCCGGCGCCGGGGAACGACACGAACCGCACCGGCCGGAGCGGCCGCAGACCGGCCTCGCGCTGCCACGCCGCGATCTCGTCCACCGGCAGCGTGCCGGACTCGCTCGTCATCGCGAAGTAGAGGTCGGCGAGCGCTGCGGCCTGAGCCGCCCGCCGGGCCGAGGCCGGGGCGAACAACTCCTGGACCACGAGAACGCCGCCGGGCCGGAGCGCGCGGGCGGCGCGGCGGACGAGGTCCCGGCTCTGGCCGGTTGCGAAGTGGTGCAGTAGGTTCGAGACGAGGACGAGGTCGAACGCCCCGGCGCCGAGGTCGTCCGTGAGTGCATCGCCGGCGCGGTGCACGATGCGGCCCCCGAGTCCCTCGTGCTCCAGCATTCCCGCGGCCTGCTCGACCGCCGCGGGCAGGTCGAGGACCACCGCCTCCAGGGTTGGATGGCGGCGGCAGAGCGCGGCCGAGTAGAGGCCGTGCGCGCCGCCGATGTCGAGCATCGCGCGCGCCCCCCGCGGCACCTTCGTCCGCCACGCCACCTCGCTGGCGAGCGACGCGGCGAGCGAGCGCATCCCGCGCTGGTACGCGCCCCACTGCTCGGGCGACATCTCGGCGTGGATGTCGAGCGGCCGGCCGGAGAGCAGGAAGCGGTCGAGCCGCCCGATCCACTCCAACTCGACGAACCGGAACAGGACGTTGTCGCGCAGGGAGTGGGGGCTGTCGGCGAGCAGCCAGCGCCGGGCGTCCGGCGTGAGGGTGTAGCGCCCGCGCGCCGAGCGGACGTACCCGGTCGCCTCGAGGACGCCGAGCAGTTTGGCGGTGGCGCGCTCGTCGCTGCCGCAGCGCGCGGCCACTTCGCCAGGGGTCAGCGGCGCTGCGGCGAGCGCTTCGATCACCCCAATTTTCGTCGCCACCATCAAGGCCTGCGCGAGCAGGAGAGTGGCGTGCGTCTCCAGCAGCGGCCGGGGCCCGAGCCGCAGGCGCACGGCCAGGCGCTCCAGCAGGTTCTCCCCGACCGCACCGATCCTCATCGTCTCCCCTGGCGCCGGCACGGCGACCGCGGCGGCCCTAGTGCACGAGGGTAAACGAACGCGACCAGCGGGTGCGCGTGAAGAAGTGAACGCCCACCGACGCGAGCTGCCGGATGCGGTCGCCCCAACCGCGCCACTCCTGCGAGTTCGGCCTAGCCTCGTACGACCAGTAGATGAACAGCGCCCGCCCCTTGAAGTAGTCGCGCGGGACCGGGCCCCAGTACCGCGAGTCGTACGAGTTGTCGCGATTGTCCCCCATGCAGAACACGAACCCCGGCGGCACAGTGATCGGGCCCCACTGGTCGCGGGGCCGCACCTGCTCGGGGACGAACGGGCTGTCCGGGTAGGTGATCGGGTCCTTGTGGACGATGTGCGGGTTGACTTCCTGCTTGCCGTTCACGAACAGGATCTTGTCGTGCATCTCGAGGGTGTCGCCGGCAACGCCCACCGCGCGTTTGATGAAGTCGCGCTCGGGGTCCTGCGGGTACTTGAACACCACGACGTCGCCGCGGCGGATGTCACGGTACGGCATGAGGCGGTGGAGCGGGGTGTTCCAGTGCGGCGCGTAGATGAACTTGTTGACGAACAAGTGGTCGCCGACGAGGAGGTTGTCCTCCATCGAGCCGCTGGGGATCTTGAACGCCTGCGCGACGAAGGTGCGTGCGAACAGCGTGAAGATCACCGCCACCAGGATGGCCTCGTAGTACTCACGGAACACGTGTTGTTTGCTCATGTCTCCACCTTGAGGACGGCGAGGAACGCCTCCTGCGGGATCTCGACCTTGCCCAGCCGCTTGAGGCGCTTCTTGCCTTCCTTCTGCTTCTCCAGGAGCTTGCGCTTGCGGGAGATGTCGCCGCCGTAGCACTTGGCGAGCACGTTCTTGCGCAGCGCCTTGACCGCTTCGCGGGCGATCACCCGGTTGTCGATCGCGGCCTGGATCGTCACCTCGAAGAGCTGGCGCGGGATCATCTCCTTGAACTTGGCGGCGAACGCCCGCGCCTTGGCGTACGCGCTCGCGCGGTGGACGATCAGCGCCAGAGCGTCCACCGGCTCGCCGTTGACCAGCAAGTCGAGCTTGACGAGGTCGCCCTCACGGTAGCCGGCGAAGTGGTAGTCGAGGGAGGCGTACCCGCGCGACACGGACTTCAACTTATCATAAAAGTCGAGAACGACTTCCGCGAGCGGCAAGCGGTACTCGAGCAGGACCCGACCGCGCGCGAGGTACTCGAGCTTGACCTGCTCGCCGCGCCGGTCCTGGACCAGCTTGAGGATGCCGCCAAGGTACGTGTCCGGCGTCAGGATGGTCGCGAGGATCAGCGGCTCCTCGATCGTCTCGATCGTGCCGGGGTCGGGGAGCTGGGCCGGATTGGTAACCTCGACGACGTTGCCGGCGGTGGTGAGCACCCGGTACGCCACGCCGGGGGCGGTGATGATCAGCTCGAGGTTGAACTCGCGCTCGAGGCGCTCCTGCACGATCTCCATGTGCAGCAGCCCGAGGAATCCGCAGCGGAAGCCGAAGCCGAGCGCCTGTGAGGAGTCGGGCTGGAAGGTGAACGCGGAGTCGTTGAGCGACAGCTTCTCGAGCGCCTCGCGCAGCTCCCCGAACGCCGAGGAGTCCAGCGGGTAGAGGCCGGCGAACACCATCGGCTTGGCGTCGACGAACCCGGGCAGCGACTCGGCCGCGGGACGGAGGTTGTCGGTGACGGTGTCGCCCACCCGCACCAGGCGAAGGTCCTTTAGGCTCGCGAACATGTACCCCACCTCGCCGGCGGCGAGTTCGGCCGCCGGTTCGGCGCGCGGCGTGAACGTGCCCAGCTCCTCGACGGTGGCCTCGCGGTCGACCCTCATAAAGCGGATCGGCTGCCCGGCCGCCAGCCGGCCGTCCACGACCCGAACCAGGCAGCGCACCCCCCGGTAGGCGTCGTAGGAGGCATCGAAGACGAGCGCGCGCAGCGGGGCATCGGGCTCCCCGCGCGGCGGCGGCACGCGCTCCACCAGCGCTTCCAGGACGTCGGGGACGCCGGCGCCGGTTTTCGCCGAGATCGTCAGCGCGGTGCTGGCGTCGAGCCCGATCACCTGCTCGATCTGCTCCCGCACGCGATCGGGCTCGGCCGACGGGAGGTCCACCTTGTTGAGCACGGGCACCAGCTCGAGGCCCTGGTCGACCGCGAGGTAGGCGTTGGCGAGCGTCTGCGCCTCCACCCCCTGCGAGGCGTCCACGACCAGGAGCGCCCCCTCGCACGCCGCGAGCGAGCGCGACACCTCGTAGGAGAAGTCCACGTGGCCGGGGGTGTCGATCAGGTTGAGGACGTAGTCTTGCCCGTCGCGGGCGCGGTATTGGAGCGTGACGGTGTGCGCCTTGATCGTGATCCCGCGCTCGCGCTCGAGGTCCATCGAGTCGAGCACCTGCGCCATCATCTCCCGCGCCGACAGCGCCCCGGTCAGCTCGAGCAGGCGGTCCGCCAGCGTCGACTTGCCGTGGTCGATATGGGCGATGATGCAGAAGTTGCGGATGCGCTGCTGGTCCACCTGGCTCCCCGCGTCGCGTACGGCGACTGCGAACCGGTGATTTTACACCAGGTTGAGTCGTCCGAAGAGTTCGAAACGGATCGTTAAGAGTGAAGAGTGAAAAGTGAAGAGTTAAAGACGCAAAGGGAGCGTGCCTTGTCTTGAACTCTTCACTCTCAACTCCGGCTCTGGGGGCTCAGGCCCCCGGGAGCTTGGGGAACACCGGCTTGCCGCCGGGGCCGCTCGCCGATTTCCACGCGGCGCGCGGATAGGCGGCCATGGCGCGCGGGTCGTCCAGCAACCCGCGGGCGGCCCGGAGCTGGCCGGCGCGGGCGATCATCGCGGCGTTGTCGGTGGTGAGCGCCACCGGCGGGAGCAGCACCTCGACTCCCCG
>Ga0208584_1000127_pt1 | contig 11804 bp, 13 predicted proteins | sample NGESurdeep072012_4_FD_184460 | JGI IMG/M metagenome (GOLD analysis project Ga0208584, IMG submission 184460) | Arctic peat soil microbial communities from Barrow, Alaska - NGEE Surface sample 415-1 deep-072012 (SPAdes) | ecosystem: Environmental > Terrestrial > Soil > Wetlands > Peat ...
AAACCCGAACGAGGACAACATAAAATATATGAAAACAAAACAAAAGAAGATGGGACATCTTTTGAAAATATAAAAGATTCCCTAAATGTCATTCCGAGTCTCGATGTGTCGTGATTCGGAATCTAAAAGAATGTCATTGCGAGCCGCCTCTCAGGCGGCGTGGCAATCTTAAAATCAAGATTTCTCGCTTCGCTTCGAAATGACAAAAAGCGGGAATCCAGTTGTTTAAGTGTTAATGGATCAAAATTTAATTATAAGGATGGGAATAGACAATGCCGAAAATAATTGAAGGAAAAATCGTCGCCAAGGGAATGAAGTTTGGCATCGTGGCCAGCCGTTTTAACGATTTTATTTGCGGCAGGTTAATTGAAGGAGCCATCGACGCATTGATGAGAGCCGGTGCGGAAGAAAAGGATATCGCGATCTATAAAGTTCCGGGATCTTTTGAATTACCGCTCACGGCGAAAAAATTGGCAAAAAGCGCTCGTTTTGACGCCATAATTTGTCTGGGCGCCATAATTCGCGGTGCAACTCCGCATTTCGAGTACATAAGCGCCGAAGTATCCAAAGGCATTGCCAGCGTTGGTCTCGAGACAGGAGTTCCTGTGATTTTCGGTGTGTTGACGACGGATACAATTGAACAAGCGATTGAACGCGCGGGAACGAAGTCGGGGAATAAAGGCGCCGATGCTGCTATGACGGCAATAGAAGTAGTTGATTTATTCAAAAAGATTTAATGCTAAATTGCCATCACGCTATGGCAAAAATATCAAGAGAGAATGTAGCAATCTGATGATGTTGCTCTTTGAGGTTTAAGGATTCTAATGCGCGGGCGGAGAAAAGCACGAGAAATTGCCTTACAGGTTCTTTACGGTCTTAATTTTGAGAATATTGATGCGCAAAAGGCTTTAGATCTTTTTTGGAGTAATTTTGTTGCTCCAAAAGCGGCTAAAGAATTTGCGGCATTTCTGGTGCAGGGCACATGTGAACACAAGGAGGAACTGGATAAACTTATTGCCGGTTGTTCGGATAACTGGTCATTGGGACGGATGTCCAAAGTAGATATAAATATTTTGCGTCTAGCTGTATTTGAGTTTCTCTACTGTGACGATATTCCGCCGAAAGTTACTTTAAATGAAGCCGTTGATTTGGGAAAAACTTTTGGTTCGGAAAATTCCGGCTCTTTTATTAACGGTATATTGGACGCGCTTAATCTGAAATTAAACAATAAAAATGCAACTAACCTTCTCGACAGAAAATCCAGACCTTCCAAAATATAAGTGCTTGGCGTTGGGTATTTTCGCGGACGAAAAGCCGCCGCGCGGAATTTGCGGTTTTATCGACTGGCGTCTCAACGGCATGATTTCCAGTGAAATTAAGCAGGGAAGAATCAGCGGAGAATATAAGGAAAAGATTGTTATTCCCTTTCCCCAGCGCATTGGCGCCGAAATGCTGCTTCTTTTCGGCTTGGGAAATAGTCACGATATAAATTACGATAAGATTTATAATACCGCTTACCTCATTGCGGAAGCCATTGAGGGAATGTCTCTGCATAGCTTTGCTTTTGAAATTTGTGGAGAAGGCCGTTCCAGTCTTGTCACCGCGAATATCGCGGAAGCAATGGTCACCGGCTTTTTTGATTTTCTATCCGCGGACATAGAAAAAATCGCCAACATGACTGCTTGTATAGTTACTTCTCCCGCCCATCTTCACGAAGTATCGCTGGGTATTCAACAGTTCAAGAACAATGTTAATGATAAGGGCTCTGTGGTTATCGGCGAATTAGAAAATAGTTTTGCCTGAGGGGCTGTTGAAAAACGCTCACCTGCTGTGTTGCGCTGCAACACCGCACTGCTCAACGTATGTAAATATACGCCTCGCCGTTCGGTTTTTTGCGCGCCTTGCATCTGAACATTTTTGAACAGCCCTCCAATATAATATTTCTCAACAGTCAAAGGCAGACCCGACCCCTTTGCTCACCTTTGTTTCTGTCGTTCCAACGTACCCAAGGAGAGAATTTCATTTTTGTCATTATATTTTATCTTCTGGTTAATGTTAGTGTTCACTTCTGTGTGTCAAAACCCTCAAAGCGTGGTTTTAAACGGCACTGTAAGAATGCTTCCAGAAGAGACAACAACCGAATACCAAGACTTTCTGGAATAAGGAAATTGACTCTTTCGGTGTTAGTCTTTATCCATGTTCCAACATCTTTATCGGAAATATCTTCTATGCCCAACGTTGGTACGTCCTTAAGAATTGATTTTGAAAGATTGCTATTGGAACTTTTTGGATTGTAATGCTGGCTCGCGTATCGTGCTTGGCTCTTGGGACCGACCTTTCCAACTTTGAAACACTGATCATTCCAATGAAATACGTAGACAGCCATCTTCCCTTTTGGAAGAGTTGATGGGGGAGTGTGTGGTGCAGTCAATCTCTCAATTTGGATATCATCTTTTTTGACATTGATGCCTGCGAGTTCAGCAACATGCACAAAGTCAAGAATGATTTGTTCTACATCTATCATGTGTCATTTCATCGAATAATTAATTTTGAGCATCTTCCTTTTTAATCTTTCTTGTCCATTCACGCTGTTTCTTTTCATATTCAAAGGCAATAACGATTAGTTCTTCAAAATCCAATTTTTTAATAGGTATTGGGTCTTTCATAAAAAAAGTATAAGGATTGAACTTGCCCATGACAGCGGCAAAGTAAGCATAGCTTTTGTACTGCTTGGTTTCTACCTGAGTTATAAGTTCGACATTGTTGCTCATATCGACACCTATATTTTTGTAATAACGGGCATCCTTTATCCAAAGAGTAATCGAGTCGATACTATGTCCTACAACCGAAATAATTTTCATTTTATTTACTCTTTTTCCCTTTTCCACTTTTCTCTTAAACACCTTATTTTCTAGCCTATAAACAATCGCATTTTTTTGATTAGGTAAAGGCGCGGAATGCTTGTTGTCGCCATAGGCAATATCATCCGGGATCCCATCCGGAAAGGCATCACAAACATTGCGCTCGTTGACCTCTCCATCTTCATCTTGTTTGACTCCCTTATAATGTTTACATTTTCTGGTCCAGCAGGCTGGTTCACTCAGCATTGGGTTCACCTCCCCTTTGAATCCTTTCAAACTCATTACAAACACCAAGCATAGTTTCAAAATCCAATTTATCAATGACAATGGGTTCTATCATAAAAATCGTATAAGGGCAGAATTTACCCATAATATCAGCAAAATTCTCGTACCCCTTATATTTAGATATTGGAACGGCCGCTAAATCGTCAATATGATTATCATCAAATATTGCTTGATGAATATATTGATTCTTATCTTCAATCCAATATTCAACGCCATGTAGACCTAATCTTTCTGTTGATAATACTTTCATTAAAATCTCTTTTATTTTTATTATATCATGCTATCTAAAAAACAAAGTTATATTAAACCTTTTGCAATCATTTATTTAAAGGGTGTTAAGTTGGAGGATAAACACCGGATAAAACAGAGGGGTCAAGTCTTCCTTGGACCTTTTGTTTTGCTATCTTCATTCCGCCCTCCTTAGATTTTCTCACTGTGCAACCCATCGCCAGACTTCGTTTGTACAGAATGACACAAAATAATTAACTATAATTCCTGTATCGAAAGTTCTTATCTGATCATGGTGTATTTTTGTTCGTCTTTGGGGACGTACCATTTGATGAAATTGTATTCCAGACCGATGGGCGCGGGTTGGATGCCCCGGAAACGGTTGTGGGTGATGATCAGGGCATCGGGGACATAGAGAAAAGTGTAAGGTTGATCTTCCGCGAGGATTTCCTGAAAGCGGTCATAGTATTTTTTTCTTTCCTTCTGGTCGAAGGTGCTGCGTCCTTTTACCAGCATTTCATCCGCTTCCGGATTATTGTAGGAAATAAAGTTCAGCTCTTCCGGCTTTGTTTTGCTGGAGTGCCAAACGTCATAAGCATCGGGATCAAGCGGAATAGTCCAGCCGAGAATCACTGCATCAAAACGCCGTTTGTTGATAAAGTTAGTCACAAAGGCCGACCATTCAAGTATACGGATTTTCACCGTGATGCCGACATCCGCAAGCTGCCGCTGTATGATTTCCGTGCATTTCTGCCGCGTCTCATTGCCTTGATTGGTGACTATTTCAAAAACGAAGGGCTTGCCGTCTTTTTCCAAAACGCCGTCGCTATTCAACTTTGTCCACCCTGCCTCACGCAACAGTTCGCGGGCCTTTTGCGGATTGTAATTGTAGATTTTAACTTTATCATTGTAAGCCCAGGTGCCGTGTTTGTAAGGGCCGCTTGCCGGTTTGCCTAAGCCCAGCAGTACACCGCTGATAATTTCATCTTTGTTAATAGCATACGAAATTGCCTGCCTCACTCTCTTATCGGTAAAAAGCGGATTTTTCAGATTGTAACCAAGATAGGTGTAGGCAAAGCTGAGATATCGGTATTTATTAAAATTGTTTTTGAACAAATTGTTTTCTGTCTGTCGTGTATATTGCAGTGGTGTCAGGCCCATCATGCCGAGGTTCTGGGCGCGCAACTCCAGAAACATCGTGGCTGTATCGGGAATAATTCGCGTAATCTGCCCGTCGATATAGGGGCGTCCTTCAAAATAGTCAGGATTGGACACAAGAACTATTTTCTGTCCGGCCACCCATTCCTTGAATTTGTAAGGCCCGGTGCCTATAGGATGGCGCGAAAGCTCGCTTTTGGTAATATCCTTGCCCAAAAGTAAATGCCGGGGTAAAATTGAGCTGCTCCAACTGATCAAGGCAGGTGCGAAGGGTTTGTCGTAAGTCACCCGGAAAGTGTAATCGTCGAGCGCTTCCGCCTTTTTTACCGCTCTAAAATCTTCCGCGTAAGCTGTGGGCGTTTTCGGGTCAACGGTTACCTGATAAGTATAGAGAACATCGGCGGCGGTAAAAGGCTGGCCGTCGTGCCACTTCACACCCTTGCGCAGATGAAAAGTGATAACCAGACCTTGGGCAGTTATATCCCATGATTCGGCCAGATCGCCCACAATGTTCATATCCTTGTCGTATTTCACCAGGCCATCGTAAACCATGCCGGCAATATTGTGGGAAGCCGAATCGGAAGCCAGAAGCGGAATCAGATTGCTGGCATCACCGATTTCGCCTCTGACCAGGATATCTCCATAAGCAGGTTGTTTGGCTGATAAAGGCTGTGCCTTAACTGCCGCGGGCTTTTTATCGCAGGCGGTAAAAGATATGATGATCAGAGACAAAAAAAATAAAAGACGTAATGCGCGCATAAAAGTAAGTTAGCGCAGTAATCAAACCATTGCAATAAAATTTTACAAATTGTAGTATAAAAGCTCAGGACTATTTTATGATTGAAGAAAAAAAAAGCACATCATCCCATGACCCGAATCATTCCGAATCATTAAAAATGAAAGCCGCCGGCATTGGGGATATTTTAGCCGACTCTGTGAAAAATTACAGAATTAATAGCGATGTCAATCAAGCGGCGGCAATGGCCTTCTATTCAATCCTTTCGGCGATTCCTCTTTTTATTCTGACGATTATTGTCGCGGGGTATTTTTTCAGCTCATATCCGAATGTTTCAGATTATATAATAGACGCCATAAAGGGATTTAACCCTTACTTTTCCGAAAAGCTTCTGGCTCAATTGGGACAAATTGAAAGAAAAAAACATTTGCTAGGCTGGGCGGGGTTGCTCGGACTGGTAGGTCTTTCGTCCATGATTTTTAATTCCATGGAAACAGCGCTGAATATTATTTTCCATTCCCGGAAAAAACGGAATTATTTTATTTCCAAATTATTAGCGTTCTCGATGATCCCGGCGGGTTGGATTATAGGCAGCATCAGTTTCGTAATCAGCTATGCTGCTGCTTTGCTGGTGAAGCAATCCGTGGAAATAGCCGAAGGGCTTAATATCTCTCTTGGCGTCATGTCGGGAGCCCTGCTGCGTTATGCCGTTCCTTATTTAATAACGGTAATTTTCTTTTACTTCATTTACCGGATTATCCCCTCAAATAAAATTCGTCCTGCCGTTGCCCTGGGCGGCAGCGCTCTGTTTGCTTTGCTTATGGAAATCGCCAAACAATTATTCACCTGGTACGTAGCCAACTACACCCGCTACAATGTAATTTTCGGTTCTCTAGGGACGATTGTCATCCTGGTTATCTGGGCATTTTATGTAGCCTTGATTTTCTTGTTTTGCGCGGAGCTTATGTCGTCGTATCAGCGGCGCGATATTATTCTGCTGGAAAGAGCTATGCTCAAACCACACAAAAACATCATGAAAGTTGATGAAAGGCTTTTTAAGAAATTCGGCCGCGCCTATGAGAGGGACAGCATCATCTTTAATGAAGGCGATAGCGGGAATGAAATGTTTTATGTCCTATCCGGACGGGTTTGTTTGGAGAAAGTTTTCTGTCAGGTAAAAAAAGTATTGGCCGAAATGGAGGCCGGACAATATTTTGGTGAAATGGCCGCCCTCATTAATGTTCGCCGAAGCGCCACCGCGCGTGCCCTTGAAGATTGCCATCTGGCGGTGATTGACGGTAATACTTTCAGTAATCTGGTGAGGGAAAGCCGCGATATCGGCATTGTCATGCTCAAGGAATTTTCCCGCCAATTGAAAAATTCCAACACGGCTCTAGATGAATTAACCAATTTGTGGACACGCATGGTTATTGTAATTCATTTTATGGATCATGCTCCAGTTAATATTGAAGAGCAGTTATCGAGGCTTGCGCTGCTCACCCAGAAAGAGTCAGCAGAAATCAGGGAATTAATAAATGAACTTGCTCGTCAGGATATATTTGTCATCAAGAACGGATTGATGATGGAAGTAGCAACAGCAAAGATGTGGTCACTGCTTGATTCCGGCGCGCTGAGTAAATGTTTTATCGAAGATGCAAATAAAATCTGATGCTATTCCTTTAGAAATGGCATAATATCCAGCCAGATCCAAAATATTTTCTCGTGAATTTAATAGAGCGCTAACCATTCCTGCGTTTCTTCCGCGGCTGATGGTCTTTGGGAGTTTTTTTTATGCGGCGGCTCTCCTTGCTTTGGTTAAATTTGTTGACAAATTCTTTTGAGGCAAGATACGTATCCGCGAAAGAAACAATGAAGGATTCCTTGTATTTCGGCGGAACCAGCGTGAGTGGCCACATATGTTTTCTGATGATATCTTCTTCGATATCATTCAAAGTAAAATGTTTTTTGGCATTGGCAACGGCGATTTTGGGATGTTCGATGCCGTGGTATTTTTCCGCAGGAAGGTCCGGAACATCATGGTGCCTCCAGTCATACAGAAAAAAATCATGAAGGAGCGCGCCACGGGCTGCAGACCGGTAATCGAGTTTTAGAAACTTGCATGCCCTGTATGAGAAATAAGAGACATCCATCACGTGATCGTAAATTGAAGAATTATGATGATTATGCAGCTTGAGTTTCATGAATTCGTCATGCGTGTAAATATCTTTAGTTATATCGTAAAATTCATCTTCAAATGGCTTCCGTCCCTCCATGTTCAGCCTGATCTTACTAAGAATAGATTTTAAAAACGTGCTAATCCTGTTCTTGATCCCCATGTCGATGTTGTTATCGATATACCTTCTCAGATTGGGGTACGCGGAGCGGAGCCGTTTAAAGGAACTAAATATCTTCTCAATTTCAGCGTCACTCAGATTAAAATATTCAGAATACAGATAGGAGATCTTTCTCCTGAAAGCGGTAATCGTGGCGATAGAAAAAACGAAGTCCGTCACGCCATAAATTAGGAGTACAATGGAAATAACGCGGAGAAATGAATCGTCTTGCGATTGCATATGCCGCAAAACAGCCGGATGGATAAAGGTGATGAATATCAGAGCCAAGGCTGACCAGCACAGTGAAAAAAGCAGAGAGACTCTTCCATGTATATTAAACCTGCTATCCGAATAGTCCCACAATTTTAATTTGAATACTTTTTCGAATATGAAGCCGGTGAAATATTCGGTCATGGTCAAAGCAATGCCGTACACGATCAGCTTGATTGGCAGTGGCCAAGGATGGATCAGAAATTCCAGAATGATGATAAAAGCAGCGCCGAAACCATAGATGGGAATGAATGGCCCGAATACAAAACCGGGGTTGATAAATTGGCGTTCGGAGATGGACCTGTACACAGCTTCTATGATCCACCCCATGAAAGAGTAAATCGCAAAAAGAACGATAGCTTGGAATATACTTATACCATCAAATATCATTATGATATCGTCATCACATCTTTAGATACATGGATTGGACGAAATATCTATAATATTAAGCATCTGTTGTCAATGAATCTCTATAGCTATAATTCTGCTTAAAACAGCATTTAGCAAGCACATCTTCCTTGGACTAAACAAATTTTAACCTCGACAAAAATGCAGGAATATTAGATACTATTATTAGCTCAAATCTATTATGAAAATATAAAATATGTCGTCACCTACGAACAAATTATTGAAGAATGAATATCGGTCCCGTCTGAATCGTACAATCGATTATATCCAAAATCATTATGATGAAGATTTGAATCTGACGAAACTCGCTGAGGTTGCCTGTTTTTCCAAATTTCATTTTCATCGAATATTTCGCGTCATGGTTGGTGAGACGCTCAATGATTTTGTCCAGCGTATTCGTCTGGAAAAATCGGTACAAATGCTGATGACCGACTTGAACAAATCAATTACAGACATCGCCCTGGATTGCGGGTTTTCCTGTTCGCAAAATTTCGCCAAAATATTCAAAGCACATTACGGCATGACGCCCTCGATTTTCCGTAGAGAATATAATTGGAATGATTATACAATAAAAATGTGGAATTTTAATGGGAAAAATAAAGATAATCTGCAACCGGTGGACGCTTTTCTCTATGATACCTATTACAATAAACGTCAACTGCCCATCGATAAGATATTGGATAAACAATTTGTTCCGGAGGTAAGAATAGATAATCTGCCGGACTTACGGGTTGCCTACATTAGAAGCAGGGGACCTTACAATTATAAAACAATCGAACCGGTCTTTAGACAACTAATGCAATGGGCAAACCCCAGAGGACTGACCGAAAATAACTCAATGGTTTTGGGTGTTGTTCGGAGCAATACCGTGATCACGCCGGAAGATAAGTTGATCTATGATGTCTGCATTACCGTGCCTGAATCCATCAAGGCGGACAGATGGGTGGATATACAAGTTCTTCCGGGAGGTAAATTCGCCTTTCATTGTTGTGAAATAGAAAAAAATCGTGATGAAGAGGCCTGGCTGAGCTTTGTTTTAAACTGGCTGGCATCAAGTGACTATCAGCCGGATGACCGCCCTCCGTATCAAATCTATTATAATGACCCTGATACCCACCCCTTGAAACATCAGATATTGGATCTTTGCCTGCCGATCAAACCGTTGTATGAATAAGATAAACTGAACTATATTTCTTCGGCAAGTTCAAAAAAAGCAAGATTAACCACAATGAAAGCAATACTTGCCAAGAAGTTAATCTTCAACAGGCATATATTGCCATACATTCGAGCACTGTGCATGATAAAAATAAGGCTTACATCTTCTTTTACTTGCTTTTAAGCCATGCTCTCGGGTGCAGTGGGTACTGTTGCGGTTATTATGGATATTATCCACTTTAGCCCTTACATTTCCCTTTTCATCACCTTATCAGGCTTTTAGCCGCTGGAAGGTTTACAATATCTAGCGATTATGTAGACAGTGAAAGCAACGATGGATCAGTATCTCGGATTCTTGAAAGGAGCGTCCATATGGCTTTAATTGAGATGAAAAGCATTACTAAAGATTACCATCTTGGGGAAACGGTGGTAAGCGCGTTGAGGGGCGTTGATCTGCAAATTGATAAAAAAGAGTTTTTGGCGATATGGGGTCCATCCGGTTCCGGCAAGACCACCCTCCTAAATCTGATCTGTGCCATTAATGAACCAACCACTGGGGAACTGACAATTACCGGTAAAGATTTCCGATCGTTGACGTATACCCAAAAAAACGAATATCGTATTAAAACAATCGGGTTCATCTCTCAAAGATTTAGCCTGGTGCCGGCTCTATCCGCGTGGGGGAATGTAATGCTGCCTTTGCTAAGGAATGGAGTATCGGCGGCAGAAGCCGAGAAGCAGGCTATAAGATGCTTAGAGGAATTCGGTTTGAGCGATATTATTTATAATCGCCCGGCAAAAATGACGGGGAGGCAGCAACAAATGATATCTATTGTACGGGCGTTGGTGAACAACCCGTCTCTGGTGATTGCCGATGAACCGACAGCTAATCTTGATTCTGAAACCGCCCGGATGATCATCGACCTCATGTGTGAATTAAATGAAAGACACCAAACTACTTTTATTTTTTCCACGCATGATCAAAGGCTACTGGACCGTGTCAAGCGATTAGTGCGCCTGGAGGATGGGAAGATTGTTAATGGAGGAACAAAGCAGGATTATAGCAATTCATGGAGAATGTTTGGTTCATTCAAGAGGGTGAACAAGGCCAGTTGGCAGGATGAGAGAAAGCCTGTTCCGGAGAAATACATGTTCGCCAAAGAGGATACCCAAAAAATTATAAACTTATTACGGAAGCAAATGGTGTAATATTAGCCACACCCAAAGTCAGGTGAAATGTATATTGCAGTCAACACAACAATAAACACAATTCACACTATATTTTACGGTTAATATTTCTTGATATGCAAGACTGAATTTTTTACGATTCAATATTAACAAGTAATGTCTTATCAAACTAAGGAGAAGACATCCATGAAAGACCTCAAGGGCAAGGTCTCAGCCATCACCGGCGCCGCATCCGGTATTGGCAGGGCGCTTGCGTTGAACCTGGCCGCTGAAGGCTGTCATGTGGCAATAGCTGACGTCAATGAGGCGGGTCTTAGTGAGACCGCTGACAAAATACGAAGTTCGGGTGTTCGGGTCACCACCCACACGGTTGACGTTGCCAACCGCGAGTAGGTCAAACGCTATGCAGATGAGGTAGTGAAAGCCCACGGTTCGGTCCATCTCATCATCAATAATGCTGGCGTCGGTATTATTGAGACCTTGGAAGACGTGAGCTATGAAGACTTTGAGTGGCTCATAGGCATCAATTTATGGGGTGTGATCTATGGGTGTAAGGAGTTCCTTCCCTACCTCAAGAAGCAACAGTCTGCCCACATCGTTAATATCAGCAGCGTGAACGGTATTTACACCAGTCCCAATATCGGACCCTACTGCACGTCAAAGTTCGCGGTCAGGGGGTTCACCGAGACGCTTGCCCAGGAGCTCTCCGATAACAATGTCAAGGTCTCCTGTGTTCACCCCGGCGGTATCCAAACTAACATTGCTAACAACTCCAGATTCTACAAGGCCTCGGACCCCACCTTAGGAAGGGATGATGCCGTTGCGTTTTTCAACCGGATTATGGCGAAAACCACGGCGGACAAAGCGGCTCAGATCATCATCGCCGGTATCAAAAAGGACAAGCTTCGCATCATGGTCGGAACCGATGCCTATGTGCTGGACTGGCTCAAGCGGTTATTCCCGGTGGGGTTCCAGAAGCTCGCTGGTCGTAAGGTTGCCCCTGCATGGATGAAAAAGAAGGCAGGTATCAAGTCCTCGTAAATTTAATCATCAAAGGAGTTTATTTTATGGGCTTTGTAAAATCATTTCAGGAAATCATAGCCAACACCAGGACAACGGCGGACTTTTACGATGCAGAGATGCTCACCTTATTATGGGAAACCAAACCCGAGATAATAGCAC